>Ga0315292_10001899_pt1 | contig 11501 bp, 11 predicted proteins | sample YL17G13_0_MG_FD_204029 | JGI IMG/M metagenome (GOLD analysis project Ga0315292, IMG submission 204029) | Sediment microbial communities from Yellowstone Lake, YNP, Wyoming, USA - YL17G13_0 | ecosystem: Environmental > Aquatic > Freshwater > Lake > Sediment | place: USA: Wyoming | collected... | reverse complement strand
GAACGGCCCGGGGGGCACCCCCATCGGGTCGCAGCCCGGCTCCTGGAACCCCCCGGCCCCGGCCCCCTCCGGCTCCTGGGGGGCGCCCGACCCGCAGCCGGGAGGCTGGAATCCGCCGCCCCCACCCGGCGGCGGCTACCCGCCCCCCACGGTCTAGCGATCAGTCGGCCGCCCGGCCGTCGGCGCTGAACGGGGCGGCGGCGGACTGCCTCGCTCCAGCGGTCGGCCGAGCGGCCCGGCCCGAGAAGGCCTTCGCTCGTGCCGTCGGCGCCCGACGAGCCCGTCCTCGCCTCCGCCGGTCGGGTCACCGGGATCGGCACCGAACGACCACGGCGCCTCGGGCCCGGGCCTCGGGGGTAGCACCGTCGAGGGCCCGTGCCGCCTTGGGGAACCGTTGAAGGTAGACGTCGAGCAGGGGGCCGATCGTCTCGGGCTCGTCGGCCCCGATCACGGCGCGGCCCCTCATGGGTCGCCACCGGCCCTGCAGCAGGACATCGAGATCCCGCTCCTCCCGGAAGTTCCTCCACCAGGTCTTGGCCTCGGGCCGACCGACGAGGATGAGCAGGTCGTCGTCCAGGCGGACGTACTGGGTCGGTGTCGTGAACTGCCGTTCGGACCGCCGCCCCGTGTACCGCACCAGATCGGTGGAGCCGGACAGGAGGCCGTGCAGCGGGGAACTCAGGAGTGCGGCCACGAAGGTGTTGCCTACGCCCATGGTCCGAGCCTGCTGCCGGGACCGCCGGCCGGGTAGGGCCGTTGGACCATTCGGGCCCGCGTCGGCCTCCGGCGGCGGAGGTGGCCCACATCCGGCGCCGGCGCCGCCTCGCGTGGCCCGGCGGGCCGAGGCCTCACCGGTAGCCTCGGCCGCCATGGCTGATCTCCAGGCGAGGATCGAGGAGCTCTGGTCCCGGCGGGAGGAGTTGGGCCCCGACGACGAGGACGCCCGCCGCTCGGTCCACGAGGCCATCGACCTCCTGGACGCCGGCGAGGACCGGGTGGCGACGTGGCACGGCGAGGGTGACGTCACCGTCCACGAGTGGCTGAAGCAGGCCGTGCTGCTCCTCTTCCGGGTCCAGGCGATGGCCACCATCGAGGTCGGGCCCTTCGAGTACGCCGACAAGCTGCCGCTCAAGACCGACTACATGGCCAAGGGCGTCCGGATGGTCCCGGGGGCTTCGGCCCGCTGGGGCTCCTTTCTCGACCGCGGCGTCGTGATGATGCCCAGCTACGTGAACATCGGGGCCCACGTCGGGGCCGGGTCGATGGTCGACACCTGGGCCACCGTGGGGTCGTGCGCCCAGATCGGCCGCAACGTCCACCTCTCTGGTGGGGTGGGCATCGGCGGGGTGCTCGAGCCCGTCCAGGCCGCGCCGGTGATGATCGGTGACGAGTGCTACATCGGCTCCCGCTGCATCGTGGCCGAGGGGGCCACGGTGGGCACGGGGACCGTGCTGGGCGCCGGCTCGATCCTGACCGCGTCGGTGCCGGTCATCGACGCCGAGAGCGGCGGGGAGATCAGCCGGGGCCACGTCCCGCCCTGGTCGGTGGCGGTCACCGCCACCCGGCCCCGGGCGTTCGCCGGCGGCACCTTCGGCCTGCCCTGCGTGCTGGTCATCAAGCGCCTGACCGAGGGCGAGCGCCACGACAAGGGCGCCCTGAACGACATCCTCCGGGACCACGGATCGACCGTCTGATGCCCAGCCCCCCGGTGCTGGCGCCTGCTTCGATCGTCATGGCCGCCGAGGGCGGTGCCAGAACGGTGGGCTCCCGGTGATGCCCGATCTTCTCGCCCGCACCGAGGAGCTCTGCGCCATCCCGTCGGTCAGCCGGGACGAGGGGGCCATCACCGAGCACTTCGACGAGGCCCTGAGCGCCGCTCCTTGGCTGGAGCGGACCCGGGTGGGGGACAACCTGGTGGCCCGCACCGACCTCGGTCGACCGCTGCGCCTGGTGCTGGCCGGCCACACCGACACCGTGCCGGCCAACGGGAACGCCACGCCCCGCCGGGAGGGCAACACCCTGTGGGGGCTGGGTACGGCCGACATGAAGGGCGGTCTGGCCGTCATGGTCGAACTGGCCCTCGGGGTGCCCGAGCCCGCCGTCGACGTGACCTACGTCTTCTATGCCCGGGAGGAGATCGCGGCAAGGGAGAGTGGCCTCGAGGAGCTGTTCGTCCAGCGCCCGGACCTGCTGGAGGGCGACGTGGCCATCCTGGGCGAGCCCACCGACGGCGAAGTCGAGGCGGGCTGTCAGGGGACGCTGCGCCTCGAGGTGACGCTGGCGGGGGCCCGGGCCCACTCTGCCCGACCCTGGATGGGGCGCAATGCCGTGCACCGGCTGGGCCCGCTCCTCAGCCTGCTCGATGCCCACGAGCCCCGCCGGCCGGTGATCGAGGCCCTCCAGTTCCGGGAGGCCCTCCAGGCCGTGGGGGTCATGGGCGGTGTGGCCACCAACGTCATCCCCGACTCGGCGGTGGTCGGGCTGAACCACCGCTTCGCCCCCGATCGGACCCCCGAAGCAGCGGAGGCGGCGGTCCGCGAGCTGCTGGCCCCGGTGCTGGAGGACGGCGACACCATCGAACTCGTCGACGTGGCGCCCGGCGCGTCGCCCCACCTGGACCACCCCCTCCTCGCCGCCCTGGTCGAGCGTCAGGGCCTCGGGGTCCGGGCCAAGCTGGGCTGGACCGACGTGGCCCGCTTCGCCGCCCGCGGCATCCCTGCGGTGAACCTCGGCGCCGGGGACTCCACGCTGGCCCACCACGTCGACGAGCGGGTCGAGGGCGACCGCCTCGACACCAGCTACCGGGCCCTGCGCGACCTCATCACCGTCGGCCCCTGAGGCACGGCCCACGCCCCTGCCTAGGCTGCGCGCTGCCGAATCCCTCCGCAACAACCCAGGAGATCCAACGATGGCCGTCGAGACCGGGAGCGAGGCCCCCGAGTTCACCCTGAAGGACCAGGACGGCAACGACGTCAGCCTGTCCGAGGTCCTGGCCGACAAGGCCGTCGCCCTCGCCTTCCACCCGTTCTCGTTCAGCGGGATCTGCCGGGGTGAGCTGTGCGAGCTCCGAGACGACCTCGGCCGGTACGAGTCCGCGGGTGTGCAGGTCCTGGCCGTGTCCTGTGACAGTCGCCAGGTCCAGAAGGCCTGGGCCGACCAGGAGGGCTACCAGTTCCCGGTCCTGACCGATCACTGGCCCCACGGTGAGGTGGCCAAGGCCTACGGCGTGTTCAACGACGCCGTGGGCTGTGCCAACCGGGCCACCTTCCTGATCGGCCAGGACGGCGTGGTCATCGACGCCTTCGAGTCGGGTGGCCTCGGCGAGGCCCGCTCGGCCGAGCGCTACGCCGAGGCGCTGGCCAAGCTCTGATCGCTGCTCACGGTGACCGGGCCGCCTACAGCCGGCGCATCACCGTGACGACCTTGCCGTAGATGACGACCTCGTCCTCGTTGAAGACCATGTCCGAGAGGCGCTCGTTGGCGGGCTCCAGCACGATCTGGCCGTCGCGTCGGTTGTAGGTCTTGATGGTGGCCTCGTCGCCGGGGATGCCGGCGACCACGATCTCGCCCCGCTCGGCGGTGGTCTGGGCCCGGGTGACCACGAAGTCGCCGTCGAAGATGCCCGCATCGATCATGGAGTCCCCACGGACCCGCAGCATGAACAGGTCGCCGTCGCCGGTGAGGTCGGCGGGCAGGGGGTAGACCTCCTCGACGTTCTCCTGGGCCAGCACGTCGGTACCGGCGGCGACGTCGCCGACCAGGGGGACGTGACGGACCGGGCGACGCTCGTGGCCGCCGGCCCCCGAGTTGGGGTCGTAGCGCACCTCGATGGCCCGGGGCTTGGTGGGGTCCCGGTGCAGATAGCCGCGACGCTGGAGGGTGGCCAGGTGGGAGTGCACGGTGGAGGGCGAGGTGAGGCCCACGGCCTGGCCGATCTCCCGAACCGACGGCGGGTAGCCCCGCTCGGTGGTCTCGGCCTCGATGAAGTCGAGGATCTGGCGCTGGCGGTCGGTCAGTTCCTTCTTCTTGGGCGTGTACTTGGCTGCGGGCACGGGAGCTCCTGGGGTACGGGCGACGAACAGGTGTTTGTGACGGTACCACCCCGGTGCGGGCGTGACAAACATTTGTTCGTCCTCTCTTGACAACGAACAGTCGTTCGTGGTTGGGTGCCCGAGCGAACAATCGTTCGTGTCACACCCCCCGAGGAGACTCTCGTCCATGGCTCTCGCACTGGTTGACACCCACTCCCGACCGGCCCTCCGGCTGCTCCAGGGTGGGTTCGACGCGGGGCCCTCGCCGGCGGTGTACCGGCGTCGACGGTTGGTGGCCCTGATCCTGGCCGTGGCGCTCGTGGTGGTCGCCCTGTCCGGGCTCCGGGCCCTCGTCCACCTGTCGACGGGGATCGGGGGCGGCCGCCCACTCAGCGCCGCCGACGGTCCTGCCCCGGTGCCCGCCGGTGGCGAGACCCTCCTGGTCCAGCCGGGCGAGACCCTCTGGACCATCGCCCGCGACCTGCAGCCTTCCGGCGATGTCCGCCCCCTGGTGGACGAGATGGTCGCGCTCAACGGGGGGGCGATGCTCGAGGCCGGGCAGAACCTGGTTCTGCCCGGCTGACGAGCCGCCCGCAGGTCGTCGGCCTGGGCGAACCGATGGCAACGAGGCGGGAGCGGGGCCAACCGGGCGATCGCGTGCCCTCGACGGCCTGGCCGCCCGTCCCCCCTTGGCCGCCTCGGTTCCCCCCCCGGCTCAGCAGGGCAAGGGCACGCCGCGACGAGGTGGGTGCCGGGCCCGGCTCCCTTCGTTGCCGCGGTTCCGACGAGCCTGGGGGCATCTCCCTGCGGCCCGGGGGTACCGTTCCGAGCCGTGCGGTGCCCGGCGTGCTCCTCCCTCGACGACAAGGTGGTCGACAGCCGGACGACCGACGACGGCACCGCGGTGCGTCGCCGTCGGGAGTGCGTGGCGTGCGCGACCCGGTTCACCACGTTCGAGCGCCTCGAGGAGACCCCGCTGGTGGTGGTGAAGTCCTCTGGTGACGAGGTGCCCTTCGACCGGGGCCGGATCGTGGCCGGGGTGGCCCTGGCGGCCAAGGGGCGACCCGTCGAGGCCACCGCCATCGAGGCGCTGGCCGCCCATGTCGAGGACATCGTCCGCCTCGAGGGCACCCGGGTGACCAGCGAGCGCATCGGCCGGGCCGTGCTGGAGGCCCTGGCCCGCATCGACGGGGTCAGCGCCCTGCGCTTCGCCAGCGTCTACAAGGGCTTCGACGACCTCGGCGACTTCGAGCGCGAGATCGGCCTCCTGACCAAGAACTAGGCGGGGCCCCGCAGGTAGCGCAGGAGGAGCATGCCCTGGTGCTCGAGCACCCGTTCCAGGGCGAGGGGGCGCAGGGCGGGCGGGGCGCCGTTGACGATGCGGGGGGAGTCCCCGCCGGCGAGGGTGGGTGAGAGGCTCACGCACCACTCGTCGACCAGGTCGGCCTCGACCAGGCCGGCGTTCATCGAGGGCCCGCCCTCGCACAGCACGATCGAGGCCCCTCGGCGCCGGAGCTGGGCCAGCGCGTCGGCCAGGTCGATGGTGGCCTCGCCCGCCACCAGGACCTCGGCCACGGCCTCGACCTCGTCGCGCCGGTTCGTCGGGGCCGCCGCCGAGGTGATCACCAGGGGCCGCTGCTCGCCGGGGTCGGTGAACATGCCGAGGCTGAGGTCGACGCTGAGCCGGCCGGTCACCACGGCCAGGCGGGGGTGGGCGGCCTGGCCCCGTTCCCGGCGGGCGGCGCCGGCTGCTTCGCTGATGCGGGGGGCGTTGTAGCTCTCGGCGTTGGCGGTCCGGGCCGCGACCAGGATGACGTCGGGCACCGAGCGCACGGCCCGGAAGACCTCCCGGTCGCCCTCACCGCCGAGGCCGCCGGACACCCCGTCGACCACGGTGGCCCCGTCGACGGAGGAGATCATGTTGACCATGACGTACGGCCGATCGGTCGGTGCTTCGCGGGCGAGGGAGGCGTGGACCGCTTCGGGATCGATGTCGTCGACGAGGTCGGGCAGCAACTGGCGCACGCCCGGAAGGTAGCCCTGTGGACCACCCGGCCAGAACTGTGGACACACGCCGGGAAATCCACAGCCCGCGCACTTCAGATCCACAGGCCCGATTCCTTAGGGTGGGCTCGCTGCAGCACAGCGGTCGGATTCAGGTGGTTGGCGTTAGCGGCCCCGGCGGGTCGGGCGCGGCTTGGGGCGATGGAGGGTCACCCAGCCCACGAGGGGAGGGGAGAGCCGATACCGCCCTGTACCTGACCGCTGTGCTGCAGCGGTTTTCCGCCGCTCGTCGGGGGCGGCGAAGATTTCTTTTCGCCAGCCGTTGACGTGGGCGACTCACGCTGATGTAATTACGCCCCTGTCACCCACCCGCACCTGAACAAGATGTGGTGGTGGTAGGGGGAAGAAGTCCGAGGTTCGGCACTAGATGTGGGCACCGGTGGTGCGCCTCAGCCGGCGGGACAGCGCTTCGTGACCCCTAGCATCGACCACTGGAGGACCCATGGCTCTTGCCCCTGAGCAGACCCGTATCGGCATCCGCCGTCACTTCACGACCGAGGGGACCCACCCCTACGACATGGTCGACTGGGAGCGGCGCGACGCCCGGATCACCAACTTCCGGGACGGTATGGTCGCCTTCGAGCAGACCGACGTGGAGTTCCCCACCACCTGGTCGCTGAACGCCACCAACATCGTCGCCCAGAAGTACTTCCGCGGGACGCTGGGGACCGCCGAGCGCGAGTGGTCGCTGCGCCAGGTCATCGACCGGGTGGCCGACACCGTCACCGAGTGGGGTGCCCGGGACGGCTACTTCGTCGACGGCACCGAGGCCGAGACCTTCAACGCCGAGCTGAAGTACCTGCTGGTCAACCAGAAGGTGGCCTTCAACAGCCCCGTCTGGTTCAACATCGGCGTGCAGGGCGTGCCCCAGCAGGCCAGTGCCTGCTTCATCCTCGCCGTCGAGGACAAGATGGACTCGATCCTCAACTGGTACGTCGAGGAGGGCACGATCTTCAAGGGCGGCTCGGGGGCGGGCATCAACCTGTCCCGCATCCGCTCCAGCCGGGAACTGTTGAAGGGTGGGGGCACCGCCAGCGGCCCGGTCAGCTTCATGCGCGGCGCCGACTCCTCGGCCGGCACCATCAAGTCGGGGGGCAAGACCCGCCGGGCCGCCAAGATGGTCATCCTCGACGTGGACCACCCCGACGTGGAGGAGTTCATCTGGTGCAAGGCCCGCGAGGAGCAGAAGGCCCGGGTCCTGCGCGACGCCGGCTTCGACATGGATCTCGACGGTGCCGACAGCCACTCCACCCAGTACCAGAACGCCAACAACTCGGTCCGGGTCACCGACGACTTCATGCAGGCCGTCATCGACGACGCCGACTGGCACCTGCGGGCGGTCACCGACGGCACCATCCTCAAGACGGTCCGGGCCAAGGACCTCATGCGCCAGATCTCCCAGGCCACCTGGGAGTGCGCCGATCCCGGCATGCAGTTCGACACCACGATCAACCACTGGCACACCGCGGCCAACACCGGGCGGATCAACGGGTCGAACCCCTGCTCGGAGTACATGCACCTGGACAACTCGGCCTGCAACCTGGCCAGCCTCAACCTGCTGACCTTCCTGCCCGAGAACACCGAGTTCGACGTCGAGGGCTTCAAGGCCGCCGTCGAGGTCATCTTCACCGCCCAGGAGATCCTGGTCGGCAACGCCGACTACCCGACCGCTCCCATCGGCGAGAACGCCCGTCGCTTCCGCCAGCTGGGCCTGGGCTACGCCAACCTGGGTGCGCTGCTCATGGCTCTGGGCCTGCCCTACGACTCCGACGAGGGCCGGGCGCTGGCCGGGGCCATCACCGGGCTCATGACCGGCCACGCCTACGCCACCTCGGCGGTCACCGCCGCCCGCATGGGCCCCTTCGCCGGCTACGCCGAGAACGAGGAGCACATGCTCCGGGTGCTCGAGCAGCACCGCGAGAAGATGGCCGACATCGACGAGGAGCTCGTGCCCGTCGACCTGCTCTCCGCCGCCCAGCAGGCCTGGGACCAGGCCTGCGCCACCGCGGCCGTCCACGGCGTGCGCAACAGCCAGGCGTCGGTCCTCGCCCCCACGGGGACGATCGGGCTGATGATGGACTGCGACACCACCGGCGTCGAGCCCGACCTCGGCCTGACCAAGATGAAGAAGCTGGTCGGCGGCGGGACGATGACCATCGTCAACCAGACCGTGCCCCGGGCCCTGCGTCGCCTCGGCTACACCGACGCCCAGGTCACCGAGATCATCGACTACATCGACCGTGAGAAGTCGATCCTGGGCGCCCCCCACCTGAAGGCCGGCCACGTCCCGGTGTTCGCCTGCTCCATGGGCGACAACCCCATCCACTACTCGGGCCACGTGCGGATGATGGGCGCCGTCCAGCCCTTCATCTCCGGCGCCATCTCCAAGACGGTGAACATGCCCGAGGACGTCACCGTCGAGGACGTCGAGCGGCTCCACATCGACGCCTGGCACCTCGGCGTCAAGGCCGTGGCCATCTACCGGGACAACTGCAAGGTGGCCCAGCCCCTGGCCATGGCCAAGAAGGACGGGGCGGCCGACGACGGCTCGGTGCCCGGTGGGGCCGTGGCCGCCACCCAGGTGGTCGAGCGGGTGATCGAGAAGATCACCAACGAGCCCGTCCGCCGCAAGCTGCCCCGCACCCGTTCCTCCCGGACCTTCGAGTTCCGGGTGGCGGACTGCAAGGGCTTCGTGACCGTCGGCGAGTACGAGGACGGCCGGCCGGGTGAGATCTTCGTCCGGGTGTCCAAGCAGGGCTCGACCCTGGCCGGGATCATGGACGCCTTCGCCATCGCCATCAGCCACGGCCTGCAGTACGGCGTCCCCCTGCGCAGCTTCATCGAGGCCTTCACCGGCATGCGCTTCGAGCCCGCGGGCATGACCGACGACCCGGACATCCGCTTCGCCAACAGCCTGATGGACTACCTGTTCCGCCGCCTCGCCATCCTCTACCTGTCGGTGGAGGAGCGCAGCGAGCTGGGCATCCACACCATCACCGAGCGCACCCAGCCGACGCTGCCGGGTGTCGAGGAGACGGTCACCGCGACGGTCCAGGGCCAGGACGTGACCCCGGACCCGCCCTCGATCGAGTCGGCCTCCACCCTGGCCCTCGAGCTGGACGTGGACCTGACCGAGGCCAGGGCCAAGGTCCCGGTCCCCGTGGCCGACGTCAACGCCCCCCTCTGCATGCAGTGCGGCATCCAGATGCAGCGGGCCGGCTCCTGCCATGCCTGCCCCAGCTGCGGCACCACCAGCGGCTGCAGCTGAGCCCTTGACCTGAAGTTGCGCCGATTGGTTCACGCTCAGCGTGACCGATCGGCGCCCGATCAGCCGTCGACGGGCTGGTGGCCGGCCGCCCACTCCTCGCTGGTGTTGAGGCGGGGGAAGGGCTGGTCGGGGACGTCGACGCCCAGCGCTTCGCAAAGCGGGCCCCAGCCGTCGGTGACGGTCCACTCGAGGAGGCGGTCGGCGGGGACGGCTTCTCGCACGGCGGCGTAATGGGCCTCGAAGGCGGCGATGGCCGCGGCTTGGTCGCCGAGGTCGAGGGTGAACGTGTTGGCGAAGAGGTCCCGAATGAACGCGTGCCAGTCGGCCATCGACTCGTCGGGCGGCTCCGTCTCGTCGATGAAACCGAAGATCGTGGCCCGGGCGCTTCGGTACCAGGCCTCGGGATCCCGGGTGGACAACAGGACCACGGCGTCGGGGAAGGCCTCGGTCAGTTGGGGCCAGAAGGCGGCGCCCGGCCAGTCGACGATGGCCTCGTAGCCGGCGAGCAGGGCCGGCCAGTCGACGGGCTCACCGCGGGCCGCGGCATGCCAGGTGGGCACGGTCTCCGGGTGGGCGAACACCTCGAGCATGTGGTGGCACGACCCCCTGAGCAGCTGCTCCAGCGCCGCTTTCAGCGATGTCGTCCCCGTCCGCCCCAGCCCTGCCCCTACCACCTGGATGGTCACGGTTGGCGACGGTAACGGATCGGTCGTCGTGGACCGGCGCCCGCGATCGGCCGTGGGAGGGCGGGGTGTGACCGAGCGGTTCGCCCAGAACCGTCGGGGAAGGGCGAGGACGGCGTCGAGGACGGCCTGCGGGTGCCCGGATCACCTCGACGCCGAGCCCCGTTGCCGCCGCCGTCTGGACCTCCGCCCCGCGGTCGGAAGCGGACAGTGGATCAGGCGGGGGGCAGCCCGATGCGTTCCCGCCGGAGGTTCATCTCGCCGATCTCGGACTGCTGGGTGGTCACGATCGCCTCCGCCAGGCTGGTGATGGACCCCTCCGAACCGTGGTCGGCGGCGTACTGGGCCATGTGGGTGCCGCCCCGGTGGTGACGGATCATGAAGCTCGAGAACAGATCGTCCAACTCCTCGCCTTCGGCGGCGTCGAGTTCGGCCAGCTCGGCGTCGGTGGCCATGCCCGGCTGCTCGGTCTGGGGCACCGGGGCCATGTCCATCCAGCCCATGGCCGTGTCCAGGTCCAGGTCGGGCGAGCCCCAGTCCTCGAGGTACTGGCTGAGGAGGCGGGACTCGCCGGCCTGCACGAGGACGATCTCGTTGGCCATCTGTCCGAAGGTGGGGTCGGTCCCGTCCTGGAGGTAGGCCAGCGCCATGCTGACGCCCTGCAGGTGATGGGTGCGCATGTCGTCGGCGAAGCCGATGTCGACGGCGTTCGGGCTCGGCTCCTGGGCCGCCTGCTGCCAGGCGAAGACCCCGGCCGCGACGAGGAACATCAGGGCGAAGGTGGCCAGGACGGCCCGACCGAGGTCGACGGTACGACCGGCGACCAGGGGCTCGAGGTCCTTGTCGTCGTCGGGGGGATCGTCGGCCGGGACCAGGGCCTCGAGGTCGGCGTCGTCGTCGGGGATGTCGTCGTCGGGATCGTCGGCCGGGGCCATGGCGTCAGGATGCCCACCCGGAGGGCGAATCGACAGGGTCCTTCGCCCCGGAGCTTGACCTTCGAGTCAACTCGAAGGTCTACGGTCGAGGTCATGGGCACCTGCACGATCGCCGAGGCGTCGGCCCGGACCGGCTTCTCGGCCAGCGCACTGCGGTACTACGAGCAGGTCGGCTTGGTCGCGCCCGAGCGCACCCCCGCCGGCTACCGGGTCTACGACGACCGCTCGCTCAGCCGGCTGACCTTCATCGGCCGGGCCAAGGCGCTGGGCCTGTCCCTCGACGAGATCGCTGACGTGGCCGACCTGTGGGACGGCGACCGCTGCGGGCCGGTGCAGGACCGACTGCGAGGTGTCCTGGCCGACAAGATCGCGGCGTGTGACCGTCAGGCCCGTGAGGCCGAAGCGCTCGGCCGACAGTTGCGCCACGTCGCCGCGGGCCTGGAGGGCCACCGTCCCGACGGCCCCTGCGACGAGGAGTGCGGTTGCCTGGCGACGAGCACCGCCGCACCGCCGGTCGCCT
>Ga0315292_10001897_pt1 | contig 11503 bp, 9 predicted proteins | sample YL17G13_0_MG_FD_204029 | JGI IMG/M metagenome (GOLD analysis project Ga0315292, IMG submission 204029) | Sediment microbial communities from Yellowstone Lake, YNP, Wyoming, USA - YL17G13_0 | ecosystem: Environmental > Aquatic > Freshwater > Lake > Sediment | place: USA: Wyoming | collected... | reverse complement strand
CATGAGCGCGTACGCCGCCGGCGCGTCCAGCCCCCGGGCCGGGCGCGCCAGCGGCCGCCCAACGTGCCGATGCCGCGCGTGAGCGGGCGCGCGGCCGCCGCGGCCCCGTGGTCGGCCTGGCGGCCTCTGCCGCGGCGCGGCGACGCGCGCCGCCGAATTTGAGGTGGACGCGACGGACGGCCGCAAACCGCGCCAGGCTGCAGAACCGCCTCACATCTTGCCGCGCCCCTCACCCGGGCCCGACCTCCAACCGCCCTCCCCGCCTCCTCGGTGAGTCTGCGCGCTTGCCGGGCGCCCCGGCCGGCGGCGCCGCGGGGGGCGTGGGCGCACGCGAGCCCCCTCGTGGCCCGTGCGCCGACCTGCGGCGCATGTTTGTCACGGAAAAGCTGGCGTCCCTCATCGGGCTGGACGCGGCCGTGGCGCTGCTGCCTGGCCATGGCTGGGGTGGATCGTCGGCGCCCAAGATCGACGTCACCGTCCTGGACGCGCACGGCCGCGTGTGGCCGCGCGCCTTCACCATGCGCGAGGGCAGCACCATCACTGGGCAACTTGGGGGAGCGTGGCGCGCCTTTTGCGCGGCCCACTATGCGCGCGTGGGCGACGCCATCGTTTTTGAGAGGGCGCGCCGGGCTGGCGGGGGAGCGACCTGGCCGTGTGCGCGCGCGTCGTGTAGCGGCTGAGTTTGGGGAGCAGTGGCCGTCCTGCATTGCGCTCGATGCATGCCCAGTTTTGGGTGAAACACCAACCACTTGTCACACGGTTTTTTGGTCGACATGGCGACCGCTACCAGCTTTTTGTCGCACCTCGACTCTAAGAGGTTGCGGATTTGATGCGCGCGTCCAAAAAGTCGGGCCCATAGCGCTTGGAGAATACGGGTCGACACGACGGTGCCCTCGACTCGAAATGCGGGGGTTCGGCGTCGGCGGCGGTCGCCGCACCCCGCTCCCGCGCCGCCGCCTCCTCTCCTTCTTTCTTCTCCAGCGCCACTTCGCGCTCCAGCAACCGCGCGAGCGCGGGCGCCGCGCCGGCCGGTACTTCGGCCTCGCGCGTCGAGTTGAGGAGCGTGTGGTCCAGGTCGAGCACGAGGTGCAGGCGCCCCGCGGCGGCGGCCGCGGCCGTGGATGCGGAGGCCAGGCGGGCGGCCTCCGCGGCCGACAGCTTGAGGCCGGCGTGGATGTAGCTGCGGTGGGGGGGAGGGAAGGAGAGGGGACGGCCGCGACAACCCGACCCTTGATCCTCGCCGCCTCTCTCCCGTGTCTTCTCTCTCCCCTATCTCTCTCACCGAAACGCGACGCCGTCGCCGCCTCCACCGCCCTCGCCGCCCCCAACGACGACCTGGCCGCACGCGGCGCACAGGCCGCCCATGGTGGCCGGGTGCGCGCACGCCGCGCTGGTGGCCGTGCGGCGGCGCTTGGACGTGGCGCTGGGGAGGGTGGCGGGCGGCGACGGGGGGCGTCGGCCGCGATGGCGCGGCAGCGACACCCACCCTCAGCTCGCCGCCCCGCCACGCCCTCACCTGCGATCCGGCGACGACCGCGCCGACTCGAGCTGGGCCTCGAGCTCGGCCGCGAGGCCGTCCGAGTCGGCCGACGATGACGCGCTCATGGCGCGAGGCGCTTGTGGGGACGGGCGTGGGCCGAGGCGGGCTACTACGGCGCCCACATCGGGCGGCACAGGGGGTGGGGCAGGAGCGGCTCGCGGGTGTCGCGCGGTGTGCGTGCGGCGAGCGGTCGCCGGCGCCTTGTTCGCCGCCGTGCTCGGACACGCCAGGCTCGATCGATCGCTCCCGGCGGGTTCGTGGCGGCCGCGGCCGCGGCACGCCGAGCCCGCGCCGGCGCGGCAGCCGGCGTTCACGTGTTGCCCCCGGCTCGTCGGTCGAGGAGCGCCGCGGCACAACCGGACCCCCCGACGCCCTCCCGCGACCCTTCCGGCCCTCCCGCCTCCACCATGGGCGCGCCTGGCGCCGCCCATGACGTCAACGGCGGCGCGGCGTGCGAGGTGGGCGGAGGGCGCGGCGCGGCGCGCGGCGCGGCGCTGTGCGCACGATTGGGGGCGGCGGCGGCGCGGCGGACCCGGCGCGTGCAGTCTGTCGCCGTGGATCCTTGATCCATTTGGATGCTGGGATCGGGGGCGCCAGGCGGCGCCCAACCGCCCCGCCCGCGTGCACACGCCGCGGGCGGTCCGCCGCCCTAAACTCACCTGTGGCTTCCGCCCCCGCCCTCTCTTCTCCAGCCGGTGCCCTCGTTCGCGTCTGCGTCCATGGGCGCCCCTTTTGAACCACCAGCCGCCGGCCTGGCCGCCCCCGCCCCCTCCCCCGTGCCCGAAGACGCGCCGACGCCCGACGCGTGGGTCCCCCGCGACCCGTCCCTCCTGCGCCTCACCGGCCGCCACCCGTTCAACTGCGAGGCGCGCATGCAAGATTTGTTGGAGAGCGGCCCCATCACCAAGACCGCGCTCCACTTTGTGCGCAACCACGGCGCCGTGCCGCGGAGGGCGTGGGGCGAGCACACGCTGACGCTTGCAGGCCACGTCGGCGCCCCGCAGACGCTGACCATGGACGAGATAATCGCTCTGCCCGCCCGTTCCCTGACCGTCACCATGGCGTGCGCGGGCAACCGGCGCAAGGAGCAAAATATGCACCGCAAGTCTCAAGGCTTCAATTGGGGCCCTTCCGGCGTGTCGACCGCTCTGTGGACCGGCGTCATGCTGCGCGACGTCCTGCTGCGCGCGGGCGTGGACGAAAGCCGTGCCTCATCCTCTCTCCACGTCCATTTCGCCGGCCCGCCCGGCGAGCTGCCGAAAGGCGATGGCACGTACGGCACCTCCATCCCCCTGGCCTACGCCCTCAACCCGGCGCACGACGTCCTGCTCGCGTACAAGCAAAACGGGCGCTGGCTGGCGCCCGACCACGGGTTTCCGGTAGGAGACGAGAGGAAGGGGAGGGTGGGGTCGTTTTCGTTCGTTCTCTCCTCCCTGCCTCGGCCAACACCACCCACCATCCACCACTCTCCCAGCTGCGCGTCATCCTGCCCGGCCACATCGGGGGCCGCACGGTCAAGTGGCTCACGAGGGTCGAGGTGCGCGACGCGCCTTCGACAAATTGGTACCACGAGAACGACAACCGGGTGCCCCCGCCGCACGTGCTCACGCCGGAGGACGCGGTGGCGGAAGGGGTGTGGGGGAATCCCGACTGGTGAGAGGAGTGCGATGGCGTGGTGGTGGTCGCCGCGCGCCGCGCTTGGCTCCACCCACCTCCCCTCCCTCTCTTCCCTCTCCCCTCTGCAGGGTCATCAACCACCTCAACATCAACTCGGCCATCCTGGCCCCCGCCCACGACGCGGTCGTCCCGCTGGCGACGGACGCGGGCGTCGAGTTTCGGGGCTACGCCTACTCGGGCGGCGGCCGCAAAGTCACGCGCGTCGAGCTGTCCACCGACAAAGGGGCGACGTGGCGCCCGGCGTCCATCGAGCGGGTCGAGCCGCCCACCGCGCATGGCATGCACTGGACGTGGGTGTGGTGGCGGCTCACGCTGAGCGTGGCCGAGCTCGCAGCGTGCGGCGAGGTCGCGCTGAGAGCGGCGGATTCAAGCATGAACGTGCAACCGTCCGCCCTCACCTGGTCCCTCCTGGGCATGATGGGTAACCAGCACTATGTCGTGCGCACCGCGGTCCACCGGTCGGACGACGGCGCCCTGGGCCTGCGCTTTCAACACCCCGCCCCCATCCAGGCCGGCGCCCTGGGCACGTCCGGCTGGCGCGAGGAGGAGGCCGCGGCCAAGGCGCCGACCGAACCGGCCACGCCGCCGCAGAGCGAGGCGGCGCTGCCGTCGCGGCGCGGCAGCGCGCGCGTCGTCGCGCGCGCCGAGCTCGAGCGCCACACCGGCGACGACTCGGTCTGGTTTGCCTACCGCGGCAAGGTGTACGACGGGACAGCGTTTTTGGACGCCCATCCCGGCGGAGCGGACTCAATCCTCATAGCGGGCGGGCAAGACGCGACGGAAGATTTCGACGCCATTCATTCCGCCAAGGCCAAGACCATGCTGGACGCGTACTACGTCGGCGAGTTGGTGAGCGACGACGAAGGCGAGGATGCGGATGGTAGCGACGGCGCGGACGCGGCGCCCGCCGTCGTCGCCGACCTCGACCCCCCTGCGCTCGACCCGCGCAAAAAGGTCATTTTCCGCTTGATCTCCCGCACCGCGCTCTCGCCCAACGTAGTGCTCCTACGCTTCGGCCTCCCCACGCCCACCACCCGGCTCGGCCTGCCCGTCGGCAAGCACGTTTTCTTGTATGGAACCCCTGCCACCGGCGAAGTCGTGCGCGCCTACACGCCCACCTCGTCCGACGCCGACCGGGGCGCCATCGATTTCGTCGTCAAAATGTACGACGACTCGCTGGGCGGCGGCGTCATGAGCCGGTGGCTGGGCGGGCTCAAGGTGGGCGATGCGGTCGCGGCCAAAGGGCCCGTCGGCCACTTTGTGTACGAGGGCGCCGCCGCTTGCGTGGTGAATCGGCGCAAAGTCGCCGCCAGGTCGCTCACCTTTATCGCGGCGGGCACGGGCATCACGCCGTGCTACGCTGTGCTGCGCGCGGCGATCGACGAAGAAGGAAAGGACGGCGTCCCGCTCCACCTGCTCTACGCCAACCGGCACGAGGATGATGTGTTGCTCATGGACAAGCTGGACGAGTTGCAGCAAGCGGCGGGCGCCCGGCTCACGGTCACGCACACGCTCTCGCGCCCGAAAGAAACCTGGCCCCACCGCCGGGGCCGCATCGACGCTGCCATGCTGGCCGACGTCGTGCCCAAGGCCGGGGAAGGACGTCTCGTGCTGCTGTGCGGGCCGCGCGCGCTGGTGGAGGACGTGTGCAAGCCGGCGATGAAGGCGTTGGGGCACGCGGATGAGAACGTGGTCGTCTTTTGAACGAGGCACGGCTGAATGATGGGTGGGCGGTGGCGGGCGGCCACGCCCGAGGGACTAGAGGCTGGCAGCGGGATTCTTTGGGCGGGGCGGGGCGGGGCCGCCGAGGGATTCTCCCCGAGCGCGCCCCAGCCGCCCGCGCGCGGGGTGTGGTGTGGTGTGATACGATTGGGTCGGGTAGGATTGCAAGCAGAGTCTCTTGGCGGCGGTAGGCGGCCGCCGCGCGCGCGTTCACCGCCCGCCTCGAGCGGCAGCTCGCCGGCCGCCCGCCTCGCACCCCCCTCCCCCACTTCTCTCTCCTCATCAACGCTCCACCGCGCCAAACTGGGACACGAGCAGCCGCTTGAGCGCCCCCTGCACCTCGTCCGCCGGCACCGCCTTTTCAAAGTCGGCCGCCGCGAGCTGCGCGTGCTCGCCCACCGTCCCGCCCGTGATGATGTTGAATCCCTGGACCGCCACTTTCTTGCCGTCCACCTCCTTCTTGGCCGGCGCGCCGATGAGGCCGATGTCGCCCGCCTGCGCCTGGCCGCACGAGTTGGGGCATCCGGTAACGTGGATGCGGACCGGGCGGGTCAGGCGGAGTTGGGCGTCGAGAGAGCGCGTGATGTCCAGCAGCGGCAGTTTGGTCTCAGCCAGGGCCAGGCCGCAGAATTGGGCGCCGGTGCACGAGACGAGAGACGTCGTGAGGGAAAAGCCGCCGGCGGCCGGCACGGGAAACCGTTCAAACAGCGGGTCGGCGAGCATGGCGGCCACGCCGTCGTTGGGTATGTTGGGGAAGACGACGTTTTCGTCGACCGTGAAGCGCAGGGTGCCGTCGCCGTGCGCGTCGGCGACCGCGGCGAGCGCGTCGAGGTCGGCGGCTTGGAGCCGGCCGACGGGAATGCAGGCGCCCACCCACGACAGGCCGGTTTGGGCTTGGGGGTGGACGCCAAGGACGTCGCGGCGGGGCCAGGGGGTGTCGTGAGCGGGGTGGGTGACGGCGCGCGCGAGCGCACGCTGGCCGGGCATGAGCTCCGCGATCGCGTCCCTGGCCGCCTCCACCCCCACCGCCTCCACCAGCCACAGCACGCGCGCCTTTTGGCGGTCGCCCCGGGCGCCGTGCTCCCGGAACCAGAGGAGGAAGGCGCGCGCAAAGTCGACGACGTCGGCGTCGGGGATGAAGGTGTCGAACGGGATGCTCGTCGCGCACCGCTTGATGGACAGGTAGCCGCCCACCATGACGTTCCACCCTGTAGCCCCGGTTGTGGGATCGACCGCGGCCTCGAACGCCAAATCGTTGATGTGCGAGTGCACGAAATCGTCGCGCGACGCGGAGAACGAGATGTTGAGCTTGCGCGGCAGGTTGCACAAAGATTCCGAGCCGACACCGTCGTCCGTGATGAGGGCGTCGACCGCGCGGGCAAAGGGGCGCGTGTCGGCGAGTTCGTGTGGGTCGACGCCCGCGATCGGCGACCCAGTCACCTGGCGCACGTTGTCGAGGCCGGACTGGAGAGGGGTGAGGTTGACGGCTTTAAGAGCGTCGATGACCCCACTCGCATCGTCCAAAGTCAGGCCGCGGAGTTGGACTGCGGCGCGCGTTGTGACGTCGGCGCAGCCGTCGGCGCCCACCGGCTTGATGGCGTCCGCCAGCACCCGCAACTGTGCACTCGTCAACTCCCCATTCGGTACCCGCACCCGCATCATGAACTTGCCGGGCGTGCGCTTGCGGCGGTGGAAGAGGCCGACCCACTTCAATCGCGTGTCGACGTCGTCCAGGTCGAGCTCCTCCCAAGTGGCTTGGCCGGATTTGAGCAGGGCGGACAGTTCGTAGACTGTAGAGGAGAGGGAGGGGAGGGTGGGGTGGTCGGTGGCGGGCGCCAAAGGGGAAGGGAAGCCACGCGGAGTGTCGCGGAGCCACGGAGAGGGCCAACACGGTGCGTGGCGGCCAACCGTTCGGTCGCGTCCCCCGCCCAATTTCCCGCCCTCATCTCCATCTCTCACCTTCGGTCCACATCTCCGCCCCCGATTTCGCGTTCTTCTTCTTCTCGATCGGGTTGGCTTTCGGGTTGGTCGCGTTGGCGCGGCCTGCGGGGCCGAGGTGGCGCAAGCCCGACTTGGGGTTGACAGGGGCGTCGGCAGGAGGCGACGCAGCCGCCGGCGCGGCCTCGGCGGCGGCGGAGCGCGGCGCCTGCGGCGCGCGCCGCGCGCGGGCGCCGCCGCGGGCGGGCGCGATGGCGGCGCCCGCGCCGGCGCTCGCTCTGGACGCGATGGTTCGGGTCAGGGAAGGCATCCCGGGTGGTGGACAGGGGTCGTCGGTCGCGAACCTAGGGCGGCGTGCGGTGCGGCGTGGTCGCGGGCGGTCGAGGTGGGCGGGCGTGCTCGAGGGGGCAGGGGGCGGCGGACTTTGGGCACGCCTGGATCGGCCGCTGGCGCGGCGAGGCCTGGGCGGGCGGGCGGGGGTGTGGCGCCCCCAATTGGGGCCACAGAAAGACTTGCGCCCCACCGGCACACTCCCCCTCCAGGCGCCCCCCGCCCGGTCGCCCCCCAAATCGCGCCATGTTCAACCTATACTTTGGCCCGAAGACGCCGGAAGGTGAGCAAGCGAAGAGAGAGGGAGGACAGGAAGGCAAGCCTTCCTGTCCACCACCGCGCCGCCCTAATTTTCGCATCGCGGGCCGGCGGGCGGTCTGAGGCCCCGTTGGGCGCGTACGACCGCCCAAACGGCGGGCGACAATGAGCGACCGGGCCCACAAAGACAGATTGGGGCGCGGGCGGCGCGGCACGGCGCGGCGGGGTGCGCGCTGCCGGGGCGCCGGCTTGCCGACCCCCCTTTTTTGGCCCACGTGAGAGCCGCGTGAGTCCCGCCGCGGCGACCGACCACCCCTCCCCCCTCCCCAGGCGGCTATGCAAACACGCCCGGCTACGATTCCGAGGGCAAAGCGCTGTCCATCAAACGCGCTTTTTGGGGCCGCGCGACCCCCCACACGGTCGCGTTCCACCTCGCCTGGCTCTCCTTTATGGTCGCCTTTTGGTCGTCCTTTGCGCCCGCAGCACTCATCACGTCGATCAAGAACGACCTCAAACTCACGAAAGCCCAGATCGCCGACGCCAACGTGGCCGCCGTGTGCGGCGGCGTCGTCGCGCGCCTCTTCATCGGCAAGTTCATGGACTCGTGGGGGCCGCGCTACGCGTTCATGCTATGCCTGTGGGCCACCGCGCCGGCCGTGTTTGCGATGAGCAAGGTGACGTCGTTTGCGGGCTACGTCGCGTGCCGCTTTTGCATTGCCATGTCGCTCGCGGCGGTCATCCCCTGCATCCAGTGGACCACCAACATGTACAATGTTGGGGTTGTCGGAACGGCGAATGCCATCGTGGGCGGCTGGGGCAACCTCGGTGAGAAAGAGAGGGAGGAGAGGCAACAGGGCGCGCAGCGCACGCGTGCGGCGGCCTCCCCGCGGCCGGCCGCGGGCCGGCCCCCGGCCTCGCGCCCACTATCACGAGCCCCCGGGTCTTCACCACCGGCCGCCACCGCCGCCGAGGCATTGCGGGGGGGCGCGGCCCCCGTTTGGCCCGCCGCCGCCGCGCGCGGCGCCTCACGCCCCACCCCGCCCACCACCGCCCCGCTTTCCCCACTTCTTTTCCTTTTAGGCGGCGGCCTGACCCACATCGCCATGCCCCTCTTTTTCGACGCCCTCGTCAAAAACTACGGCCACTCGCCCCAACAGGCGTGGCGCCTCGCGTTCTACCTCCCCGGCGCCCTGCACCTCTTCATGGGCGCCGCCGTCATGCTGCTCGGCCAAGACATGCCCGACGGGCGCACCGAGGCCGTGCGCGTTGCGGACGGGCGGTCGGTCAAGGGGGACGTCGGGTGGCCCGCGTGGCGCGCGGCGGTGCTCAATTACCGCACCTGGATCCTGACCTTGGTCTACGCCGTCACGTTTGGCGTGGAGATTGCGGTGGACAACGTGCTGTCCAAGTATTTCCAAAACCACTTTTCGCTGACGCAAACGGTGGGCGGCGGCATCGCCGCCGTCTCCGGCCTGCTCAACATCGTCTCCCGCCCGTCCGGCGGCGTCGTCTCCGACCTCGTCTCCGCCCGGCACGGCCACCGCGCCCGCGTCACGTGGCTGTTTGTGTCGGCGTTCCTCGGCGGCCTGTTCATGCTGCTCTTTGGCGCGCTGCCCGTCGGCCTGCCGGCCGGCATCGTGCTCATGGTGCTGTATTCTTTCTTATACGAGCAAGGTGAGGGGTGGTGGAGGCGGGATGGCGGTGGTGGAGGCGGGGCGCGCCGCGTCGCTCGGCCGCGCTGCGTCGCGCGAGCGCTTCGGGGGTTGCGAGCGCCCACCCCTCGACGCCGCGGCCGCGGCGCGCGCTTCTGCCGCCCGTCCCCCGGCCAAAGCTGGGGCCGCCCACCCCTCGGCCCACGCCGCAGCCGCGGCGCGCGGCGGCCGCGCGCGCGCCCACCCCTCTCGGCCCACGCCTGCCGCCCCACCCCCGCCTTTGGCCCGCCCCCCATCCTCCCCCACCCGCCACCCCTCTCCAGCCTGCGGCGCCACCTACGCCCTCGTCCCCTTTGTCTCCAACCGGTCCCCCGGCCTCGTCTCCGGCTTCGTCTCCGCCGGCGGCACCGCGGGCGCCGCCCTGTGGAACGGGTTTGTCTTCCGGTCCCAGGCGCCTGTGGGCTACCGCAACATGGGCATCATCATCATGGTCGTCTCGATGCTCTGCTTCCTGCTCGAGTGGCCCGCGTGGGGCGGCATGGTGCGGGGGCCGCGCAAGAACGCGACCGAGACGGACTACTACCGGTATGCGCGGGAGGGAGGGGGGGCGAGGGGGGGTCGGCAGAAGCGCGGGGCCGCCCAGCCTCCTCGTTCCACACCCTCCTCCCTCCCTCGTCCTCAGCAACGAGTACACGCCCGCCGAACAACTGTCCGGCCTGCACGCACGGTCGATGCGTTTCGCGCACGAGACGTCGGTCCACGGCGGGTCGCAGCACGGGTCGTCGCGTTTCGGCTCGCGCAACCCGTCCAAGGCCAACCTGGCGGCCCTGAACGAGCCCAAGGTGGACGACTCGGCGCGCGGCGGTAAAGTGCGGCCCGACTCGGCCAAAATTTGAGGAGTGGAAATAGGTGGGCGTGGCGGCGCCCCTTTCCTCCTTCCCTTTCCCCCTCGCCCTTTGATCTACAACCGCCGCGGCCCGCCCGGCGCGCGCTGTGGAGACGACCACCCGGCGCGGCGGTCTCCGCCACGCGCGCTGGAGCGGGTGCGCGGTGTCGGTGCGCGGTCGGCCTGCTGCCACCGCCTCCCTCCCCCCCATCTGATTCCTTGGCGCCGTCCTTGACACACACCACGCCTCCCTCTCGGGCGCGCCGATCTGGTGCGAGCGTGCAAACACGGGTGTCGACCACCGGAGACAAGAGAGAGAGAGGGGGGTGAAGGCGTCATTGGGTTCCTCTCTCTCCTCTCTCTCGTCTTTGCCTCTCTACCGCGCCCAGACCCCCCCTGACCGGGACAGGACCAAGTCGGCGACCCAGTCGGGCGCGTAGCAGCCCAGGACGTAGGCGACGTGAGCAAACGGCGCCAAGCGCAGCGCGCGCCGCGGGCCGCCCAGGCAGGCAGGAAGCCAGGTGCGCGGCGAGGCCAGGACTTGGGAGACGGTGGGCGGACCCGCGGTCGGGTCGGCGCGTGCGGCGCCCCCGGGCGGCGCGGCGTGCTGCCACTCGCGCAGCGTCGCGGCGGCCGCGACGGCCGCAAACGCCGCCACCGGCATCGCCCCGCGCGCCCCCGGCCCGGTCTCGAAGATGCTACTCGTCGTCGCGGCCATGATGCCGGGGTAGTTGGCAAAGGGCGACCGCGGCCCGGGAGCGTGCCAGCGCCCCCCCGCCGCCGCGCGGTCGTCGATCGCGGTAGCCACGTACCCCGGCGCCAGCAGCAGCACGCGCACGCCGAACGGGGCGAGCTCCAGGCGTAGAGCGGTGGTGAGGGCGCGCACGGCGTGTTTGGAGGCGGAGTAGACGCCTTTGGTGGCCTGCGCGAGGGGAGAGGGGTTGGAGAGACGGGCCGGCGCGGCTGCCAGCCTCTTTCCTCCCCCTTCCCTGTACCCACCTGGGACACGTAGCCGGTGGCCGACCCCACGTTGACGATGACGCCGCGGCCGCGGGCGCACATGGAGGCTGCCGGGAAGGGGTGGAGGGGTGGGCGCGCGCGCGCGCGCGAGCGGCGTCAACCTCGCCGCCCCACCCTCTGCTCACGCGCAAACGCTTGCGCCACGCGGACGACGCCCACCACGTTGACGTCCAGCAGGGCGCCGCAGGCGGCCGGGGGGGAGTCCAGGATCGTGCCTTTGAACGTCGCGCCCGCGTTGTTGATCAGGATGTCGATTCCCGCGCCGCCAGTGGCGCACGCCACCGCGGATGCCGCTGCAGCCACGCTGGCGTCGTCCGTGACGTCCAGCTGGAGCAAGGTGCACCCCGCGGCTTCCAAACTGTCCATCGCGGCGAGCGACCGCGCGGTGGCGAAAACGCGGGCGCCCGTCGCGGCCAGCGCTAGGGCCAGGGCGTGGCCGATGCCACCCTGAGAGCAGCCGGTGACCAGAGCGGTGATGGG
>Ga0315292_10001892_pt1 | contig 11517 bp, 9 predicted proteins | sample YL17G13_0_MG_FD_204029 | JGI IMG/M metagenome (GOLD analysis project Ga0315292, IMG submission 204029) | Sediment microbial communities from Yellowstone Lake, YNP, Wyoming, USA - YL17G13_0 | ecosystem: Environmental > Aquatic > Freshwater > Lake > Sediment | place: USA: Wyoming | collected... | reverse complement strand
CGTCGGTGACGAGACGTTCGTGGGCTACGAGTTCGAGAGCACCGCGGCCGAGACCTACGCACGCCCGTCCTGACCGACCGGGTCGACAACGGTTTGTAGTGGGCGTCCCGAACCGAACGATTCGCCCGGAGCGACAACTTGGGCGAGCCTGGTCGCATGCCAGACGAAACGTGGGATGTCGTAGTGGTCGGTTCGGGGCCGGGCGGCCTCACATCGGGTGCGTGCCTGGCCGCGTCGGGCCGGCGGGTGCTGGTGCTCGAGGCGCATGATCTGGCGGGTGGCAACGCCCAGGTGTTCCGGCGCCACCACAAGACCGCTGACGGCACGGTCGCCGAGTACGAGTTCGACGTCGGCGTGCACTACATCGGCGATTGCGGTCCCGGCGGGCTGTTCCCGGCCATCTTCGGAGGGCTCGGCGTCGGCGACCGGATGGTGTTCCGGCCGCTCGACCCCGATGGCTTCGACACGTTGCGCTTCCCGGATCTCGACTTCGTCGTCCCCGCCAGCTGGGACACCTACCAGGATCGCCTCATCGAGGCCTTCCCCGGCGACCGGGCCGGGATCGAGCGAGTCGTCGCGACGCTCCGCTCGGTAGCCGCCGAGAGTCGGTCTCGTCTCATCCCCGGCGTCGATACCCCCGAGTTCGACCGGTGGGCCTTCCGGCCACTCGATGCGCTGTTCTCCGAGGGCGAGCTCTCCCAGCGGTGCCAGGCGGTGCTCGACCACTGGTCCGGCCTGTACGCCGGCGGGCCCAAGCAGACCACCGTGATCATGCACGCCAACATCATCGACCACTACATGAACGGCGCCTATTACCCCGAGGGCGGCGGGCAGATGATCCCGGCCCGGCTCATCCAGGTCATCGAGTCTTTCGGCGGTGAGATCCGCACGTTGACGCCAGTCGAGCAGATCGTGGTCGAAGACCGCCGGGCGACCGGGGTGCGTCTCGTCGACGGGTCGACCATCGACGCCGAGATCGTGATCTCCAACGCCGACCACGCCCGCACCGTGTTCGGTCTGGTGGGCGAACAGCACTGGGACCCGGTCACCGTGCAGTGGACGAAGGAGGCGCAGATGACTCTGGGCCTCGTGTGCGTCTACCTGGTGGTCGACGTCGACCTTCGCGACGGTCCCAACACCAACTACTTCGTGTTTCCGAGCTACGAGACCGACGGCCTGTACGAGTCACTCGACGCCGGTGAGATGAAAGACGGTCAGGCCTTCGCCTACATCGCGATGGCATCGCGCAAGGACCCCGACAACGGGCATCTGTGCCCCTCGGGTCAGACCAATCTGCAGATCATGACGTTGGCGCCCCGAGGCCTCGACTGGTGGGGCGTCGAGCGTTCGCCCGCCGATGGGGGCAGTTACCGGCGCACCGAGCAGTACCGGGCCCGCAAGGCCGAACTGACCGACGCGCTCATCGACGCCGCCGACCAGGTCCTCGGCGACCAGCTCGGCGGCGACAGCCTGCGCGACCACGTCGTGCACATCGAGACGGCGACGCCGTTGTCCCAGGAGCGATACACGCTCTCCACCGGGGGGACCAGCTACGGCTATGTCCACTCGCCGGAGCAGTCGGGCCCCAACCGTCCCCAGCACCGCACCGAGATCGACGGTCTCTGGTTGGTCGGCGCCAACACGGCCTCGGGCCACGGGATCGCCGGCACCATGGTGGGCGGCGTGAACTGCGCGGGGGAGATACTGGACCGGCCGCTGCTGATCGAGATGATCATGGGCACGGCCCTCGCCGACCCCGCCGACATCCAGCCCGACCCCCCCGACTTCGATGCCATGGAATGGAGCCGTGGGCAGCGGCTGCGCGAGCGCCGCGACGCCGGTCGGCTCGCTCGGGCCAAGGCCGGTTCGTAACGGGGGACTGCGGTGCCGGTGAGCCGGCACGCGGTGCGCTGAGCCCGTGGGCGGGCCGGTCACCCGATAGGTGCGTCGCCTTCGGCGGGCCGGTCACCCGATAGGTGCGTCGCCTTCGGCGGGCGGCGGGCTTCCCGACAGTTGCGACCGGAGGTTTTCGAGTAGCCGGCGCAGGTCGTCGGGCGAAGGCGCCGAACCGAAGACGTAGAAGTCGGGCCGTTGCACGACCGCGCTGGCACCGTGGTCCGCGAACCAGGTCGTGTACTGGTCTTCGACGTCGTCGACGATGCCGCACGGCCCCACGATGGCCACCACGCCGCCGATCGACTCGAACCACTCGATGAGGTCGGCCGGGACATCGGCGACGGTCGCGGCGGTGGACACGAGGGCCCACCCGGCCCCGAAGAGATCGTCGAAGCGGCCTCGTTCGCGCCCGTCGGAGACGACCCCTTGGACGAACAGGTCGCCGGCCCCCGGTGTGCCGAGGGCGAGGATGCCTCCATCGAGGGATGGCATGGGTGCACCCGGTGTCACCGCCCCGTCAGAAACGGTGGGGGCCATGGCCGCGTCGCGCGCGGCCGCCTCGTCGGGGTCGGGAACGCAGATGATCTTGCCGAGCTCGATGGCGAAGCCGATCACGGCCGCGGCGTGCGGGATCCGCTCGACGTCGTAGGTCGCAAGCACTGCCGCGGCGGCGGGGTCGTCGAGCACAAGGTGGAGCTTCCAGGCCAGGTTGGCGGCGTCGCGGAGCCCGGCGCACATGCCCTGCCCGGCGAACGGCGGCGTCTGGTGGGCGGCGTCGCCGGCAAGGAACACGCGGCCCCGCTGCCAGGTGGTGGCCCACCGGGCCTGGAAGCGGTAGCCGGCGTGGCGCACCATGGTGGCGTTGTCGCGGGTGACGTCCCACGGTTCGAGCAGCTCCCACGCCCGGTCCTCTTCGTCGAGGGCGTCGAGGTCCTCGCCGGGAAGGCACATGAACTCCCACCGCCTTCGCCCCGGACCTCCCGAGACGGCGGTCGTCGGGCGACGGGGATCGCAGATCTGCAAGTTCGACGGATCGAAGATGCGGGGCGAGTGGAGCCGGACGTCGACGATCAGCCAGTCGAAGAAGAAGCCGTGGTCCTCCATCGGCGCGTTGATGGCGCGGCGCACGAAGCTGTTGGCTCCGTCGCACCCCACCAGGTAGCGCGCCCGCAGGATCGTGCCCTCGACCGCGTTGCCTTCGGTCGAGGTCGCCGGGTCCGCGGTGAGGAGGACCTCGGGGCCGAGATCATCGACGGCGACCGCCTCGAGCCCGCGCCGCAGGTCGATGTGCGGGTGTCGATCGACGACGGCCTGCAGCTCTGCTTCGAGGTCGGGCTGGTTGAACATGTTGGCGCTGGGCCAACCCGACCGACCGGCCCCGCTCGTGCCGAGGCGCAGCAACGGGACCCCTTCGGCGTTCTGCCACTCGTAGACGTCGGCCGGTTCGGAGAGCGAGGGGAGTACCGGGCCAAGACCGCACGCCTGCAGGATCCGGGCGGTCTCGTCGTCGAAGTGCACGGCACGCGGCAGGGGGTAGGGCTCTGGCCATCGCTCGACGAGCACGACCTGGCGGCCACGGTCGGCGAGCAGCAGGGCCAGGGCACAGCCGACCGGGCCGGCGCCGACGACGGCCACGTCGAACAGACGCGGGCTCTCGGGCTCGGCGCCGGTCATGGCCGTTGCACCGGTTGATGGCCCCATGAACTGATGCGGTCGTAGCGTCGGTTCTCGGACCAGTCGTCGGTGATCGTGCGGGCGCCGTAGCCGATCTCGACCTGGAAGCCACCGGGCGACACGACGTAGAAGCTGAACATCTCGTCGTTGTCGTGGCGGCCGAGCCCGTTGGCGATCGGTAGCCCCGAGTTCCAGGCCCGGTCGAAGGCCAGGCCGACGTCGTCGCGTTCGTTGGTCTCGAACATGATGTGGTGGAGCAGTTGCGGCATCTCGAACGGTGCCCGGGCCAGCGCCACGGTGTGGTGCCGGGGGTTGCAGTGGTAGAAGCGCACCTCGAGGTCGACGCCTTCCATGATCTCGGTCTCGATCCAGTCCGACTGGCCCATCCCGAGCCCGTCGATCAGGAAGCGGTGAGCCTCCTCGAACGGCAGAGCGGCGAACACCACGTGGCCGAACCCGACCCCCTCGGTGAAGAAGCCGCCCTCGACGAGCGGAGCGTGGAACGGCCTGTCGGTGCGTTCGAGCCCGGTGACCAGTTCGATGCGCGTGCCCCACGGCGCCGCCACATGACCGAGCTGCTCGACCCGTTTGGCCGTCACCTCCTTCTCGGTGCCCGGTGTCAGTTCGAACCCGGCTGCCGCGAGGCGGGAGCTGATGGTATCGAAGGCCTCGTCGTCGGCGGCCTCGAAGCCGACGTAGGCCGCGTCGTTGGCGGGACCCTGTTCGAGGATGACACGATGCGCAGCCGCGTCGTTGGTCCAGCTCAGTGCAGCGCTGCTCGTGGGCGGGCCCGGCACGAGACCGACGACGTGGCTGAAGAAGTCGGTGTACGAAGCGGGGTCGTCCACCTCGATTCCGATGTAGCTGACCTCGAGGTCACGGTTCATGATCGGTGCTCCCAGTGCTCGTCGATGTGCGGAGAATCGTTCGGGTTCAGTGCCCGTTCGGGGCGACGCAGGTGTTGCGGATAGAGCCGATCCCTTCGACCCAGCTCGTGAGGATGTCTCCCGCGCCAAGGAACCGTGGCGGTTGGTGGCCGATGCCGACGCCTGCCGGTGTGCCCGTGAAGATCACGTCACCGGGCAGCAGCGGCAGGACCGACGACAGATCGGCGATCAGCCCGGGGATGGTGAACACGAGGTCACTGGTGCGACCGAGCTGGACCGTCTCGCCGTTCACCGAGCACCCGAGCTCGAGGTCGTCGGGATCGTCGAACTCGTCGGGCGTCACCAGCCACGGACCGATGGGTCCATACCCCAGCCGAGACTTGCCGAGCGAGAACTGGGCGCCGGCGGCGAACTGCAGCGCGCGGTCCGAGATGTCCTGGCCGACCGTCAGCCCTGCGACGTGTGACCACGCATCGGATTCGTCGACATGGTGGGCCCGCATGCCGATGACGGCCACGAGCTCGACCTCCCAGTCGACCATGTCGAACGCGATCTCGATGTCGTCGAAGGGGCCCGACAGGCTCGCCGGAAACTTGGTGAAGGTCGCCGGGAAGGAGGGCAGGTCCATGCCCGATTCCTCGGCGTGCGAGCGGTAGTTCAGGCCGATGGCGAAGACCTGGCGCGGGGCCGGTACCGGAGAACCGAGCCGAGCCTCGTCGATGACACCGCCGCCTTCGGTCGTGAGGTGCGGCGCGACGGCGAGGAACTCGGCCCACTGGTCATAGAGCGACTGGACGCCAGGCCCGAAGCGACCCTCGGACGCGATCGCGATGTCGATCCCTGTCTCGCCCCGGACGATGGTCGCGCGGCCGTCAACGTTTGCGAGCTTCATTCCCCACTCCTCTGTTAGCGGTCGATAATACCCTAGACTCCGGGTCGTGACCCAAGCAGAAGTCGGATCCGACCGTCCGGCACCGCCCCGCACCCGTCGCGACCGCGACAACATCCGCGAGTTGCTGCTCGAGTCGGCCATCATCGAGTTCGGCGAGAAGGGATTCGAAGGCGCCTCGACGCGATCGATCGCCGAGCGGGTCGATGCCCACCAGCCGCAGATCAACTACCACTTCGCCACGAAGGCCGAGTTGTGGCGGGCCGCCGTCGACCACCTCTTCGCCCAACTCTCGAAGGCGCTCGGTGATCTCGAACCGGGCGCCGACGTCGCCGAGACGTTCGCCAACGTCGTTCGGCGTCTCGTCGAGTTCTCGGCGGCCCGACCTCAGCTCCACCAGATCATGACCCACGAGTCGGGGTCGCCGAGCGAGCGGCTCACGTGGCTCACCGACACTCACGTCCGGCCCCGCTACCTCGAGCTCCGCACGATCTGGACGCAGTTGCAGGACGCCGGTATTGCCGCGCCGATCGACCCTTCGTTGATCCACTACGTGCTCATCGGCGCAGCGTCGCTGCCCTACCTGAACATCGCCGAGGCCCGCCTGCTGCTCGAGGCCGACCCGGCGTCAGCCGCTGTCATCGACCGTCACGTGGATGGCCTCATCGCCACCCTGCTGCCCGGACGCACCGACCCCATCAGAAAGTGAGCACCCGTGCAGATCCTTCCCCTGGCTGACCCCTTCATCGCCCCCACCGACCGGGACATGCGGCCGTCCGAGCGACGGACGTTCGTGCGCACCCATCGGACGTGCGTGCTCGGTTATGGCCGTCGCGCCGACGGGCCGGCCATGTCGATCGTCTACTACGTGCCGACCGATGACGACGAACTGCTGGTCGCCACCATGGGCGGCCGGGCCAAGGCCAAGGCCGTCGCCCGCAACGGCAAGGTCAGCCTCTGCGTGCTCGACGAGACCTGGCCGTTCACCTACCTGCAGGTGTACTGCGATGCCGTCGTCGAGACCGACGCGACTGTCGTCGTCGACGTGATGATGGCTGTCGCCGGGCGCATGTCGGGTGAGTCGCTGGGCGAGGACGCCCGTCCGTTCGTGGCCGCCATGGCCGAGGAGGAGAACCGGGTGGTGTTGCGCTGCCGCCCCTATGAGACGTTCGCCACGCCGCCTCGACATCTCCACCAAAACGATCAGGACGAACTCATCAGCCACTGGATGTCGGGCAGTGTGCCATGGGACGCGCCCGACGAGCCCGACTGACCGCATGTCGACCGGCGTCGGACACATCAAGCATCACGCCAGTGGCTCACCTCGCGGTGGATCCAAACTCCACCGCGCCGAGCGACTCGCCCGACTGTGGGCTTTCAGGGGAGCAATGTCCGTCGGGTGCCCTTCCGGAGCCAGTCGGTCTGCTCCGACGACCGGCAGGTGACGCCGTCGAGGCGGTAGGTCTGGGCGAGGGCCCGGGGTGGCTGGTAGCGGTTCACTCGGCGAACTGCGAGGGCCGACAGATGAGCTGTCGCAGACCGGTGAGGTCTTTCGCGGGACGGCGTTGATCCGCTCCTACGCCGCTTCTGCGTCAGGCGGGAGGGTGAAGAGGTGTGCCTTCCCCTGCGTACGGCCAGTGTCCGGCCAGTGTCCCGTGTAGGGCAACCATGGGAGTTGCGGGATCGCGTGCCGGCCCGGCCTTTGAGCTCAGTCCATCCGCATCGCCGGTTCTTCCGAAAGCCCGCTCGGACTCCCCGGTTAGGGTGAGGCTTTCGCCGCCAAGGGGAGTGACCGTGGAGTTGGACGAGGTTGATCTGCTGGATCTGGATCGGTTCCAGCGTCAGGAGCACCACGACATGTTCACGCTGCTCCGCGCCGAGGACCCGGTCCACTGGACGCCCGAGCCCGATGGCCCGGGCTTCTGGTCGATCACCAAGCACGCCGATCTGCAGCACGTCAACCGTGACACCGAGGGGTTCAGTGCCGAGCTCGGTGGCATCACGCTGTTGGAGTCGTCCACCCTCGAAGACGGCATGGACATGCGCGGCAAGATCATGGTGATGACCGACCCGCCGAGGCACACCCGCTATCGGTTGCTGGTGAACAAGGGGTTCACACCCAGGATGATCGGCCTGATCGAGGCGCATCTCGGGTATCGGGCCGAGCTCATCGTCGACCAGGTCATCGAGCGAGGTGCGTGCGAGTTCGTGACGGAGCTGGCGGCGGAACTGCCGTTGCAGGCGATCGCCGAGATCATGGGTGTGCCGCAGGAGGAGCGCCATCTGCTCTTCGACTGGTCGAACCGGCTCGTCGGCGCGGACGACCCCGAGTACAACAAGGATCCTGACGACAAGGCCGACGCCACGATGGCCGCGGCCGAGCTGTACATGTTCGCCAGTGCGCTCGGCGAGGCCCGGCGCAGCGACCCTCGCGACGATGTCGTGACCAGGTTGATCAACGCCGAGATCGATGGCGACAAGTTGACGTCCGAGGAATTCGAGCTCTTCATCCTGCTGCTCGCGGTGGCCGGCAACGAGACGACCCGCAACGCCACGGCTCACGGCATGCACGCGTTCATGACCTATCCCGACGAGTTCGCCAAGTTGCGTGACCATCCTGAGCTCATGGCCTCCGCGGTCGAGGAGGTGCTGCGTTGGTCGTCGCCGGTGCTCTACTTCCGCCGTCAGGCCACCGGCGATGTCGAGCTCCGCGGCAAGCAGATCAAGGCCGGCGACAAGATCGCGATGTGGCACGTCTCGGGCAACCGGGACGAGGACGTCTTCGAGGATCCATTCCGCTTCGACATCGAACGCACGCCGAACGATCACGTGGCGTTCGGCGGTGGCGGTGCCCACTTCTGCCTCGGTGCCAACCTGGCCCGGCTCGAGTTGCGACTGTTGTTCGAGCAGCTCGTCACCCGTACCCATGACATGCACCTGGTCGGCGAAGTCGAGCGGCTGCGATCGAACTTCATCGGTGGCATCAAGCACCTCCCCGTCGAGTTCACGCCCGGCCTGCGCCTGCATCCCGCCGGCACCTGAATCGCCCGAACGGGCCCGGTTCGGTGACGACCATCGATCAGTTGTTCAGCGAGGCACAGGCCCACGTCGACGCCGGCCGTGTGCCGGCCTGTCAGGTCGCCGTCGGTCTGGGTGGTCGGGTCGCCGCCTTCGCAACGTTCGGGGCCGCGACCGACGAGACGCGGTTCTGCATCTTCTCCGCGACCAAGCCGATGGTGGCCTCGGTGGTCTGGCTGCTGCTCGGCGACGGGCTCGTCGATCCGTACGACCCCATCAGCTGGTATGTCCCCGAGCTCGCGACTGCCGGCCTCGGTGAGGTGACCCTCGAACAGGTCCTGCTGCATACCGGCGGATTCCCCAATGCGCCGATGACCGATGCCGAGGGCGCCGACCCGACCCGACGGCGCGCCCGCTTCGCGACATGGTCCCCGGAATGGGAGGCTGGAACCCGATTCGTGTACCACGCCGGGAGCGCGCACTGGGTGCTCGCCGACCTGATCGATCGACTCACCGGTCGTGACTATCGCGACGTGCTCGAGGAGCGTGTCTGCCGGCCGCTGGGTCTTCCCCGGGTACTCGGTCTCGCCGCTGACTCGCAGCAAGACATCGCCACCCTCACACAACTCGATGCGCGCGCGGATCCCGACGAGACCCTGCGCTTCAACGATGTCGCGGTTCGGATGGCCGGCAATCCCGGCGGCGGAGCCTTCATGACCGCGGCCGATCTCGCCCTCTTCTATCAAGGCGTGCTGCACAACCCTGGCGGGCTGTGGGACGAGACTGTGCTGCACGACGTGACCACCCACGTCCGCTGCACCTGCGAAGACCCGATGCTGGGTGTCGGGGTCAACCGCACCCGCGGCCTGGTGCTCGCCGGCGACGACGGAAACCACGAGATGCGCTACGCGATCTTCGGGCGAGGCTGTTCGCCGGGTGCCTTCGGCCACGCCGGTGCGCACGCCCAGGTCGCCTGGGCCGATCCGGCCACCGGCATCTCGTTCACCTATCTGGCCAACGCCATCGACGCCGACCCGATGAGGTCGGGCATCCGGGCCAACCGCCTTGCCACCATCGCGGCCGACCTGTCGATGTGACTCGGGCCGGCGGCTCGGTTGGGTCGAGGCGGACGTGACTCAATAGCGAAGGCTGCGCCGGCGCAAATTGGTCGCTACGTAACCAGGCGCTGCTCGAATGCGTATGCGGTTGCCGCCGATCGTGATGCCACGTTGATCTTGATGAAGATGTTGGACAGGTGGCGAGACACGGTCTTCTCACTGAGGAACAGGTCTGCGGCGATCTGCTTGTTGGTCATTCCCGCGGCAACGAGTCGCAGGACCTCGGCCTCGCGTGGGCTGAGTCCGGCGGGCAGGTCGGGTGTCGTGTTCGTGATGTCTCGCAGGTTGCGAAGGTCGACGGCCGCGCCGAGCTGTTCGAAAAGCGCTCGGGCCGCCTCGAACGACGCCGCGGCACCGTCGAGGTCGCCGGCCTCGCGGCACGCCGCGCCCTGCAGCATGCGCGCCGTCGCCACCTCGTGAGGGACGCCAAGGTCCTGCCAGTGGCCGGACGCGTTTCGGAGCGTCCCGCACGCCGACGGGTCGCCCGTTGCGAGCTCGACCCGGCCCCGCGTCGACAACGCCGCCGCGAGCAACACCGGGCTCGCGTACTCGGCCGCGATGACGGCGAGTTCGTCGAGAGCGGCTGTCGCCTGAGGGAGATTGCCGGCGGCGATGGCGATCTGAGCCTGAGCAGGCAGGAGCCGGGCTCGACCGAGGCGGTCCCAGGTGATCTCGTCGAGGGCCCGGGTGATGATGGCTACGGCGGCGTCGATGTTTCCTTGCGCGAGTCGCAGGAGCGCGAGCCCCGGCTGGGGCTGGCCGCTCAGCTCCTCGGCCTGGCGGAAGGCGTCTTCGGCGCCGGTGAGGTCGCCGATCCGGCGCCGGATCTCGCCGATCTCCGCGTAGCCGGCGGCGGCGTTCGACACGTTGAGCGTGGCGAGCTCGGTGCAGGCCCGTAGCGCCTGCACCTCGGCGTCGTCCCACTCGCCGCGCGCCCGCATCGACGATGCCAGATGCACACGGCACAGCCCGGGAAACACCGCGAGCGGATGTTGCTGCGCCCAGCGAGCGGTCGCGTCGCTCCATTCGGCGGCGCGGCGAAGGTCGCCGAGGGCCTCGCAGGCACTGATGAGGCTGCAGTACACCTTGCCGGTGGAGTAGGGGCGAAGGCGGCCCTCGACGGCGAAGAGCATGGCCTCATCGAGGGTTGCCAACCCTTCGGCCGGGTCGCCCTCGTCGATCAGGACCCGTCCCAGGGTCTGGAGCGCCTCGGCCTCGAGATCAGGCGATCGCAGGCGCCGACCGAGCTCGACGACCGCTCGCGCCGCCTCGGCACTTTCGCGAAGGTCCCCGCGGCCGTGTGCCATCTCGGCCTCACGCAAGCGCAGCGCCCCGTACTCCACCGAGTCCGGATCGTTTTCGAGGGCATGGCGGGCTCGGCGCAGCCAACCCCCGGCGATGGCCGGGCACGCTTTGAAGCAGTAGTGCTCGTAGAGCCACACGGCGCACTGGCCGGCCCGCAACTGATCGCCGAGATCGTCGAAGGCGACGTAGGCACGTTCGCGAGCGTCGACGCACCCGTCGAGTCGACCTAACCACCAGGCCGCGTCGGCCAGCACATCGAGCCGATCCGCCTCGGCGGTCGGATCGGCCGGTGATTCGGGCGTGATCGAGGCGGAGTCGTATGCCGCCTGCCAGTCGCAGCGGGCCAGCGCGAGACGCGCCTCGGCCAGTGGGTCGCCCTCGCTCACGGCGTCCCCGCTGGCTTCCTGCATGACGACCGAGGGTAGCGGCAACGCACCAGAGCAGCCGCCCGTGTGTTCACCCGGCGGCCGACATCTGGCTCGCGAGATGCTCGAGTACAGGGCCGATCGCCTCGGTCGGGCTGAACTCGATGAAGGTGACGCCCTCGTCGGTCCAGCCGGTGTGTCCGCCCGGCCAGTAGTAGAGCTCGCCGGAGCGGGTCGTCTCTTCGGTGTCGTCGGCGTAGCGGACGGTGATCGAGCCCTTCGTCACGTAGCCCCAGTGCGCGCACTGGCACAGGTCATCGGGCAAGCCCTTGAAGAGGGGAGTGAAGTCGACGCCGGCGGGCAGG
>Ga0315292_10001890_pt1 | contig 11523 bp, 12 predicted proteins | sample YL17G13_0_MG_FD_204029 | JGI IMG/M metagenome (GOLD analysis project Ga0315292, IMG submission 204029) | Sediment microbial communities from Yellowstone Lake, YNP, Wyoming, USA - YL17G13_0 | ecosystem: Environmental > Aquatic > Freshwater > Lake > Sediment | place: USA: Wyoming | collected... | reverse complement strand
CGGGTCCGGGTGGCGGTGATTCCCTTTGAAGACACCACCTGGAACGGACAGGAAAATCACCAATGGGTGGGGCAGGCCAGCTTATATGGGGAGAAGCTGTTAGGGACCGCCAGTATTTCGCAACTGGTTACCCGATCGGTGAAAAGGGAGATTGAGGCCGGCGGCTATGAACTGAGCGCCGATGAGATCTATACCATCCAGATCGGCCGTAAGGATATTAAGACGCTCTTAAGAAAAATACCCTATACCCAGGTAGATTATTTAGTCGGGGGGGCGGTTTCCCATTTTTTTATCCATCAAAAAATGCGTTTTGTGGCCGATGTGGAGATCGAGGTCTTTATTGTCCGGCCTTCCACCGGAGAAACCATCTGGAGCAAGAAAATCGGACATCGGGAGGAGCGCATCCCCTTCAGCCCGGACACCTTTACCCTGAGCAGCCAGAGGGTGCTGAATACTCTCCTGGAAAAAACAATCCGGGATCTTTTTCGCGGTTCCGATTTTCGGCTTTTTCTGATACCCGATAAAAAATAGCCGGCAGCCCAAACTGTGCCCCAGGAAATAGCCAGCCAGAGTCGTCGAATTGTCCATTTGGATATGGACGCCTTCTATGCCTCCGTGGAGGTGTTGGATGATCCTTTGCTGAAAGGGAGGCCGGTAATCGTCGGGGGGGATTTTCGGCGGGGCGTGGTCTCGGCGGCTTCTTACGAGGCCCGGGCCTTTGGCGTCCATTCGGCGCAGCCCATAGCCACGGCCCGTCGCCTCTGTCCTCAGGGGGTGTTTCTTCCGGTCCGGATGGCTCGCTATCAGGAAATCTCCAAGAATATCTTTTCCCTTTTTTTTCTTTTCACTCCCCTGGTCGAACCGTTGTCCATTGACGAAGCCTTTCTGGACGTCACGGCCTCCACTCGGCTTTTTGGGCCTCCGGAGGAGATGGCCCGAAAGATTAAAGCTTCCGTTCGAGAAAATACCGGACTGAGCCTGTCGGCCGGCCTGGCCCCGAATAAGTTTTTAGCCAAGATCGCCTCGGCTCTCCATAAACCGGATGGATTGACCGTGGTTCCCCCTGAGGGGATCCGGGCATTCTTGGATCCCCTGCCGATCGGCCGACTCTGGGGGGTGGGGGAGGCCACCCGAAAATCCTTAGCCCAGTTCAACGTGATTACCATTGGAGAACTGGGTCGTTTGCCCTTGTCTCTGCTGGAGAAAAAGTTCGGGAAACAAGGCCGGCGTCTGTATGAACTGGCCCGGGGAATCGATGACCGGGAGGTCCAAACGGATCACGAGATTAAATCCGTGGGCCAGGAAGAGACCTTCGACGTGGATTTGCTCGAACTGGAGGCCCTAAAAAAATCCCTATTGTCTTTGGCCCAGCGGGTGACCCGGCGGATGCGCCGCAGCGGTTTTGCCGGACGCACCATTACGCTGAAAGTAAAATATCAGGATTTCCGGCAAATCACCCGGTCCCTGACCTTGCCGGAAACCACCAACGATGGACGGACCGTTTATCGACAGGTCTGCGGGTTGTTGTCCAAAACCGAGGCCGGCCGCCGGCCCATCCGTCTATTGGGAATATCCGTCTCCCACCCGGACCGGCCTGATCCGAGTCAGCAGCTTTCCATCTTTAATTCCGAAGTCCGCCCGGCGTCCGGCAATCACCTCAACCGGGCCTTAGACGTCATTCAGGAGAAATTCGGCTCCCTATCCGTACGGCCTGCCGCACTTTTTTAAAAGATGATTGAACTTCAGCGACGCGTTTTTTTAGTCCCCGGGAAAAACAGGGCCCGCTTTCCCTATTGCAACGGTCTTTATTTGCGGGGGAAGAAGCTTCGGGTCCTGATCGATGCCGGCATGGGGAAGTCGGCCGTCCGGGCCTGCCGTCGGGAAGGACTGGATTTGCTGATTCTAAGCCACTGCCATATCGACCACCGCCTATCCGCGGCCTCGATCCCCGAGGTCCCAGTCTGGGCCCATGAAAAGGAAGCGTCCTATTTGGAGGATCATAACTTTTTTATGAAGTCGGTCGGTTTTGACCGAGGAGGCTTTGACCTGGAGAGGATCTTCCCGGGATTGGTGGTGCCGCTAATCAGGGTCCAAAAAAAGATCAAAACCGGGGAGCGGTTGGACCTGGGCGGACTGACTTTGGAGATGTTGCCTACTCCCGGACACACCCCCGGGCATCTGGCTTTTTTTGTCCCCGAGGCCGACTTTCTTTTTACGGCCGATATCGATTTAACCCCCTTCGGCCCCTTTTACGGCCATGATTTTGCCGATATCGATGACTTTATTCGGTCCATCCGGTCCTTGGGAAAGGTGCAGGCCAAAGGGATGGTCACCGGACACGCCGGTCCCTTTTCCGATCGATTGGCGGAACGTCTTTCGGCCTTTGAACAGGTGATTTACCAGCGGGACCGGCTGTTGCTGCAGGAATTATCCGAACCACAATCCCTGGATTTTTTTTTGGGCAAAAACTTTTTCTATCCCCATTACCCGGAACCCCAGTTCCTGATCCGCTGGTTTGAACAGGTCCATTTGGAAAAGCAACTGGAACGCCTGGTTCGATCCGGAGAGGTAATCCAGTCCGCCGGTCTTTATCGTCGGGTCTAACCTTCGCCCGGCCTCGGCCAGGATTTTCTCCCTGGGAGAAGGATTTTTATATATTTTGAGCAGGGTCCTGGAAACTATGGGGTTGTTTTTTATTGTTTTTTGGGGTTTAATGCGGGCTGGGCTGATGGGGTCGGGGATTCACTGATCTGTTGCAGTAGTTTTTATTACAGCCAAGAATATTTCAAATATTTTTGGCTAGGGATAGGGTCCGTTAATCCATGCGCGTTCTTCTGGTGGACGACAATCCGGAATTCCTGAAGGCGGCCGAGCGCATTCTTTCGCTGTCGCCCCATCTGGAAGTGGTCGGATGCGCAAGTTCCGGAGAGGAAGCGCTTGATCAGACCAGGGCGCTGCGTCCGGAACTGGTATTTATGGATTGGTCTCTGCCCGGTATGAACGGCTTGGAAGCCACCCGTCGGATCACCGCGCAGCCAAACCCGCCCAAGGTATTAATCCTCAGCCTCCAGGATTACCCCGAATACCGTCTGGCCGCTAAAGAAGCGGGCGCTGAGGGGTATATCTCCAAGTCGGAGTTCGGGCAAAGAATCCCTTCTTTAATCGATACCCTGATAGCCCAGGAAGATATACAAAAACCGCGTCAACCGAATTCACCGGTTCGGCGAGGCGGAGAGGATTTTATTCCCCCTGTTGATCAATCTCAGGCCGGAGGGTTTGTGTCCGGGGAACCCGAGTCCGTCCCGCCCGCGGAAGAATCTTGCGAACCGCCAAGCATGAAGATGGGATCCCCCCTTTTTGAGCCGCCCAAATCAACTTCGGGAACGGCCGACCGGCCACCCGCGGTTCAGCGAAAGCCTGAACTGAGAGAGACGCTGCAGGAAAGCCTGACGGCCCTTGAGGCTCATTATCTCTACCTCCAGCACTGGCTGGAGGGGGGAGGGAAGGATCAGGCCCCCGGACAACGGGATCAGGCGTTAAAACAGGCCTGCCGGAATATAGGAAAGGCGCTGAGGGGGATTCAGGGGGGGATTCAGGAACTGGAGCAAACCCCGGTCCAGAAGTTTTTGGGGCCTTTTCGAGAGGCGGCAGCCTATTACCTCCTTTTTGAAATCCATAAGGAATTGTACGCTCTTCCCGCGGACCAGGTTTTGAGCGTCGAAAAACCAGCCCCGCTGATCCAATTGCCCCGGGAGTACCAACCCCTGGTGGGGCTGGCCGACATCAACCAGCGCCGGGTGCCCATAATCGATTTAAGGCTCTGGGAGAAGTTGGAAAAAGCGTCTCCTGGGGAAGCCGGGCGCGTGATCCTGGTGGAGACCAAGGGGGTGGCCGCCGGGTTGTTGGTCGATGCCGTTCGTGATTTGACGACTTCCGCCGCTCCCGATGGCTATCCGCTGCCCTCCGACCCGGCGGTAAGCCGGAAACCCTTTCGGGATCGGTTGATCCAAGTAAAAGATCGCTTCCTCTATGTGTGGGATGTGGATAAAATCATCGCTTGCCTGAAGTGAGGCAGCAGGAGCATCTATGGAAGACCATCGCATTTCTTGCCAGGATGATTTTGAGAAAAGACTGGCCACCCTCGGGCTTCGTGCCGATGATCTGGTTCGGCAAGCCGTCGCCCTGCGGGGGTTTGTCGAAATTTGGCTGGGAGACAACGTTCTCGGTAGTTATCGGAAAGAGGTGGAAACGGGCCCCCTGGAAGACCCGGGGAGTTACTCGGAACCAGAGCGTCGAATAAGGGGATTTTCCCGGGTGGCGGAAGACCTGACCCGATCGTTGTCCGAATTGGATGGCCAGGCCGATACCCTGGCCGGACAGGAACGCCAACTGGCCAGTGCCCACGGGGCTTTGAAAGAGTTGACCGAGGAGATCAATGCCCTGACGCTGGCGGTAGAAGATACGCTCCAGGGGAAAAAAGCGACCCTTTCCCGGGTGACCGGGCTGACCAAGGAAATATCGGCCCGGACCCAAAATCTAAAACACCGGCAGGAGTCGCTGTCCGGGGCTATCCAGGAGGCGGTCCGTACGGTGGATAGTAAGGACCAGGAGTTGCTGGCGGTCCTGGAACAAATGAAGCCCGGGGTTTTTTTCGGAGATCGTCACGCGGAACAATTGAAGGAACTCCTCCAGACCCAGGAAGAACTGACCCGTCTGCTGAGCGATTTGGGACGGGGCCCATCTTCGGAGACCGGAGACTTCGAGAATCGGGATGGGATTCATAAACGGGCGCCGGCCTATCTCCACAACCTGTCCGAAGCCGCCCAGGAAACCGCTCAGGACTTGTCCCGAATGCATCAGGGGCTCCGGTCCCTGAAATCCGGACCCTGGGAGAAACAATGGGATCAGGTTGTCGCCGCCCTATCGCCCTGCCGGCGAACCTTGGAGGCGCTTCAGAAAAACCGGAAAGCGCAAGATGAAAGCGAGGGTTCAGCAGGACCCCGGTCTGTCGGAGATTCGGAGATGGCTGGTCCCTGGGAATCCCTGGTTGCTTTAAATGAAAAGATTACCCTGCTGGCCTTACGGGCCTCGCTCCATACCTTTCACCAGGGAAAAAAACCCGAGGACCTGATCAAAGTGATGGAAGAAATTCGCGGTCTCAGCGCTCAAATAAATCAACTGCTTCTCCCCTTGGCGGAAGGCCGGAAACCCCCCACTGTTCCCAGGCCGACGGAGGCCGCCGCCGGCGATCGAAGCTTCGAAACGGCCATCAATCCGCCCCGGGAGGCCTCCCTGGAAAATTGGAGTATGCTGCTGACGGCCCTGGAATCGGCCTTGCCGGCCATCGATCGCTGGAAAGGGGTGGTGGGGGAACAGCAGGGGCTCGGGGAGAAACTGCTGGATAACCTCGCCCGGATCCTGACCCAAGGCCAGGGATTGATGTTCCTGTTTCAGAATCAGGCTTGGGCCACGGGCCCTATTCCTCGGCCCTCTTCGGCCAGGTCCCAGCATGCCCGTCGGGTGCAAAAGCTCGCCGAATTTCAGGGGATCCAACTGAAGGAGTTAAACCAAAATCTTCATGACGCCTGGTCACAGGTCCGGCCCCTCCGGAAGATCTTTCAGGGGGCCGGACTGGGTGGCTTTCGGATCCTTTCGAGTCAACTGGAAGAGATGCGGGAATTCATCGACTCTCAGGGACATGATTTATTAATCCAGGGAGCCAAGGGAGAACAACTGGTGAAAGAGATGGAGGGCTTACGGGCCTTCATGGAGAATTTGGAACGTCTCCTGCCGACCCAAGGCCGGCGGCAGATCCGCCTGCAGGAGGCGGCCGGAAAAATCGACGGTACCGCTAAAAGGATGAACCAGTCTCTGGAAGAACAAAGACGGCTGGTGGATGGTTTGGCCGGCCAGGCCAGGCAGGTTTATCAACAGTATGGACCGCTGGTTCAAGCTCACCAGGAACAGTCCTCCCTGGCCGCCACCCTCCTGGAGGCGTTGACCGAACTCCATCAGCAGATCGTCGGGCAACTCCCCCGAAAATGAAAAAGACCGTTGGAATCAGCCTGGGACTGCTGGTCCTGTTTTCCATCCTGCTCTATTTTATCGTTAGCCACAGCGAAATCTATTCCGTTTTCTTTGACCGCCAACGGTTGGCCCAATTCATAAAATCCTTCGGGAGCGTTTCCCCCCTCATCTTCATCGCCCTTCAGGTTTTTCAGGTCCTTTTCGCCCCCATTCCCGGGGAGTTGACCGGCATTCTGGGCGGCTTCATCTACGGCAATTTTTTCGGCCTCCTCTATTCCACCATTGGCCTGGGCATCGGTTCCTGGCTGGCCTTTATCTTTGCCCGCTGGGTGGGCCGCCCGCTGGTCGAACGAATCATCAATCCTAAAACCATGGACCGCTATGATTATCTGGTGGCCCACCAGGGGACCTGGATCGCCTTTTTTCTTTTTTTAATACCCGGTTTTCCCAAAGACTATCTTTGTTACCTCCTGGGGCTGGGCCATATGGATTTGAAAACCTTTTTGATCATCTCCACGGCCGGGCGTTTTCTGGGAACGGCCCTGTTGACCTTCCAGGGCCATCTGGCCCGGGAAAAAAATTACCTGGTCCTGGGGATCATGATCGGGATCTCGTTATTCCTTCTGGTAGGGGCTTATTTTCTGCGCCCCAGGCTGGAGGCCGCTATCCGCCGGCATCGAGACCTGCACCATTGGAAAGTTAATGAAAAACAACGAAAAGAAAAGGGGGCGACTGGTCCGGAATGAACGGCGGAAGGAGATGAAGACAAGAATACCTGTTAAATCCAAGCCCGTACGTTTTGAATTTTGGTCCATCCAGGAAGATTTCTATCGAAAATCGTTCACGAAATGGAGATATTAAACTCAGTGTTTCCACTGATCTCTGGACCGTGCGCATGTTCGGTATTGTAAGGGTTAAGTCATAAAACAATGGAAAAACTTATTATAGCTCTGATAATCGCTTTTATCATCTTCGAGTTGGTTGAACATGCCATTATCCCCCTGGTCACCCTTATTAAGCAAAGGAAGAAAAAATCAGCCTACGGACCAACGAATCTTTTGGGGAGAACCGGTGAGGTCAAAAAGTGGGAGAAGAACGAAGGATATGTTTTTGTCAACGGGGAACTCTGGAAAGCCGGAAGCGATCTACCTTTCTCTCCCGGTGATAGAGTCCTCGTTCAAAAAGTGCAGGGGCTGACCTTGCAGGTGGGAGCTCTTTTGAAATAATGTGTATTTCGCAGGCAAAAAGGGGAAAAAACCGTCTGCAAATTAATTAGACCGAAAACGCCTACGATAAGCCCCATTATCCAGACTATTTTTTTCTTCATATAAGCGGCAATCGAAAAAAAGCAGAATGGCGATGTGAAACTTTTTCTCAACGTAAAAGGGTCTTCCTCTGATGTGGGATTAGGAAGATCCTTCCTTATATAATAACACTTGACTTTTAAAAGGACTTTAATAATAATTAAAGTTGGCCAAAAGAAATTTTTATGAGTAAAAAGTTTTTCATGTTCCTTTTTTTATTTTGCTACTTCTTCGGCTCTATTCCCGACAGCATTGGCTGCACCCATTGTTTAGGAAATTCCTTTCCTGGGGAGGAAAACCTCTCCTTTGATTTGGAAGTCCCTAAAACAGCCAAAGGAACCTTAAAGATTAGTAAATCTACATCACCTGTCCAACAGGGGAACGCCTCTTGTCATTTCTGCCTTTATGAAACGGCCGCCAATCCCGGCGGTTATTCCCTTCCCCGCCTAACCTCCTCTCCGGAAACCAAGCAACTGCTTGTTTCCAAGACCTCTGCGCCCACTTTTTCTATCACCAAACCTCCGGAAAGCCTTCTTTAATCCCTTTTTTTTAAATATTTTTTATTCGTAATCATCTTCGACCTCGCAGGGCGATATAGTATTTCTCAAATTACCGGGGAGGAGGTACCCTATGGAAAAAAAGAAGAAATTCATTTGGGCTGTTTTTTTTCTGACCATAGCTCTGGGGGTAGCCGGGTTTATTTTTTTGGAGAAGCACGAACATGAAGAAAAGAATCACGGCAGGCGATTGATCTTTGCCCGAGATAAGGAGCATGAACAAAACCAGGCACCGAAACACAATCGATCGGACCGTCGGCCATGGGTAGCCCAGGAGACCTACAAAGGGAATTGCAGCGGTTGTCACTTTGCCTATCCCCCGGAACTGCTTCCGGCATCTTCCTGGAAGGGCATCGTGACCTGTTTGGGCGATCATTTTGGGGAATCGCTTGCGCTGGACGACGCTTCCAGGGAGGAAATCGGGAAATACCTCAGAGAGAACGCCGCCGACCGGTCCGGTAGCGAAAAAGCCGGGAAGATCTTGCGCAGCCTGGGAGGTCGATCACCTATTCGAATAACCGAGGTTCCCTATATCGTCAAAGAACACCGGAAAATCGCTCCAGAGGTATTTAAGCGGAAATCCATCGGCTCTTTATCCAACTGTATCGCCTGCCATAAAATGGCCGATCAGGACCAGTTTGACGATGATCAAGTGACCATTCCGCAATAAGCGATTACCGAAAATGGGCATAGAAATGATGGACCTCACCAGCCGTAACAGGAAAAACAATTTTTTTTGGTCAAGAACTTGATATTGAACAGGAATTTAACATCTTCCGGATGTTAAAATAATCTACTGATAGGAGGAAAGAAGAATGAAATGTCCCATTTGTAGTATTGATTTGGTCATGTCGGAAAGGCAGGGGATCGAGATTGACTACTGTCCTCAATGCCGGGGTGTCTGGCTGGATCGTGGGGAAATCGATAAAATTATCGAGCGATCGGCGCCCGCGCATTCGGGACCCTCAGCGCAAACTCCTCTGCAAACCCCTCAGCCGTACCGTGAGGCAAATTATGATCAACACGGTCATAGGGAGCATTACGATCAACGCGGTCACGGTGATAAAAAACACCGAAAAAAATCTTTCTTTGGAGAGTTATTTGATTAATCATTAACCACCCTCGTCATTCCCGGGGATATACCTCTGGAAATATCCGACCAGGAAAAGGCCTTGAAAGGGATTCGGATTATCGCTTTTGGGGACAGTGGGACCGACGATGGGGGTCAGATGAAGGTAGCCCGGGCCAAGGAAAAATTTTGCGCCGAGCAGGGATGCCACTTAGGGCTCATGCTGGGGGATAATTTTCGACCGACCGGGGTCCGGTCGGTCGACGACCCGCAGTTCATTGAAAAATTTGAAAAACCCTATGCCGGAATAGGGATCCCATTTTTCGTGATCCTCGGGGCCCACGACTGGGGTCGTAAGGGGGAAATGTTCAACTGGAAAGTTCAAATCGAACATAGTCGGCGGTCAAAATTCTGGCGGATGCCCTCCGATGTCTACTCGGTGACCTGGGGAGACCTTAAAATCATAGCCCTCAACACCAATTCTTCTCCAAGATCCCAGATTCAAAAACCGTGGCTCCGCCAGGAACTGGAAAAATCGCGGGCCCGCTGGAAACTGGTCATCCCGAAAGAGCTTTCGGACAGGAAGTCATTAATGCCGTCATCCTCTAGGCAATAAACCCGGAAAATGTAGACGGAGGCTTATGGAAGGAGAAACGTTTCGTCTGAGGGAATACCGGATTACCGAATTTGGGTCCGGATTGATCTATTGGGAGGCCCATCATGATTTTGGGGTTCAACGAAGCGGACGGTGCCATCAACTGAGGGAAGTGCTCGTTCTCAGTGAATTTGAGCAGGAAAAGTCTGGCTATCTAAAGGGGGAGTTCCTCGACCAGTTAAAAACCTTACCCCCCTGGAACCGTACGCGCTATTTCTGTCTGGCTTCACATTTGCGGGTGGTGGGGACTGGAAGGAGGCCCGATAAGAATTTGCTGGCAGAGATTAGATACCAAGGGATTCACCAAGAATCGGTGTCTAAACAGGCCGGGGATAAAAAAACCGGAACTTTTCGGTTGGGTCGATACCAAATCATTTTTTCCCCCAACAATGAAATCTTTTGGGAAACACTGGGGGACGGGAATAAGATCGTAACGGGGAATTGCTCCCTGGAATCCGGTATTTTACTAATGGAGCCTCAACAGGGGATCAAAGGGGAACAAATTAAAAGGGAATATTCCCAACAACTGCGCCGGCTGCCGCAGTGGGAGCGGACCCGTGTTTGGGGTCGCCATGACGTCCTGCAGTCCTCCCCGGTGTCGGTAAAATCAAAAATCCCTTATTTCATTCAACGTCCTCCGCAAACACCGAAACGTCGGCCTTTAATAAAAAAAACAGGGTCCGATGGAAAATATGGATTCGACAAAGGGCCCGATAAGTTCCAGCAAGATAGATTTAGAAATTGGAAGCCTTCATTGCCTGATTCTTTGCGGCGTTGGAAGCCGACACGGCCAAACTTTTCCCGGGTCTGTTCTTTTTGGTCTTCGCTATTTAAGCTCCCCTCCCTACCAGGGAATTTTTTTCGAAGGTCCCGGCTGATAAAGCCTGGAAACCCATCCATATCTGGAAGGGCCAAATGGAAAGACTGGAGAATATGGGCAAGCTTGGCGTTGGTGGGGTTGTTGCTGGCCCTTTTATTGACGATTCTATATTTGGTAAATAAAAAAAGCCATGGGCATTACCACTCTCGGGAGCACTACTATAGATCGAAAGATCACTAAGAAAAAAAATCGTCAACGCCGCTAAAAATCCAAAAGACCCAACTGCCAATAGGGAACAATTGACATCGTGAATTACCCAGGCCGTCCGGTCTTCCTTAAAATTACCAGCACCCATTCCCTCTCGGATAAGGGGGGGGTTATCGTGACGGTCTGATCCACGATAATCTCCAGTTTCTTCAAGAGCGGGTCCAGCTCGGAAATCTCTTCCTCCCAGTTCTTCCCTTTTATCAGCAGTAAGCGCGACCGGGACTCCCAATAGGGCTCCACGGCTTTAAGGACTACCTCCAGGTTGACCCCCCGGCAGAGGAAGACCTCCCAAGGATTTGACGGGTCAAGGGGCATTGGCGATTTCCCCAGAAAGAGCGGCCAAACCTCAACCCCCGACAATCCCAGGAGGCGGATGGCTTCCTTCAAGAAACTCACTTTTTTAGCGGTGGCTTCCACTAAATCAATGGTGAGGCCGGGGCGGGCGATTTTCAAGGGCAGGCCGGGAAAGCCGGCCCCGGAGCCTATATCCAGCAGGCGTCCGGTTTCGGGGAGGTAGGGCAGAAGGAGCAGGGAATCCAGGAAATGATGAATTATGATCTCCCGCGGTGTGCGCAGGGCGGTCAGGTTCATCTTCCGGTTCCACTTCAGGAGCAGTGCTAAATAAGCCAGGAACTGGTCGATCTGTTCCGGGGCGAGGGTGAGGCCCAGTGCCCGGGTCCCGCGCAACAGGAGGTCGCGGGCTTCAGTCGGGTCGAGATTCCGGTCCAGGTTTTTGCTTTGGGGTTTATTCATTGGTAAAGAAATAGCCGCTACCTACCGAGATCCCCCTCACCCCCACCCCCGCGGGGGCGAGGGAGCCCAAG
>Ga0315292_10001882_pt1 | contig 11540 bp, 12 predicted proteins | sample YL17G13_0_MG_FD_204029 | JGI IMG/M metagenome (GOLD analysis project Ga0315292, IMG submission 204029) | Sediment microbial communities from Yellowstone Lake, YNP, Wyoming, USA - YL17G13_0 | ecosystem: Environmental > Aquatic > Freshwater > Lake > Sediment | place: USA: Wyoming | collected... | reverse complement strand
ATGTTCTCAGCCCGTTATGGGCGGCTCACCCCGCACCGCATGCGCCCGGAGGAATCACGGGCGCCTGAAGTTCGAAGCCCGTGATGGGCGGCTCACCCCGCACCGCATGCGCCCGGACCGCCCGGAAAATCGGCGACGAACGTTCTTCCGGGTGCATCAGCGCTCGAACAGCGCGACCGATTCGACGTGCGCCGTGTGCGGGAACATGTTGACGACACCGGCCGCGGCCAGCGTGTATCCGCGTTCCTGGACCAGCACCTCCGCGTCGCGCGCGAGCGTGGCGGGATTGCACGACACGTAGACGAGACGTCGGGGACCGCCATCTGGCGGCAACGCCTTGACCACGGCGATCGCCCCTTCGCGCGGCGGATCGACGAGCGCCTTGTCGAACGGGCCCAGTGCCTCGAAGTTCTCGGCGGCGGCGGCGAACAGGTTTCCGACGCGAAAGGTGGCGCGCTCCGCAAGGCCGTTCAATGCGGCGTTGGTTTCGGCGCGCCGGACCAGCGCCGGGCTGCCTTCGACGCCGACGGCGAGCGCGCCGCGCCGGGCGATCGGCAGCGTGAAATTGCCGATGCCGCAGAACAGGTCGGCGATGCGCTCGCCCGGGCGCGGGTCGAGCAGCGCGATGGCGCGCCGCACGAGGACCCGGTTGATCGCCGGATTGACCTGCGTGAATTCGGTCGGGGAATACGGAAAGACCAGCCCGAATTCGGGCAACGCATACGAGAGGCACGCGTCCGGCGGATGGAACGGCACCGCGGTTTCCGGCCCTGCCGGTTGCAGGTAGAACTGGACGCCGTGGTCGGTGGCGAAAGCCCGCAGCCGGTCTTCGTCCGCGGGTGCCAGCGGGGCGAGCGTGCGCAGGACCAGCACCTGCGCCGATGCGCACGCGGACAGGCCGGATGCGGGCGCGGCATCGCCGACCGCGAGCTCCATCTGCGGCAGCCGGTCGCGAAGGGTCAAGCCCTCCACGAGCTTGCGCAAATGCGGCAGCAGCGCCGAGATCTTCGGCGGCAGCACCGCGCACGACGTCATGTCGGCGACGAAGCTCGACTTGCGCTCGTGGAAGCCCACCAGCACACCGCCTTTCTTCGCCACGTAACGCACGGACAGTCGCGCCCGGTGCCGGTAACCCCAGGCCGGACCGTGAATGGCCGGGAGTATCTGCGCCGCGCGCACGCGGCCGAGGTGCCACAGCGCGTCCTCCAGCGCCCGCTGCTTGGCCGCGACCTGCGCGCCGGCGTCGAAGTGCTGGAGCGTGCAGCCGCCGCAAACGCCGAAGTGCGGACAGCGCGGGGCGACGCGCGCGGCGCTTGCCTTCGCGATGGTCTCGACGCGCGCGATCTCGTAGGTCGGCTTGCGCTTCAGCGTTGCGATCGTGACGTCCTCGCCCGGCAGCGCGCCCTCGACAAAGATCGCCTTGCCGTCGATGCGCGCGATCCCGCGCCCGTCCTGATCGAGCGAGGCGATCGTCACGAGCGGGAGGGCGGACCGGGTGGAGGAAGGGTCGGGAATCATCGCGAGGGCCAGCGGTCACGGTGTGGGTGCCGCGAGGCGCGAATTGTACCGTTCGCCGCGAACCTTGCCCGGATTCCTGCGGTGCCCGGGCGCAGGTCGAGTAAAATTCCCTGATGCGGATCCTGGCGCTCGAAACATCGACCGAATGGTGCAGCGTGGCGACCGGCGACGGCGCGCGCTGGCTGGCGCGGGACGAGCTGACCGGTCCCGCGCATTCGGAGCGCGCGCTGGCGCTGGTCGCAGCGCTACTGGCCGAAGCGGGATGGACCCTCGCCGCGCTTGACGGCATCGCGTTTGGCGCGGGACCCGGATCGTTCACCGGCATTCGCGTCGCGTGCGGTCTCGCGCAGGGGTTGGCGCTGGGCGCCGACCTCCCGGTGGTCCCCGTCCCCACGCTGGCGGCGCTCGCACACGCCGCGTGGGGAGCGAGCGGCGCCGAACGCGTCGTGGCCTGTCTCGACGCGCGGATGCGCGAGGTGTACGTCGCTGCCTACGCGCGGAACGAGTCGGGGTGGCGCGAGGTCGAGGCGCCGCGCGTGCTCGCGCCGGCGCAGGTCACCGCCCCCGAGGGCGGCAACTGGACGGGTGCGGGCAACGGGTTCGCCGCCTATCCCGGGCTTGCAGGGCAGCTGGGACTCATGCCCGCGGACTCCGCCGCGCGGCCGACGGCGCAGGCGGTGGGCGAACTCGCGTTGCCCCGGCTCGTCGCCGGCGAGGGCGTGGCTGCGGCCGACGCGCTGCCGCTGTACGTCCGGCATCGGGTGGCGCTGACGACGGCCGAGCGCGACGCCGGCGCGCGGCTTTGACGCCGGATGGCAACACCGCTGTCATCGCAGGTCCGGCCGGTTCTCGCGTGGCGCCCGATGCGCGAGGGCGATCTCGGCTACATTGCGGCGCTGGAGGCGCAAATCCATGCCGCGCCCTGGACGATCGGCAATTTCCGCGACTCGCTGGCGGTCGGTTACTCGGCCTGCGTGGGCGAGTGCGAGAGCCGCATCCTCGTCTACGGCGTGCTGATGCTCGCGCCGGGCGAAGCGCAGATCCTCAACGTGTCGGTGGTGCCCGATGCGCGAGGGCGGGGCCTCGGCCGCTCCCTGCTGCGCCGCTTCATCGACGACGCCATGCGCCTGGGCGCGGAACAGCTGTTTCTCGAAGTTCGGCTCTCGAATGTCGCAGCCATCGGTCTGTACGAGTCCGAGGGCTTCGCCCGGGTCGCTCGCCGCGAGCGGTACTACCCGGCGTCGGGGCCGGAACAGGTGCGCGAGGACGCGCTGGTGATGCGGCGCGCGCTGCCGCGACCACGGCCGCTTCCGGCATGAGCGGATCCCGCTGATGGCCACGCGCGACGACCTGCTGCAGGAACTCGGGCTGCTCCCGCAGTGGCGGCAGCGGCCGCACGCCGGCCTGGGCGCGGCCGATACCGTGCCCGGTGCGGCAGTCCCGGCCGCGGTGGCGGCAACGGTGGCGGTTCCGAGTCCACCGGCCGAGCGTGTGGAGGCGCCGCTCCAGCCCGATGTCACCGCCGAGAAGGATGCGCGTCGCCACCGCATCGCGGCCCTGGACTGGCCGGCGTTCGCCACCGACGTCGACGCCTGCACCGCCTGCAAGCTCGGCACGACGCGCCACCGGTCGGTGCCCGGCGTCGGCGACACGCACGCCGAGTGGCTGTTCGTCGGCGAGGCGCCGGGAAGCGAGGAGGACGCCCGGGGCGAGCCCTTCGTCGGGCAGGCCGGACGCCTCCTCGACAACATGCTCGCGGCGCTGGGGCTCGGGCGCGGAGACAGGGTCTACATCGCCAACGTGCTGAAGTGCCGCCCGCCCGGCAATCGGCCGCCCGAGCCGCTCGAAGTCGATGCCTGCCTGCCCTATCTCGACCGGCAGATTGCGCTGATCCGCCCCAGGCTCATCGTGGCGCTGGGGAAGAGCGCCGCGACCGCGCTGCTGCAGGTCGACGCCACGATCGCGAGCTTGCGCGGCCGGGTGCATCGGTACCGGGACCTGCCGCTGGTCGTGACGTACCATCCGGCCTATCTGTTGCGCAACCTCGCCGACAAGGCCAAGGCATGGGAAGATCTGGTGCTCGCGCGGCGAACCATGGCGCAGTTGGGGCCGCCCGATGTGAAGCCCGATGTGTAGGCCGGGTTTCGCGGCGCTCAACCCGGGCTGAGGTCTACACATCGGAGTGATGCGCTGGCGGAATCGGCCGCCCTTGCGCCGGGCTGCGAGCGCCCCAACTATCAGGATCGCAGGCCACGTGGCCTGCGCCCGCTTCACTGCACGGAGGAACCATGATCCGCAAATTCGCTGGCCTGCTGGCCATCGCAGCAACACTCTCGCTCACGGGCTGCGGCTACAACGACCTGCAGCGGCAGGACGAAGGCATCAAGGCCGCGTGGTCCGAGGTATTGAACCAGTACCAGCGCCGCGCCGACCTCGTCCCCAACCTCGTCAGCACGGTGAAGGGCTACGCCGCGCAGGAGGAACGGGTGCTGACCGAAGTGACCAACGCGCGGGCCAGCGTGGGCAGCATCAAGGCGACGCCGGAACTGATCAACGACCCGGCCGCGTTCCAGAAATTCATCCAGGCGCAGAATCAGTTGCAGGGCGCGCTGTCGCGGCTGCTGCTGGTCACGGAGAACTATCCGCAACTGAAGTCCGACGCGCTGTTCCGCGACCTCACCGCGCAGCTCGAAGGCACCGAGAACCGGATCGCCGTCGCCCGCAATCGCTACATCAAGTCGGTGCAGGAGTACAACACGACGGTGCGGCAGTTCCCGACCAACCTGACGGCGATGGTGTTCAAGATGGACGTCAAGCCCAGCTTCACCGTCGAGAACGAAGCGGCCATCAGCGCGCCGCCAAAGGTCGATTTCGACAAGGCGCCGGCGACAGCGGCTCCGGGAGCGGCGCCGGCTCCCGGGTCGGCATCCACGACCGCACCGGCACCCGCAGCGGGGCCGGCGCCGAAGAGCGCGCCGCCGGCGGCCGGCGATGCCGCGGGCGAGCTGATGAAGAAGGGCTATTGACCTGAGGGTGGGGACAACGGCGCCGGCGCGACACGCGGGCCATCGTCCCGTAGCCCGGGATTCGCAGCCCGTGCGCGCGCACGCGCATCCGATGGCCGGCGCGGCCCGCCACGCTGGCGCGCGCATCATCGCGCTGACGCTATTGCTGTGGGTCGCGCCGTGGTTCTCCCTTGCCCATGGGCAGGGCCCGGCGTGGGAGACGGGCACGGACGGGCTGCGGCCGGTGTTGCCGCTGGCGGCGCGGGTCACCGATCTCGCGCAGACGCTGGCACCTGCCGAGCAACAGGCGCTGGAAGCGAAGCTCGCGGATTGGGAAGCGCGCACGGGGAATCAGCTGGCGGTGCTCATCGTGCCGACGACGCAACCCGAGCCGATCGAAGCCTACTCGATCCGCGTCGCCGAGGCATGGAAGCTCGGCCGCAAGGGGAACGACAACGGCCTGCTGTTCCTCGTCGCGAAGAACGACAGGAAGATGCGCATCGAAGTGGGTTACGGTTTCGAGGGCACGCTGACCGACGTCACATCGCGGCGCATCATCGCCGAGGACGTCGCGCCGCTGTTCCGCGAAGGCAAGTTTGCCGCGGGCATCAATGCCGGGGTCGACCGGATCACGAAGGCCGTCGCCGAAGGCAAGCCCTTGCCGCCGCGGCAGGCCACGGCCAAGCCGAAAGCCGGTGCAGAAGGTTTCGACTTCGGCACGCTGATGCTGATCCTGTTCATCGTCGTACCGGTTGTCGGGATGGTCCTGCGTTCGATCTTCGGCACGCTGGCCGGGTCCGCCGCCGGCGGTGCGGTCGTCGGGGCGGCCGCGTGGTTCTTTGCCGGCTCGCTGGTCGTGGCGATCATCGCGGGCATCGTTGCCTTCATCGTGATCATCTTTTCCGGAGCGGGCGGCGGCCGCCCCGGCCGTGGCGGCGGCCTGTCGCTCCCCGGGGGCGGCTGGGGCGGCGGCGGATCTTCCGGCGGCGGCGGCTTTTCCGGTGGCGGCGGCAGCTTCGGCGGCGGTGGCGCGTCCGGCGGCTGGGACTGAGCGATGCCACTTTCAGCGAGAGCGACATGATGCCCTGGCGACGACCCAACCGCTTCTGGCGCCATCTGGTGACCGATCACGGGTCCGCGCGCCGGGCCTTTCCGGACGTTGCGATGCGGCGGATCGAAGCGGCGATCGCCGCAGGCGAAACGCGGCATCGCGGCCAGGTCCGCTTCGTCGTCGAGCCGGCGCTGCCGCTCGCAAGAGTTCTCGCCAAGCTGCCGCCGCGCGAGCGCGCCCTGGAGATCTTTGGCCTCATGCGGGTCTGGGATACCGAGGAAAACGCCGGGATCCTCGTCTACCTGCTGCTCGCCGATCGCGACGTCGAGATCGTTGCCGATCGCGGCATCGACCGCAGGGTCGGGACAGGCGCGTGGGAAGCGGTGTGCGGTCCGATGGAAGCGGCGTTTCGCGCGGGTCGCTATGCGGAAGGCGTCGAAAGCGGCATCGCGGAACTCAACGCGCTGCTCGAGAAGCATTTTCCGCGCGGAGACGGCACGGCAGCGAACGAGCTATCGGACCGCCCGGTGATTCTCTGACGTCACCGCGTAGCCCGGGTTGAGCGGAGCGAAACCCGGGTTGCCGGTCGGGGCTGCGATGGCGGCCCTTGACCGAGGTTACGACACCTCGACCCGAGCGCCGCCACCGTGTTTCGCGCCGCCATGGGCGCCGCTCTTTTCGAGACCGATGAGGTGCAGCGAATCCGCCTGCGCCTGGTTCATCCTGTGGCGCACCGACACCAGCGCCATCGTTCCCGACACGAACAGCCCGAACATCACGATCGCCGTGTTGACCGACACGCCGGCCTGGATCATCGTCGCGTAGAGGCCGACCATGATGAGGATGCCGATGTTCTCGTTGAAGTTCTGCACGGCGATCGAGTGACCGGCGCCCATCAGCACGTGGCCGCGGTGCTGCAGCAGCGCGTTCATCGGCACGACGAAAAAGCCGCCGCACGCGCCGATGAGGATCATCAGCGCGATGACGAAGGGGAGCGCGGTGACGAAGATCATGATCGTGACGACGAGTCCCATCGCGATGCCGATCGGCAGCACGTTGACGGAGCCGCGCAGCGAGACCCAACGGGCGGCGGCGATCGCGCCGACGGCGATGCCCACGGCAACCACACCCTGCAGCATCGACGCCTGCGACATGCTGAACCCGAGCGCCTGTTCCGCCCATGCGATGACGATGAACTGCAGCGTCGCGCCGGCACCCCAGAACAGCGTGGTCGTCGCCAGCGAAATCTGGCCCAGCCGGTCCCGCCACAGCAGCGCATTGCAGTGGCGGAACTCGCGGATCAGGAACACCGGGTTCCGGTTCACCATCCGGCGGTCGACGCCGGTGTCGGGGATGAACCAGTTGAACACCGCCGCGACGACATAGAACGTCATGATCACGGCGATGGCGGCGCCGGGCGGCGTGTCGACCGACGTGTCGATGAGCGGGAGATCGAATCCCAGCAGCGACGCCGCGATCTTCGGACTGATCAGCGCGCCGCCCACCAGCACGCCAAGGATGATCGAACCGACCGTGGTGCCTTCGATCCAGCCGTTGGCGACGACGAGTTGCTGCGGCGGCAGGAGTTCGGTCAGGATGCCGTACTTGGCGGGCGAATAGGCGGCCGCGCCGAAGCCGACCACCGCATAGGCGACGAGCGGGTGCGCCGAAAAGAGCATCAGCGTGCAGCCGACGACCTTGATGCCGTTGGTGATCAGCATCACCTTGCCCTTCGGCATCGAGTCGGCGAACGCGCCAACCAGCGGCGCGAGCAGAACGTACGAGACCACGAAGCTCATCTTGAGCGACGGGGTCATCCACGCGGGTTCCTCCAGTTCGCGGAGCAGCGCGATGGCGGCAATCAACAGCGCGTTGTCGGCGAGCGACGAAAAGAACTGCGCCGCCATGATGGTGTAGAACCCGGCCTTCATTGTCCTCCGATATCCGCCAGGACCGCGTCTCGATGCGACGCGGCGGGCGGGGAATCGCCTCCGGGCGTGGGTATAATTCTGTTGTCGCCCGAGGCCCGCGCTTTATACCATGATTGGCAGGAGCGACCAACCGCGCCGCGATGGGACCGGGAGCGGGATGACCGGCACCGGACTTCCATGCTCGCGCCACGCTTGGCCTTCACATTGCCGCGCCGAAAGTACACCTTGTTTCCGTCACCGGACCCGCGATGTCCCGCCCGCTCTACGCCCAGGTGAACCTCTCCGCGCTGCGCGCCAACGTCGCGCAGGTGCGAGCGCGGGCCGCGGAGACGCAGGTGCTCGCGGTGGTCAAGGCCAATGCCTACGGCCACGGTCTGGAGCGGGTGCTGCCGGCGCTGGCCGATGCCGACGGGCTGGCGCTGGTCGAGCAGGAGCGTGCGTTCGAGCTCCGCGCGCTTCGGTATACGCGGCGCATCCTGTTGCTCGAAGGCTTTTTTGCGACGGCCGAATTGCCCGAGATCGCGAGCCGGCGCCTCGCGGTTGTAGTGCACCATGCGGAACAGGTGCGCATGCTGGAAACCACCCCGCTGTCCCGCCCGCTCGAAGTCTTTCTCAAGATCAACACCGGCATGAACCGGTTGGGTCTGCGGCCGGCCGATGTCCCGGCTGCGGTCGAGCGGCTCACGCAATGCGATGCGGTCGCGACCTTGCGGCTCATGACGCATCTCGCCCGCGCCGACGAACCGGACGGCGTGAAGGAACCGCTCGCCACGTTCGACGCCGCGTGCCGCGGCATGCCCTATCCGCGATCGATCGCCAATTCGGCGGGGATCGTCCGCTTCGGCGAGGTGGGCGGCGACATCGTCCGCCCGGGCATCATGCTCTACGGGGCGACACCGTTTGCCCACGACTCCGCCGCCAGCCTCGGGCTGCAGCCGGTGATGACGTTGCGGTCGGAAATCATCGCCGTGCAGAATCTCGCGGCCGGTGAGCGCGTGGGTTACGGCGCGTCCTACACCGCGGCCCGTGCTCAGAGGATCGGCGTCATCGCGTGCGGTTACGCCGACGGCTATCCACGGCACGCCCCCAATGGCACGCCGGTGCGCGTCGGTGACCGGATCGTCCGCACCGCCGGGCGGGTGTCGATGGACATGTTGACGGTCGACCTGACCGACGTCCCGGAAGCGGCGATCGGCAGCCCGGTCGTGCTGTGGGGGGAAGGACTGCCGGTGGACGAGGTCGCCACTGCCGCGGGTACTGTAGGCTACGAATTGCTGTGCGCCGTGGCGCCGCGCGTTCCCTTTGTGGTTTCCGCATTCGGCAAGCTGGATCTCGAGCTGTGAGCGTGCCGGAAACGGCATCGATCTCCTGCCCGACGACATTGACGGAACCACGGAGCGGACAGTGAACATCGGTAAAAGGATAGACTCGGCCACGTGGCTTTAGTGCCCCGCGCAAGGTCGCAGGGGTCTCGTCGGGGGGATCAGCGTGTACATCGTCGTCACCGGTGCAGCCGGGTTCATCGGCTCCAATCTCGTCAAGGCGTTGAATGCACGCGGGGAGACTGCCATCCTCGCCGTCGACAACATGACGCGCGCGGACAAGTTCCGGAACCTGGTCGATTGCGAGATCGCCGAGTACCTCGACAAGGACGAATTCCTCAGCCGGCTCGGCGACGGCGACTTCGAGGACGACATCGCGGCGATCCTGCATCAGGGCGCGTGTTCCGACACGACGGCCACCGACGGCCGTTACATGCTGCGCAACAACTACCGCTACTCCGTCGCGCTGGTCGAATGGTGCCAGGACAACGACGTCCCGTTCCTTTATGCGTCCAGCGCGTCGGTGTACGGTGGCGGCCGTGCGTTTCGCGAGGAGCGCGCATGCGAGGCGCCGCTCAACGTCTACGGCTACTCCAAGTTCCTGTTCGACCAGTACGTGCGCCGGCTGCTGCCCGAGCGCACTGCCCAGATCGCGGGCTTTCGGTATTTCAACGTCTACGGGCCGCGGGAGCAGCACAAGCAGCGCATGGCCTCGGTGGCGTGGCACTTCTTCAACCAGTATCGCGCCGAAGGCCGGGTCAGGCCGTTCGAGGGCTCGGGCGGGTACGCCGCAGGAGAGCAGCGGCGCGACTTCGTGTCGGTCGACGACGTGGTCAAGGTCAACCTCGATTTCCTCGACCATCCGCAGCGCAGCGGGATCTTCAATCTCGGCACGGGGCGGGCAGCGACCTTCAACGAGGTTGCCGCGGCGACGATCAACGCGTGCCGTGCCGTGGACGGCCACGCGCCCCTGGCGCTGCCGGAGTTGGCCGCGGCCGGCACGATCAGCTATATCGCGTTCCCGGCCGTTCTGGCGGGAAAATACCAGAGCCACACCGAAGCCGACCTTACCCGGCTGCGCGCCGCGGGCTACCGTGCGCCGATGCAAGGCGTCGACGAAGGGATTGCCCGCTATGTCGCCGCGCTGCTTGCATCCCCTTCTGTCAACCCGTAACGTGCGCGGCGCGTTTTAGGCAGCAGGGCGGGGTTGCCCCGTCGCAACGCGGGGCGTTTGCCCGTGCGTCCAGGGGAGGCAGACATGAAACGGCTATTGCTCGCGATCGTGATGCTCGCGGTGTCGGGGCTCGCGGTCGCAACGACCAACATCAACAGCGCAACGCTGGAGCAGCTCCAGGCATTGCCCGGCATCGGGCCGGTCAAGGCTCAGGCCATCGTCGACCACCGCAAGGCCAAGGGCAAGTTCAATTCGATCGACGACATCAAGAACGTCAAAGGCATCGACACCGCGACGTTCGACAAGGTCAAGAGCGACCTGGCGATTTCCGGCAAGACGACGCCTCCCGCTGCCGCACCCGCCGTCAAGGCCGAGCCCACGGCGGCGGCCCCGGCCAAGTCCAAGTGACTCCGCTCGGCGCGCGGCACATTCCGTGCCGCGAGGTCTTGCCCATGCGCATTCCCGACTTCCCCATTTCCACTCAAGGATCCATGATGAAACGTTTTCTCATTCTTCTCGTCGCGCTGCTGTTCTCGGGGCTTTCGCTGGCGGCAGTCAACATCAACACGGCGACCCTGCAGGAACTCGAAGCGCTGAACGGCATCGGCCCGGTCAAGGCACAGGCAATCATCGACCACCGCAAGGCCAACGGTCCGTTCAAGTCGATCGACCAGATCAAGGACGTCAAGGGTGTCGGCGACGCGACGTTCGACAAGATCAAGGGCGACCTTGCCGTGAGCGGCGCCACCAAGGCACCGGCCGCGACACCAGCAGCGGCAGCGGCAGCGAAGGCGGAGCCGGCCAAGGCGGCAGCGCCCGCCGCACCGGCGCCCGCAGCAGCGGCACCGGCGATGAAGGCGGAGCCGGCCAAGGCGGCAGCGCCCGCCGCACCGGCGCCCGCGATGAAGGCGGAACCCGCGAAGGCCGCGACGCCGGCCACCCCCGCGACCGCACCGGCGATGAAGGCCGACACGACGAAGGACAAGGCCGTCGCCGACAAGGCCGCGAAGGAAAAGACGGCTGCGGACAAGACGGCGGCCACCAAGGCGGCGAAGGACAAGGCAGCCGCCGACAAAGCGGTGGCGGAGAAGGCCGCGAAGGACAAAGCCGCCGCGGACAAGGCGGCAGCAGACAAGGCCAAGAAGCCCTGACGCCATCGGAAACTGGGGACAGACCACGTTTTCCGTCGGTGGCTTCCCGCCGTGCATCGGCAACTCCAGGCAAGCGTGGTCTGTCCCCGGTTGGGGGGCTGGCGGGGGCAGGGGGCCTGCGCGCCGGCCGGCGGCGTCACGCAGTCGGCTACAATGACCTGCCCCGCGGATCCGCCGCGATCAACGTTCCCGCCCAGTCAGGTTGCGCATGTACCGCACCCTCGAGTCCACCGTCGGCAACACGCCGCTCGTCCGCCTGCAAAGGCTCCCGGGCGCCACGTCCAATGTCATCCTGGGCAAGCTCGAGGGCAACAATCCCGCCGGCTCCGTCAAGGATCGTCCGGCGCTGTCGATGATCGTCGAAGCCGAGAAGCGCGGCGACATCAGG
>Ga0315292_10001881_pt1 | contig 11541 bp, 2 predicted proteins | sample YL17G13_0_MG_FD_204029 | JGI IMG/M metagenome (GOLD analysis project Ga0315292, IMG submission 204029) | Sediment microbial communities from Yellowstone Lake, YNP, Wyoming, USA - YL17G13_0 | ecosystem: Environmental > Aquatic > Freshwater > Lake > Sediment | place: USA: Wyoming | collected... | reverse complement strand
GAGTCGGCGTTCGAGTCATCACTCAAGTTTGGTGACGTCAGAGCCTTGGCTGAGAACCAGCTCCAAACGGCGGTTCAGTCGGCCGTCAACTCTGCGGTCGAGTCGGCTTTCGAGTCGTCACTCAAGTTTGGGGACGTCAGAGCCCTGGCAGAGAGCCAACTCCAGTCGGCGGTTCAGTCGGCTGTCAACTCTGCGGTCGAATCGGCTTTCGAGTCGTCACTCAAGTTTGGGGACGTCAGAGCCCTGGCTGAGAACCAACTCCAGACGGCGGTTCAATCGGCCGTCAACTCTGCAGTCGAGTCAGCGTTCGAGGCGTCGCTCAATAGTACGTCAGCTGATACGCTCACAGACGAGCAACAAGCCAACCTCGAATCCATAAAAACACAGTTGGAACAGAAACTACAAAAATACATGGAAAATCGAGCCAGAGGAAACACAAAAATCAAATATCAACTCAATACGTCATGCGCGATTTCACGTATCGTCAATGGAACTCCTAAAATTGACAAAAATGGTAAAGTGGACTATTCCGACACTTCGAAGATGAAATACAAGGGACAAGCAGCCGCATCGTTTGGTCATCGACCTAAAAAATATCTACAACTTCGTGTTCCAAAAGTTTGGACCCAATTGGTCAAAGAAATAGAAAAGGTGCGAGCTCAGGTGAAGAAAAATGCGGTGCTTCCAGGGTCAAAAGCCATCGACACTGCAATGGAGTCCAGCATAGGGAAACCTATATTTAATGTGATTGATAAGATCGACACTATTTCTGATAGACTTGAAATTGTAACCTTATTTTCAGATGCTCTTTTCTACGACCCAGATTACTCAGCCCTGAGTTGGGATCCTCTTTTACCAGCGACGTTCAAAAGTATAGGACAGAAGATGATCAACAAACAGCTCGAATACATCAAACAATACAATGATATTGATTTAACAGCTGACAAGTACCCGTTTAGTACGGCACAGTATCCCCTGATCGCCGGTCCCCTAGATCTTCTTGATGTCATGCCCGGTACACCGGCGTATGCCCTATCACGTGGTGACCCAGAATACAACAGGTACCGTATACAGACTGAACTCGATGTCGTACGCGAAAGTCTTCTTCGTGATCCGACAACCGTGCATTACAGAGCTCTTTTGAACAGCACGGCATTCAATGGTGTCGCGGCGGACATGCAGGTTACTATATCAGATCCGACTGACAAGTTGGTGTTTTACATCGATGACAACATGACGTGTCAAGACGCTGACGCTTTGTACTCTGACGCGTACACCCGTATATGCACGTACAATCGCGGTGTCGTCTACGAAGACAAGTACGAAAACAACGACCCGAATTCGACGTGTCCTGGGTACAAACGTCGGCGATTCCAGTGTGGGTTCGTAGACAAGGCGACGTGTCGACTTGCAGGTGACGCGTGGATGAATTCGTACGGACAAGCTGGAAATTACGGCGAATGGATCAACATGGCGACTGTGAAAGATACTCGAACCGTGCCAGCCGGTACACTCGTCGTCGACCCAGCGTCGACAATCTTACAAACAAATGGGGGTTTCGCGTGTGTCATCACCGGAAGCGGATTACGCTCCGTGTGTAACGAAAGTGGAGGGAGGTATGAATTTAATACTACTAATGACGAACCGGTGTGTACATTCACCCCGGCGGTCTGTCAGTGGTTCGGAACGTGTTCTGCAACCGCGTCAGACGGTACGACATACTGTGAACTCCCACCGAGTTTACAGGGGGCCCAAATGTTCTTTGGTCAGCAGCTCCCACGTGAATGGGTCAAGATACATGGGTGTCATTTTGGGCGAAACATACATGACATAGGATCATTCGCTTCAGTCTTGACCAGTTTTGGGAAGGGTGGTAAAACCTTTTTTCAGGATATGTTGGCTAACAAAGCAAACCACAAAAAGGGTCTTGAAAATACATTTCTGGGGCCGGACGCACTTAATACATGGCTTTCACTATCTACAATCATAGGACCGGCTCTTCTCCTAATGGCCGGTGTAGGATCTGGAACGATTATGGTTGTCATTTTCGTCATCGTGGGGTCGATGATGGCTGATAAGGCAATCAAAGAGAATCGAAAGGTGGCACAGACAAACGTGGACGAGCCAGCCGAGTACACGGTCGGTGGGTGGGCGACGACATCCACGACGGTATCCTCGGATGTGTTTACTCTCGAATCAGCGACGATGACGAGCGCCAAAACTCAACAGAATCACGATTTCAGTATGGGGGACAGTGTATCTTTGATAGGGTTACGGTGGACGAACGGTACGACGCCCGAAATCAGACTCCAGGAATTCAAGGTTACAGTGTTGACTGTAACGACAAAGAGTTTCACGTTCAGTGCTCTTCCAGTGACACTCACCGGGTTTCAGAAATTCGTAGACTCGAAGGGGTATGTCCGAAAAACGGATGCAGTTGTACCACCATATGCAACGTCTCCTTCAAGACCGGATCGAAAGGTTCTGAAGGGTGTCGGATACACGGATGGCTGGATCACAAAACCACTCATGCCAAAGGACGCCAGTGGAATCACATTGGATACGACTGCAGCTATAACATCAGTTGCAGGTGTAGTGGAGAAACCATTTTACGTCGACGTCGACGCAAACGGAAAAGCCTACCCGGATGGACAATCGTGTTACGGCCCTGGTGTCGATGCGCACTACGCCAGCTTTTTTGCAAAGTACGGGAATTTCAAACTTTCTGACTGGGAAACCAAATTTCGTGATGAAACGGCTAGAATGCAGGCTGATTTTGATGCAAAACTCGCAGTTGCTCAAGCCAGGTTCGATAGTCTCAATTCACAGAAAAATGAGATTGAAAACGCATGTGAAGGCTTGAATTTCTTTACAAAGTGCGGACCGGCTTTAGTGAAAGCAGCCCGTGGTTCGCTCGACGCGGCACTAGATAGTCTCGAAAACCTCATCAACGAAGCTGCTGAAGACTATCAAAAACTTGTTGAAATGGCGGCATCAGCCGCGATGCAATTTTTCGAGAAGCTTGGAGACTATATCAAGATGATGTACGAAGAAGGCGTAGCGCTCATGAAATACAGCGCTACACTCGCCGTGAGCGACTTGACCGGTCGGTGCGTCGAAAGTCGAATCAATATGAATTACAAAATTGGAAAGTTCCTCGGCGATTTGGCAAGTGGTGAACTTCGGAAGACAATTTTGAAAGCAACATTCGGACAAATACCGGGTGCGGGTGATGCCATAGACAAAATTTGCGCCGGTATTGACTTTTTCGGTCAAAAGATTCTCAATGGCGCAGTCAAGTGCGTCGTGACTGGAAAAATCAACACAGAACTTGGTGCGTTCACACCCGAGTGTTATAAGATTGTCGCCGTCGATTCCGCAACGGGCACGATTGCATCACCCGGAAAAGGACTCCGTTCACACTCGGACGACTGGATGGACAAGAGCGAATACAAACGCCTGTGTTCCAATTTACCGACACCCATGATTCACGCATGGGCCGCCCCACTTGGCAATAAACTATGGTGTTTGCCCCCGCAACCACCGTCGTCGTGGGCAGATCCAAACATAGGAACGTTGACTTCCATTGAAACGGCGTTCAGAGTCAACCGATCATGGACCAACTTTGCCGATGGTGTCAATGAATTTTTCGAAGAGTATCCGACGTTCCCGCGAAAGGTTATGGAACAAACACCGAGCGAATCTCTTCCCCGTACAGGAACCGCACAGAACTGGTACTATCAGCTCGTGTACAGCAAGGATGATTTCAATTTGGATAACTTGTGGAACGATACAGTGCTTCTGCAGCACTTTTCGTTATCGACAATTAGCCAAATGAGAATTGAATATTGTACTGATTTTTTCTTAGGAAACACGGAACGTGGTATACCCGGCGACATCACGGGTGCGACCGTCGATAAAAAGTGTTGGGGCTACTTGTCATTTGCAATGACGGGGTACATCTTCATGCCGATGACCATCTTGTCAAAGACGAACTCGGCGTTGACAGGCAGCAACAGACCAGCATATTACACACCGGCATCTGGTTTCAATAATTAAACGTACGTTGGTCTAGGGTACGTCCCTGCGCCGCTGTAGTACGCCTTGCGCCAGTTTTCTTCGCCACCCGAATCCTTTTTGTTGTAGTCTGTTGCGTTGTACGTCGTTGCCCCGCCCCCCGTCGTCGGTGTGAAAGTTCCAGAAGTGATGAACGGCGCTGATGCATTCAGAGTCTGTACGAGCGAAGCCGACGTCACAGCGCCCGTGCCGGTTGTGAAAATCATTGCAGGGGCTGACGTGTACCCGGTGCCTGGGGTTGTTATGGTGACGCCGGTGAGCGCTCCGTTGGTAACGACTGCAGTTCCAGTTGCACCTGTGCCACCACCACCGGAGAAAGAGACTACCGACCCGCTCACGTATCCCGAACCACCCGTCGTTACGGTGACGCCGGAAACACCGCCGCTGTACGTCACGATACCGGCGTACTTTGCCCACGCCATGATGTCCGCGTCCGTAATACCACCCGTGCCGCTCGAGACGGCTGGCGTCGCGTACCAGAACGTAGGGTCTGTAGCCGACGTCGGTGCACTTCCACCAGTCGTCGTAGACCATCTCGTGTATGTCCCGGTCGGATCCGGGAGAGTTGGGTCACCTGGCGCGTAAAAACCTGGACACACTGACGCCAGGTATTTACGGGTCGCCCCAGCCAAATCAGCCTTGCGCGCCGCCGTGACGATATCAACCTTCTGTGCTGTCGTCAGAGTTGCACCGGCAAGTGCACCACCCTGAGGGAACGTTCCGTTCTGTGCACGCGTCAGTGCCGGTGCGTACTGTGCCTGAATCGTATTCATAGCCGTCGTGTAATATGTGTATGATGCAGCAGCCACTGGGTCTGTAGCTGATGTCGGGATGAGTGGACGAGACCCATCGGCTGGTGGAAGATATTTGCAATGGGTGAGCGTATATGTCATCGCCGATGTTGAGATGCACGCCTGGCGAGTGTTGTACGCCTTGGTGACGTTTGCAACTGGGCTCTGTGGCAGGATCGTCGCCGTGCTACTAGCTAGGGCCGTGATGGATGCGGCTGTGAATGTCACCGTTGTTCCCGTAGAGGGTATATCCACCATCAAAAAGGCGGGTGAACCCGTCGAGTCGTTGGCACCGACGACGGTCACTCGGTCACCCGTCGCAAACGTCATTGCTGATGCCAAGGTCAGTCCCCTGGATGTAGAGCTCAGTGTCTGAGGAGTATTTCCCGACGGTGTAAACACCTTGGGAGTTATCGTGTTGTCGAGGAGGTCAAATGCGTACTGATTCTGGCACATTGTGTTTGCGTTGTTCATTGAAGTCATGGGCTGGTACCCGATCGTCTGAACCTTACCGCCCGTGATGGCTCCGGTGACTGTGCCTTCGACCGTGAACGTCGAACCCACCACAGTGAGCACGTACACGGCGGTGGCGCCTGCTGGGGCAGTCACACCTGGAGGTATGTTTGTCGTCGGCTTCGTATTTGACAGTGTACCGCCGCCTGTAAGTCCGTACAGAAACACGAGCTCACCGGCTTTGATGCCTGCTGCTGGTGAAGCTGGAATCGTCACAGTCACTGACGCTGGCGTCGTCGCTGTCGCTGCCGCCCCCGCCACGATGCTTGTGATTGTGTACTCGTTCTGTTCGGTCGTATTGGGGTACGAGTAATTGGACCGACGGAAGAAACGAATGACGATGAAGACGACAACCACAAAGATGGCGACACCCACGAGGATCTTCCTGAGCTTGGGGCTTGAGAAATCCATATGTCATATACCGAGATTTTTATACCGGGTTTAGAAACGGACACACCATGTTTTCAACGGATCTTGAGCAAAGTCAAGAGGACAGCGTAGATTAGTAAGAAATCTTCCGTCATTCGAACTTCGGCAATACGCCGTTGAACCACTTCCTATTAAAGTTTGTCCCGCGGGACAGTACTGTCCCGTTGATGCAACCACTTGTACAGGTACACGGGGGTCTGTGTAATACCACGATATGGATCTCGCCGTATCCCAGGGGTCCGTCCGACCGGCCCACGCCCCATTATATTTTCCCAACTGACCAACCTGGTAAGTCTCTCCCCACAATGTAACAGTTAGACCCCAAGGAACATTCATAGATCTTAGATCTATCTGATTAACAGCTATGGTCCCAGTTCCCATGACAGCCTGCCCGGAAGCGGTTGCATTTATGTATCCTCGTCTGTTTCCGTTGAAATCCTCTCCTGAGTAAAGATAAATGGTACAAGTGCCCGAGCACGATTGAGCATACGGAGCAGGGCATTGAGTAGGGTTGGCTGAATCAGCATATTGTGTTATAACTGGTGAAACTATCTGATAACCACCACATGTCTTGTTACACGTGCCAACTGACCACGTGTACACGCAATTGTTTACGCACCTGCCGGGATTAGATCCTCCGCATTCTACACGAGATTGATTTGTAGGGCATGATGCGCACGTTGAGCACACGGTGTGTCCGTACCCAGCTGCAATATTAATGGCGACCGGTGTACTCGAATATTTACCTGAACCACATGCGCTACACGACGAACCAACTCCACTTGCAGTTGCATACCCTGGATTACACGCGCACCGAGAAACTGCAATCTGACTTGGGCCGTAATACGACGTCAAGGATGTAGTATTCGTTGGACAATAACACGTTGGATTTGACTTTTCAGTTCCTGCGCACGAAGCTATCAATGCTCCACTCGTAGTACATGTCGTCGAGCACGAAGTACAACCAATGTCCGCCGTCTTCGTACACGCTGACGATATGTACTTCCCAGCCCCGCACGTCGTCGAACAGTTCGTACAAGAGGCAGCACCGGCAGCGGACCATGTACTACCAGCAGTACACGATGAACAAGAGGCAGCACCGGCAGCCGAGTACTTTCCGGCGTCGCAGTTCGTACACGAAGTTGCCCCTGCAGCCGAATACGTTCCGGCGTCGCAGTTCGTACACGAAGTTGCCCCTGCAGCCGAGTACGTCCCGGCAGAACACGGCGTACACGTCGGTGTACTCTTGGAACTGTCGTAAAAGTATCCTGCACTGCAACTGTATGAACATGATCCCGGACCGGATGTTCCTGAACACCCAGTGACAGAAGCGGTACCGTTTGAAGGGTTTGTACATGACGTGCACGCAGTACACACGCGATCTGTCTTCGCCGTACACGACGTTGATTCGTAAGTACTTCCTGTACACGCAGTGGTACACTGTCCACAAATGGTTGCACCCGCAGCAGAAAAGTCTCCACTGGCGCATGCCGTACATTGCGTTTCCGTCGTTCCTGATTTTCCGGCCGTTCCCGAATACGTTCCAGCCGGACAAGAGATACATGATGCCACCCCAACCATACCTGGTCTGGCGGGTGGTTGCGTGAACGTCGTACCAACTGGACAGTACGCGCCGCGAGCTGTCGTGTACATAACCGTGCTTCCAACCACGACACTCGTAGTCGAAGTCGTTGCTGAAACACTCCTATCCGGTAAAGTCAATGAAACACTCGACGGAGGACTGGCTGATGAGCATGGCGACGTGGTGACCTGAGTGACTGTGTCGGTTCGAGACACGGTACCATATGTAGTATCCGTGTATGACAAAGTCCCAGGTGTTGCAGCATAGTCTTTTCCACCAGCTAGTGTACACGAAGTTAGAACACACGTTCCGGCTGCTGACAATGTGTACCCTGGATTACATTTCTTTGTACATATGTTTGCGACGGACCATTCAAAGTATCCGTTTTGTAAAGTTCCTGTACATGTACACGTCGAAGAACCAGCTGATGAAGTTGACCCTGCGACACACAGTGTACACGACCCCTCGTTTTGAGTCGATGAATAATACCCAGCCACACAGTTTGTACATACCCGGTTAGTTGTCACTGTACATGCAGTCGAAGCGTACGTACCGGCCGCGCACGTCGCACACGGTGTACACGTGGAGGCATTCGTGCCGGTTGAGAATGTTGATCCGGCCACGCACGCCGTGCATGTTCTGTCCGAAGTTGTGGTACATTGAGCATTGACTTTTGTACCTGCCGCGCACGTCGTACACGTCGTACACGATCCAGCGTTTGGAAGCGTCGAAAAGTTTGTGCCCGCGGTGCACGATGTACATACCCTATTTGTCGTTTCCGTGCAATCGGTCGATGCATATGTACCTGTGGCACATGATGTACACTGTGTACATATAGGATCGCTTGCCAACGTTCTGAAGTTCCCACTAGCGCACGCCGCAAAGATTCCAATGGACATGATTCGATCCATCTGATTTTTGATTTCGTTTTGTGTAATCTGAAGTGAAGGTGATATAGTATCTAATTTCACTTGTTCAAAGTAACCCATAGTGATGGAAATCCGTTTGTCGTCAAGCGCTTTCTGAATAGGCACGGTTAGGTTAGTTGTTTCCACTGTACCGGAATACCCTTTTATTTCTTGAAGTTTGGTGTACGAATCGTTGTAGTCGTTGTAATTTTGCATGACAAGATCGTTCATTGATTTCAGAAGCTTGTATGTTTCATCAATCAAACCTTTTAATGATACATCATCCAGATATTGTTGACTCTGGACGGACATTGCAGACCATCCGCTCGGTAACGGTGTTGATGTTGCGATGGACGACGTCGTTGTCGTGATCCTAGTCCAGTTGGTTATGATATTTGTAACGTCTTGTGACACGACGGCCGTATCTATATCCGTTCTTTTATCCCGAATGAACATATAGGCTGCATTGACCTGTGCTAGTTGAGCGTCGTTGATTGCAGTCGTTTCAGACATGTATCGAAGAAGATCCTCCATGACTTTGTTCATTCCAAGTTTGAATGCGTCGATAGCCTTTTTCATAAAAATCAAATAATTCTTAATGGCGAGTAACCTAATGGCTGCAGAGTCACTATACATCGTTTTCACGTTTTCTACGTTGTTCCACGGGGTCAATGACCTATAAAAAGAACCCAGTTCCGTGACACACGTCGCGCGCTTTGATGTTAATGTGGTGGCTCCAGAACCTATCGAGTTTCTTTCAGTTGCACCAGTATCAGTTACAGCATTCGGGTATCGGGTGTTTATTGTACCCAGTTTTGAGAAGATGCATGTACTAGCTTCATCCCATGATTTCACGTCGACGTACATCGAACCGATACCCGATATAGAAGCATCCATAACACCCGGTGCAAAATTCTTGTACACGTAATCTTCTTGGACCCATCGACGTAAACTTTTTGTCGAATTCGATGGATACACATCTGACGAACCGCTCAGATTATAGAGTGCTTGGTAATTTGAAGGAGGATCGTTTACGTTGACAGTGTCGTCTGTCGTTCCGGTAAATCGAAAGAATTTCGTTGTATCGACGACTGTCCAATTCACTAGTTCGGTTGTACAACTGCTCGTAAGTAACGTAGGTACTCTAGAAGAACAAGATCCATTCAAAGACGAAGAACACCCCGAATCAGCCGTCGGTCTACATGTTTGTCCTTCAAGTGTGAAACCGACGGGACACGAATACGCGGTGTATGAATCCGCGATACATGACTTTGTAGTATCACACCCATAAACACCACCTTCATCCCACCCTCCGACGGGATCGTAACCACTGGCGCATGAAAATTCACACAGTGAGATTAAACCTGCATCAGTTGTTTGATTTTTAATCGCGTTACCGTTACATTTAGAATTTCCCGTCCCTGCTCTGAATGTCCCGTTACCAGGACACGCGAGTGACCCAGACGCTTCTATTGTGGAAGGTGGTCCGCATATAGCTGGAACCGCAGGTGCACACGCCTGATCGAATGTCAACTTGAATACTGAAAATATATTCTTGAGTTCCTTGAACGTCGTACCATCATATGTCGTCCTTTTTGTTCCGTCGGTCGACTGAAACATAATAGGTAATATCAACGATTGTTGTCTCAAAAAGTCTGCAAAACTTAGGGGGTTCGATGCGATAAAAACAGTATTGTTAAACTCATCGGTGTACTTTTCTCCCCAAGCATACAAATCCCGAAAAAGCGTAGTTGAAACGTATTTTTGACTTTCGACATTTTTGATTCGAACGCCGTTTGTGACGTAATCGACAGATTCTACTTCCCATGTGTTTGATGATTCCCCATTCCACATAGGGGTCAGGGTTTGGGTCAAAGTTTTGAAAATCAATTTTCGACCAATGACTTGAAGTCTATAAAATCGTGAATCGGCGTAAAGTACATCCATAGGTAAAGAGTCTGACGAAATAACAGAGCTACGTAATTGCTCGGCTTCAGCAGCGCCTAGGACACCTGCGATTCCATTCCAGTCGTTGTTCATCAGAAATCTCCATGAACCTAGAATTTTGTTCCATGTGGTTGACCCGAAATAAGTAAGTCCGTAATGGTCGGAACTCGTAAACATCGAGTCGGTCACAAGCCGTTTGTGGTCTTCTTCTGTCTGGTATTGCGGGTGAGCCGCGGCCCATGTCGGATCTCTGTAATAAAATTCAGCTAATTTCATTCGAGCGGACGCTCCTTTCTGTATTAGGTTGGCGTACGTCGGCCCGACGACACTAGTCACTTTCGTCCATTCAAGCTTCTTTATGACATCCTCGAGATCGCGTATATTGACCCCCTGAACGAAAAAAAACCGAAAGTCACCATTTTCACACATGGTTTCCTTCCCTGGGTTTCGTGTATAGAACGTATCATCTGTAGAAGCCACATCCTTGACAAATGGGTTCAATGTGTAAATGAAGTTTTGTTGTAAAGCGCCGGTGATGGTCGTGTTTGGATTCGGACCGGCTTGTTTAAATTTTATAGCTTCCAAAGCCTGTGATTTATCGGTGAAACTTTTCGTTTCACCGAGTTCCCCTTGGACAAAATACGAGTTATCCTTGAATCTGAAAGTTTTGAGCGGACAGTAGCCACATGCATCGAGATCATCTGTTGAAAAACCAACTGTCGTTCCAGAGTTTACGAGTGCTTCGAGGTTACTGTTACACTTCGGCATGTCCTCACAATCTACACCTGTGTTGTTGAGATATGTGACAGGTGCGTCCGGTATACCAGGGTACTTTTTACCCACCTTTATCGGTATATCCTGGCGTACGAAACCTATTTTTTGAAACGTCGGATCGCCGTATGATTCTTCTGTGAATGCACTAAAATATTCACACCGTGAGCTCAGTGGTTCATAATTGAACGCTTTACATGTAGAGTCATCTTCACATACTCGGGCACACACTTCGGATGACGCCCCAGTAGACACTGAACCTATCTGTGTAGCACGAGTTGGGTCTATGGCGGATGAAAAATCAAACCCAGGAGGTTCTCTCATAACAGGGGGAGCCGGTGTGCCATCCTTGAAGAAAACACCACGATCAGCGGCCTCGTTGTTTTCTGTATTCACCACGTATTCAGCCTTGGACGCAATTGAACCTGAATCTCCTGTGAAATCAAAAGATTCGAGTTTACACGAATCGTTTCCAGAACAATCACTCTATATAGTTTGATGCCCAGTTGGAAGTACACTCGAT
>Ga0315292_10001874_pt1 | contig 11553 bp, 9 predicted proteins | sample YL17G13_0_MG_FD_204029 | JGI IMG/M metagenome (GOLD analysis project Ga0315292, IMG submission 204029) | Sediment microbial communities from Yellowstone Lake, YNP, Wyoming, USA - YL17G13_0 | ecosystem: Environmental > Aquatic > Freshwater > Lake > Sediment | place: USA: Wyoming | collected... | reverse complement strand
CTGGAACGCCCACACGCCGGCATCGGGGATGACGCTGCGCCCCAGCTGGAGCTGGGTCCCCTTCTGGACCGGCGAGGCCGAGCCGAGCGGCAGCTGCAGTGCCCGGGCAACGGTGTCCAGCGCGGCGGGATCGAGCCGACTCGCCCCGAGCTCCTCGAGGGAATCGGCTTGGGCGTCCAAGAGGTCACGATGGGCCCCAGTCACCTCGATGGGGATCAGGATGTGCCGTCCGCGGGCGGTGTTCCCCTTGCGACTGGTAATCTCGATCAGGTGATAGCCGAATGCGGACAGCACCGGCTGCGAAATCGTGTTGAGCGGCAGGGAAAAAGCTGCGCTGTCGAAGGCCTCATCCATGGACCCGCGCGTCCACTCGCCGAGATCGCCGCCCTTGGCGGCTGACGCGCTGTCCGCCGACTCCCGCGTCGCGATTTCGGCGAATGGGGCGCCGTCCAGGATTTCCTGACGCACCGTCAGGGCGCGCTGGTGCGCGGCCGCGGAGTCGCTGCCGTTGGTCAGCCGGGGCAGTGCCACGAAGCTCATGTACGCCGTGGCGGGCCGCGTAAACTGGTCCGGATGCGCCTTGTAGAACGCCAGGATCTCCTCCTGGCTGACGGGCACCGACGAATCGGCAATGGCCCGGCGGGGGAGGATGGCCGTCAGTGCAATCTTGGCGGTCTCGTTCTGGTCGCGGTAGGCCTGCCAGAGGGCCGGGTCGGAGAGATAGATGTCAGCCGTGACCACCCGCAACAGCTTGCCCTGCATGATCTGATCGCGATACTGCGCCTCGAGCAGCGGGACATACTGCTGCCCCACGCCGGAGGCCAGCCACCGCTGGTACTTGCCAAGGTCGAACTGGCCGTCCGTCTGGAATTGCGTGTTGGACTGCAGCTGGGGCGGCGGAAAGGTCTGGATTGCGTCCGCGATCTCCTCGGGCGTCGCCACGATCCCGCGCCGCTTGTACTCGCGCTGCAGGACCGTCGCCTGGACGACCTGTTGCCAGACCTCGTTTCGGACCTGGACGACGTCGTCGAGCGTCAGGGGCGTCTGGGAAGTGCGCTGGCGGTCGGTAATGGTCTGCTGGACGAGGGAGGTATAGTACCGCGCCTCGATGGCCTGACCGTCGACCTTGCCGGCGCTGGTCTGGGACAGGAGGCCTGTCCCGCCGGACAGTCCGCTGAGCGAGAACACCAGCCACAGGAAAAACGAGGCGGTGACAATGTAAATGAGGGGCTTGGCGCTGTTGCGAAACACTTGCATCGTCATCGCTGGAATCCTGGCTCCGGACGCGGTCGAAAAAGAGGCATAAGTCTAAGCGCGGCAACGGCCAATCTCAAGGCGTCCGGCCCCCGGGGCGGTTGACACCGCCGCCTCTTGACCTTACTCTGAAGTCAATCCCCGCAACAACTTACGCGTCCAGGGAATGGAATGGCCTACTCTCGCGAGATTGAAAAACTCGAGCGTCAATTCGCGGAGAACCCGCGGCGTTTCGCCGCCCCCTTCGCGGACGCCCTCCGCAAGAGCGACGAAGTTGCCCGCGCGCTGGAGGTCATCCAGGTCGGCCTCGAGCTCAACCCTGACTACATCCCCGGCAGCGTCATCCTCGGCCGATGCCACCTTGATCTCGGAGATGACAACGCCGCCGAGGCGGCCTTCTCCCGGGTGCTCGACCTCGATAACGAAAACGTCATTGCGTTGAAGTCGCTGGCCGACGTCATGGAGCGTCAGGGCCGGAACGACGAGGCCGTCAGGTTCCTCACCTACCTGCTCGACGTCGACCGCAGCAACGACGAAGCGCGGGAGCAGCTGGCCCGCATCAAGGGGATGCCGGCCGCTGCGGCCTCCCCCGCAGCGACCGCCCTCGTGCCCCCGATCGCCGATGCGGCTGATAAAGCTGCCGTTCCCGATCCGATCTTTGGTGCCCCTCCCGGTGGTGCACCCCCGGCGCCCGTGTCGACGGCCGAGGAATTCCTCGAACCCACGGCGCTCTGGGAACCTCCGGTGGATGCCGCCGAGGCGACCATCTCTTCGTGGGTTGAACCAACCGCGATGGGATCGGATGGCCCGCCGGCAATCGGCGAATCGCTCCTGGAGGAGCCGGTAACCGACGGCGAGTACACGCCGGTAACGGGACTCGAGGGAGTGGAGCCCCCCGCGTCGGAGGACGCCGCCCCCTACGAAGAATTCGTCCTGGAGCGGGAGGAGGAAATCATCCTGACCTCGCTCTCGGGCGCCGAGTACCAGGTGGCCAACGACTCGGAGTCCCTGTTTGACCGTGGCGCTGCTGCCCAGCCGCCGGAAGAGGTTCGCGCGGCGGCACGTCCCGCGGCGGATGTTCCTGCAGTCTTGCCCCCCGAGGAGCTCCCGGACGCGGTGCCCGCAGTGGAGCCCGTACCCGCGGCGGCCTCGAGCTCGATGATCGCCCAGGAGCTCAGCACGCCGGCGGTGGAGGAGGAGGCGTCCATCGAGTGGGCCATGCATGTCGCCGAGGAGAGCGGGTTCGTCCCGGCAGAGCCGACCCACTCGGGCGCGCACGCGCCGGACAGCTTCGACGACGCGATCGAGGGAATCGCCCCCGTCGAGGAGCACGATGTGGACCAGGCCGGCGCGGACGAAGCCGCGGAACCCGCCCCACCGGCCCTGGTGGTCACGGAAAGCATGGCCGAACTGTACGCAGTGCAGGGGCACCCGGGCGAAGCGCTTGGGGTCTACCGCATTCTCTACCACCGGAATCCGGACAACGAACGGCTGCGCCAGCGCATCCAGGAACTCGAGTCGGCGCTGGCCTCCCAGGTCGCAGCAGACGCCGCGCCGTCCTACGCCGCGTCGGTGACCGGTGGGCGGGCCGTGGCTTCGTTCCTCGGGGGCCTGCTGCAATCGCGGCCCGCGCCAGTCGAGATGCCGGAGCCTCCGCCGGCGCCGGAAATGGCGCCGGCCGTCGAGGCCGCTGACCGGGGGGAAGCGGAGGCGGTTGCCTCAGGGGCGCCGACCCGGCCCGCGGGCGACCGGCTCTCGCTGGGGGCCATTTTCGGCGAGGATCCCTCGCCGGTGCCGCCGGCGGAAGCCACCACGGCCGGGGGCAAGGGGGAGGGGTCCGGCGGATTCTCCTTCGATGAGTTCTTCGGCGGGCCGGAGGCGGCCCCGTTTGGGCGCCCCTCCACCGGCTCGGTGCGTGCCGGGCGTGCGGCCGATGACGAAGACGACCTTGACCAGTTCCACGTCTGGCTGCAGAGCCTGAAACGCTGATGCGGGTCGCCGTCCTGAACGGCCCCAACCTGAACCTCCTCGGCGAGCGCGAGCCCACGGTCTACGGGCGCGAGACCCTGGCGGATATCGAAGCGATGGTGCGGAAGGAGGCGGCCGCGCTCGACGTGGAGCTGGAGTGGTTTCAGTCCAACCACGAGGGCGCGCTCGTGGACGCGGTGCAGGGCCTGCGGGGGCGAGTGGACGGCGCCGTCGTCAATCCGGCCGCCTTTGGCCACACGAGCCTGGCGCTTCGTGATGCCTTCCTCGCGGTGCGGATCCCCTTCGTCGAAGTCCATCTCTCCAACATCTTCGGGCGCGAACCGGAGCGGCGCCACACGGTGCTCGCCGACCTTGCCGTCGCGGTCATCGCGGGTCTCGGCGCGCGCGGATATCCGGTGGGGTTGCGGGCGCTGGTGGATCGCTTGCGTGCCGGCTGACCGCCGGCGGGAGCGCCAAGCCGGGGTCCGCGCGCTGCTGGCCGCCGAAGGGCTGGAGGCGCTGCTGGTCACCCACCTTCCCAACATCCGCTACCTCACGGGGTTCACGGGGTCGGCCGGGTTGCTCCTGCTCCGCGCCGATTCCGCCGTGCTCTACACGGACTTCCGGTACGCGACCCAGGCACCGACCGAGGTGGGCGGCTCCGCGGACATCGAGATCGACTCGGCCAGCGTCTGGGACCGCCTGAAGCGCGCCTGCGCTGAACAGCCACGGCAGACCATCGGGTTCGAGGCCCATGCCCTCACGGTCCGCGACGCTGGGCGGTTGAAGGAATGCGCTGGGCGCACCGCGCCGGTCGGGGAGTTGGTCGAGACGCTGCGCGTGGTCAAGGCGCCGGAAGAAATCGAGGCGATCGCGGCGGCCGCGGCCCTGGCCTCGGAGGCGCTGGCCGAGGTGTTGCCGACCATTCGCGCGGGGCAGACCGAACTGCTGGTGGCCAGCCGTCTCGAGGCGGCACTTCGGCGGCGCGGGAGCGAATGGCACCCGTTCCAGACCATCGTCGCCTCCGGTCCGCGGGCCGCGCTGCCGCACGCCCACACCAGCCAACGCGTGATCGAGGCCGGGGAGTTTCTCCTGCTCGACTTCGGCGCCCAGGTGGGCGGCTATTGCGCGGACCTGACCCGGACGGTGGTGGTCGGCGGGCGGGCAGACGAGCGGCAGCGCGCCGTGTACGAGGCGGTCCGGGCGGCGCAGGCACGCGCCAGGCAGGACATCCGGGCAGGGATGACCGGCCGCGCCGCCGATGCGCTTGCCCGGGACCTGCTGGTGGCACGGGGGTTCGGCGAGGCCTTCGGACATTCGCTGGGCCACGGCCTGGGACTGGAGGTGCATGAGGCCCCGAGGCTCAGCGCCACGGCGGAAGGGCAGCTTCCGGTGGGCGCGGTGGTGACGATTGAGCCGGGCATCTATCTTCCCGGGTGGGGTGGAGTCCGCCTGGAAGACGACATCGCCTTGACGGCGGACGGGCCGCGAGGCCTGTCGGATGGACTGACCGAACTGGTCGAGCTGGTCTAACCGCGGGCCGGGGCCCGCGCTGGAGGAGGAACGCGCGTGAACGCCGACGAGATGAAGCAGCTGGCCCAGTTGCTCCAGAAGATGCCGGGCGTCAAGTCGATCGAGTTGAAGGACGTCAAGCACTTGGCCAAACTCCTCCGGGACTCGCCGGAGCTGGGTGCGATCGAAGTGAAGGGGTTCTTCGGCACTGGCGTCGTCATTACCCGCACGCACCACGGCGCCCCCGCGGCGTACCCGACGATGCCGATGATGGCTCCCCAGCCGGTGATGGCGCCATCTCCGCCGTCGGCCGGGCCGGCTGGGGGGGCCGCTCCCGTGGCCGCCGCGGCTCCGGCCGCGACGCTCAAGGACATCAAGTCGCCCATGGTCGGCACCTTTTACAAGGCACCGGAGCCGGGTGCCGAGGCGTACGTGAAAGTGGGCGGCCGCGTGACGGCCGGCCAGACGGTCTGCATCATCGAAGCGATGAAGATCATGAACGAGATCGAAGCGGAGGTGTCCGGGGTCGTCCGGGAAATCCTCGTGGAAGACCCGCAGCCCGTGGAGTTCGGGCAGGTGCTTTTCCGGGTCGATCCCAATGGCTGACGCGCCGGCGGTCGTCCCCTTCAATTTCAAGCAGGCCATCGCGGAAATGGTCCGGCGGAACGGATCCGACCTCCTGCTCAAGGTGGGGCGGCCCCCGACGGTCCGGGTCAACGGCGACCTGGGCGCGCTCGACGTGCCGGCCCTCCGCCCGGAGGACCTCAAGGCGCTGGCCGAGCAGATCATGACGCCGCGGCAGGTCAAGGAGTTTGCCGAGAAGAAGGAGGCGGACTTCGCCATCGGGGTGCCGGGCGTCGGACGTTTCCGGACCAACATCTACCAGCAGCGCGGGACGCTCGCGTTCGCGTTCCGGGCCATCCCGTACGAGGTGAAGACCATCCGGGAGCTGCACCTTCCCCCGGTCCTCGAAGAAATCGCCGTCCGGCCCCGCGGGCTGGTGCTGGTGACCGGGATCACCGGCTCGGGCAAGTCCACCGCGCTCGCGGCCATGATCAATCACGTGAACCAGCACCGGCGCGTCAACGTGATCACGATCGAGGATCCGATCGAGTTCCTCCACCGGGACCAGCTGGCCAACATTTCGCAGCGCGAGGTGGGGAGCGACACGCTCACGTTCGGTGCGGCGCTGCGGCACGTGCTGCGGCAGGACCCCGATGTCATCCTGATCGGCGAAATCCGGGATGCCGACACGCTCGACACCGCGCTCAAGGCCGCCGACACCGGGCACCTGGTCTTCTCGACGCTCCACACGACCGATGCAACCCAGACGATCAACCGGGTCATCTCGTTCTATCCGCCCCACCAGCACCAGGAGATCCGGTCGCTGCTTTCCACCGCGCTCCAGGCGGTGGTGTGTCTTCGCCTGGTGCCCAAGAAGGATGGCAGCGGGCGGGTGCCCGCGGCGGAAGTGCTGATCAACACCGCGGCCGTCGCCGACAATATCCGCGACATCGAGAAGGCGCTGAACATTCCCGACCTGATTGCCGAGGGGACGATTTCCTACGGCATGCAGTCCTTCGACCAGTCGCTGATGAAATGGTACCGCGAGGGCGTCATCTCGTACGAGAGCGCGCTCTTCTATTCCAGCAACCCGAGCGAATTCGCGCTCCGGGTGTCGGGCGTCAGTTCGGCCTCCGATCGCACCTTTGGCGAGGAGGAGAAGGGCGGCAAGGGCGGGATCAGCCAGGGATTCGTTCCGTGACGCTGTCCAAGGTACTCGTCGCCAACCGCGGCGAGATTGCCCTCCGCGTCATCCGGGCCTGCCGCGAAATGGGGATCGCCACGGTGGCGGTCTACAGCGAGGCCGACCGCGAGTCGCTGCACGTCCGCTTCGCGGACGACGATGTCTGCATCGGCCCGCCGCCCAGTCGCCTCTCCTACCTGCGCATCCCGAACCTCATTGCGGCCGCAGAAATTACCGGCGCCGACGCCATCCATCCGGGCTATGGCTTCCTGGCGGAAAACGCGGAGTTTGCGGACATCTGTCGCGCGTCCAACCTCACGTTCATCGGCCCCACCGGCGACCAGATCCGCCAGATGGGCGACAAGGCCACCGCGCGCCGCCTCGCCAAGGACGCCGGCGTGCCGACGGTGCCGGGCTCGCCCGGCACGATCGAGGACGCCGACGAGGCGCTGGCAGCGGCCGAGGGCCTCGGGTTTCCCGTCATCATCAAGGCCACCGCGGGCGGGGGCGGGAAGGGGATGCGGATCGCGCTCACTCCGGAGCAGTTTTCGCAGTCGTTTTCGCTGGCCCAGAACGAGGCGCTCTCGGCGTTCGGCAACGGCGCCGTCTACGTCGAGAAGTACCTCAGCCGCCCGCGGCACGTCGAGATCCAGGTCATGGGCGACAGCCACGGCACGGTGGTCCACCTCGGCGAGCGGGACTGCTCGGTCCAGCGTCGGCACCAGAAGCTGATCGAAGAGAGCCCCAGCCCGGCGCTGACCGAAGAGTTGCGGGGCCGCATGGGCGAATCCGCGGTCAGGCTCGCGTCCGCCATCGGATACGTGGGGGCCGGCACCATCGAGTTCCTGCTGGACGAGGACGGCAGTTTCTACTTCATGGAAATGAACACCCGCATCCAGGTCGAGCATCCGGTCACGGAAATGGTGACCAGCTTCGATCTGGTCAAGGAGCAGATCCGCGTGGCCGCCGGTGACCGGATCAGCTTCAAGGGCGACGGCCGATACCTCCGCGGGCACGCCATCGAGTGCCGCATCAACGCGGAAGACCCCTCTCGGAACTTCCAGCCCAGCCCCGGCCTGATCACCGCGTACCATCCCCCCGGTGGGCCTGGTGTCCGCGTGGACACCCACGTCTACGCCGGGTACACCGTGCCACCGTACTACGACTCGCTCCTGGCCAAGGTCATCGTCCACGGCAACGACCGGCGGGAGGCGCTCAACCGGATGGGGCAGGCGCTGGACAGCTTCATCCTCGAAGGGGTCACCACGACGATTCCCTTCCTGGCGCGCGTCATCCGGCATCCCGATTTCGTCGCGGGCACGGTGGACACCAAGTTTCTCGAGCGTGAGCCGCAGCTGCTGAAACCCGAGACATGAAGCTCGACGTCGTCTTCTCGCCGCTGGGCCTCCTGCCCGGTCAGGCGACGGGGCGGACGATCTTCGTCATCGACATCCTCCGGGCCTCCACCGTCATCTGCGCGGCGCTTCACCACGGCGCACGCGCCATCCTGCCCGCCGCGTCGACCGAAGAAGCGCTCCGCCTGGCCCAGACGATCGGCGGCACCGACGTCGTGCTCTGCGGCGAGCGCAGCGGGCGCGCCATCGCGGGCTTTGCCCTCGGCAACAGTCCCCTCGAAATGACTCCCGATGCCGTGCGCGGACGGACCCTCGTAATGACCACGACCAACGGGACGCCGGCGTTGCTGGCCACACAGGGGGCGTCCGCGGTGTACCTCGCCGCCGCCGCCAACCTCACCGTGGCGGCGGCCGCCGCGCGGGACGTGCTGGACGGCCGGGGCGAACTCCTCATCCTCTGCGCCGGCCGGGAGCGCGCCTTCGCACTCGACGACGCCTACGCCGCCGGCCGGCTTCTCGTCGCCGCACTCGGGAGCCGACGGGTGCGCAAGGGGATGAACGACGCCGCGCTCGCCAGCCTGGACCTGGTCCGCCGCTACGGCACCGCCTGGGAGCGGCCGCTCCGCGCCTGCCGGGGCGGGCTGGACCTTCTGGCACTCGGTTTCGAGGCTGATCTCGTGGACACTGCGCGCGAAGACGCCTACCCCGTCCTTCCGGTCTATCACGAGCGTCGGGTCACCGCCGCCCCCAGCCCTGCGAGCCTGCTGTGACCGACGACGCCCGCCGCCGCCTCGGCGCAGTCACCGCGCTGGTCCTCGGGCTGTTTGCCGGGCTCACCCTCTTGCCGGTCCCGCTGACCGGGCCACTCGGCACCGCGCTTGGCGGCTTCCTCTGGCAATGGCTGGGGGTCGGCGCGCTGTGTGTGCCCCTCCTCGGCCTCGGCCTGGCCCTGGCCGGGTTCGATCGGCTGCCCGGACTCGACATGAAGCGGGTGGCGATCCTGGTGGCCGGTCTGAGCATCGTCGCGCCGTATGTGGTGGGTGTGCTGAGCCGGGTGACCCCGGACGACCTGGTGCCCGATGTGGCCGGCCGGGCCCTTGGCGCACGACTGACCGGGCTGGCCCCGGGCTTTCTGGCCTCGAGCGCGTACGATATCATCGGATTTGCCGGTGCGTTGCTGCTCGGGTTTCTGGCGCTCTCGGCGCTGACCTTGATCACCGTCGCCTGGCACCCGCTGCAACGGCTGGAACGGCAGCCGGAACCGGTCGTCGGGCCGGACACCGCGCCGCCGCGCAGGATGGCGCCGCTCCCCGCAGCGGATGCCGCGGACGACGAAGATCCCCATCCGCCGACCGCCGGCACCCGGAAGCCCCGCGAGGCCAGGCCGCCCAAAGCGAAGTCCACCGGCCCCGTCCCGGAACCGGATGTCGAGTCGGAGCTCCCGCCGATCGAATTGCTGCAGGAGCCGCCGAACCGCGACGTGGACGCCGGCGAAGCCCAGCTCGACCGGCTCGGGCAGGTGCTGCTCGACACGCTGCGGACCTTCAAGGTCGAGGGCAGCATTGCGGGCCGCACGACGGGGCCAGTGGTGACGCAGTTCGAAATCGTGCCGGCCCCTGGCGTGAAGGTCGGCCGCATCGCGGCGCTGGCGGACGACCTGGCGCTGGCCATGCACGCGCCGTCCATCCGCATCGTGGCGCCGATTCCCGGCAAGGGTGCGGTCGGCATCGAGGTCCCCAACCCCACGGCGCGCGTGGTGACCCTGCGGGAATTGATTGCCTCGCCGGAATGGGAACGCGCCCGGGCCACGCTGCCGGTGGCGCTCGGGCGTGACCTCGAGGGCCGGCCCGTCATCGCCGACCTCGGCAAGATGCCGCACCTGTTGATCGCGGGCGCCACCGGCTCCGGCAAGTCGGTCGCCATCAACACCATCATCACCAGCCTGGTGTACCGGTACACGCCGAAGGACCTCCGGCTGCTGATGATCGACCCGAAGATGGTCGAGCTCTCGATGTACAACTCGCTGCCCCACCTCCGGCACAAGGTGGTGACGAACAACAACGAGGCGGCGTCCGTCCTCAAGTGGGCGGTGTGGGAAATGGGCCGGCGCTACGAGTTGCTCCACGCCAACGGCGCCCGCAACCTGGCGGACTTCAACCGCAAAGTCGACGAGGGCAAGCCGCTCCATCATCCGGCGCGCCCGAAGCTCACCCTCACCACCGTGAGCGATGAACCGGCCGACACGCCCCCTCCGCCGCCTGAGGAAATCGTGTACACCGAGGGCATCCTGCCCTTCATCGTGCTGATCGTGGATGAGCTGGCCGACCTGATGATGACGGTGCAGGGGGAGGTGGAGACGCCGCTCGCCATGCTCGCGCAAAAGGCGCGCGCCATCGGCATTCACCTGCTGCTCGCCACCCAGCGTCCGTCCGTGAACGTCATCACCGGACTCATCAAGGCCAATTTTCCGAGCCGGATCGCCTTTCGGGTGGCGTCCAAGGTGGACAGCCGCACCATCCTCGACCAGAACGGGGCGGAAGCGCTCCTCGGCAATGGCGACATGCTCTTCCTGCCGCCCGGCAAGAGCGAGCCGCTCCGCCTGCAGGGGGCGTACATCGCCACCGAGGAGTCGGAGCGGGTCATGGACTGGTACGTGAAGCGCCGCGAGGCGCGCCGAGCGGCGGCCAAGGAGTCGGAGGCGGCGGAGAGCGACATCATCGAGACGGTGCGCGCCCTCGAGGCGGCCGCCGAGGGCGGCGGGGGGGCCGAAGACGGGGGCGGCAGCGAGCGTGACAGCCTGTTCCGGGAAGCCGCAGAGGCCTGCATCCAGAACCAGGGCGGCTCCACGTCGCTCCTGCAGCGCCGGCTTCGGATCGGCTATGGCAGGGCGGCGCGCATCATCGATCAGCTGCAGCTGGCCGGGATCCTGAGCCCGCCGGACGGGTCGAAGCCGCGCGAGGTCCTGATCGGGTTTTCGCAGCTGGATGAGTACAGCGCCTAGCGGGCGTCAGCGAAGGCGACCGAATGGCAGGACCGCCTCCTCGCCCCCGAACAGGCTGCTGTCGCGCGCGTGCATCGCGAGAAACGCCGCAAGCTGGTCCGGAGTGCCGGTCAGCAGCAGGTCCGGCCCATTTCCCTCGAGGAGGGCGTACGGCAGCGCCGTGGGGTGGTGCACCAGGAACGTGCGCAGGGAATCCGCGTTGAGTTCGGAGACGAGCATTGAGTCGTTTCGCATCCGGATCCGGTAGAAGGAGTAGAGGGCGAGCACGTCGTCGGTGCTGAGTGCCGCAGTGTCCGAGATGGCCGGCTGGAGGGCGACGAACAACTCGTCGCCGAGCCTGGTGAAATCGGCCTTGACGTCTGCCTCGCGGACGCCTGGGCGGCATCCGTCCATCCGGATTCGATGCGGTCGGACGGCGAGCGGAGTGATGGTCACGCAGAGGGTGTCGCCGCCCAGGTGGCCCCGTTCGTCGCTGATGGACCTCCACCGGCCGACAAGCTCAGGCACCTCCGCAGCATTCAGGTCGGTGACCGGCGAGTTCGTGGCGCCGTAGGATGTGCATGCCGTGAGCAGGCAGGCCGACCACAGCCAGGACGCCAGACGCATTGGGGCTCCAGTGAGGGGACCCCGGAGAGCTACGCCCCGGGCCACCGGCCCGCAAGACCGCCGCCAGGGACCCCCCACCGTGAGACCGCCCCTGCGCGCACTCGGCCTGA
>Ga0315292_10001870_pt1 | contig 11564 bp, 11 predicted proteins | sample YL17G13_0_MG_FD_204029 | JGI IMG/M metagenome (GOLD analysis project Ga0315292, IMG submission 204029) | Sediment microbial communities from Yellowstone Lake, YNP, Wyoming, USA - YL17G13_0 | ecosystem: Environmental > Aquatic > Freshwater > Lake > Sediment | place: USA: Wyoming | collected... | reverse complement strand
CCGGAGGGGCAGACCGTGACGCAGGCCGCGTCGGTGCAGTGCATGCAGGCTTCCTTGCGGAAGAGCCACTTCACGCCGCCCTTGTCGTCCTTCACATCCTGGAAGTGGATGATCATGTAGTTGTTGGGCTGAAGCGTCGGGGGGTTCTGGTAGGAGCCCCACTGTTTCGTCTGGCCGGCCTTCAGCGCGTTCCACTGCTTGCAGGCAAGCTGGCAGCCCCTGCAGGCGGTGCACTTGGCGTCATCGTAGAGTTTGATTTTCTCAGCCATCTTACTTCACCCCCTTCTTCACAACGTTCGCCATGAAGGCCTTGCTCTCGGGGATCATGGTGTTGGGATCCCCCGTGTAGGGTGTCAGCAAGTTTGCCGCATCGCCGGTGGTGAAGATCTCCGGTTTCTTGTCGTTGGCGTTGTAATGGCGGGTCGCCGTGGTGGTCCATCCGTAGTGCCAGGGGATGCCCACCATGTGCACCGTGTTTCCGTCGATGTTGAAGGGCTTGAAGCGGGGCGTCACGATGGCCACGGCATCGAGCTCGCCGCGGGCTGTCTTGACCGTGACAAGCTCGCCGTTGGTAAAGCCGCGCTCCTTGGCCAGCTCCTCGCTCATTTCCACAAACATGCCCGGCTGCATCTCCGCGAGCCAGGGCACCCAGCGGGTCTGGAGGCCCGTCTGCCAGTGCTCGGTGACGCGGTAGGTGCTGCAGATGAAGGGGAACCGCGGGTCGCAGGACGCGATGGAGTCCGATTCCGTGTCCGTACCCACGCCTTTCTTCTCCCAGCGCTTGACCGCGGGGTTGTTGAACTGCGGTGACATGAGGTTCTTCTCCACCGGGCACTCCATGGGTTCGTAGTGCTCGGGGAAGGGACCGTCGACCAGGCCCGGCCCGAAGAGGGAGGCCACGCCGTCGGGCTTCATGATGAAGGGCCCGCGGCCGCTTCCGGGGTCTCCCACGCCGTCGGGCACGTCGCCCGTCCACTTCGTGCCGTCCCACTTGATGACGGCCCGTGCGGGGTTCCAGGGCTTGCCCGTGTCGGGGTGGACCGAGGCGCCGTTGTAGATGATCCGGCGGTTGACCGGCCAGCACCATGCCCACTGGGGATAGAGTCCGAGACCCGTGGGGTCGGCCTTGCCGCGCCGTTGGGACATGTTGCCCGCGTCGGTGTAGGATCCGCAGTAGACCCAGTCGCCCGATGAGGTCGAGCCGTCATCCTGCAGGAAGGCAAAGCTGGGGACTTGCTGCCCCTTCTTGAAGGGCATCTTTTCCTTTGTGGCGGGGTTCTCGACGACCTTGTCCGCCAGGAAGGTGCCGTTGATCTCCTTGGCGATGGCGGGGACATCGAGATGATAGCGCCCCTTGTCATCGAATTTGCCGTAATTCCATGAGAGCTTCGTGATGGCGTCCTTGTTGGGGCCGCCTTCCTTCTCGTAGAGGGCCTTCACCTTGAAGTAGAGCTCTGCCATGATGTCGCCGTCGGGAATCGAGATGCCCACGGGATTGATGGCCTTGTAGCGCCACTGCATCCAGCGGCCGCTGTTGGAGACGCTGCCTTCCTTTTCGATGGAGGAGGCGCAGGGCAGCATGAAGACCTCGGTTTTCACCTGGGTCGGGTCAAAGCCGGGGCTTCTCCAGAAAGAGCCCGTCTCGTTGTCATAGAGGTTGACGTTGACCATCCAGTCGAGCTTCGTCATGGCCGTGCGCACCTTGTTGGAGGATGCGCCGGAGGCCGCTGGGTTCATGCCCCAGGCGAAAAAGCCCGTGAACTTATCCTTGTACATCTGGTCGAAAAGGGTAAGCCACGAGTAGTCCACACCGTCGTCGAGCTTGGGCAGGTAGTTGTAGGCCTCGTCGAGCGTTGCGTTCATCCCGTACATGGAGCGCAGGAAGCTCGCGATGTACTTGGGCGTGTTCTTCGGCCAGTTGAGGGCCTTGGGCTCCTTGGTCTGAGGGGTCCTCGCTTCCATGAAGGCCTTGAGGGTCAGGTTGGAACTCCGGGGGGTCCCGATGTAGCCCGGCCAGATGTGGAACAGCAGGCCCTGGTCCGTCGAGCCCTGGACGTTGGACTCGCCGCGAAGGGCCTGCACGCCGGCGCCGGGGATGCCGACGTTGCCCAGCAGCAGCTGGATGATGGCCATCGTGCGGATGTTCTGGACGCCCACGGTGTGCTGCGTCCAGCCCATGGCGTAGAGGATGTTGCCGGCCTTGGTGGGGCCCGTCGTGGATGTATAGGCCTTGTAGACCTCCAGGAGCTTGTCCTTCGGAGTACCCGTGATCCGGACAACCAGATCCGGCGTGTAACGGGAGTAGTGCTTCTTCAAAAGCTGGAAGACGCAGCGGGGGTCGGTCATCGTGGGGTCTTTCTTGATGACGCCGGCCGCATCGGTCTGGTAGCTCCAGGTGGCCTTGTCGTACTTCGTGCCCGAGAGGCCCGAGAAGACGCCCTTGTTGTCGCCGGGCATCTTGAAGTCGGGGTTCACGAGGAAGGTGGCGTTGGTGTACCGATTGACGTACTCCTCGAAAATGAGCTTGTTGTCGAAGATGTACTTGATCATGCCGCCCAGAAAGGCAATGTCCGTCCCCGAGCGAAGCGGGGCGTAGAGGTGCGCCTTGGCGGCCGACTGGGTGAAGCGGGGATCTACACAGACCAGCTTTCCGCCCCTCTCCATGGACTTGGTGATCCACTTGAAGGAGATGGGGTGGTTGGCTGCGGGGTTGGCCCCCATGATCAGGGTCACATCGCTCCACTGGAAGTCAATGTAGTGATTCGTCATTGCGCCGCGTCCGTACGACTCTGCCAGAGCCGGTACCGTGGCGCTGTGTCATATCCTGGCCTGGTGTTCGATGTACACCAGACCCAACCCCCTCAGGAATTTCTGATAAAGCCAGCACTCCTCGTTGTCCATGGCGGCCGAGCCGACGGAGGCGATGCCGTCCGTGCGGTTGACGAGCTCGCCCTTCTCGTTGCGGGCCTTGAAGCTCTTGTCTCGGCTCGTCTTGATGTTGCGGGCGATCTTGTCCAGGGCCCATTCCCACTCGACTTCCTTCCACTCCGTCGCGTAAGGCGCCCGGTAGCGGGGCTTGTCGAGCCGGTTCTTGTTGTTGGCCATCTGGTAGATGGAGCCGCCCTTGGGACAGAGCGAGCCCTGGTTGATGGGATTGTCGGGATCCCCTTCGGTGTTGATGACCTTGCCGTCGCGCACGGACACGATGATGCCGCATCCCACGGAGCAGTAAGGACATACGGTCAGGGATTCTTTCGTGTGAATCGTCTTGAGCTCTTTGGCGTGAGCCCTGGCGGGACTCAGGCTGATGCCGAGTCCGCTGGCTGCCAGTGTCGCGCCGGAGAGCTTGAGAAAACCTCTCCTGCTGACATCCATGATTGCCCTCTCTCCTTTCTGTAACTGTGGCGGGAAAACTCCCCCCACTCCTCGCGCCCGTTACGGGCAAAATAGGCATGACCGGACGTCATGCCGGATGAAAATAAAGACTGGTCCACGGCTCCCGAAGAACTGCCGACCGGCAGGCGTTCACTCCAAATGAGCAACTTCCGGAAGACCTGATAAACCGCGCACTCTATATCGTCAGGGCCGGGCACTGTCAAGTTTTTTTTCGGAACAAAAATCAATGAAATCATAATATTATGTCATTTATGACATAGGGTGTCCCCGAGGGGGGGAAAGGTAATCATGATAAAGGGTTACAGAGATGCAATGACCGCTGCTTGTTTGGGCGCCTCTCGTACCGCAAGCCGCCCGGGTGGGTCCCCGGGCGGCTTGCGGTACTGCCTGAGGATTTACTTCAGCTTTTCAAGTTCCCGGATAAGGGTTTCCAGTGATGGCCGCTTGTTGATGTCATGGACGTCGATGTAGCGGATCACGCCCTTTTTGTCGATTACGAAGAGGGCCCTCTCGGTCGTGCCGTCACTTCGGAGCACCCCGTAGGTTTCGGCCACTTTCCCGTGGGGGTAGAAGTCGGAAAGCACCGAAAACCAGAGCTTGCCCATCTGGTTCGTCCAGGCGTAGAGGGTGGGGATGTTGTCCACGGTGATCCCCAATAATACCGCATCGTTTTTGTCGAAGAGGTCCTTGACGATGTTGTATCCCGGCCACTGGTCCGAGCATACGGGGGTCCAGGCGGCGGGAACGAAGGAAAGCACGACGTTCTTCTTGCCCCGGTACTGGCTCAGTGTGACTTTCTGGCCCGTGATGGAGAAAAGCATGAAGTCCGGCGCCGTGTCGCCGACTTTGACCTTGAGAACGCTGTCGACGGGTTTGAGCTCCCCGGTCGAGTAGATGTTGTCCTTGTAGGCCTCGGAGTGCGTCTGGGCCCAGGCCGGGACACTCAGCGCCATAATGAACACAATGGTGATGACAGCGGCTTTCTTTGTCATGGCTGCCTCCTTATAATCCTGCCGACTTCTTGAGCATTTCCAGGAATGCAGGGATTTCCCCGAACCCTCCCAGCTTGGCGTAGCCCACCTCCTGGGTCCCGTCCGGGTTGAGCCTGACGGCGATGAAGAAGGGCGTTCTCACCTCGCCGCACTTCTTGTGGATGTCGTAATCAGGGTCCGGGAAAACGGGGAAGGGCACGTTGTAGCGTTTCCGGAAGACCTCCACCTCGTAGGCGGAGTTGCCCGCGCCGATCCCGATGATCTTGATCTTGCCTTTCGCCGCGGGGTCCTTCTCGATGGCCTCATAGAGCTGGTTCACGATGGGGGCCTCCTTCTGGCAGAAGGGGCAGTACATGCTGAGGATCTCGATCAGGACGAGATTTGCCTTGATGTCGGCCACGCGAAAGGTCTTGCCCCAGCCCGAGATGCCGAGATAGTTCCTGTCGGCACGCTCCGCGGGCACGGGGAGCGTGAAATCGAAGAGCTTCTCGCCCGGCTTGGGCGGACCGGCCGCAAGGACCGGGATCGTAGCCGCCAGGGAAATCAGCAGCAGAACGGAAACCAGGATTATTTTTTTCATCGTGTCCCTCCGTGCAATTCATGTTCTTGGCTCTGAAGTCGTCGGGTCCTCCGGGCGGACCGCTCTTTTCTTTTTTCTCTGGAAAAATACATACCAGAAAAACGCGCAGGGGTCAAAGAACGAAGTCCCGGGAAACCTTGTTCTCGGGCCGGCAAAAGGACGCGATGCCGTCCCAATGCCTGTCGATCATCTTGGCGAACTTCTCGAAGGGCTCGAGTTTCTGCCCCTTCAGGGAAGCGCACCAGTTGTCGAAGAACTTCCGAGCCCAAGCTTCGCTGCGGTACTCCCAGAGCTGGCCGAAAGACTCTTTGAGCAGGTAAGCCGTCTGCAGCCGCTTATTGGCCTTCACGAACATCCCCAACTCGATCCAGCAGATCAAGTTCTACCTGCTGATCGACAAGAAAGGCCCCCCGCACACGGGGTTGTACGGCCCGATGCAGTCGATGGCCTGCCTGGGACTGCTCGGCATGGTCTTTTGCATTCTCATCACGGGTCTCATTCTCATGGGGGCGGGCTACAACGCCGGACTCACGGGCTGGATCTACGCGATCCTCAAGCCCGTCGAGAACCTCTTGGGGGGACTGGCCACGGTTCGCTACATCCACCGCGTGCTCACCTGGGGCTTTGTCCTCTTCATCGTGGTCCATGTCTACATGGCCTTCTGGTATGACGCCGTGCTGAAGGAGGGGACCCTCTCCTCCATGGTGAGCGGCTACATGTTTGAGAAGGGCGATCACTGATTCGCCGCTGGCGCTTCGGCAAAAGAACAGGTAAAGATGAGGGGGGGGATAACATCTCCCCCCTTTTTTGGTTCAGCAGCATGGCGGATAAACAATTCATCATTATATTAGGGCTTGGAAACATCCTGATGAAGGACGAGGGATTCGGTGTCCACTTCGTCCGCTGGATCGAAAACCGCTGGCGCCTTCCCGCGACGGTTGAACTCATCGAAGGGGGCGTGATGGCCTATGCCCTGCTGGGCACGGTCTGCGGCTGCGAGCATCTCATCGTCGTCGATGTTCTCAAGACCGATGACGAGCCGCGCATCGAGCCGAAGCTCCCGCCGCCCACCTCGGCCCACGAGGTACAGTTTCTTGACGTGCTGTGCAAGGCGGAGATGCTGGACCAGGCCCCCGAGGTGGTCTTCCTCTGCATCATCTTGGAGAACGTCCGGGACATGGACATGGAGATGAGCCCGCTGATGAGGGATAAATTCCCCGTCCTCGAGGAGCTGCTGATGAAGGAGCTTGCCCGCCACGGCATCCGGCCGGAGAAGACCCATGCATGAGCTGTCGCTGGTCGAGTCCATCCTGCAGATCGTCGAGGAATACGCGGCAAAGGACGGCTTTGCACGCGTGACCTCGCTGAGGCTCTCCTTCGGGAAGCTCTCCAGCGTTGTCCCGCAGGCCCTGAGCTTTGCCTTTGAAGTCCAGTCGAAGGGCACCCGTGCCGAGGGGGCGACGCTGGAGCTTGAAGTACTGCCCGCAGTGATCCACTGTCTCGCCTGCGAAAAGGATGTCGAGATAGACCGTTTCGAGGCCCAGTGCCCGGTGTGCAAGGGGTTCGACGTGTTGCTGGTGGGAGGCACGGAGGAGTTGAAGTTGCTCGAACTTGACGTGGAATGACAGGCGGCTGCGCCGCTGTTGGAGTAATGGAATGATGGGTTAATGGGATCATGAAAATTTTGACTTGGAACCAATATTCCAGTATTCCAATATTCCAGCACTCCATGGGTCACTGACACGTGGAGAAATAACAAGCTGTTTTGCGTCACCGAAGTTATTGAGGATTATTCAGATGTGTATTGCATTTCCAGGCAGGATCCTGACCATCGACAAGGACAACTTCGCCGTCATCGATATCAGCGGCACGCGGCGCGAGGTCTCGCTCGACATCGTCGACGAGCCCGTCATCGTGGGCGACTACGTCATCTGCCATGCGGGCTACGCCATTCAGCGCATCGATGAGGAAGTGGCCCTGGAGAAGCTCGCTTTACTGAAAGAGCTCATCGACAATGAAATATATTGACGAATACCGCAACCCCGAGCTCGTCAGGGGGCTGCTCGATGCCGTGGCCATTGTGGCTGCGGGAATCGGGCGTCCGGTGACACTCATGGAGATCTGCGGCACCCATACCCACGCCATCGGGCGCTATGGCATACGCAGGCTTCTGCCGCGCAACATTCGCCTCATCTCGGGGCCGGGCTGCCCCGTCTGCGTCACATCGATTGCGGATGTGGACCGGGCCCTCTACCTGGCGCGGTTGCCGAAAGTTGTCTTTGCGACCTTCGGCGACATGCTTCGTGTCCCGGGGACGGGCGGGGAGAACCTCCAGCGGCTGCGGGCCGCCGGTGCTGATGTGCGCGTTATCTCCTCGGCCGCCGATGCCGTGCGCTTCGCCGTGGAAAACCCGGGCAAGGAGGTCGTCCTCATGGGGATCGGCTTCGAGACGACAACGCCCACCGTGGCTGCGGCCATCCTGAGCGCAAGACGCAAGGCCATCGGAAATTTTTCCGTCTTCTCCGTACACAAGACTGTCCCACAAGCCATCAGGGCCCTCATCGAGGACCCGGAGCTCAGGGTCGACGGCTTCATCTGCCCTGGCCATGTGAGTATCATCACCGGAGTCGATGCATATGAAATGATCCCGAAGGCGGGTCGGGCCGCCGTCATCACAGGGTTCGAGCCTGCTGATGTCATGGAAGGGATCCTGATGATCCTGCGGCAGATCGTCGAAGGACACTACGAGGTGGCCATCCAGTACACCCGGGGCGTGAAAGAGCAGGGAAACCCCCGGGCCCGGGAGATCATGGCGGAGGTTTTCGAGCCGGGCGATGCCGACTGGAGGGGGCTCGGCGTGATCCCCGGAAGCGGTCTTTTCATTCGGCGCGAATACGAAGCCTTTGATGCGCTCAAGCGATTTACCCTGCCTGAGATCCGCTCCGTCGAGTTCAGGGGATGCCGGTGCGGAGAGATCCTGCGGGGGGTGATGGCGCCTGCCGAGTGCCATCTCTTCATGAAGGCCTGCACGCCGTCAAATCCCGTGGGACCGTGCATGGTGTCCGGGGAAGGGACGTGCGCAGCGTACTATAAATACGAGAGAAGTGGCTAGTGGCCAGTGGTCAGTGGCCAGAGAAGAAGGGGAGGATAAAGTATGAAAGTGACGGTTGTGAAGAATGTTCTCGATGCCAATGCGCGGATTGCAGCAGAGAACCGCAAACTGTTCGATGAGAAGAAGATCTACGTTATCAACCTCATGAGCTCCCCCGGTGCGGGGAAGACGTCGCTTGTGGAAAAGACCATCATGGCGCTCAGGGATCGCTACCGGATTGCCGTCATCGAGGGGGACATCCAGGATACCTATGATGCCGACCGGGTGGCGGCCCTGGGCATCCCCGCCGTGCAGATCAACACGGGCGGGGCCTGCCACATCGACGGCAACATGATCCGCGAGGCCCTGCCGGCCCTCGACTTGAACAAGATCGACCTGCTCATCAGCGAAAACGTGGGCAACCTCGTCTGCCCTGCCGAATTCAAAATCGGCGAAAACGCCAAGGTGATGATCCTGAGCACCCCCGAGGGAGCCGACAAACCCGCCAAGTATCCCCTGATGTTCCAGGAGTCGGCGGTGATGATCATCAACAAGATCGACCTGACACCCTACGTCGACTTCGACCTCGAAAAGGCCAGGCGCGACGCCCTGACCCTGAACCGCAAACTCCAGATATTCGAGGTCTCCTGCAAGACCGGCCAGGGGCTCGAGAACTGGGTTCAATGGCTTGCCGGTGAGATTGAGGCCTTCAGGAATCGATGAGTGAAGCGAGACGGCGCATCCGAACCCTCTTCACCGGTATCGTCCAGGGGGTGGGGTTTCGCCCCTTTATCTACCGGTTTGCGACGAAGCACCGGCTGGGCGGATTTGTCTGCAATACCCCGGAGGGCGTCATTGCCGAGGTGGAGGGGTCGGCAGGCAGTATTGAAAATTTCTCTTCAGAGCTGCTGAAAAGTATTCCTCCTGCCGCCGATGTGTCAGGCATTTCAAATACCGAGGTTGCCGTTCTCGGCGAATCGGTCTTCCGCATCATCGCCAGCGAGCAGGAAGGCAAGAAAGAAGTCCTCATCTCCCCCGACATTGCAACCTGCGCCGACTGCCTGCGGGAGCTGAACGATCCGGAAGACCGCCGTTACCGCTACCCCTTCATCAACTGCACCAACTGCGGCCCCCGTCTCACGATCATCCGCGACGTCCCTTACGACCGGGCGAACACCTCCATGGCCTGCTTTGCCCTGTGTCCCCGGTGCCGCGCCGAGTATGAAGACCCGGCGGATCGCCGTTTCCACGCCGAACCCAATGCCTGCAACGTCTGCGGGCCCAGGCTCTGGATCACCGATGAGATGGGGGCGCCGCTTCGGGATGACCCGGCGGACCCCCAAGGGGACCCCCAAAGGGACTCTATAATCAAGGCTGCGGAGCTGCTCCTCGCGGGACATGTCCTGGCCATCAAGGGCCTTGGCGGTTTTCACCTCGCCGTCGACGCCACAAACGAAGAGGCCGTGAGGCGCCTGCGCTCCCGGAAGTATCGCGAGGAGAAGCCGCTGGCCATCATGGTGAAAGACATTGACACGGCATCTCAAATCGCGAGGATCGGCAGGACGGAACGGGAGCTTCTCCTTTCTTCCCGGCGGCCCATCGTACTGTGCCGCAAGCGCAATAATCAGATCATCGCGCCCTCCGTGGCGCCAGGTGTTCCCAACCAGGGCATCATGCTGCCCTACACGCCGCTTCATCACCTGCTCCTGGAGAAAAACCTCCCGGCCCTCGTCATGACGAGCGCAAACCAGGTCGACGAGCCCATCTGCATCCAGAACCGCGAGGCTTTGACGCGCCTGAAGGGCATCGCCGATTTCTACCTCTTCCACGACCGGGACATCCTGGTGCGCTGCGATGACTCGGTGGCGGCCGTCACGGGTCGATCCCCGGTGATGATCCGCCGGTCCCGGGGCTGGGCGCCCAAGCCCGTCTCTCTGAAGCGATCCTACCCCGAGGTGCTTGCCCTCGGGCCTCAGCTCAAGGCGACGCTCTGCATCCTCAAAGGGGGCCTTGCCTATCTGAGCCCCCACATCGGTGACCTGGAAACCCCCGAGGCCCGCGACTTCCACCGGGAGAGCCTGCGTCTCATGGAGCGCATCGCCGAGTGCCGGCCCGATGTCATTGCCTGCGATCTTCACCCGGCTTACTGGACGACGAGGCTTGCCGAAGCGCTTCCGCACACGCAGATCATCCGCGTCCAGCACCACCACGCCCACATCGTGAGCGCCATGGCCGAAAACGGGCTTTCCTGTAAAGTCATCGGCCTGGCCATGGACGGGACGGGCTACGGGCCCGACGGGACGGCCTGGGGCGGGGAGTTCCTCGTAACCGATGAGATCGGCTTCCGGAGGGCGGGCCACATCCGGCCCTACATGCTTCCGGGGGCGGAGAAGGCGGTGAAGGAGCCCTGGCGCGTGGCGGCAAGCCTGCTGCGGGAGAGTTTTGGCGTCACCTGGCACGACGTGGCACGAAAGCTCCCGCTGAAGGAGAAGGAAAGCCACTTCGACGTGCTGGATAACATGATGGCCCTGGGGTTCAACAGTCCCCTCACCTCGAGCCTGGGCCGCGTCTTCGACGGCGTTGCGGCGATCCTGGGAACCCGGCAGGCGGTGAGCTTCGAGGGGCAGGCGGCCATGGAGCTGGAGACGCTGGCGACGAGGCGGACAACAAGGCGCTACCCCTTCGATATCGCGCGGGACGGCGACAGGGCGATCCTCGATCTTCGGCCGCTTGTCCGGGCCATCGCCGAAGAAAGGATAAAAGGGAAAGACCCGGCGGCGATCGCCGCGACCTTCCACCGGACGATCGTTGGGGCCCTCGTCGCCATGACCGGGGCGGTTCGGGAGCAGACGGGGCTCGGGAAGGCCGTCCTCAGCGGCGGCTGCTTCCAGAACCGCGTGCTGCTGGAGGGGACGGTTCGGGATCTCGAGAAGGCCGGCTTCGAGGTCTACACCCATCAGATGCTCCCGTCCAACGACGGCTGTATTGCACTGGGGCAGGCTGTTGTTGCTGCCGCGCAGCTACAGGCGCGAGGAACGAGGATCGAGGATAAAGGTGAAAGATGAAAAGAAAAAGGCGCAAAAGGTCTATTCTCTTCACCTTTGTCCTTTTACCTCGATTCTGAAAGGCTGCTTCGAACAGAAAGATAAATATATTTGGTTCATGTGGAGTTGAGTGATGAAGCACGATAGAATCCTTCTCGAACACGGTGGCGGTGGGCTTCTGAGCCACGAGCTGATCACGGAGGTCTTTCTGCCGCTTTTGAAAAATCCCTGCCTGGAGCGGCTCGAGGACAGCGCGGTGCTGCGCGTGGGCGATCAGATGCTGTGCTTCACCACCGACTCCTACGTCATCGACCCGATCTTTTTCCCCGGCGGCGACATCGGGTCGCTTGCCGTCCACGGGACGGTTAACGACCTCTCGGTCTGCGGGGGAAAGCCCCTGGTCATGAGTGCGGCGTTCATTCTCGAGGAGGGGTTTCCCATGGAGGACCTCCTGCGGATCA
>Ga0315292_10001868_pt1 | contig 11574 bp, 10 predicted proteins | sample YL17G13_0_MG_FD_204029 | JGI IMG/M metagenome (GOLD analysis project Ga0315292, IMG submission 204029) | Sediment microbial communities from Yellowstone Lake, YNP, Wyoming, USA - YL17G13_0 | ecosystem: Environmental > Aquatic > Freshwater > Lake > Sediment | place: USA: Wyoming | collected... | reverse complement strand
TCAAAAACTTTAAATTCTGTCATTCCGCACTTGATGCGGAATCCAGTCCGGTCTTCTGGATTCCGGCTTCCGCCGGAATGACGAACTCGCCGCAAGCGGCGGGGAATACAACCCGAAGGGATTCAAGGGTCGATGGTTAACAATGACTGATGAAACCGTGCATCATGCCTCTGGAGTAATCGAATTTCGGCACTTCAGTTAGACAGTTCAAATTGAATATACGAAAATCATAACGTAACTTTTTGTGATGAGTCGGATCAGCACATATATAGCAGATAGTGTGCCACGAGGTTGCATAAGAGATGAGGGGAGGCCCCTCGGAGCCGGTTTGCAGGAGCAGGCTTCAAACCACCTTAAGCTGCGCTGGTTAAGAGCCAGGGTGGTAAGCGTTATGGAAAAGGCACGGCAAAGACTGTGTCAGGTGAGGATCAAGGAGACGAGCGTAAGCGAACCATTGATGAGGTGTCGAAAACAGAGATGACGTCAAAACGGGTGGCTAGCAGAACGCCAGGATCAGTTCAGGGGAAGCCTGCTTATTGCCTGAGCGGCGTCCGGCATAAAGATGGCGTGACCTTGATCCAGGCTCTTGTGTGAAACGTGGGAACCTGTCGTTCCGATGCGAAGGGAGAAACTCAAGTGGAGGAGCCCACAAGGGTGAGAGTACCGATGCGGAGCACAGGGACGGAGCAGTCCGTAGTAGCGAGGAAGTCTCGTAATGGGGATGGAGCGAAGGGGCTGCGTTGTCTGCCTTTATTTGCAGGTCAACCAGAGATGGGAGGAACCTCGTGAATAAAGCAAAGCCGTTTTGTATTTCAAAATGGGAGGTCTGGAAGGCATACAAGCGGGTTAAGACGAACAAGGGAGCGGCTGGGGTAGATGGGCAATCCATTGCCAAGTTTGAAGAGGATTTGAAGAACAAGCTTTCTAAGATTTGGAATCGGATGTCCTCAGGCAGCTATTTTCCGCCACCTGTCCGTAGGGTTGATATACCGAAGGACAATGAAGGGACGCGCCCGTTAGGGATACCCACGGTAGCAGACCGCATTGCCATGACGGTAGTCAAACGGTACCTGGAGCCGATCTTGGAAGAACACTTTCATCCGGACTCTTATGGGTATCGGCCTGGGAAGTCCGCGATTGAGGCCGTAGGGGTTGCTCGCCAACGTTGCTGGCGATACGACTGGGTTTTGGACCTCGATATCAAGGGCTTTTTCGACAGTATCGATTATGATCTGTTGATGCGGGCGGTGCGGAAGCATACGGATTGCAAATGGGTGCTCTTATACATTGAAAGATGGCTGAAAGCGCCTGTGCAATTGGAAGATGGTAGCCTGATTCATCGGGAGAAAGGGACACCGCAAGGAGGAGTAATCAGTCCTCTACTTGCGAATCTCTTTTTGCATTATGCGTTCGATAAGTGGATGGAAAGGCATTTTCCTCAAATCCCTTTCGAGCGTTATGCTGATGATGGGATTTGCCACTGTCAGAGTAGAGCCCAGGCTGAAGGTCTTCGGGCGGCGATTGAGCAGCGGTTTGCTGAATGTGGACTGGAACTCCATATGCAGAAGACGAGAATTATCTACTGCAAGGATGATAGGCGGCGAGAGGACCATCCTGAGCAGAAGTTCGATTTCTTGGGCTATACGTTTCGGCCCCGGGGAGCGAAGGACTGCTGGGGTAAGTTCTTTGTCGGTTTCAATCCGGCCGTCAGCAATGAAGCTGCAAAGTCAATGCGCGAGACGATAAAGCAATGGCGCTTGCATCGGCAAACGGACAAATCTTTGGATGAACTGGCCCATATGATCAATCCGGTAGTAAGAGGATGGATTAACTACTACGGCAACTTCTACAAGTCAGCCTTATACCCCACCTTTCAGCGCCTGAACAATATTCTTGTCAGGTGGGCTACTCGGAAATACAAAAGATTGAAGGATCATAACCGACGGGCGCTTCATTGGTTGCAGAGGATAGTGCATAAACAACCGGAGCTTTTTGCTCATTGGGGACTCCCTCAGTTTAAGGCTGGGCAATAGGAGCCGGATGAGTCGAGAGGTTCATGTCCGGTTCTCGGAGAGCGCGAGGGTGAAATTCCCTCGCGCCACTCAACCTGAGACCTCCCCAGAAGGTTTCCAACTCTTCCCCTTCGGTTATCGCTTTCACCTACAACTACTTTGACCAGGTGCTTCTGAAACTTAACGATTACGGAAGGAAGTATGAAAATCAAGAATGACTTGAAAACCTGTCGATCACCCCTGGCCTTCAATAACGCTGATAATCCGCATCAACCCCTGACAGTTGGGGCATCCCAGGGGGTCCACTTCATATATTTTTTGAATCAATCTGGTCCAATTATTATTTGTTTTTTAATTGAATAATTTCAACTGGCGATTTCGTTCGTTGATCATCGTTAACAATGCATCCGATTGCGATATAATATTTTCTTTATTGTTGGTTCCGATTACACCCCTTAAATTGGTAATGGCAACAAGTACTTGCGACTCGAGAGGCAATAGATTTGGATGCGATTTGACAGGGCTTGCATTAATGGCATCATACACCTTTTCAACTTTCCTTTTTGTATCTCTGTCGTTTATTCCATTCATTATTGATGCTATTTCCCCCGCTGCTTTTTTCACATAATCAATTTCATATTGTCTCTTTTCTTCTGCCTCAGCTGTGCGCTCATTTGCTATCATGTTGAATATTAAAAGAACGGCATAAACCCCCGCAATACAAAGCTGTACTAATAAAGTCGCTTTGTAGCCTTCCGGGGAAACAAGGATAAAGATAACACCTGCTATGAGCTCAATGAAAAAATACATAGATGAAATCGCATATAACGAAAAGCCAAACACCGCCGCACTCTTTCCTTCGCGAACTAAGAAAGGAGTCGCAAGTAGCATAAAATAAGCAAAATGGACAAACCCATACGAAATCCATACAGACATTGTGTGGTCGGTTCCACCAAGGACAAAAAACAATGCATTGAAGATGATGAGGAATATTGAATCCATCATCACCCAAAGTGTATTCGTCTTCTTCAAGAGTCTATACTCCTTTCTGTGTTTCGATTTATAGACCGAGTAACTTCTTCTTCATTGCATCAAATTCGTCTTGTGTTAGAGCACCTGCGTCCAACAGTCCTTTTAACTTTATGATCTCATCAGCGACACTGGCACTTGCTTTATCATCTACAGTAGTTGCAGACTTTTGAGTGAATCTGCCGGACGGTTGTGGCTGTACAGGTTGTGGTGGTTGTTGCTGTTGCATTGGGGCAAACATTTGTTGTGCCATGCCACCAAAGACGCCACCGGCCGCCATACCCATACCAAGCCCTGCACCAACAGCCGCAACGCCGCCTGAACCCGGATTGTTGGCAAGGTCGTGTAGGATTTCAGTTGATTGCTGTCGTCCCCAATCGGCTCCCAATATGTTCATGACCCCCTTGTTTGCAAATGCATTTTCAAGTTTCTGTCTATTGGGGTCGTTTTCAGGTATGTCAATTCCAGCAATCGAGAAGGTTATGAGCTTGACTCCATAATCGTCAAGTATCCCTTGTAGGATAGGTTGGATATTTTGTGCCAGTACATCCTGCTCCGCACAGATGCCCAAAATCTCTTTCTTAGCATTCAACATCGCTTTTGCAATGCTGGACTTGATATGTTGTTGAAACTCGTTGCTAAAATAATTGGTGAGTTCGTCTTGAAGTGCAAAGGAAATATTATTCCCGAGCAGTTTAGTCAAAAATTTTGCTCCGTTATCAATATTAACTTTGTAAGCACCTCTTGCGCGAACACTTGTCATTATCATCATGACCGGGTCGCGCACCTGGATGGGGGAGGCGGTCCCCCACAGGATCTCCATGCTATGCGCTTTGCGGACGAAATAAACTACGCAATTAAAGGTGCTGATGCCCCCGGAAAAAACGTTTCTCAAGCGACTGATAAATGGATAGTTCTCTGTCGATAACTTATAGGTTCCATTCTCGAAAACCTGCTCGATAACACCACCTTTTATAAAGATAGCCTCTTCACCAGGCATTACAATCAAGGTGGAGCTTGTGTTAAAATCCTCTTCCGGTTGCCGCCATATCAGGAGCTCGCCGGGACCGGAGTTTTTGATTACATCAGTCCAATGCTTTTTACCGCCAACATAATTGGCTTCGTTTGCGTTCTTGCTGAAAAGTGGCATATAGCTTCCCTCCTTACGGTAATTGTTTTTCCCGATCTTTTATAAATTTCATACGAAGCAGCAATTCGTTACAGGCCTCATCCTCGGTTTCGAAAGTCTTTAGTTCATATTTACCACCACGTTGACTATAATAGACAGCCCATTTATTGTCGATCAATCTAAGGACAGTCTTGTTATCTGTGATGCCTTTATCCCCAATTAGGAACCAACGACTTGGGATGCCTAATTTTTGTAACTCGATTAATAAGTCACTTCTATTCATATTCTATATCCTTTTTAAAAATTTATCATGAACTAAATTCCTTGCTGAATCCGGCATCTTCTGCTGCGTTCCTCCGCCATCTTGATTAAATGCTGGAGCTGTTTCCCCTTGCAACACATCAAGTGGCTTCTCAACCTGGTAAGCATGATATTCTTGAGAAGCTTTATCAAAAGGCAATGAGCGTTCTTCATATGGAGTTCCCAGTGTTGATGAAAAACGACCACCTTCATCCCCATATAAATCAATCATTTCACCCGTCGGTAAAGTTTCCTTTTGGGGTTCACCTTCAAACCCATCATTTTCTGGCCATTTAATATCCCCGCTTTCATCAACAAATTCTGGATTATCTTTTATGTCATCGCGTAATGTATCTTCTTTTTCTATTTGCTCGGCAAGAGGTTCTTTTTCCTCTTGATCCTCGGGGGAATCTTGCGCTGTATCGGTTGAGATATCTTCTGGAACATCTTCTGGTATATCCACAGGGGCATCTTCATGAGCGTCTACCGATGTATCCTCCGGCACGTCCTCCGGAATATCCTCTTGAATGTCGGACGAAGCATCACTAGCTAAGTCATCACCGCCACTATCTGGCACATCTTCTGGTATATCAGCATGGATATCATCGGGGACGTCATTATCTACATCGCTTGACGTATCAGAAATATCAGGCGAGGTGTCCACACTATCCATGTCCCCGCCGTCAATATCGTCACCCATATTATAGACCCTACACTTTCTCTAAAGATGTCTGAACTGTTATCTTTGGAATATGTATTTTCGTTCCGTATTGAATCCGCCGGAACAAATGAACTTTTACACAAGAAAGCAGCTCACGGTCAAACGGTTCATCGTTCAGGTCGTTTATTATCAATTTAGAAATCTGCCCCAGTATTTTTTTGACAATAGAAAAATCTGAGCTGTCGGGTTTAAAGTTTTTAACGAATATTCGCCGTGCAACCTCTCGCGCCAAAGTTCTGCGTGTAAAATTGCAGGTGGCACTACAATATGGGCTGTAGCCACATTCTGGGTATGGCCTTAACTTATCTTGCTTTGTGTCCCAATAAGTGGATAAGGATTTTATCCCCTCGTCGGACAACGTTATGTTAATGTTATTAGCCAACCGATAATCTTCGGTTCTAATTTCCTCCGGTTCATCCAGCTTCCCAAAGAATAAAAATGCTTCGCCGGGTTTTAATTTTGCAAGCCGCTGGGTATGCACTTCTGTCATATTGGTGCTGTCGGTGATAATTTGTTTATCGCCTGCTTCCACCAGACGGAATGCAAGTTTAATATCAGTGAGTGCCACAACATCGGCCGTGACCTTTCGCGGCGATTGGTCTGCAATAACGATACCCACTCCGTAGGAGCGGATTTCGGCAAGCATTCTCTTTACTAATCCCTGTGCAATGGCACTTGGATTGGCTTCGCCCTCCGAGGCAGTGCTTGTATCGGCGTCAAGTAGAACATGGGCTTCTTCCAACAAAATAACATTCCGCAAACTGCCCTCGCCCACATAATTGCTGTTCACATAAGCCAAAATGGACAACAGTAATAAAGCGATAATCAATGCCTTTTGGTCGCTGTTTTCGAGAGCCGCTAATTCAATAATAGTGGGTTTGGTCAGCAAGTCCTCAATGGGAATTGAGAAGTAGTTGTCAAATAGGTTTACCAGGCTGTTCAACCGCACAACACCTGCACGCCCGATGTTTTTAGCATCACCCGTATAGCCGATTTGCTCAAAGGTTTCCTGAAAGCACTTAATAAAATCTGAAATATTGAAGGCTTGCCCCTTGCTGTCGCTGGTATATGTATCAAGCCATTGAAAATCGGAATAGCAGTTATTGACCGATTCCTCAAAAATCTTGTCGAGCGGTGTGGACATGGACACCGCAGCGGCAAAGGCTGTTTTTAGTGTGGATTTATAAGTTTCCAACTTTACATTTTTGGGTGGTATAAACGGATTGAACACAAAGGGGGATATAAAGTTCTTACCGGGCGTGAAAACCTGCAAGTCGGGGATGCTTTGCACCAATGCTCTATATTCGTTCTTGGCTGGTTCAATCACCAAAAACGGAATATTATGGTCTTTCCATAGTCTGTCGAGCAAACTCACCGAAAATGTCGTTTTGCCGGAACCCGGTGTACCTACAATCAGCATATGTTTGGTTAAGTCTTTCAAGAAAATGCCGATGGTGTCATTTTTTGAGGATGACTTTAAGGTTCCGACCTCAATGTCACCGCCACCTATGATGTTTCCCGAATAGGAGCGGTTTGCTTTGCCGGATTCGTTGACTGTAAGTCCTGCAGAGACATTTTCGTTGCCAATCGGAAGCCTGAAAAATTCAGATGCTTCCTCTGCCGTAATAATATAGGGTAAACGATAATAAGCTTTCAGGCTCTGTCCCTTGTTCCAAATGTATGGGTTTCGCTCTGAGCTAAGCAACAATTCATTTACTGCCCAAGGGAGTGGATAAAAGTTATCGTCCTTTTGCACATCGTCGGCTGTCAGTGGGATAAGCCGCAGCTCATTACCGATATTTAACTGTCCAAATATTCTTGTCGAAATGGCGTTGACTGCTTGAGCCGAGCCAAACACAAGAATGTTAAAAGTAAAAAGAGCAGTGCTTTTATTTTTTGAATAGTATTTATAAACCTCAGCGTGCTTTTCGGCCAATGCAAAGCTGATGTTACCGACACCCTGTTCCATTATGCCTTTATTCAATGTGTCAAGTGCCTGCGTCATTTTCTCAATGATATCGACTTCCTCTGCGGAATAGGTAATCGGCATTAGTTGAAATGAAATGGCACAATTTGGTTGGTCGGTTAAGGTGTTTACAATTCTGCTCAGGTCATTTTCGGTAATAGGCAGTCTGTCAAACGAGAAACAGGATGGCAAAATTTGATTTTGCAAATTTTCCATCCGTTCTTCCTTGACGATCGCACTGATGCTTGTGTCATCTATTTTTTGAATATGCAGAGCCAAGTAATCAAATGAAATGCTCCTGTATTCGTATTTTTCTAAATCTAATGTTGCTCTGCAAATCCGCAAAAGCGAAGAGATGGTGTTTTCGATTTCTTTTACCGAGTCATCAATTGCACGAATAATCAGATAGAGTTTGATGTTGGCTTTATACGGCTGGTTTTTCACTTCTTCCGTGCACCACAAAAACTCTAAGGAAATATCCTTAAAGCAGCCGCGTGTGATATAGTTCAATTTGTAGTTTTGGAAAATTTCAGAAAGCAGACGAGCCATATCCTGCTTGTATTCGGTATCTATGTTTGGGATGATTGAATACCGTTTTTGCAATATAGAAGCATGAGGGACGGTTGTTATCTCAATTGCTCCCAAGCCGATGGCTTCGCCACTTTGTAGGTCAACTGTGGATATGATAGGGTCTGCTATTGCTGCCATTAATGCTCCCCTCACTTTCTGATGCATTAAGGACAATCAATTTGGTAGATATTTCCTTTACAACGGTTTTTTAATCGATGAAAACTTTTGTAAAGACCAATCACAACACCATATTTTTGTACTGCTAATATGGCATATTCAGAACATGTCGGTTTAAACAAACAGCGCCGCCTTATTTCTTCTGGAGCATAATGTTGATATATCCGTATCACGCCAATCACAATAATTTTTGAGCACGCACAAACCGCAACGAAGAATACTAACGCACAGATAATTACAACCGTAAGAATAGGGTGATTTGTTGTGAATTCATACATCGATTGAGATAATGATGAAGGAATACCCACATAATAAACTACAAAATAAATAAGCCATGTAGCGAAACCCGTTAAGACAACGAATATTAAAGAAAAGAGAATCGCATCTTTGATATTCGTTTTTGGCCTATTGAGCCGATGTTCATTAACGTATGTTTCTGCGACATCTTGTTCCCATTGGGTAGGCATTCCTTCACACATCTTTCCTCCAACACAGCCCTAACAATTTACCACACAATTTATAATAATTGGGCCGTAGGATCCATTACCCCTTCTTTTCCCTCAATTTCGCCTTCATGCCTTGAATCGATCTTTCCGTGTAATCGTTTTGTTCCATTGAACAATCGAATCTTTCCCCCGGAACAACAAGAGAAAATCTGTTATAACTGACGCTCTTGCGAGAATATGTCGGTGTGCCAGTACAACTTGTTTTTTCCAACACCTCTTTTTCAACAGTATCGGAAGATGAGGAAAAGTTCGTGATGTCTTTGTAGAAGTATTCATCTGTTTTTTCCTTAAGGGTGTCGTCGGCCATATAAAATGTGTACTGATATACATAAACTTGTGTCGAACTAAAGAAAAGCCACGAAATCTGGTAAGCAGAACTACGCCAATTTCTATCTTTTCCCGGCTTGGCCCATGTCGTTTTTTCATCGAAATAATAACCTTCGAAATGGACCGGTTCTATTTCGTTTACTTGAGACTCATCAACTCCCAATTTTGCAAGTGCCTTTTGTTTAAAATCTGTGCCCTTAGCTTTCCCCATTACCATGCTCTCGTATTGCTCATCACTTAAACCACTTGAAAACATTGACAAGCAACCGCCGCCGCTGCCAAGAAAGTATTTGATAACACTCTGTTGTTCGGGAGTTCTTCCCTTTAAAAGTTTTTTAAATTCACCACTTTTTTGCAATTGGTTTAATCCCATTTCTAATCCCTTTTCCGTTATGAATCCCATAGTTATTCCTCCTTTTAATTTTTTTCTACACTTGCCCTGTACCAAGTGCACATTAATTGTTAAATACACTCTGGCTTATTCACACCTAAAATTGCATAGAGTTGCTCAACATCAAACGGTGACAAGCCTTTTTGCTGGGCCTCGGCATATGCCTCTTGATAAGTAGGTTTTGTGTTGAAAAACTTCCGGCTGAAATAATCGTATTTTATATAGGCCCAGAAATAGTAGTAAATCCCTTTTGGCTCTGTCATATTGGCCGCATTGATATATTCTTCGATTTTGTCAATCGTTGGTCTTTGTGCAAGAAATGCTTTTTGTCCTTTCAAAAGACAAATAGCCGCATAAAAGAATGTTTCCGAGTTATCAAAATTATCTTCCATCGCCTTTTCAAATGCCTCTAAAGCCTTGTCATATAACTTTAATTTCAAATAGCACATGGCAATGGAATTATTAAGTTCTTTATTGTTCGGGTTATCAATTAATGCCTGCTTATATGTACCAGTATACTTGTTTACAAGAGGCATAGGCATCGAGTAAACACTGTTGAAGGTAGATATAATGACTGGTTGCTTGCAGAATTTACAGGTTTTTTGCCCGGTGTCCACTGCATCGCCGCAGTTGGGACATTTCAATGCGATAACTTGATGCGCCATCATCACAACTCCTTTTTCTCAATATTAAGGGTTTCCCCTATCGTTGCAAAAAAATGGGGAATTTTGATTTAGGCCTCCAGTTTTAAAGCCTCTAAGAATTAGAATAAGCTTTGGTTAACGATTTCATTCCCGCTCATAGTAAAAGTAAGATTCCCCTAGGGTGTGATGAGCCTTCCTGCTCTTTGAAAAAAACGATGGCGAATCCATTTAATCATGAAAAGTCCAAAGAGAGGTTCTTTTCTCATTGGTTTCTCGATCTCTATCGTTGGTAGCCATTTGCAATTCCCGATTTAGGTTAGGCCCAAAAATAGCCGCCATCAAGTAACATTGGTTCCGAGAAAGTTTCTTAACCGCAATATAATCCAATTTGGCTTTGGGTTTTCAATACTCTAACTCCCCCACTTAAGTGCCTATTGAATACAACGTGAAGGGATTTGTCAAGCACTTTTTTAAGGACTTTTTTAAGAAAGAAGTCACCATCACCCCTCTTGACAATGTCTGTATATTCAAATCCTGAGTTTCAAAAACAACATAATGTATTCAAAATGTTCACCTTCGAGGTGCCGCTTTTTTTGTTGCCATGCCCATATAACTGAAGAAGGTAGCGATATCCGAATCTCCTTCGTCCATGTGATACCATAGGCAGGGGAGCTTATTCGCATCGAGATAGCTTGAGACAAGTGCGGTATTTCCTGAGCCCGCAGAGCCGGTTATCCAGATCACTGGGTATTTTCGGTAAGTGTCAAGAAGTCGAAACAGCCTTTTTCGTGCCAAAATCTGTGCGGGTTTTGGGCGGGTTATCTTGGCTATGGAAGCATGTTCTCCTGTCATGCTCGGCCCCCGGAATCTAAGATTGGAAATCTACTGAGGAACTTTCTCCAGATACACAACTTAATAGAAAAAATATCGAAACAATATGAGACTTTTTCTGGATCAGGATTAAACTCGTAACGGAATTTGTTTTTCTGGAGGGCCCTTAAAATATCCTTAGAGCATCAGATAGAGGTATGGAGCTAAATTTACGATGAGAACTTAAACCTTTGGATAGGTAAATTTTAAAGGTCTTTCTCCATCCACCACCCCCTTTAGAAAGAGAAAGTTTCATTGAGATCGTACAGTGAATAGCCCACAAAACGAACCTTTTGTCAATACAAAAATGAAATTGTGAAAATTTTCTTTTGAATATTTTCACTTGCTATACTTATTGTTGTACAAAAATGTAAAAACAATATTGCAAGGAAGAAAGCAACAAGCCAACCGTCCGATATACTGGGGGGTGGTTTTGTTCCCCCTAAAACCGAGGATTTCTTGCCAAGATGTGTCCCTTCCAAAAGGCTACTATATGAGAAACAAACTAACACCCCGGATTCGTTCCGTTTGTTACTGTTTGAAGTGTTGCATGGAATCAAGGTTTTCGAAAATGAAGACTTCAGGAACAAATCAACATACTCCTTCACATCGTCTGTCAGGGCATGCGCTAATTTTCGCAATTCAATAAGGCCAAAAAGTTACCCAAAATCCCCCCTTTTAAGAGCATTGGCTTCATGCTAAACTCATATGAGGGCAAGTGGGGTTGTGCTCGTGATTTGTGCGCCTACCTGAGGAACCACTGGGGAAGTATCGTTTTGAACGAATATGCCTTTGGAAGCCGTGGCCTCATGCAGATTTCATTTTTCAGAACAACATCTGTTGCTCCCACGCCACGTGGCTTCAGACTGCTGATGAAATTGATGGAGGCAAGATCCCCTATTTCTGTTTCGATGTGGGAGCTGGTCCTTACG
>Ga0315292_10001865_pt1 | contig 11578 bp, 8 predicted proteins | sample YL17G13_0_MG_FD_204029 | JGI IMG/M metagenome (GOLD analysis project Ga0315292, IMG submission 204029) | Sediment microbial communities from Yellowstone Lake, YNP, Wyoming, USA - YL17G13_0 | ecosystem: Environmental > Aquatic > Freshwater > Lake > Sediment | place: USA: Wyoming | collected... | reverse complement strand
GGACTTCTTAGTAAGTCTTTGAAATTCTTAAATAATAACAATGGCAAATAAAAAAAATCCCTTGACATGTAAAGAAATTTGTAATATTTTCGATTAGTAAGATCAGATATGGGAGCATACTCCGGATGGGGATGGCTGTCCATATTAACCTTTTTGGCAGGTTCTCAATATTTCCCTGAATCTTTGTAACATTTGGATTTTATAATGGGGAAAAGACAGAAATTGTACATAATTCTCATGGTCATGACGATATCCTTCTTCCAGTTGGGTGCTGTTCATTCCTATTACGAGAGCCTGGTAGAAGCTGATTTCCTTGGTCATGGACTAAAATTTGAGGCTGCTGACCTAGAAAATCTTTTTATTGATAAACAGAAGAGTTTGGAAATCGGCCCCACAGCTTCCTCTATTCTATGCTCAGAGGGCGTTAATCCATCCGAACAACTTTTCTCCTTCTATTTTCAAGTGCCTTCTACAAATCAAACCCCATTCACCCTTCGTTGTTGATCAATCCCTAGAATCCTGTTCGTTTGTTCGAACTCTAATAACGGGTCTTTCAGAGAGCATCAATCGTTTGGCCCATAGAATCCATAGCCGATCTGGGATTGAGATGAATTTCATAATAAGGCATTGCAGAAAACCCGGCCCTACGCGGTCGATAACCATTTTTTGGAGGAGAAGGGAGGATTAGAGCTTATGGGGATCATCAAAAATTTATCCAAAGTTCTCTTCCAGTGCTTTTTCTTTGTGCTGATCGTTAGCCTCTTCTCAACGGTCGTTCCCGCCAGAGGAGAAGAGATTTCCCTCGAGGAAGCTTTGCAGCTTTTTTACAAAAACAACTACGACATCCTGATCAACCGTTATGAAATCGACAAAGCCTATGGCGATTATGTAGGCGCCAGACTTCTGCCGAACCCAAATGTCTCATACAGCGCGACTGGGCTCGGTGTTTCTCAGGGATATCCTCAGGGTAGCGATGACACCATCCATTATCTCCAATTGGATCAACTGATCCTTCTCGGGGGAAAAAGGGAACTGAGAACAAATTCTGCCCTGGCTACCCGCGAAGCAGCCATATTAACCCACAAAGATGTGATTCGGACCCTGATCATCGGATTTTATGCGGTCTATTACAACGTGCAACTCGACCGCTTGAATATCGAGTTTGGCCGGTATGACCTGAGCCGGTTTGATAAGATTCAAGAAATTGCCCAGCGCAGGTTTGACGCCGGGTTCCTGTCCCTGATCGATTATACGAAGATCAAGCTGGCCCGGATCGATCTTGAAAATAATCTCACAAATTTTGATAAGCAGTTCCGGGCAGACCTGGAATCCTTCAATTTCCTGCTGGGCAGCGGAAACCCGTTGGAACCCCGCAAACTTACTATTCTGGAAGGTTTTGCCGAGTATAGCGAAAATATGCTAACCGAAGTTGCCTTACAAAACCGGTATGACCTACTCTCCCTCCAGAAACAAGTTGAGGCGGCAAAATACAGCATGTCCCTGGCCCGGGCGATGAGCATTCCCGATGTCACGGTGGGCGGACAATATGCCCTCTATGGCACCGATAACCGGTCCAGGCTGGGTGCAGTTGTAGGCCTGCCGCTCCCCGTTTTCAACAGAAATCAGGGTGAGATTTTGAGAAGGAATGCAGAATATAAGCAGCTAGAGGAACAGATCAAAAGAGTACAGAGATTAATTGTATCCGACATACGGCAGGCTTTGAACACCTACCGTGCCTCCTTGAAAATCTTCGATGCCTATCGACTCCGGAAGAGAGAGATGGATGATCTGTTGAATCGCAGCGAGACCGCCTTCGCCCTGGGGGGCATTACGGTTCTGGATATGCTGGACACGCGGAAAACGTACAGAGATTTTATAACCAAGCATAATCAGGCTCTGACCCAAGCGCTACTGAATCAAGAGCTGATCAAGGTTTATACGGGAGAACTCCGATGAGGACCATTCTGCCTCTGATTGCCGCCGCTCTCCTCTTTACGGGATGCACGTCAACCCAGGAAGCCAAAGAAAAACCGCCGGAAAAGAAGATCCAGACCTATAAGGTGAGCAGCCAGGAAGTCTCCAGCTCCATCCAGGCCACAGGTACCATTCAACCCGATATCGAAGGGAGCGCCAAAATCATATCGAACTTGGCCGGAACCGTTGAGGGTGTTTTTGTAAAAGTAGGGGACAAGGTAAACAAAGGAGATTCCCTGTGTGCCATCCGGAGCCCGGACGTTAGTGATACCTATTCCAATTACCTTTCTAACCTTTCTCAAGTGAGGCAGGCGGAGAGAATTTACAACCTCAACAAACAACTTTTCGAGGTGGGGGCCGTTACCAAGAATGACCTGCTCGCGAGTGAAACCAATTATGAACAAGCCAAAGCATTATCGGCGGCCTTGAAGAAGAAGCTGGAGATTTACGGGGTAAACCCGGAATCTGGCTTTTCTGACAGACTTATCGTAAAGTCGCCCATGGATGGGTCGGTGGTCGAGATTCAAACGCATGTCGGGGACCGCGCAGATACCACAAATGTTTTAATGGTCGTGGCCGACCCGAGTAAGGTTGTGGTGGTGGCCAATATTTACGATACCGATATACTGCATATTCAGCAAGGAAAAGAGGTTACCTTTTACACGGATGTTTTCCGCGGCATCCCTTTCAAAGGGCTGATCAAATACATCAGCGATACATCCGATCCAGACACCAAAACCGTCAAAACCTACATCCGCATCCTGGGTGACCACAGCCTGTTTCGTCAAAATATGTTTTTACGGATCACCATCAGCAACACAAAAAAGAGATTGCCCGTTGTGCCCAAGACAGCCCTTTTGTACAGGGACGGGAAGTTTAGCGTTTACCTGAGGGTGGAAAGTAGGAGTGAGCTTAAGGAGGTTAAACCGGTCTTGGAGGTAGCGGAGAAGTTTATGGCGGTGGAAGGTCTCAAAGAGGGCGACGAGGTCGTCTTGTCGGCCATAGAGATGGAGAAAACGTGAGAAGATGGGTAATTTTCATAACTGACAACCATCTGGTTTTCTTACTGCTGTCGATAACCGTTTTTCTGATCTCTCTTTTTATAATGAGGGATCTAAATGTCGAGGCTTTTCCAGACCCCTCGGCGCCCACGATTGAGATCGTGGCCATCTATGAAGGAAAATCCGCAGAAGAGGTAGAAAAGCGGATTACCATACCCACAGAGATTGGTCTCGCGGGTATGAGAAATTTGGAGAGGCTGAACTCGATCTCCCTTTATGGCCTAGCCGATATCAAGTGCAAATTCTCCTACGAAATTCCCTACCGGGAGGCCAGGCAAGAGGTGGTCAACCGCCTCGCCAACATCAGCCTACCGGACGGCGTGCGACCCAACATCATCCCCAGCGATATGGGGGAAGTAATGCAGTATGTAATCTACGGATCCAATAACTTGATGGAGCTGAGGACGCTCCAGGACTGGACTGTAGGCCGGTATATAAAGACGGCCCAGGGCGTCGAGGATGTGGCCAGTTACGGAGGATTCATAAAGGCGTATGTGGTGAAGGTTATTCCAGAAGACCTCATAAAATATGGGATTACCCTCTCGCAGGTGATTGAGGCCCTTTCCAAATCGAACATCAACGTGGGGGGGCGGGTCATCGAATTGGGCGATCAATACTACATGGTTCGGGGGATCGGACTCATCCGGAGCCTTGAGGACATAGAGAACAATGTGGTTGCTTACAAGGGAGGCAAGAGTATTCTCATTAAGAACATCGCCGAGGTAACTCTCGGGAACGTCCCGCGAACGGGCATCGTCATGCACAACCGAAATGATGATATGGTGATGGGGAATGTAATCCTCCGGCGCGGCGAGAAGTCCATTCCTTCCATTCGATCCATCAACCAAAAGATTGAAGAGCTGAACACTCGAATCCTCCCGAAAGGCTTCAAAATCGTTCCCTATTATGAGCGGTGGGACTTGGTTGTCTCCGTGATTAAAAAAGTATTGGAGTCCGCCACCATGGGCGTACTCCTGGTATTTATTGCCCTCTTCCTTTTCCTCGGGAACCTGCGGGCGGCCATTATTACCGCCCTGGTCATCCCCATCTCTCTGGCGGTTACCCTGGCCGTCATGGCCCTCCGGGGCGAATCGGCGAACCTGCTTTCCATCGGGGCGATCGATTTCGGCATCATTGCGGATATCGCCCTGGTCCTTACGGAAAATTACGTGCGGGTCTCCAGACAATATGGGACGACTCCAAGAGCCCTGATGAAAGCTACGGGAGAGAGATCTCTGGTGAAGGCCACGGGTGAGGTGGGAACGCCGATCATCCTTCTGGTGCTTATCATCATTTTAGCCTTCATTCCCATTTTTACCATGAAGGGGGCGGAGAAACAAATTTTCTCGCCGATGGCCATCACCTATTCCTACGCCCTTTTCTTCACCCTGATCCTAACCTTCACCTTTCTGGCCGCAGCCATCCACACTTTCCTGGAAGGGCATGAGGGAAAGGAGTTCAGGTTTTTTGAGGTCATGCAGAGGTTCTATCTTCGTTTCGTTTCCTTTCTCCTGAAAAGACCAAGGATTGTGCTGATCGCCACCGGTCTCATCATCCTGGCCGGATTCGGGGTGGGGTTCAAGTTCATCGGTACCCAGTTTCTTCCCGTGTTGGACGAGGGGAACATCTACATAAGAATAACTTTCCCCTACTCCATTTCACTGAGCAAAACCCATGAAAATGCCAAAACCGTCCGGGACCTTCTCCTGGGGTTTCCCGAGGTGAAGTCGGTGGGGATTCGTGTTGGTCGGCCGGAGGATGGGACGGAGGCGACCGGTCCCTTTAATAGCGAGTATTATGTAGGCTTGCATCCTTACAATCAGTGGAAGCGAGCGATCGACAAGGGCCATCTACAGGAAGAGATAAGAGAAAAGCTGATCAGACTTTTTCCCAATGTGAATATCAGCCTGTCCCAACACATGCAGGATAATCTTGCCGAGGAGACCTCCGGGATAAAGGCCGAAAATGCCGTAAAGATCTTCGGCGATGACCTTCTTCAGATCGATCGCCTGGCCAAAGAGCTGAAGGAAAAAATTGAAAAGGTGGCCGATGTCAAGGATGTGGGTATATTTAAGGAGCTCGGCCAGCCCAACCTGCTCATCGAGGTGGATCGACAAAACGCCGCCGCAGTGGGGCTCAGCGTTGCAGAAATTTTGGATATGGTTTCGGCAGCCTTAGGGGGCAAAGTCGCGAGCCAGGTTATTGAAGGAGATAAAAACTTCGCCCTGCTAGTGACTTTTCCTTACGATTACAGGAGAGATCCGGATAAGATCGCAAGGATTCCCATCGTCCTGGGTGGCGGGGGGATTATACCGCTCTCCCGGGTGGCCAAAATTAAATATGACACAGGGGCTTCCTTCATCTACCGGGAGAACTATAAAAGGTATATCCCGATAAAATTCAGCGTAGTCTCTAAGGATTTGGGGGGGACCGTACACAAGGCTCAGGGGGAAGCGGCTAAGATCAAGCTCCCGGAAGGATACTTTATGCAATGGAGCGGCATATTTAATGAGATGCAGGAGGCTTTCCGGAGATTTTACATTTCCATTCCCCTGGCCATCTTTCTCATCATGATTCTCCTTTATGTATTCTATGGAAACATAAGAAATGTGCTCCTTACGATCGTCGCCCCCATTTGTACGGTATTTGGGGGTCTGGTCAGTTTGCTGCTGACGGGGCAACCTCTCAGTATATCGGCGGTCGTCGGGTTCGTATCCGTAATCGGGATTTCAATATTCAATACCTGTATTTGGATTACTCATTACATCGAAATCTACAGGGAGAAAAGGAATATAGAAGAAGCAGCCTTTGAGACTACGCGGGATAAATTCAGGCCCGTTTTAATGGGGGGGCTCATCGCTTCTCTCGGGCTATTTCCCGCCTCTGTCGCCCATGGGGTGGGCAGTCAGGTGCAGAAGCCTTTGGCCATCGTTGTGGTTGGGGGAATGTTGATCGGCACGGCGATTATTCTAGTTGTGATGCCCTTACTTTTCCGGTATGTTCAGTTGAAAAAATATGCGGAAGATTCCGGAGAGAAGCGAAGGACGAGTACGGAAACTACCAGGTAGAGAAGACCGGGAGGTTTAATATGGAGCCATTTGTCAGGATTAAGAATTATCTGATCAATTTAGAGAATCTGGCCTATGTCCGGGTGGAAGAAAATTATATAGATTTTGGATTCTCTTTTCATTCCGAAGAACTGGGCGGTCAAAACTTTATTCGCCTGGAAAGAGGCTCCCACCTTAAAAATGACGAATTCGAACAGGTAAAGGATTTTGTACTCCAACTGCCCGACCCGGACCGGGTGATCATCATTTAAGGTTAATAGTCAGATCACCTTGCAAAAATCCAACCAGATTCAGGAAGCCCACTAGTGTAATAGGGGCTTCATTCTGAAATCAATCATGATGATCTCGTAAAAAGTCTGAAAAGACGTATTTCCGTCATTCCGGCGAACCCCGGATCGGGTCCGGGGCAGGCGCCGGAATCCAGGGTTCCCGGTGAAAACCGGGATCCAGTTTTTGAGATGGTTCCCGACTTTCGTCGGGACGACGTCTGGACTCCGGTTTCCACCGGAGTGACGACTTTTTACGAGAACATGAATGTTCACTATTAGCCTATACCGCTGGTTTGACCGCAGATACCTTCATGCTGATCACGGAACGGGCCAAATCTTTGGCCCTTTCCGGAGAAAGGTTCAAATTCTTGACAACTTCCCGGGCCGATGGGTCATTGGCCAAAAGCTCTGCGGAGGGTCTAGCCTCGTCCAGAATCGTGGTTCCCTGAAACCCAGCCGCCTGAATCGCATCCAAATATTCCTTTTTCGTAACGGCCCCTGCCAGGCAGCCAATGTAAGCGGTAACCGAATTTTTGACTTCCTCCGGAAGCTCCTTCATTAATACGATATCGGATACCATCAGGCGCCCGCCCGGTCTGAGTACACGGAAAGCTTCTTGGAAGACCCTTCGCTTATCCGGTGATAGATTGATCACGCAATTGGAGATAATGATATCCGCGGAATCGTCGGCAACCGGAAGATTTTCGATCTCTCCCAGTCGGAATTCCACATTTTCGTAGTTGCCTTTCCGGGCGTTTTCTCTGGCCCGGTCCAGCATCTCCGGCGTCATGTCAACGCCAATGACTTTCCCGGTCTTGCCCACCTGGTTGGCCGCAAGGAAACAATCGAAACCGGCGCCGGAGCCAAGATCCAGAACGACCTCCCCTTCCTTCAATGAGGCCAGGGCCACAGGGTTTCCGCAGCCGAGTCCCAGGTTCGACCCCTCGGGGACGACCTTCAATTCCTCGTCGCTATACCCGATCTCCTTGCTGATACCCTGCACTACATCGGTGCTTCCGCAGCAGGAATTGGCCGGGGCACAACAGGAGAGATCTTTCTGAGCGATTTTGCCATACCCTTCCCTTACAACTTTCTTAATCTCTTCTTCTTTCATTTCCTACCTCCATTCTTCAGTTAGTCATTACCACAGAAGTTACAGAGAACCTATCCACTTTTCTTAAACTATCTCCTCCCCTCTGTACTCCTGACGTTCAGACTCTTTAGATTTTGTAAAGATTCTTGTAAAGAAATGTATCTTTGATGTTCTCGTAAAAAGTCGTCACTCCGGTGGAAACCGGAGTCCAGACGTCGTCCCGACGAAAGTCGGGAACCATCTCAAAAACTGGATCCCGGTTTTCACCGGGAACCCTGGATTCCGGCGCCTGCCCCGGACCCGATCCGGGGTTCGCCGGAATGACGGAAATAGGTCTTTTCAGACTTTTTACGAGATCATCATCTTTGCTGGTCGTGGTAACCTATGTCCTTCATTGGTTTTTGCTAATATCTCTGTGCTCTCTGTGCCCTCGGTGGCGGATGTTTTTTGGTTTCGGCTGGGCCGCGCTGTGTTCTCTGTGGTTAGCCGACAAACATATTCTTCATTACGGGTCCGAGAAAATCCTTCACCCGTTCGGCGAGATACTCCGATTTGATCAGAGTGAGGCAACAGATCTCTCCTTCCCCTTCCCAGCTGATCACGGCCAATTTATCCCCCGGCTGGATGTGGGCTTTTTCTCTCAAATCTTTCGGCAGTACCATCTGGCCCCGTTCATCGACGCTGATCAAAGATTCGACTTTACAGCAGCTGGTAGTCTTCCCACCCCCCACAAAGCATCCCATTTTTTTGTTCATGGAAATCCCCCCTCCGTTGTAGATTTTCCCCAGCGGTTGGTCGGCCTGCTCTTTCCCCTAATCGTGGCAACCGGTCTGTGATTCGTGAAGCCGGTCGCTCTTCATAAAACCTCTACCCGCCCCGGCTCCGCCATTCCGCCGTTTATCTGAAAAATTATATAAATCAGAAATTACTGATTAATATATCTATACTGAAATAACTTGTCAAGCCTTTTTTCGCCCCCAAACGAAAAAACCTATCCCTTCATGCCTTCCCATCCTTCTCTTCCCGGAGGCACTGAGTGGGGAAACCAGAGGCGAACGACCCGAATCAAGAGGTCGGAGCAAGGATTCGGTCAGGCCCACACTGCAATTCAGACACTGGACTTCAGGCACCAGACTTTTGTATATAGAAATTAACCCTATACCAATAATGCCAATTCATTTGCTGACTGCCATGCCTTTATCTTTGTGTAATCTCCGGCTAATTGCCCCCTCAGTCCGATGTCTGAGGTCTAAGGTCCAGTGTCTGAATCACAGAGGCCCAGATTCTTTCATGGACATTTCTGGAAGTTCCTGCTAATATAAATTAATTTTGGTCGAATATACCCCCCAGCTTGCTGGGGGGAACCTTGTACTGGGGTTCCAGGGGGGCGTGTAGCGCCCCTTGGTCTCCTGCGGGGAAAATGCCCCGTAGGAGAATTCGAGCGTGCGATGTGGCCGTAGGTCACGTCGCCGCGAGTTTACTAGTTTTCATCCGGAAACCCCCTCTCCCCTCGCGGGAGAGGGGCGGGGTGAGGGGGAATAGAAATGAAAAGGCGTTATATCCCCATCGTTATCACCCCCACCCTGACCCTCCCCCCTCAGAGGGGGAGGGGAATTCCTGGGTTTCCGGATGGACATTAATAAATCACAACCATTTCGGCCGAGTTTGTGGATTCATTGAAGGGCTTCCTCTTATCCGCGGTCAGCAACCCAGCCTCTTCATTCCATAACTTTGGTGGAAAAAGACCCAAAAGAGAAAGGGGATAAACATTTGGAGGAGAGCGGCGAAAATTTGGAGAAGGATCAAAACTTCGAAAAGGGTGAAAATTTAGAAAGGAAGCGGAGTAATCGACTCAAGTGGATCATTCCCATCGTAGGAATTGTTGTCGCAGCCGGGGTGTTCGGCTACCTGAAAATTTTTGCCTGGAACCCGGAAAGACAAAAAATCGCCCTGGTCAACGATCGCATAATTACTGTCGCCCAATTTAGCCGGGAAGTAGGGAAAATTCCAGCTCCCTACCAGGACATGTTCAAAGAAGAGCCCAAACAGTTTTTAGAGCAATTGATCCTCAAGGAGGTCCTGCTGCAGGAGGCCAATCGTCAAGGGGTAAAACCGGATCCAGCCGCTAAGGGTGAGGAAGCCGAGATGTCCCTAATCCAGAACCTCTTGAAGAAGGAGGTCCTGGATAAAGTCAAGGTGGACCCGGAAGAGGTGGAAAAGCTTTATCGCCAGCATAAGGACAAAATGGACAGAAAGCCCTTGAATAAAGTGGCCCCCTATATCGAAGAAGCCATCCGAGAGGCCAAGGGGAAAGAGCAGATGGAGGGATACTTGCTCGCCCTAAAAGAAAAGGCCAAGGTCGAGATTGACGAGAAGCGTCTCCAGACGATTGCGACCCCTACCCCTTCGACCAACACGGGCGAAGAATTCAAGAAAGCCATCCAGAGCGGCAAACCGATACTGGTCGATTTCGGCTCCAACTCCTGCATGCCCTGCCGGCAGATTCGTCCTATCTTGAAAGAGATCAGCCAGGAATATACCGGCAAAGCGACCGTTCTGGTCATTGATGTCTATAAATACAAAGAGCTTGCCGGGGAATACCGTGTTCAAGTGATCCCCACCTTGATCTTTTTTGATAAAGCAGGAAAAGAAGTCTACCGCCACATGGGCGCCTGGGACAAAGCTTCTATCGTGGGCAAGCTGAAAGAGGCTGGGGCAGCCTGATTTCTATAATGCTATAGCCGCAGAAAAATCTGAAAAGTTTTTTAAGATTTTTTGGCCACAGACGAGAAAATCCCCCCTCGCCCCCCTTTAGTAAAGGGGGGTTGGGGGGATTTAAAAGCTTTTTTCTACGTAACCCTACGTTCTCTGTGCGCTCTCTGGCAAATAATTTTTGGAACGGAGTTCGCCATGACTTTACCACGCAAGGATCGCAACCAACACTATAACGCAATGACCCAATAGACGCTCTGAACGCCAATGATTGACCTCCACGCCCACATCCTTCCCGGCCTGGATGACGGGGCTAAGAATATGGACGAGGCCCTGGAAATGTGCCGGATGGCCCAGGCCGACGGCATCCACACCATTGTGGCCACGCCGCATTATCGCATCGGGCTCTATGAGAACTCCCAGGCTAACATTCTGCCTGCCCTGGAAGGCTTGCAGCAAGCCTTACACAGGGAGGGGATCTCCATAAGACTTCTTCCGGGGGTGGACATTTTTATCCATCCGGAAGTCATCCCCTTTCTTGAGCAGAATCCCCTCCTTCTCATCGGAGGACGATATGCTCTTATGGAACTCCCCAATCAGTCCATTCCCCCTCACCTCCCGGATTTTTTCTTTAAAATGCGCTTAAAGGGTTACATCCCCATTATTACTCACCCTGAACGCAACGGCGTGGTCCAAGGAAACCCGGAAATTCTCGAGGAATTGGTCAAGGGGGGGGCTTTGCTCCAGGCGACGGCGATGAGCCTAACCGGTGAATTCGGAGTCTCGGCCCGTGAAACTGCCACCCGCTTGATAAGATCTGGCTTGGTCCAGTCGATAGCCACGGACGCCCATTCCCCCCACCGCCGTCCCCCTGTTTTGTCTAAGGCCAGGAGAATTCTGGAAGAGATGATACGGCCGGACCAGGCATCAGTTGTGATGGATCAGATCCCTGAAAAAATTCTGCGGGGTGAACTGGTGGAAGGGAAACAAATCACGGAATCACCCCCATATCGCCCATCCCTCATCTCTCGCCTGTTTAAAAGAAAAGTTTAAATTTTTTGGTTGATTTCGCCCCGCTCCCCTCTGTCGAAACCCAGTTTTGTCAAAAATCTGACCACAGCGACCTCAGTGCGGCAGAGCCGCAACCAAAATGAAACCTGAAACTCGAAACTCGAAGCGATTCTCCCCCCATCTTTGAAATAAATTTATTGTATCGAAAAGTCTTTTCTTTATGAATATTTTCTCGCCGTTTAATAATCTTTACCCTATTGTTGCAAAAGCTTTTTCCAAAATATTCTTTGTGCCCTTTAATTCGCGTGGCAGAAATGCTTTTTATAGATGGCACCAGGACCTCACCTTTGGTGACTTTTGCCCCCCACCCTCCCCCTCCCCCTCGGAGGG
>Ga0315292_10001863_pt1 | contig 11582 bp, 13 predicted proteins | sample YL17G13_0_MG_FD_204029 | JGI IMG/M metagenome (GOLD analysis project Ga0315292, IMG submission 204029) | Sediment microbial communities from Yellowstone Lake, YNP, Wyoming, USA - YL17G13_0 | ecosystem: Environmental > Aquatic > Freshwater > Lake > Sediment | place: USA: Wyoming | collected... | reverse complement strand
GTCCGTAGGAGGTCTGAGGTGTCAACACCACTCCGAAACTGGCGCTCTACGCCGAACGGCTGGCCTGGGAGTTCGGCTGGTACGAAGGGGATCCCTACGGGAATCTCGGCCGGCTTCAGTTCGAGCTGATGCGTGCCGCTCCCCTCAGCTCACCCAATCGGACATCTACCGATACGCCGCCTGGCCTGAGCAAGCTGTGTCCTACCACGTCGGGTACCTCACTCTGCTCGACCTGCGTGCCAGGGCGGAGACCGCGCTTGGCGATCGGTTCGACCTCATGGCGTTCCACGATGCGCTCCTTTCGCTCGGCAACGCGCCGCTTCCGCTTGTCGAGGACGCCGTCAAAGCGTTGATCGCCACGCAGAGAGAATGAGCGGTGGAAGCGCCGCGGGGTATGTCGTAGAGTTGCGAGTTGTTGGGACCTAGTTGCTGACGTGCTTCCGCCGGATCGCGTGGGGTGTTGGGTCGACCCCTTGGTCGAGGAGTGCCTGTCCCCGTTGACTCGTGTGGATGCGGCCAGCCGTGAGCGGCTGGGGCGCAGGAGTCCAGGGCACGAACATGGCGCGTAAAGAGGAGTCTCGGCGTGACGAAGAATCATGGACCGCGCTGGATCCGGCCGTGCGCTCCCGTTGCGCACGTTGCGGTGGTGCTCGCTCTGGTGGTCTTCCTCGGCGCGTGTTCCGCCCCCCCGCGCCCGATATCATCTTGGGTCCCGCCCTCGCTCGCCGATGTTCAGGCCGAGCTTCATGGCGCTTCATTCGATGGCTTCGTGACATCGTCCTGCCGGCTCTACCTCCTTCGCTTCCCTCAAGTCGTTGCGCAGCTCGGCGTGGCCGAAACCCTAGGAGTCCGAAACGATCGACTCAATGACTACTCCGTCGCCTACGACCGCGAGACGGCCGCCATCGAGGGCTACTTCCTCGACCGGCTCCAGTCGTTCGATCGGGGGGCCCTTGCGCCCGCGCAGCGTGCGGCCTACGACACCTGCCAGTGGATGTGGACGCGCAGCGCGGCACGCCGTGCACTCGGGTTCTCGGGATACGCAGTGGACTCGACGATGGCCTCGCCCGACGTCCGATTGTCCCGCCTGTTCACGACCGACCTGCCTCTCGACGATGAGTCGGATCTTGCCGACTACCTGGCGTGCCTCCGGCAGGCCACGGCACAGATCCGGGAGATCGAGTTGCGCGTCGATGCCGAGGACAACCGCGGGGTCGTGCCGCCGGATGGGGTTCTGGCGGCGGAACTCGCGATGCTGTCTCTCGTGAGGATTCGTCACACAGACTCCCGCGACCAGATCGGCCTGTTTCAGAAGATCAGTGGAACCTCTCACCCGTTCTACCTCAGAATGCGGGACTTGGCTTCAAGAATGCCCGCCTTGCCGCGTGAGAAGCGGAGCGAGATGATGGTTGCGGCTCGCGAGGAGATCGAGGAGAAGATCATCCCGGCATTCGAGCGGCTGTACAACATCGTGGCGCACCGCCTGTCCGAGACTCCGACGGACGCCGTGGGGATCGGCCCCTTGTTCGGCGCTGACGCAGCGTACGCCGAGCTCCTGCGCCAAGTTTCGGGCACGCTCCTTCGCTCCGACGATGTGCATCGACTGGCTCAGGCGCATGTTGAACGCGCACGCCTGGACATCGATAAGGTCAGCACGTCCCTGGGCATCCGCGCCGGGACGCCGCTCGCGTCGCTCTTCCTGTACCTGCAAAGCGAGGACGGTGAGCCCGACGCCGAGTCCGATGGCAAGCCCGACGTGGCCGACGTCCCGGCGCCGACGCGCGGATTCTCGATGTCGCGCGCGCAGCCGACGATTCTTCCGTTTGGTGTGGGGGTTGACGACGGGGACGGCGTGCCGTGGGGTCTGGCCGCCTCCGACCCGTTCTACGGGTTCATGGCGGGCTGCAAGCTCTACCTGGCGCAGGTGATCTGGGAGGAGCAGCAGGCCGCCATGGGATCGCCACGAACGGCGCTTGCCGCGCTTCTGGAGCAGTATCAGGCTGCGGTGGCTGCCGTCGTCGATACAGGCATCCACGCGTTGGGATGGGGCCTGCGCACTGCGACCACGTACTATCAAGATACCATGGGTATGGCTCCATTCGAGGCCCGCTACGCGGTCTCGCGCCTCGCGGCGGCGCCCGGGCTGGCGGCAGGCCGATACGCCGCGTACTGCCGGATCGTGGAACTGCGAGCGAGAGCGCGGGAAGCGGCGGGCGACGAGTACCTGCCGGAGCGATTCCATGACTGGCTGCTCGAGTACGGAGCGAGGCCCCTAGAGACCCTGGACGACCCGACGCCAGGAGACCTGAGAAACGCGGCCGGCTCCTGAGCTGCCGTTCCTAGCGTTGCGCGTCGACGTGCTTCCGCCAGAGAGCCAGCGCGTGCGCACGCGGGTCGACGACCTCGACGCCCGCCTCGGCGAAGAACGCGTTGGTGTTGACGAGGTCGCGCACGAGGAGTTCGAGCGCGTCGTCGTTGTATCGCGGATCCACGGCCTGCGGGAAGTCGATGATCGTGACCGCTCCCTTCCAGAAGAGCATGTTGTAGGGCGACAGGTCCGCGTGCACGCGGTGATGGACGAGGAAGAGGTCTACGTTCTCGAGGATTCGCGCGTAGATGCGGCGGGCCTCCTCCAGGTCCAACGGGACGCCGACGAGGACGGGCGCCGGGGTCTCGAGGTCGCCGAGGTACTCCATCAGGATGACCGGACCAACGCGCTCGATGGGGAATGGGACATCCGCGCCGGCCGCGTGGAGCATCTCGAGTGTCTTCATCTCGTGGCTGATCCAGGCGCTGAACTTGTGCGTCCGCCCGTGCTGCGTCTTCTTTCCGAGAGCGCGGAGGACGCGGGCGTCGGGACGAGCGCCGCGGGAGCGGCCCTGCTGATAGATGGCGTCCCGCTTGAAGCTTCTCATTTCCAGCGGGCGATAGACCTTGGCCGCGACGAGGTCCCGATCGAGCGATGGGTGCGCGTGACAGCAGTAGACCACGGCCTCTTTGCCGCTCTTGATCGGTCGAATCACGTCGAGCAGCAGATGCTCCTCGATCAACGGAGCGAGGTGTTGGAGCAGCTCCTCCTCGACCGTCTTCTCTTCCGGTTGCGCGGGTTTGGGCGGCGCGTTCTTGCGCGGCGGGCGACGATCGGGCTCGACATCCTCGTAGAAGCGAATGAGACCTCCTGCGACGCATGCCGGAGTCGAGAGCGAGTGCTGGTTCGACAGCGTCTGGGCCGGAGTATACCCTGCAAGTGATCAGATCAAGTGCAAACCGGACCCGGCAAGACGGGTCCGGATCTCCCTGCTTGGCTACTTGACCGGGCGGAACCCGACGCTCTCTTCCCCGGAGGGAGCTGGCTCTAGCATTCAACGGGGGTTGGTTCGGGGCTGGGCCGAAGACCTGTTCTTTCGATCGCTGTCGGGTTTCGAAGCCGTGAGCCCGACCCACGACGCAGTACGAAGCTCCGATCGCACCCCAAGAGCATCCCTGTCGTCAACCCCTCCCTGCAAGTCAAGATGAGATCTGGCGCGTTGATGTCTGCGTTTGGCGCGCCCCTTTGTGGGTCTACTTCCGGCACTTCGCCGCTGCGCGGTCAGGGGAACGCATCTCGCTCCGGCTCCACAGGCTGCCGGGCGAATCGATCCGCCGCGGACACGGACAGGGATCCATCCAAGGGACTCAGGATGGAAACAGGTGCGTGGCGATGCCGAGAGCGCGTCAGCCCTTGACGAATGGCAGTGGATCGGTGCAATATTGCAATAATGCGCAATACACCAAAGGGGTCTAGATGAGGAAGACGACTGCGTTGACGCTGATCGCAAAGGCCCTGACGCTTCCCTTGCGAGAGCGGATGCTGTGGATGCTAGGGGATCGCGAGCGCTGCGGGTGCGAGTTCGCGCCGGAACTCGGAGTGGACCCATCGGTCGTGTCTCGACACCTGGCGGTTCTTCAGCGCGCCGGGCTCGTCTCGTCCAGACGCGATGGGGCGCGCGTGCTGTGGACCCTGACAGATCCAGCGATTCTTCGGGTTCTGGAGAAGCTCACTGGGTTGGTTCGAGAGAGGGAGGCCGTTCGATGAAGCGCCAGTTGCAGATCTTCGCCGCGATCCTTGCCGTGTTCCTGCTTGCGTACCTCGTTCCATTCTCGAGTGCGACCGTTCGAGGCGCGATCATGGAGGCCTTCCTCATGCTGCAGGAGTACGCGCAGCAGCATGTCCTCCTTTGCCTGGTGCCGGCGTTCTTCATCGCCGGCGCCATCGCGGTCTTCATCAGCCAAGGTAGCGTGATGAAGTACCTCGGCGGGAAGGCGAACAAGGTCGTCGCGTACGGGGTCGCTTCGGTGTCCGGGGCGATCTTGGCAGTCTGTTCCTGCACCGTGTTGCCGCTGTTCGCCAGTATCTACAAGCGCGGCGCCGGACTGGGTCCAGCGATCTCGTTCCTCTACTCGGGACCGGCGATCAACATCTTGGCCATCATCCTCACCGGGCGGATCCTGGGAATTGAGTTCGGCTTGGCCCGAGCGATCGGGGCCATCCTCTTCTCGGTGGTCATCGGGGTCGTCATGCAACTCCTCTTCCGTCGAGAAGAGCGGGAGAAGGAGGAGGCAGCGCTCGCGATGCCGGAGCCCGAGGCCGGCCGGCCGCTGTGGCAAACGGCGACGTTCGTTGCGCTCATGATTGGGATCCTCGTTTTCGCAAACTGGGGAAAACCCGCTGGCATCGAAATCCGAACTGTGGGCGGCGACGCGATTGTTGCCACCTACGCCGGCGAGACCTCCGAAGCCATCCGCTACAAGGTCGGCGGCACCGACACGGAGGTCCAGGCGATCGACAAGACGATGGTCGCGAAGGTGCTCTACGCGCCGTCGCCGTACACGACGATCTACCAAAACCGCTTCTACATCGCCGGCGCGTTCCTCTTGACGCTGCTTGTGGTCCTCGGCCTCTGGTTCAAGCGCCCGGAGATCAAGGAGTGGGGCGGATCGACGTGGTCGTACGCCAAGTTGATCCTGCCGTACCTGTTCGGCGGCGTCTTGGTCGCAGGACTCCTTCTCGGGCGACCGGGGCACACCGCGCTGATCCCGCCTGAGTGGATCAGCGCCGCAGTGGGCGGGAACAGCTGGCTTTCCAACTTCGTCGCGAGCTTCTCCGGCGCCCTGATGTACTTCGCGACGCTGACCGAGCTTCCGATCACGCAGGGGCTGATGGGCGCTGGAATGGGTAACGGGCCTGCGCTGGCGCTCCTCCTTGCTGGACCCGCGCTGTCCCTTCCCAGCATGCTCGTCCTTAGGAAGGTTCTCGGCACGAAGAAGACGCTGGCCTATGTGTCGCTTGTTGTCATCGCGGCGACGCTGACCGGGAAGCTGTTCGGCGCGATCGTCTGACCTTCGGCGGGCAAATGCGTCTCGCGGGGTGCGTAAAGAGCGAGCCGGCGCGGCCGGCGAGTCCGCGGGAGACCTTGGGAGGTGCGAAGGATGGCGGAGACGTGTAGTCGCAAGACGAACAGGGGAGTGACGCTCGTGTTCCCATGCTCCGGAGGTTCGGACGTCGGCGAGCTGGCGGACCGTGGGGCGCGGAAATTGAGTCAAGCTGGCACGGCGCAGATGTATTGCCTCGCCGGAATCGGCGCGCGCGTGAGCGGGATCCTCAAGGCCACGAAGGCCGCCGACCTTTGCTTGGCGGTGGATGGGTGTTCTGTGGGTTGCGCGAGTAGGACGCTTCAGGAAGCGGGGTTGGGCCCGTGTCGCCAGATCTGCGTGACCGATCTAGGCTTCGAGAAAGGCGCCACGGACGTGACGGAAGAGGCGATCGCTGCAGTCGCGCGTGCGGCGGAACAAGAACTGCTGGCTTGATCGACGGGCGAGGAGGGTCATGAGTCGGATGAGAGGGTTCTCTGGGTCACTCGTACGCCGCGGGGCAACGGGCGTCGCGATGGCCGTGCTCTGCCTCGCGCTGCTTCTCGCGGCGGCCGGCTGTTCAAAGCCGTCTGCATCGTCGGTCCCACAAGCGGCCGGCGCCCCGGCATCTTCGACGCCACGCGAGACAGCGCCTTCCGCGTCGCCGACTGCGTCGACTGCCGGCGCCCCGGTGCCTCCACAGGCCGCGGCCCCAGCATCTGCGCAAGCGGCTCCGCCCTCGGCGTCCGGCGGCCCGTTCGTGAAGGCCGAAGTGGGCTCAGCGGGAGGATCCCCCGATCGGCCTGCTGCGACAGAACCCATTGCAACCACGCCGCCCGAAAGCGCGCGGCTTCCACGGCTCGTCGATCTGGGGGCGGGGAAATGCATCCCGTGCAAGAAGATGGCGCCGATCCTTGAGGAACTGGCCGAGACGCACAAGGCGTACTTCAAGGTCGAGTTCATCGACGTCTGGGTGAACCCGAGCATGGCCAAGGAGTACAACGTCCGGATTATCCCGACTCAGGTCTTCTACGACGCAGGAGGGCGGGAGCTCTACCGCCACATCGGGTTCTATTCCAAAGAGGAGATCCTCGATAAGTGGCGGGGACTCGGGGTTGACGTCGGCAAGTAACCGACGGGAGGAGAAGGAAACAGCATGGAAGCCGTCCTGTCCGCGCTCTCCCAGGCCCTTGGAGGCAGCGTGCCGCTGGCAATGGGAGCCTCTTTCGGTTGGGGCGTCTTGAGCATTCTTCTCAGCCCGTGCCACTTGGCGAGCATCCCCCTCATCGTCGGCTACATCGGGCGTGAGGGATCGATGTCGACCCGCAGATCCCTCGGTCTGTCGGTGACGTTCGCGTTGGGCATCCTGATCACGATCGCCGCGGTGGGTGGCGTCACGGCCGCGGCGGGTCGCATGATCGGAGACGTCGGCCGGGTCGGGAATTACATCGTCGCCGCGGTCTTCTTCGTGGTCGGGCTCTATCTTCTGGACGTAATCTCGCTGTCGTGGGCCGTCCCCTCAGGGACCCGGGTGCGGCTCGGCGGCCTTCCGGGCGCGCTGGTTCTCGGGCTCTTGTTCGGGATTGCGCTCGGACCGTGCACGTTCGCGTACATGGCGCCGATGCTGGCGGTGACCTTCGATCTGGGGACGTCGAACATCGCGTTGGCGGTGGCTCTCCTTCTGGCGTTTGGCCTCGGGCATTGCAGCGTGATCGCGATCGCTGGCACGTCGATGGGAGCCGTCCAGAAGTACCTGCACTGGAATGAGAAGAGTCGCGCGATCACGTGGGTGAAGCGGGTTTGTGGGGTCCTGGTGATCTGCGGCGGTGGGTACCTCATCTACACTGCCGCGTAGTCTGGCGAAAGGGAGGACGAATGCGAATCGAGGTGTTGGGAACGGGCTGCCCGAAGTGCAAGGCGACGGTGGTCAACGCGCAGAAGGCAGTGGCCGAGTTGGGCATCCAGGCGGAGGTCGTCAAGGTCGAGGATCTGATGGAGATCGCGTCGCGCGGCGTCATGATGACGCCGGCAGTCGTGATCGATGGGCAGATCAAGGCTGTCGGCAAGGTTCCCACGGTGGCCGAAATCAAGAAGTGGCTACAGTAGCCGAGCAGAAGGAGCATCACAGTGAGACTGATAGCGGAGTGGTTCCCCGAGTTCGCGGAGGCGTTCGACGAGATCGACGAGACCTATCGCGAGAAGCGGTCCATCGACGAGAAGACCTACCAGTTCATATGCTTCGCCCTCTCGATCAAGAACCGATCGAAGCCGTGTCTGCTCAAGCACTTCAAGGGCGCATTGGAGGCCGGAGCGACGGTCAAGGAGCTTGCCTACATCATGGCTCTCACCTTCCGCGAAAGCGCTGGCGGCGATGACTGCTGGACGCACGACGCGCTTGGCGACTACAAGGCACTCATGATGTCGGACATCAAGTGCTGTCCAAGATAGGGACCAGAAGAGGAGAGGCATAGTGGACCAGAAGACACTGCTTGTCATCGTACTTGCCGTCGTGGGTCTCGTTGCTGCCGCGATCTTCCTCATCCCCGCGCCGGCGCCGGAGGTTGCGAAGACGGACACCGTCTCAACAGAGGCTTCCGGAAGCGAGAGCACCGTTGCGGACGGCGCGTTCACGCCTGAGACGGGCGCCCAGGGCGGGCCCGTGTCAGCCACGAGTCAGGGCGAAGTTGTCCAGACGAGCAGCGGGATCGTCGCGCCCGCTAGTGCGTCGCCGAGTCGCCGCGTTGTCGCAACCTACTTCCACAACACAGCGCGATGCGTGACCTGCCGCAACATCGAGCAACGCTCCAGAGGAGCCGTCGAAGCCGCGTTCGCTCCCGAACTTGCATCCGGCCAATTGACCTGGCGGGCCCTTAACATGGAAGAGAAAGAGAACGAGCACTTCGCCATCGACTACGACCTCCCGTATGCGTCGCTCGTCCTTGCCGAGATGGACGGAGAGCGCGAAGTGCGCTTCAAGGTGCTGGGCCAAACGTGGGACCTCGTTCACAAAAGGCAGCCGCTGCTCGAGACCTACGTCGAAAACGAGACACGCGCTTTTCTGGAGGGACGCTAATGCCTGAATGGGTCCTTGGTGCGGCCTCCGCGTTCTGGTTTGGGCTTCTGACCTCGATCAGCCCGTGCCCACTCGCGACGAACATCACGGCGATGTCCTTCGTCGGGCGTCGCGTCGGGAGTCCGGGCAAGGTACTCCTCGCAGGAGTCTTGTACACAGTAGGCCGTGCGCTCACCTACATGACGCTGGGCGCCCTTCTCGTGGCGAGCCTCCTCTCCGCTCCGCGGCTGTCCCTTGTGTTGCAGAGGACGATGAACAAGGCTCTCGGCCCGATCCTCATCGTGGTCGGGGTCTTGCTGCTCGGCGTGATCCCTCTTCGCTTGCCGTCGTCTGGACTCAGCCAGCGAATCGGGGAGCGGATCGCGAAGTGGGGGCCGTTCGGCGCGCTCTTGCTGGGAGCCCTCTTCGCGCTCACGTTCTGTCCGGTGTCGGCTGCTTTCTTTTTCGGCAGCCTTCTTCCGTTGGCAGTCGAGCAGCAGTCGCCCGTGCTGTTGCCGGCCCTGTTTGGGATCGGAACGGCGATCCCGGTTCTCGGGTTCGCGGTGGCGATTGCTCTGGGCGCCAAGTCGCTCGGCAAGGTCTTCGGCAAGATCGCGAAGATCGAGCGCTGGGTTAGGCTCGCCACCGGGGTGGTGTTCATTGGCGTGGGAATCTACCTGATGCTGGTCCACGTGTTCCGGGTGTGGGGCTAAGCGTGGGGCGCGGATCTGCCTTGACGCGCGTACACACCTGCGGGCGCAACAAGCCGCCGCATGTTCTGCGTGATGTCAAAGGGGCGAGGCGTATGTTGAGACGAGCGATCGCCGTTGCGCTGACTGTTGTGTGTCTAGCGGGAGCGATCGTGCTTGCCGCACCGACCATCGCAGTCGACAACGCCACGTACGACTTCGGGACGGTCGCGGAGGGAGTCCGGGTCACGCATCGCTTCGTCCTTTCGAATGCCGGGGATGAAGCGCTTGAGGGATTGCAGTCTACCGGCACGTGCGGATGCACGACGTCCTCACTGCCGACGCAGACGCTGGCGCCCGGCGAGGCAATGGACGTCGAAGTGACCTTTCACACGGAAGGCTACGCTGGCCAGACAGTCAACAAGTCGGTGTACGTGTCGTCCAACGACCCCGCGACGCCGAAGCTTTGGCTGTATGTGCGCGGGGCCGTCCTCGCCGCGAGCGCCCAACCCGCAGCCGCGACGGACTTCATCGTGTTCTACGAAGAGGGATGCCCACACTGCGCTCGGCTGGAGACAACGCTTGCCGCGCTGGCGCCGCGGTATCCGCAGCTGCGAATCGAACGCCACGAGATCCACGCGGCGGGCGCTCAAGACCTCCTGAATCGACTCATCACGGCCTACGGTGTCGAGCTCGGCTCGGTGCCGATTGCGTTCGTCGGCGACGTGGCGCTCGTTGGAGGAACATACTACGGCCTGTACGGCGAACCCCACGCGCCGAGCGGACGAGCAGAGGAGTCCGCGCTCGTCGCCGCGATCGAACGTGCGATCGCCGACTCGCCGCCGTCGCCGCTGGAGCGAGCAGCGGGCGTGAAAGGCGAGTCGCTGGCCGAGAAGCTCACGCTGCCCGCGATCCTCGTGGCCGCGGCGCTCGATTCCGTGAACCCGTGCGACTTTGCCGTCCTTGTCCTCCTGCTCGGCACGCTCCTCGTGGTTGGACGGCGCACGAAGGTGCTATGGGCGGGACTCGCGTTCAGCGCCGGGATCTTCGTGGCGTATTTCTCGATGGGTTTCGGGCTCTACTCCCTTTTGGGGCTCACGGTCGGTACGCGGTCGTTTCGCGAGCCATTCGTCCTGGCCGTGTCAGGGCTGGCGATTCTGGTCGGGCTGTGGGAGATGAAGGACCTCCTTTGGTATGGGAAATGGTTCTCGATCGAGGTGCCGGAGAAGTGGAAACCTTCGCTGAAACGCGTGACGGCGGCCGCCGTCACGATCCCTGGGGCGTTTCTCGTCGGGATGCTGGATTCGCTCTTCCTCGCGCCGTGCACGTCGGGTCCGTACCTCGTGATTCTGACGCTGCTATCACAGACGGCGACGCGCTCTCAGGGAGTCTGGTACCTCCTCTTGTACAACGCTGTGTTCATCCTCCCGATGATCGCGATCACGTTGGCCGTGCACTTTGGGATGACGACCACCGCCCGAGCTGAGCGCTGGCGACAAGCGAAGCTCGGGAAGCTGCACTTTGCCACGGGACTCGTCATGGTTGTCCTTGGCGTGGGGATGATCGTCGGCGTACGGCTCGGGTACCTGTAGCGGGAATCTGGCGTGGCGGGCTCGGCGCGTAGGTCGACGGTGTGAGAAGAAGGGGATCGTGCGCGTCAGGCGGGGCCTGACTGTTGAGGAGGAGACATCGGCGGGGTGTTGAGGGAGATGTCTCCAGAGAGGGACGACGAAGTCAGAGGGAGGAGAACATGAACAGGCGAGCACTCATGGCGGCGGTTGTCGTGGCAGGTCTCATGACCTGGATCGGCCTGGCGGCACCGAGCATCTCGGTCGACAGTGACGTGTACGAGTTTGGGTCCGTGCTGGAAGGGTCGTTTGTCGTGCACCGCTTCACGATCATGAACACCGGCGACGCGCCCCTAACAGACCTGAGGGTCTACAGCACGTGTGGTTGTACGACCTCGTCGCTTCCTTCCACGACCTTGGGACCCGGGGCAGCAATCGATGTCGAGGTCGTCTTCGACACGGCCGGATACGGCGGGCAGCATGTGACGAAGTCCATCTACATCGTGTCTAATGACCCGATCACGCCGAAGCTGTGGCTCTATCTCCGAGGGGACGTTCGCCAGCTGCAATCGTTCAACGTAAGTCTCACCGACCTCCGGTACCTGATCTACATCCTGATCGACCTCCGCTCTGCAGAGGCTTACGCAGAGCGGCACATCATCGGCGCCGTCAACGTCCCGTACGAGGTGTTCGCTTCGTCCATGCCTCTACTGCCAACCGGGAACCTGATCATCCTCTATGACGAAGACGGCACGCGCGCAGACGAGGTCGCCCAAACTCTCATTCAGAATGGATATCGCGACGCGAAGAGTCTCGTCGGGGGGCTCCGGCTGTGGGTGGAACAACTGGGGACGAGTTTCCTCTGGCCCCTCGGCCAGTGAA
>Ga0315292_10001861_pt1 | contig 11583 bp, 9 predicted proteins | sample YL17G13_0_MG_FD_204029 | JGI IMG/M metagenome (GOLD analysis project Ga0315292, IMG submission 204029) | Sediment microbial communities from Yellowstone Lake, YNP, Wyoming, USA - YL17G13_0 | ecosystem: Environmental > Aquatic > Freshwater > Lake > Sediment | place: USA: Wyoming | collected... | reverse complement strand
AATGAGGGTTCCCCAGAACAGCGAGCACTGTAGCGCAAAGATTGCTTTGAAAATCTTGAGGCTTGTAACTTCGACAGTTCACGTTCACACATCGAGCGCTCGATAGTATACCTTTATAGTGTTTCATAGGACGAGTACATTCCTCGCAGATCAATAGTGAATCCCCTACGAAGTGAAACCAGTCACAACCGCCGGGATTTTGATTCGTCATAGGGTCGTATATTTTCACGTCACATACTGTCGCCTTACGTCCTGTGTTAGGTCCTTCCTTCTTCACAGTGATCTCACGCGTGTCAACTCCACAGTAACAGTGTCCTTCAGAGACCACTGTATAAGCATGACGCTTGTTGGTAGGTTTTTTGTTCACTGAAGTAGTCATAAAAAATAATGAAAACGAAAATAATAAGGGAAAAGAAAAGAGAGGAGAAAAGAGAGGACGCGTATATTAAAAACCGCGATTCGATGATACTGACTGGGAAAAGAAAAGAGAGGAGAAAAGAGAGGACGCGTATATTTAAAACCGCGATTCGATGATACTGACTTTTTCCCCCCTCCTCTATTTACCCTCCGCAGATTTTATATTGATCGTAAGAGACATCCAGAACTTACCTCCCGGGTCGTTAACTTCGAGCTTTATTAAAAAATATGGATCAGAGGACAGTTGTGGTTTACCCGAATGCCCCTGCACCTCAGTTACCTGGATTTGCTACCGTGAGACGTATAGCTCCCCCATTCAACTACAACTACCGCGTGGACACCGCCCCGAGACATCAGAGGAACCCGAGAGGCAGAACTTCCCGCCCGGGGATTACAAGTGGACGCATTACGGGAACTGACCAAATCCTTAATACGCCGCACGTCGCGTGGGCAACCCCTTTTGAGGAGGTTATCGACGAATACTTAGCCGACGGTCCTGTGGTAATAAGAAATAACCAGGACGTAGGGATCCGACAGCATGTCTTAAGACTGAATCGCATTGAAGAGCTATATGAAGTCGATGTAGGCGTCGAACGAGCAGCACAGCGCTTACGTGATCATTACCCTAACCTGTATGCCCAAGGTAACGCTGTCACGGTAGGACAAACGTTTATCTCCCGTCTAGCCCTGATGGTTATCGGCTACCTGCATACCTTACCTGAAAATATAGCAGATCTAGTCGCGCTGGATAAACATGACTTGCTCGCGAACCCGCGTATCCAAGACGATCCCATCCGTGTGATGAGTATGAACACCCGCCTACATCCCATGTACCTGATTATAGAATTTTTAGTGGATGAAACATTAGTGGATGGAGAACACCAGCTCACAAGACGACCTGTGAATAAATATGAAACGTGGTTCATCAACCCGGAGGATCTAAGATTTGCTCCCTCTATCGCGGTGGACCGCGATGCTGTGGCTCAGGTAGCGCAATTTGGGAGGTTTATAAATCTCAATCACCGCCTATGTTACTTGGATCTGTACCAGGCTATGTACCGTTGGTGGCAGATATACCAGTACGTACCTTACGCTACCTCAACTACGCTTTTGGACATCACATTGACCTTTCGCGAGTACAACATCCCTGACCCTAATATGAACGACGTGCCTTACGTGCTGCGACCTCCAGCAGCAGTGAACATCACGACAAAACACGCGTACAACGTCTCCGTGGAACTAGAAGGCGAGACAGCGAATGTGCATGTTCGATGCCCAGAGTCAGAGGCACACAATTGTTTTTTTCATGCCATCAAAACCGAGCACAACCCCGAAACGTCGGAACATCAATCAGTACGCGTGACAGATTTTAAGGAAGCTCTTTACTGGGGAGCCAAGGACTTTATGAAACGCGTGAACATGGTACGCAGGGATCTACTCGGAGGTAAGACAGGTCCTATCGACATCATGTCCGAGGAAGTTCAAATCATCAGCCGCTTTTTCAACACTCCGGTACAGATTTACTCTACTTCTCTCGAACTACTGAATGAGTGTGTATGGGAAGGAGGAAGGCCTCCCATCAAACTGATGTACACCAACAGCGCTGAAACCCAACTGTACCTTAAAAAGGAGGACAGCTATCCCGATATAGCGTTCGGACATGTCGGTATCATCGACGCCATAGCGCAGATTCAGGAATGTCCTGTGTGCTCCAAGACATGGTGGAAGAGTCACGCCTGCAGAGTTGAACATGACAAGGGACGGAGGGAGCGCTGCCGTGCCGCGAGAGATAGACATCAGAAGGAGGACACGAGTAAGGGAATCTGCACTACATCACGCCCTGATTTTCATGCGACCATGAAAGACGGTCTCACGAACGAGAACGCGGTCGTCTACTACGATTTTGAAACGTACAGAACTGATGCGACGAGCGAACATGTGGTGTACGCCGTAGGGGCTCTTCGCGGTCAGAGGTATGTAGACTTCTACGGAGAGTATGCTCTTGATACGTTCTTTGAGTATCTGAGTGTATTAATTCCACCTACTTTCCAGTACCAGAAAAAGAGGATAAGACACACTATGATTCTGTGCGCGTGGAACGGAGACAGGTACGACGGGAAACTCATTTTACGTCACGCGCTACTGAGTCCCCGGTGGAAAAATAGTGTCAGCGTGCACAACCTACTTATCAACAACGGAAGAATCCTCAAGGCCAAATACGTGTTCACACAAAAGGACGGAAAACAAGTCAAGTACGTTACCTTCGACCCTGTGAATTTTTTCATGAGCAGTCTTCGAAAAGCCTGCGCTGATTTTAAAATCTCCAGTGAAAACAGCAAGAAAAACTTCCCACACAAACGGATCAGAAAGTACGCGGACTTGATGGAAAAGCTTTCTCTTGACGAACTGAATGACCCACGCTATTATTTCGGGGAAAAAAGCCACCGACTGTCAGAACCTTGGACAGCTGAGCAGGTACGTCCCTTCACGGTGATAGATGAAGAGCGAGGAGAGCTTGTTAGATTAAGAGAACTCAGTCGTTACTATCTAAAGGCGGATGTTATGGGTATGGCGGAACTATGTAAAAAGTTTTTCTCCCAGATCTACGACTCGCAGAAGTATGATTGTTGGAGATACATGACGGTGTCCCAAATGAGTTACACCGTATGGCACACAAATATAGACGTGAAGGAATCTAAACATTTGCGAGTACCTCCGTCAGACGCCTGTTACAATGCCATCAAAAGCTCTGTCTACGGGGGACGCGTATTTGTTGGACGTAAGGAATGGTTGACGTATACTCTACAAAACGACAATAGCCTTAAGAAGTACCTACTGGAACGTGAGGAACGCGCCAAGGTTTTAGCGAACACATGCCCAAGTGATTACGAGGGACTTTCGACGGAGGATAAGAACCTACTAGACCGACCTACTGAACTAGACTGGGAAGTACCTGAGCACTTGCACTATCACAACCTGCTACCTACGGACTACCTGGTAGAGTTAGATTTTAACTCTCTCTACCCGAGCGTGATGTACACCTACGATTACCCGACGGGCGAATGTATGTACACCACGGAATTACACAGTACCACATGCGAGTTTGAAGTTACTGGACGCTTACCTTTAGGAATCTACCAGGTTTCTTATGTACCTCCTACTGACCTGTTCCTTGCTGTGTTACCTAAACGAGTGAAGGGAGCCCTGAAATGGGAGCTAGTAGAAGGACAAGGCTGGTACACTTCAGTTGATTTGGAGAACGCCTACGCTGCCTGCTACACGATTAAGTTTCACGCTGCGTGGATATACCCTACGCACGGTAAGGTTTTCGTTGACCACGTGGTGAACGCTATGAAACTGAAGAAGGAAGGTGATGATACGGATAACGCTTCTCTTCGCGCGTACGGTAAACTGTTGGCTAACTCGCTGTACGGTAAAATGCTGCAAGCTGTTCATCGTACCACTAGCGAGGTCGTGCACACGAGGGAGGACGTGGTTGAATTCTGCAAGCGAAGTGTTTGGACAGGAGCTATGTTTATAGGAAACACCGTGATACTTAAGGGTATCCACCCCGAAATCATATACAACAAACCCTATCAAATGGGAGCCTTTATATTGGCTTACTCTAGACGAGAGAATTTGAAGAAGTTCAATACCCTCGCTCCAGGATACTTACGAAGAAAGTCGCAAGTGTTTAGCGACTGTAACACTGAAGTGCCTGCTGAGTATATCCGCAACTCTGTTGTGAACAGTCCTGTGTACGGAGACACTGATTCTATGTACGTGCGAGGCGACCAGCTGACTGCTGATCTGGATCTTAAAAACGAGTTTTGCCACCTAAAGGATGAAGACGCGACAGATTTTTTAAAGAACTCGAAGCGAGGGAAACCTGGAGGGAAACGTATCCTATGGATGATCAATCTGACCGTGAAAACTTACGCGTACGTCTACGTCAGCTCTAACAACAAAGCCTATTATGAAATCTGCTCGAAAGGAATTAATACGGAGCAGTTAACTTTCGGAGACTATATTCATGCCGCTGATCACTTTGGCTCGTTCGACTACCGAGGAAGGTTGGTGGATCTTGGAGATTCCATTAGAGGTCCTGTCGGCGCTGGTTCTAACGCTGGTACTTTCGCTAAAGTTTTTTCAGTGAACCTCCGTCGTACCTTCAACAAGACTGCTCAGACGGCTAGGGTGGTACTGGACAACGATTTCCAACTATCGCTCGGAGGACGCCTAACAGTTCCTGTAGGACACGTGTTAGCGCACGCGTTTGAAGTACCTATGAATGAAGAAGAGGAGATGGATCAGGTGACAGAGTACGTGGAGCTACTCTACCAAGAAGAGATGATGAAATTACAGGATGACTACCAATTCAATAGCGCGTGCTATTAAATACCGCGCTGAAATTACCAAGGACAAAATAAAATCATTATTTATTTATTCAAATGTACGAATACCCAGATAGAGTAGACTCGATTATGGATGAATTATTTGTACTACAAACCAAAATAACATCACTTCGCACGTTCACAGAATTACAATTTCGGAGCCTGGATCTGAAGAAGGCAAAACGAAACCGCACGCAGAAAAATAAATGTCAGTACGTGAGCGAGCGAAAAGGACGTCCATGCGCTGGCTACATCTGCCGGAAGAGCAGATCACTTTGTTACGCTCACCATCTACTAGCGGTCACACCTGAAGGTCAGAGCTCGTTATTCGAGAACAAGCCGCCATTAACGGAAGATGAAGTAGTAGATATACTTATGCGGGGGACCGCGCCCACATTGATGAGCGTCGAGGCTGTGGACGCGAGATGACCTTATCGTTAAGCTTGAGATTTTGAGTGCCGGGCTCGGATACTTTCTTGTCGGGTTCCACTAGCAGCCCTCCCTTGCGTATTTGGTTCACCAGCCTTCCTCTGTTTGATAAAATTCTTTTCCCCGAAGGAAACCTTTTCTTGGTGTCACCCTCGTAGTCTTCGAATATAGGTTTCAAAATAGGGTCTCCTAGATACCGAGGAAACGCGGTATTCCCCGTGTCTTCCAGACGTGGCATTTTTTTTTTCTCGGGGATACGTAATAAATATATCCTCGTATCTCAAAAAGGACTAATTAATAAAGTATATCGTGTCCCTGATTTCGGTGTTCATATGTTTAGTCTTGTTTTCCAAGCTCATTTAAATGGACAGAGATAGTGAGTGGATCGACGATCACGCATACAAGGAAGAGGAGGATCAAGAAGAAGAACAAGAAGACGTTCCTCCATTGAAATCCTTTACTGCTACCGAAAAACGTAGACAGACAGAACGCGACCTGCTAAAGTCCCAAGTGATACAGGAACTTTTGTCTACCTATGATCTCAAGACACTTCCAAACGCTTCCACCGCTAAACAGGCGAGTGTCCTCCGCCAAACAAAACCGAGTACCTCGGCAGCGTCCGGTGATAGTGGAGGAGACCGCTACTCAAAGTATTTCTGATAGCGAGGACGATGCTAGTGAAGACAAGAGGACGACGAAAAACCCGAAACTGGAAATCAACGCCGTCAAAGAGAAACATAACAAGAACACTATCAAAGTCACTAAAGGTCTACCTATCCCTCCTTTTCTGATGACCGTTGTCGCCCCTCGGAAATCAGGAAAAACAAACTTAGTGGTGGACGCGTTACTAGATACGGCGAAATTTTGTAACAAGTTTGATGTGGTGTACATTTGGAGTAAAACATTCAAGTTGGACTCGAAGTGGAGCAACGTGTGCTTACCTGCGGGATCTGTTTTTGAGGAGTTCATAGAAGAGGAGGCGCAAATTCTAATCGAGACAGTAGAATTTGTCAACGAACGCTTGAAAGTACCCGTGAACGTTTTAATGATTTTCGATGATATGATCACGGAGGGTATTATGCACAGACAAAAGTTAGGAACACTCGAAAAAATCGCGGTACGCGGACGTCATATCCACACGAGTATTATTATTATTACTCAACAATACCTAGCCCTGAGTGCTCCCGTGAGGAATAACACTACTAACATGTTGGTGTTCCGCGTACGTAACGGTGATGAGATGGACAAAATAGCACGGGAGAACAGGGAGTGGCTCTCTAACGAGGAATTTACACGTATGTTTTACGCTACCACAAAGGCACCGTTCTCTTTTCTACATATAAACAATCAAATGCAGGACCCAAAGCAGCGATTTCATAAAAACTGGAACTGCGTCCCTGACTATGGCTCCGCCTCCGACAGTACCAAACCGAAATCAATTCCGTGGTATGAAAGCGAAAGTATCGGCGACGATGACGAAGAAAGCGATGCTTACGGCACAGAAAAAACATATTCATGAACAGAAACCTGAAATCAAGTTAGCACAGCAGCTGCTACTTAATTTTCTCGTCAAAGATAGAAAGTCAAGAACCTCTACCGGGTCATCCAATAGTCCGCAAGTGGCTCAGCTATAAATTTCACGCTGCGAGTTTGGTATAACTGGAGTCTATCTTCTCCGAACTTTGAGCGTCTGCCTAGTGTCCGCAGCCATTCTGTTTCATTGGACTCGGGGTGGCCGATCCGCACGTAATCATGAAGTGGGTGTGGGTGTATTGCGTCCATTCCAAAGTCTATTATCCATACACGGTTCACATGACCATTTGTGATATCCAATAAAATGTTTTCCTCGTGTAAATCGTAATGGTATAGTCCTAATCCATGCATGTGATGAATTACACAACCTAGAGAGTCCATCAAACTAATCGGATGGGATACTTTAGCGAAAGCCACAGCGTTCGGAATTTTCCCTAGCACCATAAAGAATATTTTTTCTCCGGAAGCAGAGTCACATGTCCAGTAGTCTATCAAAGGAGCACCGATCCCAGCGGCGCTCGCTTCATTAGTCTTTTGAACCTCCCTATAGGAAGTAGCGTTCCCCGCCTGTTCATAGTTAAACACGGCGGGATCAGTGGACGAATAGTCCATAGTCCAATCTACGGTCCATAAATGAGGGTACTTGTGGTACATCTGTACTTTGAGAATATAGTTATGGATGTTTCCTTCCTCGTTAGACACCTGAAAGACAAAACCGCTTTCTCCTTTAGCGACAGGAGAGTCCCCGTAAATCTTCCAGTGATGTAAGCATTTATTACGGTCCACCAATGTCCCACTTTTGGTAACTTTAATATAACGGTTTGGAAGGTTGATGTAATTCCGTGCTCTCCCATTCACTTGCTTGCTCGTGAGCATTTTTTATAAAAACGGTTTTATTATGAAATACATATAAACTTTATCTAGGACCAGGAATTAATCGAATCTGTTTAATCTATTTCTTTCTAATGGCAGACGGTAGCGTGACTTTAAGCTTAGTTTTCTTCTGTTGTGACTTCAGTCTCTCATTCTTTTCTCTTTGCTTCAGCTCAGCCGCTCTCCGTGCTTTGTAGGCTTGAGTGTCATCCCGCACAGTAGACGTGTCCACGTAATTTCCGTTATTAGCGCCAGGACTTGTACGCGGTGGCGCTTTTCTTACTCGGGATCCCTTTCTCGGGATCTTAGGTGAGGAGCGTACCGGGGACACGGACGCTGGTGGTGGTGGTGGCGGTGAAATGTTTTGCCATGACAGTCCTTGAGGCGTTGGAGTTGCAGTCTGAGGAGACGTGATTCTAGGACGCTTAGGTGAAGAACCTCGAGGAACGCTATTGTTCTTACGTTTACCATTTTCGACTGGTGTACCAGCAGGAGGAGGAGCAGCAATAGCAGCAGGGGGAAGAACAGCTGTGCGTACCCTGTTCACTCTAGAAGGCGGATTCTTACGTCTCGTGTTTCTAGCCATTCTTCGCGCTATTTGTTCCTCGGATAGAGGGGTTTCCGAGCGTCCGAAGACGTAGGGATTCGGAGCTGCCTGAGATGCTGGCGGTGGTGGTGGTGGTGGTGGTGATGTAGACACCGGCGCGCCCTGCGAGCGTTCCCTCTCATCTTGTGCAGCAAGAATTCTTCTGATACGATCCTTTCTGAATTTAAGTCTCTGTTGAGCCTCAGAAGCTGAGAGAGGTTGCTCTAACTCTGTAGGGCGAACAATTTTAGAGATAACACGACGTCGTTTTTTAACCCCGTTAGTCACATGGGGCGGACCCCGAGATACTGGTGGACCCCGAGATGCTGGTGGACCCCGAGATGCTGGTGGTGGTGGTGGCGGCAGTGTCTGTGGTGGTGGTGGCGGTGGTGACGTTGATGATGATGATGATAGGTTGTCCTCGGTCGGGGGAGGATGATAAATTCGGTCCTGCTCACGTTGGAGGTAATCAATTCTCATTCGTTGGAAATCTTTAGGGTCAGTACGTTGACGTTTCTTAATTGTATGCGTACCGGCCACATGTGAACGTGGTGGTTGCCGAGGTGTTGGTTGTTGCGGTGTTGGTTGTGATTGGCGCGGAGGTAGTTGCGACGTTGACGGTCGCGGAGGTAGTTGCGATGTTGACGGTCGCGGAGGTAGTTGCGATGTTGACGGTCGCGGAGGTAGTTGCGGTGTTGGTTGTCGCGGTGTTGGTTGTTGCTGTTGCTGTTGCTGCTGCTGCTGCTGTTGATAGAAGTTTCGAAGTCTTTCTCGAGTAAGAGCATCGTTAGTAGCATTGTTCTGTTGTAGGTTTTTAGGGGTTTGGGATGGTCCAGCGGGTGGAGGTGGGGGAGGAGGAAATTTTCTCGCTGACACTTGTATCGTTTTTTCTACTGCTCGCATGTGATCGTAATAGTTTTTCCCGTGAGGGTCTACAATGTAGCCCATCATGCTACGCGTCTCCATATCAGTCGCGCCTTCAGCACCGAAGGCGCGTATATCCTCAAGTCGGGCACGTATACGTTTTTCCTCCTCTGGAACGGTGATCAGGGCTTGAGGATCTCCTCTCTTGAAGGCTGCCATCATCTGGTCCCATTCAACGATTGTTTTTTGGATGTACGCGACTAACTCATCAAGATCGGGTGCAGGCGGTACACCGTACTCATCATCACAAGGCGTCTGCGTCGCAATAGGTTTTAGAGATGACTTGGGAGGTAAGAGCCTTAAGTCTTCAGCTGATTCTGGTACGAGCTTACCGCGCGTAGGTACTCCGGGACTTGGAGGAGGTGGTGATGGGTTCGCTGTCGGCGGTGCGGTCACTGGAGTAGGAGGAGGTCTCACTGGGCTACTGTTCACTGTGATCGGCGTGGGTGGTGGGCCTGAGGAGTGGCCCGGAATGATCGGCGTGGGTGGTGGACCTGAGGAGCGGCCCGGAATGATCGGCGTGGGTGGTGGACCTGAGGATAAGTTCATTGGAGTGGTTGGCGCGGGCGGCGGACCTGAGGATAAGTTCATTGGAGTGTTCACTGTGATTGGCGCGGGCGGCGGACCTGAGGATAAGTTCATTGGAGTATTCACTGTCCTTGGTGTTGACGCGGGTGAACCTGAGAGTAACCTAGAGGTCAGTAAGTCACCTAAGGCAGAAGCGGCAGGTGTTTTATGCTGTAAGGACTCGAAAAGAACCTCCACGAGTAGATTACGCTTAGACTGTACAGCGGCACGGTCTACCACCAGTTCAGTTATTTCCTGCGCTGCTGCTTCATGGGTACCCGGGTTTTCGAGATCCTGAAGTAACCGAGAGCCTCCTGGTATTAGGCTAGGATTACTTGCTATTTGCATGGCTTGAGACCGTATATAATTTAGATCGAGAGCCGTAGGGAGGACTACTCCGTTAACAACGATTCCTGGTCCAGCGGGAGAAGCGTATGAAATAGGAACGTTTTCGTCCAGAATAATGTGTAGACGCCGTAAAGTTTCCTCAGGTGTCACGCTTTCGTCTAGAATCACCTGTCGCAGTTGCGTTATGTTTTCCGTAGTAGGACGCGTGTAATGAATATCACCTCCTGACGAGGAGGAGAAGGAGGAGGAGGAGGACAACGAATAGGCATCTTCAATAGTAGCGCCACGTTGAGGAGGTAAAGTTCGAACAGCTGGTGTAAGACCTGGACCTGGAGGAGTAGTAGCAGGAGAACCCACCTCAGTCCACGAAGAAGAAAGCCTATTGCGTGGATCACCGGGACTAGCAGGTTGTATCCACCCAGGAACGGGAGGACGCGCTGAGGCAGGGGGAGGAGGAGGAGGAGGAGCGGCAGTAGCAGTAGGTGACTTAGCGTATCGAACATCAGCTCCTAACGAGGAGGAGGAGGAGGAGTAGCTATCTTCAATAGTAGTACCACGTTGAGGAGTAGGCGTTGGACGTATAGGAGGAGGAGGATTCCGAAGAGCAGGCGGGGGACCTGGAGGAGGAGGAGGTACCGCGGGTTCTGGTGTTCCTACGGGAGGTGCTGGCGTGCGCGTTAGGGTATTGGCCACGTTGAGAATTGTGACTGGGATAGGTGATCCGTTACCTGGAGAAAACGTCGGGGTACCAGTAGGTGGCGGCGTTCCTACACCTCCTTCATCCGAAAAAAAGTCAGCGCTTCCTGTTGACGAACTACTGGTAGCAGGTGGTGCTTGCTGAATAGCACCCGGTGCCTGCTGAATAGCAGGTGGCGGTGCTTGCTGAATAGCACCCGGTGCCTGTTGAATAGGTAACGGTGGGAGATCAGGAACACCTAAGTCTCCTCCACCGATTAAAAGAGCATCAGGAACACCGTTCTCGATAGCAAGAGGAGGAGGACGAAGCGCGGCACGCTCTACAAAGACGCGCGGTGGTCTTCGTGGTCTTTTCGGTACACCACGCGTGTGATTCAGATCGAATTCCGTGTCAGTGCGATTAAGATGTTGCCTGTTCACTTCTACATTAGGACCGCGGCGTGGAGGGCGACCATGATCCATGGAATTTAATAAGAGGCTAGCAGGTATACTTACTTTACAATAAATTCACGGTACACATCTATCAATACAAATAAACGAAAACACGAAACATTCAAAAACAGTTAAGAGGGGATGAAAAGGGTTTTTATTTCATGTTCTTCTCAGTCTTCTTCTTCTTCTTTGGCGTTACTGTCTTCTTGAATCCTTTTGTGTGATTGCGATGAAAAAGCACAGCCAATGACTTGTGGTATTTCTTGTACGCTGGATCCGCAGCTAGAACACGGTCAGACGTGGCGTGGTTAGGGTGGAATCGACGGTCAGCATTATGTTCCTTCATTTTAATTGTGGAGGTTTTCACAGGCTTGATTTTTGGGA
>Ga0315292_10001853_pt1 | contig 11603 bp, 9 predicted proteins | sample YL17G13_0_MG_FD_204029 | JGI IMG/M metagenome (GOLD analysis project Ga0315292, IMG submission 204029) | Sediment microbial communities from Yellowstone Lake, YNP, Wyoming, USA - YL17G13_0 | ecosystem: Environmental > Aquatic > Freshwater > Lake > Sediment | place: USA: Wyoming | collected... | reverse complement strand
TCGGCCGGACGATCATGGTCCAGTGGGACGAGCAGTCCCCGCGCCCGTACTCGCGTCTCAACATGATCCAGGGCACCAAGGGCACCCTCGCCGGGTTCCCGAACCGGTTCGCCATCGAGGGTGTGAACAGCTTCCACGAATGGACCGAGGGTGAGGAGTGGGAGAAGTTCGTCGCGCAGTACGAGCACCCGCTGTTCAAGCGCGTGGGCGAACTCGCCAGGAAGATGGGCGGCCACGGCGGCATGGACTTCCTCGAACTCTACCGGATGGTCGAGTGCCTGCAGAACGGGCTGCCCCTCGACCAGAACGTCTACGAGGGCTGCTTCTGGTCGTCGATCGGCCCGCTGAGCGAGAAGTCGGTGAGGGAAGGCGGCGCGCCGCAGGACTTCCCGGATTTCACGCGGGGGAACTGGAAAACGACGAAGCCGCTGGGCATCATCGCCTGACGTAGGCGACGTACGCGTCGAAGAGCACGTCTCTCGGCGTGTCGTCGAGCGCCTCGCGCAGTGTGGCCTCGCACCAGCCTCGGATCTCGCCTTCAGCCACGCCGCGCGAGATGGCCATCTCGACGCCGGTCTCGCTCATGACGTACGGCAGGTACGACCGGAACGTCATGGGCACCGCGACCTCGAACTCCTCGTACGCGTCGAGCCGCAGGCCTGACACCGCATACGCAAGATCCCTGACATCGAGGTCGTAGCCTGGCTTCGGAGGATAGCGGCGCTCGAAGTCCGCGTACCAGGCATACAGCGCACCGCTGTCGCGGAGACGCCGGCCTGCGGAAAAGTCGTAGATCGCGAGGACGCCGCCCTTGCCCAGCACCCGGGCGATCTCCGGAAGGAACAGGGCGAGGTCCACGTAGTTGAGTGAGCCCGCGGCCGTCACGAGGTCGAACGACCCGGCCGGAAACGGCAATCGCTCGGCCTGGCCGACGAGGAATGCCGCTCGCGGCGCGACGGCACGGATGTGCCGCAGCATGTTTAGGACAGGCTCCAAACCGACCGCGGTGTCGGCCAGCGGCTCGAGCGCCGCCGTCGAGACTCCCGCGCCGCAGCCCACATCGAGCGCGCGTGTGACGCGACGGGCCAGCCGGAGATGCTCGCCGATCGCCCGGATGACATGCGGGTGCACCGCAGGACGATCGAAAGCGTAACCCGCCGCCATCCGCAGACTGTCATAGACGTCGTTCGCTGCCATCAGGCGCTCACTTCCGTGACGCCTGCCCGCCCCGGGCGCCGCCTGGCATGGCCGAACCGGCCGCGCGCCGCGCCAGCACGATCCGGAACGCCGACGCGATGGCCGCGCCTTTGGTGAGCGGCCGGCGCTCGGCGGCGTAGTGCGTCGCGAAGAACTGGTCGTGGCCGCCGGTGTTGAAGGCGGCCACCAGCACGCGGATGCGATCGCCGTTGACCCACGCCCTGATCGACTGGCTCGCGTCGGGTGAGACGACCTGAAAGGTCCGACCGTCCGGGGCCGTCAGGCTGGCCTCGCGGATTCGGGCCTTCGTGGATCGGAAGTCGTTCGTCCCGAGCGCATTGGCGTCCTGCGACCAGGGCCCGGTCATGACGACGCGTGGTTCTTCCACGAGGCGGCGCGCCACCGGGTTCGCGCGAGCGGTGCCGAGGGGGCGCCCGATGTGGTCGTCCGGGTACCAACCCCACTCGGCTTCACGCTCCCACCGCAACGTGTCGAACGTTCGCGGCAGCGTGAAGACCAGTCCCCACTGCCGAGGATTGACGTCCGCGAGCATCTCGAGGCGGTACGAGATATCGAAGACGCCACGCGGTCCTGCCGGGCGGACCGAAATCGTCCCGGCAACGTCGGATCCACTGACCGTGAAGACGACCTGGTCGCCGCGCCGCTCGCCTGCCGACAGCACCGTGCTCGCTGGGACGGGCGTGAACGGCGCGATCTCGTTGGCCAGTTGCGTCCCCGCCGCAGTCGCGACGCCTCCTTCTCTGTTCAGCGGCAACACCATCGGCACCGGCCGCAGCAGCCGGTGCTCATCGTCGAGCCCGATTCGCCGCGTGGCCTCTGCGAGTGCCGCAAGCGGATCGCGAGCGAAGACCTCTGCCTTCTGGGTGGCAGAGACCAGGGCCGCGGCACCCGGGACCACAACGGCCTCGCGCGCAACCGACACGCCGCGGCGATCGGTCACCGTGACGACGATCCGATCACCCGCGCGGGCGGCGGTGGCGGGAATCACCACTGCGCCGATGGCATGAGGCTCGATGTCCGCGCTCAGCGCGCCCATGGCCTTGCCGTTGCGCTCCCAGGCGATTCGGGTGTCCTTCAGGTTGTTGAAGTTGAACCGGTTCTGAACCGTCAGGGTGATCGGCCGGCCCGCCGCGACATCCGCCTTGAGCACGCGGAACGGCGTGTAGGCGTTCTTCATCCCGAGCCACTCGGGCTTCTGCCGGCGCCAGCCGTCGATCGGCCCCCAATGGCCGTAGCCCTTGAGATCGCCGTTGGGCATGTGGAACACATCGTCGACGCCGCTCCACACCGCCCCGCCGAGGCAGCCCGTTTGCTGCCAGATCAGATCGACCATGCGCGCCAGAGGACGTCCCCAGTCCTCACGCACCCACGGGTCGGTCGCCAGTTCCCGACGGTTGTAGCACTGCAGGTGTGCGTATTCGCCGAACCACACCGGGCGGGCGAGCGTGCTCCACTCTTCCGGGTTCTTTTCGCCGGGGTAGTGATAGTTCGCGAGGTCGGCGGTGCTCCCGGCGTTGTTGTACCCGCCCCAGGACTGATCGTGGAACGTGAACGGCCTGGTTGGATCGTCCTGCTTCGCAACCTCCAGCACCTTGGCGAAGAGCGGCGTCCACAGCGACTCGTTGGCGAGCGACCAGATCAGGACGCTCGGGTGGTTGCGGTGAGCCGCGATGTTGTCCAGCGTCGCGCGCAGAAAGTACACGAAGAACTTCGGGTCGAGGTGGTTCCAGGTCTTCCAGACCGCGCCGGCCTCGTGACTGACCCAGCAGATCGCGGCCTCGCTCTCGACGAAGATGCCAAGCTCGTCGCACGCGTCCAGGAACTCCTCGCTGGGCGGGTAGTGCGACGTGCGCACCAGGTTCACGTTTGCCGCCCGGAACAACTCCGCATCCCTGCGGCAGAGTTCGGGCGTCAGGCTTCGCCCGCGAATCGGATGCACCTCGTGCCGATTCACGCCAAGCAGCTTGATTGGGCGGCCGTTGACGAGCAGGCGGTTGCCCTCGACCCGCACTTCGCGCAGACCAACCCGCTGCCGGAGAGTCTGGACCGCCTTGCCATCGACGGTCAGCGTCGTTTCGAGCATGTACAGGTCGGGGGTTTCAGACGTCCACAGGCGGGCATTGCCCACGACGAGCGGAACTGCGCCTTCGGCGTCGGCGGCGAGTGTGCCGGCCGTGTCAATCAGCCGATGGCGGACGATCGCACGGCCCGGGCGGCCAGACATGTCGAGATCGCTGTGTACCGTCACCCGCGCGTCGCGCCCGGCGACCGACGTCTCGTACCATTGGCGCGCGATGTGGGTGGGCGGCACGCAGAACAGCGTCACCTTGCGAATGATGCCGCCGACCTGGTGCGCCGCGTACTGGGAGATGCAGGAGATCGAGTCTGGTACTGATTCGCTCTGCACGCGAACAACCAGTTCGTTGCGGCCCGGCCGGACGGCGGCGGTGGCATCGACTTCGAAGGGCACGAAGCCACCGGCATGGCCGCCGACAACCTGGCCGTTGACCAACACCTCAACGACGGCGTGGACGGCATCGAATCGCAGCTTGATTGTCATGCCCTGCCAGTCCGCGGGGACATCGACGCTGCGCCTGTAGGTGGCGAACCCGCCCGAGGGCACTTCGAAGCCCTGCATCGCCCACTCTCCCGGCACTTCGATCGGCTTCGGGGCGGCGCCGTCGACCGGCGAGAAGCTCCACGCGCCGTTCAGCGAGAACAGCGGGTTCGCCACGCCGGCCACCGCGGCCGGCCTTGGCGTGAGGACAGGCGGCGGGATCACCAGCGCATCGAAGTCCTGGCTCAGCGGGGCCGGCGGGACCACTGATGCGGACTGGCCGAGACTGGCGGCCACGTCACCGTGAGGGATGAACGCCTGGAGCAGGAGCGCCAGGAAGAGGACTCGGGTCAGCGGCGTCATGTGGCCCAGATACTAGATCCGGCGCCAGGATGCCGCAAGGACAACGACTGCCACTCACGCGCAGGCACTGGCCACAGGGGACGCGGCGACCGGGCCAGAACGCGTGGGCCGTGGTAGGATTCGTTAATCCGAACATCCCAACCCGGAGGAGGCCGCATGATTTCGATCCTCGCGCTCTGGCTCCCGATCCTCGTGTCGGCGGTCATCGTGTTCGTGGCAAGTTCCCTTCTTCACATGGTGCTGCCCTTCCACAAGGGCGATTTCGCCAGGGTCCCGAACGAAGACGAGGTGATGGACGCGATTCGCAAGGCTGGCGTCAAACCGGGCGACTACATGATGCCGTACATGACTGCACCGTCCGCCATGAAGGACCCGGCCTTCGTCGAGAAGTTCACGAAAGGCCCGGTGGCGGTGATGACCGTCATGCCCGGGGGGCCTCCGGCGATGGGCGGCCAGCTCGCGCAGTGGTTCTTCTACTGCGTGCTCGTGGGTATATTCGCGGCGTACATCGCGGGCCGCGCTCTCCAGCCCGGTGCGCACTACCTCGCGGTGTTCAGGTTTGCCGGGGCGACGGCGTTCTTCGCCTACTCCATCGCCCTCTGGCAGGACTCGATTTGGTACAAGCGGAAGTGGAGCACGACGATCAAGTCGACGATCGACGGCGTGATCTACGGCCTGCTGACCGGCGGCACCTTCGGCTGGCTCTGGCCGAACTAGCGCCGTGACTTGGTGAAGCGGGTCGAGATCGTCGAGCAGCCGGCTCAACGCCACCGCGCGGTATCCGGAGGCCAGGTCGCCCGACCGCGTGCCCGCGCGAGCGCTCGTCCGGACACCGTCACGCCGCGCCCCCGGAGTTCCCGCCTCCGGGCATCCGCATGGCCTGGCGGATGCGCGATCTCAGGTCCCGGACGCGCGGGTCCTTGAACCAGACATCCAAGCCGAAGGCGGGGGTGGTCCAGACCATGAGACTGCCGATGCGCTCTGCTAAGTATAGGAACTCACAATTACGATGACGTATTCTGCCTCATCACGCGGCCGCAGCGAGCGCCTCGCGCGCGGGCAGTTTCGCCAGCAGTCGGCCGAGGTCGGCCCGGGTGAACTTCCACTCGAACGGTTTGGCGACCTGTTCGTAGTGGGTCTGAAACCGCAGCAACCGGTCCTCCAGGACCGCCAGGCTGGTCGCGTCGTTGGGGGTCAGGACTTTCCGTTGCACAATCGAGAAGTAGATTTCGATCTGGTTCAGCCAACTGGCGTGGACCGGCGTGTGGACGACCACGAGGTGGGGCCACCGGCCCTGGAGACGGGCGGTGCCCGACGCCCCCGCGTGCGACGAGCCGTTGTCCAGCACCCAGAAGACGCGGCGCGCGGATCGATAGGGCTCCTGGGCCATGACGTCGGCGACCAAGCGATCGAACGGCACCCGCCCGGTCGTGGGTTCGCATCGGCCGAAGAGCTTGGCGCGGTGGACATCCCAGGCCGCGAAGTACGCCCAGGCGCCGGCACGCTTGTATTCGTGTTCCACTCGCATGGCCCGGCGCGGCGCGGGCGGCGTAGAGGGATGACACCGGTGGCGGGCCTGAATGCTCGTCTTCTCGTCGGCCGAGAGGACATAGTCGTCGGCACCGAGGGGTGCCCCGTCCCACGTCTGATGATACAGATCGAGCACCCGGCCGGCCTTCTCAGCGAACGCCGGATCACGGGGGAAAATCCAACTGTGGTGACGCCACGGCTTAATCGCGTCGGCGCTGAGCCACCGCCAGAGCGTGGCGTCACTGATCTGCGCGACAAGGCCACGGGCGACGACCGCCCGGTGCAACTCGGGGATCGTGAAATGGGCGAGCGGGAGGTCGAGGGCCGCCGGCAACTCGCACGCCAGGCGCTTAACCTCGACGACGACGCTGGGGGGAAAAGCGGGCTGGACGCCCGCCGCGCGGCTCTTCGTCGAGGCCGGCGAGGCGGTCCAAGAAGAAGCGCTTGCGCCATTTACTGACGATCTGGCGCGGCAAGTCGACGCGCGTGGCGATGTCGTCGTTGCCGAGGTCCTGCGCGGCAAGCAAAATGATCTTGGCCCTAACGACGTCTCGATACGGTGACGTATATTTCCGAGCGCGCGCTTCAAGCTCGACGCGTTCGGTGTCGGACAGACCAATACTGAACGGGCTGTGTCTTGGCATGCACACGCCTCCAAGGGACGCAGTAAGCATAGCATGCAAGGCCGCATCGTGTCAGTATAATACGTCATCGTATTTATGAATTACAGTACTAAGGCACCCTCCAGCAACCGGAAGGCCTCGTCCTTCTGACCAAGGCCAGCGAGCACGTGGGCCTTCAGGATCGGGGAAAGATAGCCCCGCGAGGAGGCCTGCTCCATCTCTGCCAGGATCCTTCGCGCGTCTTCCCGACGGCCCGTGCGCCCGCAGGCCAGGCCCAGCGGACCCAGGATGGCCAGCGGCCGCTCGGGAAGCAGTCTGAGGCTCGCCTCGAAATCCAGAACCGCCCCGTGGGGCCTCCCGAGGCGGAGAGTGGCGTAGCCGGTATTGAAGGGGATGGTCCAGTTGTCGGGTTCCACCAGGAACAGCCGCCGGCCCTCCTCACCAGCCTGCGCGGACGGGCCCTTCGCGTTCAGGTACCAGACGCGGTTGAGGGAGTTGTAGGGAGAGAAGGGGTCCAGTTCCCGTGCTCGATCCAGGTGGACGATGTGCTTGCCGTGAGCGGCCGCCAACCCCTTCACAATCTGCCCGCCGACGTCCACCGCCGTGCCAATCGGGAGCGGCCCCTCCGCGATTCGCGCGGCGAGGGTCTGGCCCTCAAGCAACTCCGTCACGAGATAGCGGACGGGAACGGGATCCGGAATTCGCCCTTCGACTCGCCGCTTTCGCGGCTCGCTCAGGGCAGGCTCGTCGCCGGCTTGCTCGCCCGGGACTTCGGAGTCGGGATTCGATGGGGTGTTCTCGCCAATGCCGTGGATGGCGAGGATGTTGGGATGGTTCAGCGCGGCCACGGCCCGCGCTTCCTGCTCGAAGCGGCGAAGGCGATCCGCATCCGTGGCGAACGAGGCACGCAGGACGTTGATTGCGACCTCTCGGCCCAGCCGCGTGTCGCGGGCGCGGTAGACCTCGCCCATTCCGCCCGCCCCGAGCGGAGCCACAATCTCCTACGGGCCGAGGCGGGCGCCGTTGGCGAGGTTCATGACTGATTCCCTGCACCAGTCGGGGGCCCGGCAGGCGGACAGATCGCAGCACGCTTCCCGATGCGGCCTTCCGCGATGGCGGGGGATCAGAAAGCGCCGGGCGGGCCGGGCCGCCCGGCGCCTACAGGTGCTGCCATGGCATCGCCACGATTGACCGGTTCAGGCGTGCGGGACGCGGGCATCGACAGATGACGAAACCTTCCCGCACCTGCGGGTGGTCGCGCAGGAAGGACACGAGACCGGTGACATCCCGAAGCGAAGGCCTGTCAGTCCACTTGACCTCGATGGCGATTGTTCGTTCAGGCAGTTCGACAATGTAGTCCACCTCCGCCCCGTCTTTCGTCCGGAAGTACGACAGGCTCCCGGCACCAGCGTACTGCAGGCGCTTCCAGATCTCGATGCCAACCCAGTTCTCGAAGTAGCGACCAGGATTGGCGAGAACCAGGTTGGGATCCGGCGAGACTCCGCACGCGGCGTGCTGAATGCCAAGGTCGGCGAACAGGAATCTGGGGGTCGACAGCAGGTGCCGGCGTGGGCTCTTCGAGAAGACCGGCACGGTGAACCCGATGAACATGTCTTCGAGCAGCTGGTAGTAGGACTTCACCGTCGGCTGCGACAATCCCACTTCTCTGGAGATGGCGGCGAAGTTGGTGATCTGGCCCGACTCGCGGGCGGCAAGGCGAAGAAAGTTGACGAAGGCGCCCCAGTCCCTGACCAGGGCTTCCCGGCGGATCTCCTCTTCAAGATGCACAGTGACGTAGGAGCGGAGAATCGGCGCTCGGTCCTCTTCGTTGAGCAGCACGACACCCGGGAGATCGCCGTAGGCGAGGCGCGCCTCCAGGTCCTCCGGCGGAAACGTCGAACCTAGCCTCGCACGTCGCCCCGGGGGCACGAGCATGGCCTGGTGACGAGCGCCCTCGGGGACCCGGGCAGGTCTCTCGGGAAGCATGAGCGGCAAAAGCCTGTGCAGCATGCACCGCCCGGGCAGAAGATTGGCGCCCGTTCGCCGCAGTTTCCTTGCGGAACTGCCGCAGAGCACGAATCGCCACCTGGTCTTGTCGCGGTCGTAGAGCAGTTGCACGACGTCGAACACGGCCGGGACGGCCTGCGCCTCGTCGACGAACACGATCGACGAGGTCTTCCCTGCCGGGAGCGCCTCGCACTCCTTCCTGAACAGACCGGGCTCGGCCATCAGCCGTGTCCGCTCTTCGGGGTCAGCCAGGTTGATGTGCAACGACGCCCGGTCGAGCAGGTGCTCGAGCAGCGTGGTCTTGCCGGTCTGCCGTGCTCCGAAGAGCACGTGGACGAAGGGCTTGCGAAGCTGCCGCTCGAGCGCGGGCCGATACCAGCGATCGATCATGCTGACTTTATAATCCTCGTCTGTTTACAAAGTCAACTGGAGTCTCACGCGGCCCCCCAGCGCGGCCACGTTCGATCACGAAATCGACGATGTGCCTGGGGGCTTGGGACCGCTCATCTTCCTGACCATGTCCACGACGAAGGCGGCGCAGTACTCGCCCGCGATGGCCTGGAAATCCGGCGCGTGGAACTCTGAGTCCGAGATGATACGGATGGCCAGGAAGGGTGTCTTGAACCCCGCCGCGGTACCGGCCGCGAACGCACTCTCCATGTCTTCCGAAGAAACGCCGTAGGTCTTCCGCATCCAAATCAGGCGATCGACTTCCCGGTTGAACTCGAAGGCGGAGCCGATGATGCCCTTCACGACCCGCCCGCGCGGATTCGGCATCGCGAGCGCGGCCTCTCTCGCCTGCGCGTCCCCGGGGAAGTTCTTGAATTCCACTCGCTCCTTCCCGTCCAGCCGGATCCGGTGCGGCATCGGGGTCCAGCGCGCCAGATCGACGCCGGCGCCCGCGTCGGCGTGCGTGGAGCGAAACGCGCCGTAGTCCACGCTGGCCTCGCCCACCACGATGTCGAAAACCTTCAGCTCCGGATCGGCGGCGCCGGCCGTGCCCTGGTTGATGATCAGGCGAGGATGGAAGTTGACGATGGCGAGGGTCGTCGCCGTCGCGGCGTTCATCGAGCCGACTTCGGTGCGGGAGACGACCACGCTCTTGCCGCCCATGCGCCCGCGCCAGAAGGTCCACGCGGCGATCTGGATCTCCTCTTTGCCTTCGAGCGCCGCCAGCAAGGGCTGCAGCTCCGAGTCCACCGCGCCCTGGACGACGATGTCCACGGCCGCGTGAGCGGGCGCGGGCCGCGGCGCCACGGCTGGCGGATGCTGCGCAGACGACGCGCAGCCTGTCAGCAGAAAAAGAGCGAGCGCGGCAAGCGCGCCGCGCCCGAGGTCGGATGCACGTGAGGTTCGCACGACGGGATTCTACAATCCCAGCTTCTTTCGCGCGAGAGGACGGGCGAAGGCGTTCGTCGGATTGTGCGCGGTGGAGGCCATGACCTTCTTGTAGTAGTCCATGGCCGCCGCCTGATCGCCGAGCTTCTCGTGCGTCTGCGCGATCAGGCCGAGGATGAACGGATCGGTCTGGTTGCCCTTCAGAAACTCGGCCAGGGCGGTCTTGTAGTCGCCGGTGTAGAACGCCACGTAGCCCACCAGGTACGGATAGAAGGGCACCTGCTCGGGATTGGTGCCGGTGTCCAGCGCGGTCTTTGCGGCAGCCACGTGCTTCTCGGCCTCGGCCTTGTTGCCGCGGCGCGCGGCGAGCCTGGCCTGGGCGTGGTACCAGCGGAACGCCCAGAGATCCTTGCGAGCCGCCGAGATATCTGGCTCCTGGAGACCGGCTTCGTACCCGCGCTTGTACCACGCGGCGGCCGTGTCGAGGTCGCCGGACTCGATGCACACGCGAGCCAGTTCGTTGGCGATCTCGCCCGCCATGAAGAAGTCCTTGTCCTTCGTCAGGTAGCGCTCGTACAGACGGCTTTCCCACGGAATCGCCCCCTTGCAGTTGCTCTCGAAGGCGTACGACATCGCCATCGACCGCAGCGCATTCGCCTCCGCCGCGGGCGTCAGCGGCATGGCCAGGGCCTTTGTGAAGTGCGTGCGGGCCTCCGCGTATCGGCCCATCAAGTCTAGTTGGACACCGACACGGACGCGCGCCGGCACGGATTCCGGAAACCTTTCGGCGGCCTGCAGGTAGGCAGCAAGGGCCTTGTCGGCCTTGCCATCGCGCATGAGCTGCTGCCCGGCGCGCAACGCGTCCGCTGCCGGGTCCTGGGGCTGCTGAATCGCCGGCGGTTGCTGAGTCGACGGAGCTTGCGAAGCAGGCGGCGCCTGCGCGGCGAGAGACGCGGCGCCGAGGGCGAAGACAATACACGTGTACCCGATTCCAGAAGTTATCTGCATGAACAGTATTATCGCACGGCCCAATGGGTGACGAACCGCCATGGGACCCGGGTGCACCTGTCGCCTGATCCCGACGGGCGCGCTGCTGCCGCGTTGACAGCGGCCGGCGCCCTCCATACTATTCCCCGCAGTGGTGCCAATGGCCGTCGTCTGGACAGCCGTCTGGTTCCCGTCCCCCTCGTTGACGCGCCTGAGCTCCACACACCGCCGCCCCAGTAGAGCGGCAGGAGGTCGCATTCAGTGAAACGCAGAGACTTCATCACACGGAGCCTGGCTTCAGCGGCCGCGCTGGCCACCACGCCGATTGTCGCCGACGCCAGGCAGGCGGCTGCTCCGGCGTCGCCCGCGCGCACCGGGACACGCTTCCGACTCAACTACGCCCCCAGCTTCGGTCAGTTCAAGGCTTCGGCGGGCACGGATCTGCTGGCCCAGATTCAGTTCGCGGCGGACGAGGGTTTCACGGCCATGTTCGACAACGGGCTCATGAACCGCCCTGTCGAGCAACAGGACCTGATCGTGCGAGAGCTCTCGAAACGCGGCATGCTGCTGGGCCCGTTCGTGCTGTATGCCGAGTTCGGCAAGAAGAGCTTCGTCCTGCGCGACAAGGAGAGCAGAGACGCGATCGTGCAGAAGATGCGCGACGGCGTCGCGACGATGAAGCGGACCGGGTGCAAGCTGGCGCTGGTCGTGCCCGGACGCTTCGACGAGAGCCTGGCCTGGGACTACCAGACCGCCAATGTCGTCGACAACCTCCGCGCGTGCATGGACATCTGCCAGCCCGCCGGGTTGGTCCTGGTCCTCGAGCCGCTGAACCCGAAGAACCATCCCGGCTTGTTCCTGACGAAGATCCCGCAGGCCTACCAGATCTGCAAGGCGGTCAACAACCCGTCGTGCAAGATCGTGAACGACATCTACCACCAGCAGATCACCGAGGGCAACCTGATCCCCAACATCGAGGC
>Ga0315292_10001852_pt1 | contig 11607 bp, 22 predicted proteins | sample YL17G13_0_MG_FD_204029 | JGI IMG/M metagenome (GOLD analysis project Ga0315292, IMG submission 204029) | Sediment microbial communities from Yellowstone Lake, YNP, Wyoming, USA - YL17G13_0 | ecosystem: Environmental > Aquatic > Freshwater > Lake > Sediment | place: USA: Wyoming | collected... | reverse complement strand
GCTGGAGCCGCTCCGAGAGGAGAATCCCCTGCGTGCCTTTGCCGGCGCCTGGCGGACCGAGCAGGAGAATGTCGAAGGGAATAGTCATGCCGTGAAAGGTAAGCGGTCAGCGTTGAGCCGTCAGGATGAGCACGAAGGGGGAGCGGGCATCCGGCCCGGCTCCCCCTTGATTGCCGCCCGGCGCGCCGCCCGCCCCGGTTCAGATGAAGCGCTGCTGGCGGCCCCGGAACTTGATCCGTCCCGACTTCATGAAGCTGTCGTACTTTCGGAGCGTCCGGTGCTGCTCCACCTGCGCGATCGTGTCGAGCAGGACGCCGACGACGATCAGGATGGAGGTACCGCCGAACTGCGCCTGGAAGCCGACCTGCTTGGACACGATGATCGGCAGCAGGGCAATCACCGCCAAAAAGATGGCACCCGGCAGCGTCACGCGTGCCAGCACATGGTCGATGTAGTCGGCCGTGGCCGACCCCGGTCTCACCCCTGGAATGAAGGCCCCCTGCTTCTTCAGGTTTTCGGCCAGGTCCACCGAGTTGAAGATGATGGAGGTATAGAAGTAGCTGAACAGCAGGATCATGGCGGCGAAGACCAGGTCGTACGCCAGCCCGCCCGGCGCGAAGACGTTGGCGAACTCGGTCAGCACCGGAATCTTGGTGAACTGGGCCAGGGTCCCCGGCACGATGATGATGGTCTGGGCGAAGACGATCGGCATCACCCCCGCCGTGATCAGGCGGATCGGGATGAAAGTCTTCTGGCCCTCGCGGACCCGGCCGCGGCCCATCACCTTGCGCGGGATCTGGATCGCGATGCGGCGCGCCGCGATCGTCATCCCCACCACCGCCCCGATGGCGCCGACCAGCACGGCCATCAGCACCATGGCGCCGGGGAACGAGACCACGCCATCCTTGATGAAATTGACCAGCTGGATGCTGGCCGGCCAGATCCGCTCGAGAATCGACACGGTGATCAGCAGGCTCATGCCGTTGCCGATGCCGCGCTCGGTGATCTGCTCACCGAGCCACATGACAAAGATGGCGCCACAGGTCAGGGCCGTCACCATGATCAGCCGCGAGGCGAACCCGGGGTTCGGCACCGCGCCCGGAATGCTTTCGGTGAAGAGCGTAAAAGTGTACGCCTGGGACAGCGAGATGAAGATCGTCATGTAGCGGGTCCACTGGGTCAGCCGCTTCCGACCCTCCTCCTCCTTCTGCATCTTGCTCACCGAGGGGACGATGCCGCCGGCGAGCTGGAAGATGATGGACGCCGAGATGTACGGCATGATGCCCAGTGCGAACACGGTGGCGCGCGACAAGCCGCCGCCGAGGGCGTCGTACAGACCGAAGAAGCCGGCGGCCGCCGAGTTCTGGATGAAGGCCGCGAGGGCGGGCACGTTCACCCCCGGCGCCGCGATGTGGGCGCCGACCCGGTAGATGACGACCGCCAGGAGGGTGAAGAGCAGCTTGCGTTTGAGCTCCTCGTCCATGGCGAACGACGGAACGCGGGGCGCCGTCATCAGGCTTCGACCGTTCCGCCGGCCGCCTCGATCTTGGTCCGGGCCGTGGCGGAGACCGCCAGTCCCCGCACCGTGAAGGCCCGCTCCGCTTCACCCATGCCGAGCAGTTTGACCGGCCGGTCGGGCTCGCTGACGAGCCCCGCCGCATGGAGGCTGGTGGGGGAGACCTCGTCCCCGCTCACCTTGCCCAGCGACCGCAGGTTCACCACCTGGAAGGTGATCTTGAATGGGTTGGTAAAGCCGCGCTTTGGCAGCCGCCGGTACATCGGCATCTGGCCGCCCTCGAAGCCCGGGTTGGTGGAGCCACCGGTGCGGGCCTTGTGGCCCTTGTGCCCCTTGCCCGACGTCTTGCCGATCCCGCTGCCCACGCCGCGGCCGATCCGCTTGCGACTCTGGCGCGATCCCGGCGCCGGCTTCAGCGTCGACAGCGTGATCCGGGCGCTCTTCTCATCATGTGCCACGTCTTAAGCCTCCTCGACCGGCGTCACCTCGATGAGGTGCCGGACTTTGAAGAGCATCCCGCGCGCAGACGGGGTGTCCTTCACCACGATCTCATGCTGGTAGTGCCGCAGTCCCAACGCCTCCAAGGTCCGGAGCATGGTTGCGGCGTGGCCGATTCCCGACCGGATCTGCTTGACGCGGAGCCCTGCCTTGGCCGTTTCGGCCGGGAGGATTGCCGCGTGGTATACCGGGCCCTGCCGCCCCACCACGGGATTCCGTCCCATGATCAGGTCTCCTGCTGCCGCGGCCGGTAGGGAAGCGCCGAGGCCTCGATGCCCCGCTCCAGCGCCACCTGCCGGACCGACACCAGCTTCTTGAGCCCGGCGATCGTCGCCCGCACCATATTGTGCGGGTTATTCGACCCCAGGCTCTTGGTCAGAATGTCCGAAATCCCGGCGCACTCGAGCACCGCGCGGACCGCGCCACCGGCGATGATGCCGGTACCGGTCGCGGCAGGCTTGAGCAGCACCTGTCCCGCCCCATGCTTGCCCAGGACGTCGTGGGGGATCGTGGTGCCGGTCCGCGGGATCTCGCCCATGGTCCGCTTGGCGGCCTCGACCGCTTTGCGCACCGCCTCGGACACCTCGTTCGCCTTGCCGGTGGCGAAGCCGACCCGACCCTTGCCGTCGCCCACCGCCACCAGCGCGTTGAACGAGAAGCGGCGGCCGCCCTTGACCACCTTGGCGACCCGGTTGATGTCGACCACCTTCTCGATCAGCTCGCTGCCGCCCTCGCGCTCGCGTTCGCGCCGGGGACCCCGGCCCTGCCCGCCCCGACCCTGGCCGCCCCGGCCCCGTCGCTGCTGCGGTTCGCCCGTCGTCGGGGCGCCTGTCGCCGTCTGCTGCTCGTCACTCATCAGAACTCCAGTCCGCCTTCGCGGGCGCCATCAGCCACGGCCTTGACCCGCCCGTGGTAGCGATAGCCGGCCCGGTCGAAGACCACCGTTGTGATTCCGGCGCCAAGCGCCTTCTGGGCGAGGAGCTTCCCCGCCGCCTTGCCCTTCGCGACCTTGCCCGCGCCGGCCACTGCCACGCCGTCGCTCTGGTCGGATACGCCGATCAGCGTCACGCCACGATCGTCGTCGACGAGCTGCGCGTAGATGTGCTTCAACGAACGGTAGACCACCAGCCGGGGACGGCTGGCGCTGCCGCTCACCTTCTTCCGGACCCGCAGGTGGCGCCGGTAGCGCCGGTCTTGCCGCGTCTTGGGGGCATGAATGGCACGCATTACTTCGCTCCTGTCTTGCCGGCCTTGCGGCGGACACGCTCGCCCTGGTAGCGGATACCCTTGCCCTTGTAGGGTTCGGGCGGCCGGACATTACGGATCTCGGCGGCCACCTGGCCGACCAGTTCCTTGCTGGGCCCGCCGATCCGGAGCACGGTAGCGCTCTCCAGCGTGAACTTGATTCCCGGCGGGGCCGGAATGCTCACCTGGTGAGAAAGACCCACGATCAGGTTGATCCCGGTCTTGGTCGCCTCGGCCTTGTAGCCGACTCCCTGGATCTCGAGGGTCCGGGTGAACCCCGCCGAGACACCCTCGACCATGTTGGCGATGAGGGTCCGGGTGAGGCCGTGCAGCGCCTTGTGGCGCGGCGCCTCACTGGCGCGCGTGACCACCACCTGACCGTTCTCCAGGGTCGCCGTGATGCCCGCGGCGATGGTCCGGTGGAGCTCGCCCTGCGGGCCCTTCGCCGTGATCTGGTCCCCCTGCAACCCGACGGTGACACCCGCGGGGACGGGAACGGGCTTCTTGCCGATGCGCGACACGTTGCCTCCTACCAGACCACGGCGACGAGCTCGCCGCCCAGGTTCGCGCGCCGAGCGTCGCGGTCGGTCATCAGACCGCGCGGCGTCGACACGATCGCCATGCCGAGCCCGTTCTTGACCCGCGGAATTTCGCGGGACTTGACGTAGCGACGGAGCCCGGGCGTACTGACGCGGTGGACCTCGCGGATCACCGGCAGCTCGTTGTGATACTTCAGGTACACCCGGAGGACCGGACGCCCGTCATCATCGAGCTCCTTGTAGTCCGCGATGTAGTGGTTGTCGCGGAGGACTCGCGCCAGCTCCGCCTTGAACTTCGACATCGGCACGTCGACGCGCTTGTGGCCCGCCGTACACGCGTTGCGGATGCGGGTCAGCATATCCGCGACAGGATCAGTCATACTCATGCTCGGCCCTTCCTCCTACCAACTGGCCTTGCGCACGCCCGGGATTTCTCCCCGAAGCGCGAGCTCTCGAAAACAGATGCGGCACAGACCGAACCGCCGAAGCACCGCCCGCGACCGGCCGCACCGCTGACAGCGGCGCACCACCCGGCTCTTGAACTTGGGCACCCGCTTGGCCCGCTCGATCCAACAGGTCTTTGCCATGGAATCTCCTCGTCCTCGTTTACGCGGCCTGGGCCGGTGTCTCGCCCCGGAACGGCCAGCCGAATTCCCGGAGCAGGGCCATGGCCAGGTCATCCCGCCCGGCCGACGTCGCGATGGTGATGTCCATACCGTGGATCTTGGCGACCTTGTCGTAGTCGATCTCCGGGAAGATCAGCTGCTCCCGGATCCCGAACGAGTAGTTGCCGCGGCCGTCGAAGCTCTTCTCGGGCAGCCCGCGGAAGTCGCGCATCCGCGGCACGGCGAGCGTGATGAGCCGGTCGAGGAACTCGTACATCCGCGCCCCGCGGAGCGTCACCATCGCCCCCACCGGGACGCCCTGACGCAGATTGAAGTTGGCGATCGACTTCTTGGCCCGCGTCACCACCGCCCGCTGGCCGGTGATGGCCCCCATCTCGTCGACCACCGCGTCGAGTTCCTTGGGGTTCTTCGAGGCCGAGCCCAGGCCCACGTTGAGCACGATCTTGGTGATCCGGGGGACCTGGTGCGGATTGGTCAGGCCGAACGCCTTGGCCAGCCGGGCCCGGATCGTGGTCTCGAAGAGCGTCTGGAACCGGGGCGTCCCCTCGCGGGCCTGCGCTGCCGGATCGGTGGCGCCGGCCGGGGCCGCCCCGCCCTTGACCTTGGCCGGCGCTCCCGCCGGCGTCCCCTTCTTCGGGGCCTTGGGTGCTTGCTTCTCAGCCATGGTTACCGCGTCCTCGCAATCGGCTCGCCCGACTTCACCGCGATCCGCTCGACGGTGCCGTCCTCATCCACCTTCCGGCGGACCCGGCTCGGCTGCCCGCTCTTCGGATCGATCAACATCGCCTTGGAGTGGTGGATCGGCGCCGGGAACTCCATGATCCCCGCCGCCGCCGTCTGCGTCGCCTTCCGGTGACGCTTCACCACGTTGACGCCTTCCAGCGTGATCCGCCCGCTCTTCGGATAGACCCGCAGCACCCGGGCCCGCTTCCCCTTGTCGTCACCCGACATCACCTGGACCAGGTCGCCCTTGACGATGTGAAGCTTGATCCGGGTCACCGGCTTCTGCCGGATGCGTTTTGCCTTCTTGTAGACCAGCGGCTTCATGTCAGAGCACCTCCGGCGCGAGCGACACGATCTTCATGTACCGCTTCTCGCGCAGCTCGCGGGCGACGGGACCGAAGATGCGGGTGGCCCGCGGCTCGCCCTGGTCATTGATCAGCACCGCGGCGTTCTCGTCGAACCGGATGTAGGTGCCGTCCTTGCGACGGGTCTCCTTGGCGGTGCGGACGATGACGGCTTTGGCCACCTCGCCCTTCTTCACCTGACCGGTCGGGATGGCGTCCTTGATGGCCACGACCACCTTGTCGCCCAGGCCCGCGTAGCGCCGCCTCGACCCGCCCAGCACCCGGATCACGAGCGCCCTCCGGGCCCCCGAGTTGTCCGCGATCTTGAGAATGGTTTCCTGTTGTACCATGATCGCCTCGTGTTATTTCGCGCGCTCGACAATTTCAATGACCCGCCAGCGCACCGTCTTGGCGATGGGCCGGGTCTCCATGATCCGCACCAGGTCGCCCAAGCGGGCGTCGAGGTCGTTCCGCGCCTTGAACTTCGTGGTCCGCGTCATCTGCTTGCCGTAGGCCGGGTGGGCGTAGCGGCGCTCGAAGCGCACCGTCACCGTCTTGGTCATCTTGTCGCTGGTGACCACGCCCGTCCGGATCTTGCGGCGCAGTCGCGTCGCGGCCGTCTTCGTCTCGTCCGTCATCTGCTCTCCCCTCACGCCCGGGCGCGCCGCGCCCGCAGAATGGTCTGGACCCGGGCAATATCCCGCCGGAGCGTCCGGAACCGGATCGGGTTCTCGATCGCCTCAGTCGAGGACCGGAAGCCGAGGCGGAAGCGTTCTTCCGTCATCTCGGCGAGCTTGGTCTCCAACTCGGCGTCCGTCATCTGGTGCACGTCCCGGGCTCGCATCGCTCAGGTCTCCTCGCGCTTCACGAACCGGGTCTTGAGCGGCAGTTTGGCCTGCGCCAAGGCAAAGGCCTCGCGCGCCGTGGCCTCCGTGACCCCCTCGACCTCGAAGAGAATCCGGGCCGGCTTGACCACTGCCACCCAGCCCTCAGGATTGCCCTTGCCCTTCCCCATCCGCGTCTCGGCCGGCTTCTTGGTGATCGGCTTGTCCGGGAAGATCCGGATCCAGACCTTGCCGCCCCGCTTCATGGCGCGGGTCAGCGCCACACGGGACGCCTCGATCTGCCGGTTGGTGATCCAGCCCGGCTCCAGGCTCATCAGGGCGAACTCGCCGAAGGCCACGGTGTTGCCGCGCGTGGCGATCCCCTTGGTGCGTCCCTTGAACGTCTTGCGGAACTTGATCCGCTTTGGCGCCAGCATGGCCTTATGCCCCCGTGCTGTAAGTGCGGCCGCTCACGTCGTCGACCACCTCACCCTTGCAGATCCAGACTTTGACCCCGATCGCGCCGTAGGTGGTCTTGGCCGTGCTGGTCCCGTAGTCGATATCGGCCCGGAGGGTATGGAGCGGCACGCGCCCTTCCCGGTAGGCCTCCGTCCGCGCGATCTCGGACCCGCCCAGCCGGCCGGAGGCACGCACCTTGATGCCCTGGGCGCCCATCCGCATCGCCGACTGCACCGCCCGCTTCATGGCCCGGCGGAACGAAATCCGCTGGACGATCTGATGGGCGATGTTGTCCGCCACCAGCTTCGCGGAGATCTCCGGCCGCTTGATCTCCTCGACGTTGATCGCCGCCTCCTTGCCCGTCAGCTGCGACAGCTCGTCCCGCAGCTTGTCCACCTCGCTGCCCTTCTTGCCGATCACCACCCCGGGCCGCCCGGTATGGACCGTCACGGTCACCTTGCCCGGCCGCCGCTCGATGTCGATCTGCGCGATCGCGGCGTGACCGAGCCGGGTCTGGAGGTACTTCCGGACCAGCTCGTCCTCCTTGAGGAGGGCCGGCATCTCCTTGCCGGCGTACCACCGCGAGCTCCACGGCTTGACGACGCCGAGCCGGAACCCGATCGGATGTGTCTTCTGGCCCATCAGGCCTCCTCGGTGCTCGCCACGACGATCTCGACGTGGCTGGTCCGTTTGCGGATCGGGACGCCCCGACCCTGCGCCGCCGCCCCGAAGCGCTTGAGCGTCTGGCCGGCATTGACGATCGCCTTCGTGACCGTAAGCTGGTCCACGTCGAACGACTCGTTCGCCTGGATCGCCTTCTGCTCGGCGTTGGCGACCGCGGAGCGCAGCGTCTTCGCGATCTGCTTCGCCGCGTGCTTCTTGGAGAAGTTCAGGATCGCGTAGGCCTCGTTCACGTGCCGGCCCCGGATCAGGTCAATCACCAGGCGCATCTTCCGCGGCGACTGCCGCACTGTGCGCTGAATCGCGTGTCCCTGCATGGCCTTACTCCGGCTTCGCCTTCTTGTCGGCCACCAGCTTGCCGCTGTGGCCCTTGAAAAGCCGGGTCGGCGAGAACTCGCCCAGCTTGTGGCCCACCATGTTCTCCGTGGCGTACACCGGGACGAACTTGTTCCCGTTGTGCACCGCGAAGGTGTGGCCGACGAACTCGGGCAGAATCGTGCTCGACCGACTCCAGGTCTTGATGACCCGCTTCTCGTTCTTCGAATTCAGTTTGGCGACCTTGAGCAGGAGCGCCTCCTGCACATACGGTCCCTTGCGAACGCTGCGTGACATTATTGGGTCGCCTTCCCGCGCTTACGGCCGCGCACCACCAGCCGGTTGGAGGCCTTCTTCCGCTTCCGGGTCTTCACGCCCTCGGGCTTGCCCCACGGCGTCACCGGCGGCCGGCCGCCGGAGGTCTTGCCCTCGCCACCGCCGAGCGGGTGATCGACCGGGTTCATGGCCACGCCGCGTACCTTGGGCCGCCGGCCCAGCCACCGGGTCTTGCCCGCCTTGCCCACGGAGAGCAGTTCGTGCTCGGAGTTCCCCACCTCGCCGACCGTCGCCAGGCAGCGCCGATGCACCAGCCGGGTCTCGGTCGAACGGAGCCGCAGGGTGACGTAGTCCCCCTCGCGCGCCACCACCTGCGCGTGCGTGCCGGCCGATCGGCAGACCTGCCCGCCCTTGCCGATCTTGAGCTCGATGTTGTGCACCGTCATGCCGAGCGGCACCTCGGCGAGCGGGATCGCGTTGCCGGTGCGGGCCTCCTGGCCCGGACCCGAGATGACCGTGTCGCCCTGGTTCAGGCCCTTGGGGTGCAGGATATAGCGCTTCTCGCCGTCGGCGTAGACCAGCAGCGCGATCCGGGCGCTCCGGTTCGGATCGTACTCGATCTCGGCCACCCGGGCCGGGATCCCGAACTTGTTCCGCTTGAAGTCGATCTTGCGATACTGGCGCTTGTGCCCGCCGCCCCGGTGCCGCATGGTCAGGTGGCCATGGTTGTTCCGGCCGCCCTGCTTCTTGATCGGCTCCAGGAGCGACTTCTCCGGCGTCGTCCGCGTGATCTCGTCGAACCCCGAGACCGAACGGTATCGCGTGGCGGCCGTCATCGGCCGGAACTGTCTGATGCTCATGTCAGCCCTCGAACACGGGGATGGAGTCCCCGTCCTTCAGGATCACGACGGCCTTCTTCCAGCGCGCCGTCGTCCCGCGGGTCTTCCCGCGGACGACCTCGTGACGCCGCATCTGCATGGTGCGGACACTGGTCGCGGTCACGCCGAACAGCTCCTTCAGCGCCTCCCGGATCTGGTACTTGTTCGACTCAGGATGCACCACGAAGGTGTACTCCTTGCGGGTCTGGTACGCCGCGGAGCTCTTCTCCGTGATGAGCGGGCGCACGATCACGCGATGAAGCCCGGGCATCACTCACTCTCCTTCTTCTTCGCGGCCGGCCGGCCGGCGGCCTTCCCCTTGGCCTTGGCCGGCGCCTTGGCCGGGGCACGCTTGGCAACCGACTTCGCTTCGGACCGGGCCGGGGCCCGCTTCGCGGCCGCGGCCTTGGCAGCCTTGGCCTTGGCCGGGCGCTTCGGCTTCGCCGGCGCCTCGACTGCGCTCACGGCCTCACCGCCGCCCAGCGCCGAGCGCTCGACCACGACGATGTCCGACCAGAGCACGTCGTACGCCGTCACGTCGCCGTAGGGCATGACCTGCGCGGCCGGCAGGTTCCGCCCGCTCAAGTAGACGTTGCGCTTGACCCCGCTGGTGAGGAGCAGGACCTTGCGGTCGGCGGCGCCCAGTCTTTCGAACAGCGCCAGCAGCTGACCGGTCTTGGGCGCCGCGAAGGCCAGATCCTCGACCACCAGGAGCGAGCCCTCGCGGGCCCGCGCATTGAGCGCCGAGCGGCGGGCCAGCTGGCGCACTTTGGTCGGGATGCCGGTCCGGTAATCGCGCGGGATCGGGCCGAAGGCGACGCCGCCGCCCCGCCAGTGCGGTGCCCGGGTGGTGCCCTGCCGGGCGCGGCCGGTGCCCTTCTGCTTCCAGGGCTTCTGGTTGCCGCCCGAAACGAAACTGCGGCTCTTGACGGCGGCGGTACCCTGCCGCTGGTTGTTCAGGTACGTCGTGACGGCCTGGTGCAGCACCGGCTCGTTGACGTCCCCGTCGAAATACTCGGGCAGTGCGAACGCTGCCGTGGCCCGCGCACCGGCCGACGAGAAGAGAGGTGCCTCAAGCATAGCGGCTCCGTCCTCCCTGTTTGGCGACCATGACGATCCCGTTCTTCGCCCCGGGCACCGCGCCCCGGACGAACAGGAGGTTTCGGTCGGCGTCCACCCGCACCACCCGCAGGCCGAGCTCCGTGTGCCGCTCGGCGCCCATGTGGCCGGGCATCTTCTTGCCCTTGATGACCCGGGACGGGTCCGTGCCCGGCCCGATCGATCCCGGTTTCCGGTGCCGGGTGTTGCCGTGGCTGGCGGGACCGCCGCCGATGCCGTAGCGATGCACCACGCCCTGGAAACCCCGGCCCTTGGAGCGGCCCGTCACCTTGACCAGGTCGCCGGGGGCAAAAATGCCGACGGTCACGGTGTCCCCGGGCAGGGGAGCGGCCGCCCCGAGCGGGAAGCAGCGGACCACCTGCGGGGCGGTCTCGAGGCCCGCCTTCTTGGCGTGGCCCAGTTCGGCCCGGGTGGCGCGCACGGCCTTCTTGCTGCCGAAGCCAAGCTGGACCTCCTGCTGGCGCACTTGGACAACGCGGCAGGGGCCCGCCTCGATCACGGTCACCGACACCGCGGTACCGTCATCCGCGAAGACGCGGGTCATCCCGAGCTTGCGGCCGATCAATCCGGTATTCATCGTCAGCGGACCTTGATCTCCACGTCCACCCCTGCCGGCAGCTCGAGCTTGGTCAGGGCGTCCATGGTCTGGGGCCGCGAGTCGTTGATATCGAGCAGCCGCTTGTGGGTGCGGAGTTCGAACTGCTCGCGGCTCTTCTTGTCAACGTGCGGGCTCCGGAGGACCGTCCAACGCTCGATCTTGCTGGGCAGCGGGATCGGGCCGGACACCTGCGCCCCCGTCTTCTCGACGGTACGCACGATGTCCGCCGCCGCCTGGTCCAGCAGCACGTGGTCGAAGGCCTTGAGCCGAATGCGAATCTTGTCTGCCATCTCTACCTCTCGGTCGCTCGTAGCGGGCGACTAGGCCAGGATCTTGGTGACCACGCCGGCGCCGACGGTCCGGCCGCCCTCGCGGATGGCGAAGCGGAGCCCCTCTTCCATCGCGATCGGCAGGATCAGCTCGATCGTCATCTGGACGTTGTCCCCCGGCATCACCATCTCCACCCCCGCCGGCAGCTCGCACGCCCCCGTCACGTCCGTCGTCCGGAAGTAGAACTGCGGCCGGTACCCCTTGAAGAACGGCGTGTGCCGCCCCCCCTCTTCCTTCCGCAACACATACACCTCGGCGTGGAACTTGGTGTGCGGCGTGATGCTCCCCGCCTTGGCCAGCACCATCCCCCGCTCGATCTCCAGCTTGTCCACCCCCCGCAGCAGCAGCCCCACGTTGTCCCCCGCCTGACCATCGTCCAGCAGCTTCCGGAACGCCTCCACCCCGGTCACCACCGCCTTCTTCTCCGCGTTGAACCCGATCAGCTGGACTTCCTCCCCCACCTTGATCCGGCCCCGCTCGATCCGCCCCGTCGCCACCGTCCCCCGCCCCGTGATGCTGAAGACGTCCTCCACCGGCATCAGGAACGGCTTGTCCGTCTCCCGCACCGGCTGCGGGATGTGCGCATCCAGCGCCGCGAACAGCTCGTCGATCTTCGCCACCCAGGTCGCGTCCCCC
>Ga0315292_10001850_pt1 | contig 11609 bp, 8 predicted proteins | sample YL17G13_0_MG_FD_204029 | JGI IMG/M metagenome (GOLD analysis project Ga0315292, IMG submission 204029) | Sediment microbial communities from Yellowstone Lake, YNP, Wyoming, USA - YL17G13_0 | ecosystem: Environmental > Aquatic > Freshwater > Lake > Sediment | place: USA: Wyoming | collected... | reverse complement strand
ACGCGGGTTGCCAGAGGGACAGGGAGAAGAGGTTGCCGGAGTCGGTCCACCATCCGGATTGGACGAAGCCAGCCGCGTCCAACTCCGACTCGAGTCGGTCACGACGGAACTTTGCCGATATCTCTGTACGCATCGACTCTCCTTCGTCGAAGAACACGTCGAGATCCAGGGCATTCACGCGCACGTCCTGGGCTCGACGCGAACGCAGCCGCATCTCGATCCACTCGTTGACGTCGTCCCACACCGCGACGTGATCGAAGTCGTCGGTGACGAAGTTTGCGTCAAGGCCGCGATTGAGCACGTCGAGCACGTTTCGATTGAAAGCAGCCGTGACACCGGCCGCGTCGTCGTACGCCGGGACCATGACGTCGGGAGACTTGACCAAGTCAGCACCGAGCAGGAAGCGGTCGTCCGGAGAGAGCGACTCGTGCACCTGGCGAAGGAAGCTGGCCCGAGCAACCGGCTCGAAGTTGCCGAGGGTCCCGCCGAGGAAGATCACAAGTCGCTTGCCCGAACTGGGGAGCAGGTGGAGTTGATTGGTGAAATCGGCCACGAGTGCGTGCAACTGCAGGCCCTCATAGTCTCGAGTCAGTGAATCGGCAGCGTCTCGCAACGCATCCTCGCTCACGTCGAGCGCGACATAGGTCTGCAGCCCCTGCGACGCAATCATGGCGTCGATCAGCAAACGCGTCTTGACCGATGAGCCGGAACCCAACTCGACCAACGTGTCCGTGTCACTGACTGATGCGATGTGCGCCGCATGCGTTTCGAGGATCTCGCGCTCGGCGCGGGTCGGGTAGTACTCCGGCAACCTCGTGATCTGCTCGAAAAGACCGCTACCGACCTTGTCGTAGAACCACTTGGGTGGCAGAGACTTCGGCGTACTCATCAGCCCGTGCAAGGCATCGCGGCGCAACGCGTCCGCGGCGTACTCCGTTGGCAGGTGCACATCCAGTCGGTAGGCCGTCACAGCGCCGACACCTCGACCGTGAGAGCCGTCGCTACCAGGAGTGAATTGTCGGGGGCGCGATTCCAGCCCGGTTCTTCGTCGTACGGCTCGGAGGCCACGACGACCGAGTCGTCCAACCCTCGCCAAAAGAGACTGTTGCCGATCGAGGTCGCCGCGACTGCTTCGCCGTCGGTGAGCAAGAAGTTCATTGCGGCAGGGCCTTCTTGCTCGTCACCGTTCTCTTCGACGAGTTGCGCGACGTCAGTGAGCGCAGCCCCCAGTTCGGCACCGCGCTCCAAACGTTCGCGTACGAGGACCCACAAGAATGCCGAGTCCGTCGCAGCTTCGAGTTCCAGCAGTCTCGCCGGTTCGAGCGTGGTCGCCAACGACTCGGCCTTCTCCGGATACCCCACTAACAACCCATTGTGACTGAAGAGCCATCGCCCACTGGCGAACGGGGCACAGGCGGATTCGCCGAATGGCATGCCGGTTGACGCAGATCGGACCGCCGCGAGGATCGCGTGCGACCGAGTCACCCGAGCGAGATCGGTGAAGCCGGCATCTCCCCAGATCGGTCGGTCACGGCGATAGCGGGCCGGTTCGGGATCAGCGTGAGCGGGGTCCGAGACATACCAACCCACGCCGAATCCGTCGGCGTTCATGATTCCGCTGGTCTGCAGTTTCGGCGCCCACGACTGATGGACCAGCGAATGTGGTTGATCGATCAGCACCGACTGGAGCGTGACGGGCGGACCGAGGTACGCGATGTGGCGACACATGGTCAGCGCGGCCCGCCCGCACCTGAACCACCTTCGCCAGACCCACCCTCGTCAGCCTGGGCATCACGAGCACAGCGAAAGCCGGCGAAGATCTGGCGGCGGATCGGATAGTCCCAATTGCGGAAAGTCCCGCGGCAGGCGGCGACATCGGTGGCGAACGATCCCCCGCGCAACGTCTTGTACTCACCGCCGAAGAAGACTTCGGAGTACTCCCGGTACGGCCAGGCGCGAAACCCCGGATACCCACGGAAGTCGCTCGACGTCCACTCCCAGACATCGCCGACGAGCTGCCGTACGCCGTACGCCGACTCACCGCTCGGGTAACCACCGACGGTTGCGGGCTGTAGATGACGCTGTCCGAGATTGGCCCGCTCGCGTGTTGGATCGCCGTCACCCCAGGGGAAACGACGCGATCGACCGCTGACCGGGTCGAAGCGTGCGGCCTTCTCCCACTCCACTTCGGTGGGTAACCGCTTCCCGGCCCACCGGGCGTACGCATCCGCTTCGTACCAACACACGTGCATCACGGGCTCGTCGGGAGGAACGAGCTCGTCACGACCGAAGCGGGTGCGGATCCACTCAACTCCAGCAAGGCGCCAGAACATCGGTGCGACCAAAGCCTCGAGTTGGCGATGTCCCCAGCCTGCTTCGGTCCACCAACGCGGGTCGTCATAGCCCCCGTCTCTGATGAAGTCCTGATAGTCCCGATTGCTCACCGGCACCGTGTCGATGTGGAAGGCCGCGACAGGTACGACATGTGCGGGACGTTCGTTGTCGAGCGCCCAAGGTTCGGTCGACGTCCCCATCGTGAAGTCCCCCGCCGGGATGAGGACATCTGCGCGAAGCGACGCGTTGCCACTTGTTGGCGGTGGCGGCGGCGCGCCGAGAACGGCGTCGCCACGGCGCAACTGGTGAGTGGCCAACATTGTCTCGTCATGTTGGGCTTCGTGCTGGACGATCATCCCGAAGGCGTAGCCGTTCTCGAGGAGCGGGCGACCTTCGAGAACGACATCGTCGAGAACATCGAACACCCGATCGCGGACATCAGTGACGTAGCGGCGCGATTCGGTTACGTCCAACAGCGGCAGCGTCGGTCGACTGCGACGCGGATGCGCGAATGCGTCGTACAACTGGTCAACTGCTGGATCGAGGATCGGTTCGCGGCCGCCGACGTCGCGCAACAACCAGATCTCCTCCTGGTTGCCGATGTGCGCGAGATCCCACACCAACGGTGACATCAGCGGTGAATGCTGAGCGACCAGATCGGACGCATCCACCGCACTCGTGAGCGCGGTCGTTCGCGCTCGCTGGCGGGCCAGGTCGCCGGCGATGCGCTCCTTCATCTGCGCGTCGGTCAACGCGGTCAGCATGCCTTCCGCTCCGGCGTCTCGGCGGCAGCGATCAAGGTACCGAGGTGGGAGGGGTCATCGAGCAGGTCGTCGGCGGGAGATCGTCCCCGTGAGGTGTACATCTCGATGAAGTCATCGACCTCGTCGAGCAACGCTCCGCTCGGGTCGTAGTGGTGAGACCTGGACAGCGACTCCCGCGCGATGGCCATGCACGACAGCGCCGACTTGGCCAGGTCGTCGTCCGCCAATCCGTACCGGGCAGCGTCCTCCCACCGATCCTCGACCAAGCCAACCGCCGCAAGTACGGCGTCAGCAACACCTGGGTCGTCCATCAAAGCTGCAACGACAGCGGTCATGACCCGCCAGTGATCGACGGATTGCGCATCGAGGTAGCGCAACTCGAGCGCACCGCGCGCGCGAACCGGAGGGAACAACGTCGTCAGGTGATACTCGAGATCACCCAACGTGGGCGCGCATATTCCCGGGTCATCACGCCAGGCACCCTGGGTCCAGTCACGGAACGTGAGACCGCGTGGGGCGGACCAGTCGCCGTTCTCACGGCGTACCAGCATCAACTGGGCATCGAGCGCGTAGCGCGCGTATGCCTCGCGAATGTCGACTCGCCCGTACAGCGCGTCGGGAGTGAACGCCGACGAGGTGCGCGATGGATCGAAGCCGAACCACGCCGCCTGCCGACTGCTCTTCCAGCCTGTCGCGGAGCCGCAGCGGTACGGCGAATTTGCAAACGTGGCGAGCAGAGTCGGTCCCATCGCGTGAGCGAGCGCCCATCGCGCCCGATAGCCATGCGGATCGTCGACCGATCCGAACCCGGCTGCGCCCGCCTCCACTGTGATCTGCAGCGACGCGGTCGAGCACATCATCGTGCGCCCCGCCGGACCCCATTGATCGAAGTGACGCTCCATCGCGGCGTACCGAGGGTGGTCGAGGATGCGTCGTGGCGGTCGCACCGGATCAAGTGCCGTCCCCACGAGCACGATGTCGTGCGGACTCAAACCGACCCTGAGTTCGTCCAGATCGATCTGGGCATCGCGGATCAACGTCAACAGATCGGGTGCGGGTCGCGTGCTGAGCTCGACCTGGCCACCGGGCTCGAAGGTGACGAGCCCGCCGGCCGGGAGCGGCGACAAGGACTTCAGAGTTGCGATAACGCAAGAGTGGTCAACGGGAGCGGTCCAACTGCTCCCCTGCACTGGGATGTACTCGAGCTCGAGGCCGAGTGTCCCAGGGGGTCCGGTCTTGAAGCAGGTTCTCTCGACGTACGCCTCCGCCGCCACCTCGGTGAGCGGCTGGTCCGCGGGGGAATACATGAAACGACCGTACGCGGGCGCCCCGACCGGACGTCAAGGATTCACCGAAACGGGTTCGCTCTTCGTAATCTGGCCCGCGTCTCGGATCACATGTTTCAAGAGATTGCAGGCCGGGCGGGTACTACCGTCTGACCGGTGAAGGAGCAGGAGCGACTCGAACAGGCGAACCGCGGGGAGGCAAAGTGGCGCGACTGGGGGCCGTACGTCTCCGAGCGCGCGTGGGGCACGGTTCGCGAGGACTACAGCGACGACGGCGACGCCTGGAACTACTTCCCCTTCGACGACGCGAGGTCCCGCACATTCCGTTGGAACGAGGACGGGCTCGCTGGGGTCTGCGACGAGAACCAGGCCTTCTGCCTCGGCTTGACCTTGTGGAACGAGCGCGACCCGTTTCTCAAGGAGCGCATCTTCGGGCTGAACGGCCCACAGGGCAATCACGGTGAGGACGCCAAGGACTACTGGTGGTACCTCGACTCGACACCGACGCACTCATGGATGACGTGGCGTTACCACTATCCGCAGTCCGAGTTCCCGTACACCGATCTCATCGACACCAACGCGGGACGCGATCGCACCCAGCCCGAATACGAGCTCGTCGACACCGGGATCTTCGACGACAACCGCTACTGGGCGGTCACCGTGGACTACGCGAAGGCCGACATTCATGACCTGCTGATGCGGATCACGATCAACAACCGCGGGCCGCAACCGGCGACACTGCACGTGTTGCCCACGCTGTGGTTCCGCAACACGTGGTCGTGGGGACACCCGGCCACCACATCCAAGCCCGTCCTGTCCTGGAACGACGGGCGGATCGTCGCTGACCATCATGGGCTGGGCCGGTTCGTGTTGGCGGGCTCGCCATCTGCCACCCCGCTCTTCTGCGAGAACGAGACGAACAGTCAACGCATCTTCGGCACCGAGTCGGGTCCGGCGTACCCGAAGGACGGGATCAACGACTACGTAGTTCACGGTCTCGACACGGTCAATCCCGGTCGGGTCGGTACGAAGGCTGCGCTTCATCACGTCGTGACCGTGGCGCCAGGTGAAACAACTGAGATTCGAGTACGCCTGAAGGCCGGGTTTCGCCCAGCAGCGGACCTCACTCATGAGTTCGACGAGGTGATGGGCGCGCGCAAGGGCGAGGCTGACGAGTTCTTTGCCGAACTGGCGACCGAGACGATGACCGACGACGAACAACTCGTCGTACGACAGGCCATCGCGGGCCTCATGTGGGGCAAGCAGTTCTTCCACTACGACGTCGAGAGGTGGCTCAACAGCGATCCGACCGGGCCGGCGCCCGGCGACGAACGCAAACGTGGCCGCAATCACGCGTGGATCCACCTCAACAACCATGACGTGATCTCGATGCCTGATCCGTGGGAGTACCCGTGGTACGCCGCGTGGGACCTCGCCTTTCACTGCATCCCCATCGCGCAGGTCGATCCGGAGTTCGCGAAGTCACAACTGACCTTGCTGCTACGCGAGTGGTACATGCACCCCAACGGGGCGATCCCTGCGTACGAGTGGAACTTCAGCGATGTGAATCCACCGGTGCACGCCGCGGCCGCGCTGCGCGTCTTCAACATCGACGGCGCGAAGGACTATGAGTTCCTCGCCCGCGTCTTCCGGAAACTACTCATCAACTTCACCTGGTGGGTGAATCGGCAGGACCGCGAGGGCAACAACGTGTTCGAGGGCGGTTTCCTCGGTCTGGACAACATCGGTCCGATTGATCGCTCGAGCGGGCTTCCCGAAGGAACCGTCCTGGAACAAAGCGATGGAACGGCCTGGATGGCGATGTACTGCCTGAGCATGTTCCAGATGTCGCTGATACTCGCGGAGCATGATCCGATCTATCAAGACGTGTCGACGAAGTTCTTCGAGCACTTCGCCTACATCGCCGATGCGATTCATAGGCAAGGGTTATGGAACGAGGAGGACGGCTTCTACTACGACGTCCTGCGGTTCGATGATGGACGCACCGAACCCATGAGAGTTCGATCCATGGTCGGTCTCTTACCGCTCAGCGCGGGCACCACCGTGGGGGAAGCAACGCTGGAGAACCTCACCGACTTCGCCGAACGATTCCACTGGTTCCTCACCAACAAGCCGCAGTACCAGGGCGTTATCGGAGCCACACATGTCCGCGACGGCCACGAGGGACGCTTGCTCGCGATCGTGGACCGAGAACGCTTGGTCACGATCCTTGCCACCATGCTGGACGAGAACGAGTTCCTGAGCCCGTACGGCCTTCGCTCGATGTCGAAGCATCACGAGCATCACCCGTTCACCGTCCATGTGGGCGACATCGACTTCACCGTCGACTACGAGCCGGCCGAATCGACCACCAGCCTCTTCGGGGGCAACTCCAATTGGAGGGGGCCGGTGTGGCTACCGGTCAACTACATCATCATCGAAGGGCTGCGCCGATATGCACGCTTCTTCGGCGACGACCTTCTCGTCGAGCACCCGACCGGCTCGGGCGACCTTCACACGTTGACCGAGATCGCCGATGACTTGTGCTGGCGTTTGATCCGGATCTTCCTGGATGAGACAGCCAACGGAGCCCAGGGCGGGCGACCCGTTTTCGGTGACGTCGAACTCTTCCAGGCCGACCCGGATTGGCACGACCAGGTGCCGTTCTATGAGTACTTCCACGGTGATGACGGGCACGGACTGGGCGCGAGTCATCAGACCGGGTGGACGGCGCTGGTTGCGGATCTCATCCTTCAGATGCGTCAACCGGAGACCGGTGGTCGCTGGCGCTATCGCTAGGTCTGAGGCGGTGACCGAGAGCCGAGTTGGATTCTCTGAGAATTCCCTCAGGTTGCTCGTGCGACCATTGGCGCGTGGTGCCGCCCTTGATCCGACCGCCGCTGCTGTTGGTCGAGGACGATGATCAACTCTCCGAGATGCTGGCTGGACTGCTCAGCGAGGCCGGCTACAACGTCACGGTTGCGCGCGACGGACAGACCGGATTGCACAACGGTCTCACCCACACCTACGACGTGATGGTGATCGATCGTGGGCTCCCCGCCATCGAGGGGAGTGACTTGGTGGCTCGGTTGCGACGACAAGGGGTGGCAACGCCGATCCTCATGCTGACTGCGCGCGGCACGGTGACAGATCGAATCCACGGCCTTGACGCCGGAGCCGAGGACTATCTGGTCAAGCCATTCAATGTCGATGAACTACTGGCCCGAGTACGGGCGTTGCACAGACGTCACGAGGACCGAGCCGAATCCATTTCGCTCGGCTCTCGACTGCTCCTCGTCAACGAACGCCGGGTGGTGGCGAACAGACCGGACACCCCGGCAGACGGCCTGGGTGACAGCGCCGAGGGAATCGACGACGTCGATCTGTCCGGTCGCGAATGCGAACTCCTTCGAGTCCTGGCCTCCCGTCCCAATCGTGTCTTCACACGTGACGAGTTGATCGCCCGAGTCTTCGACGATGCGGAGACGCCCGGGGCGGTGGATACCTACGTGCACTACTTGCGACGAAAGCTCGGCAAGGAGTGCGTTCGCACCGTGCACGGGATGGGCTATCGGATCGGCTCGATCTGATGCGCCGAACCACGTGAGCACGACATGAGCGGCACGAATCGCGCGGGCACAGATTCGGATGCGGGACTGATGCGACGGGCTGCGCTCGTCATCGCCCTTCAAACTGCGCTCGCCGTGACGTTGGTTCTCATGCTCGTTGGCGCGCTCGTCTACGGACTTTACGTCCGAGAGCAGACGCGTGATGCGCAGCGACTACTGGCTGAGACGGTCTCAACGGTTGACGACCTCAGGGATCCGCCGGCCGGGATCATCTTGGTCGCTCGCTCTGCAGCGGGCAGTCAGGAGTCCAGTAGCGGAACTCCGACGGCTGTGGCCGACTTTGACGTGAGCACGCTTCCCGTCGGGGAAAGTCGCTTGACCATTGGCGACGTCAAGTACGAAGCCAACGCAGTCGAAACGGACGGAAGACGCATAGTCGGTCTCTTCGATCGTTCTCAACAAGAATCCGAAGAACACCGGTTGGCTGTTGTGCTCCTGTTTGCCGGAGTTGTAGGTATTGCGGGAGCAGCGACGGCCGGTTGGATCATCGGCCTTCGCGCGGTGCGTCCGCTTGGGCGAGCTCTCGAGCTGCAGCGCCGATTCGTCGCCGATGCCAGCCACGAACTCCGCACCCCTCTGACCGTCATCCATACGCGGGCGCAGTTGCTGCGCAGGCACTTGTCCGACGTCGCGAACGACGCTCAGGAACGAGAGCTTGATCAGCTGGTCCGCGACTCGGCCGCGATGGGCGACGTGATCAGCGACATGCTCCTGTCCGCCGAGTTGCAGAGCGGAGGGACCGGCGGTCAGCCCGTTGATCTCGGCATACTCGCGGACGAGGTCGTCGCCAGCCTGTTTCCGTATGCCGCCGAGCATGATGTCGAACTCCTCGCTGACGTGGAGACCGGATCGAACCTCACTGTCAACGGCGCCGAAGCATCGCTGCGACGCGCCTGTACGGCCCTGATCGACAACGCAGTCGGGCACACGCCACCACACGGACACATCGTCGTACGCGTGTTCCACTCCGACGAACTGGTCTGCGTCGCCGTGAGCGATGACGGTGAGGGCCTCGATCCGACCGACGGTGCCCGACTCACAGAGCGCTTTGCCCGTGGGGAGCATGCCCCCGGGCGCGGCCGGCGCTTCGGACTGGGCCTCGCGCTGGTTGCTGAGGTGGTCCGCGCCCACGACGGGACGCTCGACATCTCCGGTAGTCCTGGCCAAGGAGCCACATTCACGATGATGATCCCTGCCCTGAGCAGAGTTGATAGGGGCGGCCCTGATAGAGATAGGGATGACATGGACGGCGTTGGGAGTGGCGGCGCCCCTTCGGACATTGGTGGGGGTATCGGCAAGTGACGCCGTCGCGCGAATGGAGTCGCCGCGACCTGCTCGCACTCGGAGCGGCCGCTTCAGTCGCATCCCTCGCGGGGTGCACGACCGGCGAAACGACCGGGAGCGCGGACCGCGGAGTGACGGGCAGCGGGACCGGTGCCACCCCATCGCCTCGATCCCCCGCCGAGCCGGGTACCGCACCCAGCACGACAGGATCGGCGGTCGAAGTCATGCGCGGCTCGGCCACGACGAATTCGGTCGCTTTGACCTTTCACGGAGCCGGTGATATCGCCTTGGCCAGATCCCTGCTCCGCGAGATCGAACGCGCTCACGGTGTTGCGACGGTATTCGCGGTCGGCACCTGGTTGAACACCTATCCCGAGATGGCAAAGCGCATCCTCGCTGGCGGCCACCTCGTGGGGAACCACACCATGCATCACAAACCAATGCGCCGGTTGACTCCGGGCCAGAGCTTCGACGAGATTGCCCGGGGAGCAGCGGTCGTACGACAACTCACTGGTTCGACTGGATGGTTTCGCCCCTCCGGCACCCCCCACGCGACACCGGCGATTCTCGCCGCCGCCGGCAGAGTCGGCTATCGAACCAGCGTGTCGTTCGATGTCGATCCCGCCGACTACAGCGATCCAGGCGCGAAGGTCGTCGTATCCCGAGTGCTCGCGGGCGTACGCCCGGGGTCGATCATCAGTCTGCATCTCGGGCACGCCGGAACGCTGGCCGCGATGCCCGCGATCCTCGATGGCTTGGCACAACGCAAGTTGATCGCAGTCACGGTCGCGACCTTGTTACCCGGGGTGTCTGCATGAAGCACCCGACGGAAGCGAAGCAGCTGAGGCGTGGGACCCGGATGGGGGTTGCCGCGGTCGTGTTGCTGAGCGTCGCGGCGTGCTCATCCACGTCGACGTCGTCAGGTCCGACGCCCAGCACTGCGTCACCAGCAGACATGGGCTCGATGCCGGGAATGCAGTCGCCGTCGAACTCGGGCGGCAGCCGACCCGATGCCTCGGCCCTACCGGGAATGCCAGCCGTCGGCGATCCCAACGACGTGTACGCCGCAGATCGGCCCAACCAGTTCTCTGCCGTCGTGCGCGGCATGCCGTACCGGATCTACGTCCCGAACACCAGAAGTAACTCGGTAACCGTGATCGACCCGGTGACGTACCGCGTCATTGCGACCTATCAGGTGGGCAATGAACCTCAGCACGTTGTGCCGTCGTGGGATCTCAAGACCCTTTGGGTGAACAACGATCTCGGGAACTCACTCACTCCGATAAACCCGCGAACCACCAAGCCTGGTCGAGCCGTAGAAGTGCGTGATCCGTACAACTTGTACTTCACACCCGACGGCAAGCACGCCGTGGTGATGGCGAGTAAGAAGCAGTCCCTTGACTTCCGTGATCCGCACACGATGGCCCTGCAGAAGTCAGTTCACGTGCCGTGCCTCGGCGTGAATCATGCCGATTGGACCGCAAGCGGTCGATTCTTTCTCGTCTCGTGCGAATTCTCCGGCGATCTCCTGTGGGTCGACACTGTTCGAGAGCGCGTGGTGACCAAGTTGCATCTGAGCGACATGGCCAAGCCACAAGACGTGAAACTCAGTCCGGATGGCACGCGCTTCTACGTCGCAGACATGATGAGCAACGGGGTGTGGATCGTCGGGGTCACTGATCACGGACCCAAGGTCAAACGCCTGCTACCCACCGGAAGCGGTGCGCACGGGCTCTATGTGAGCCGCGACAGTGAGCGTTTGTTCATCGGCAATCGAGGCGAGGGCAGTGTCTCGGTGCTGCGTTTCAGCGATGACACACTGGTGACCAAGTGGCGTCTGCCCGGCGGCGGCAGCCCTGACATGGGCGGCGTCTCGCCGGACGGCAAGGTGCTCTGGCTCTCCGGGCGCTTCAACAACGTGGTGTACGCCATCAGCACCGAGACCGGCGCGTTGCTCGCCCGCATCCGGGTCGGCTCGGGCCCCCATGGGCTCGCCGTCTACCCGCAGCCAGGTCGTTACTCCCTCGGCCATACCGGGGTTTTTCGCTGATCGTCTTCCCCCGATCTGGCTGATGGCCCAACTCACAGGTCCTTCCTAGGTAGTCAGGGGAGTTCCTCCAGGTCCGGCGGTCACATTGACATCAGCACCGCCACCCGGGCGGTCATCGAGGGAGGTTCCTCATGGACGACGAAGGCACACTGAATCCCAGGAACGACGAAGGGCCGCAGCACGAAGGCCCACACCAGGACGGTGCACACCGCAAGGCGAAGATGAGCAAGGGGATGCGCCTGGGTGCACTCGGCTTGGTCGC
>Ga0315292_10001849_pt1 | contig 11611 bp, 8 predicted proteins | sample YL17G13_0_MG_FD_204029 | JGI IMG/M metagenome (GOLD analysis project Ga0315292, IMG submission 204029) | Sediment microbial communities from Yellowstone Lake, YNP, Wyoming, USA - YL17G13_0 | ecosystem: Environmental > Aquatic > Freshwater > Lake > Sediment | place: USA: Wyoming | collected... | reverse complement strand
CGGTTCCTGAACCCGGAAGCCTCATCCTCCTGGGATTCGGTCTGCTCGGACTGCTGGGAATCGGCAGAAGGATCAGCGGCTGAAAAAATGAAGTACTGAGAAAAAGGCAGGCGCAGACAGAACCTGCGCCTGCCTTCAACAAATATTCTGACGCACCACAGAAAATAATCCCCGTAAATCGAATAACTGGAGTAGCCGGACGGCCTCTCCAGAGGCTCAAATGGAAGTGAGATTCGATCTTTATAATCGAAAGAACCAGGAGGAGCATATGAAAAAAATATCAAGAAGACAGTTCTTGAAAGGTTCGGCGATGGCAGGTGCCTATCTGGCCGCAGGGGGAGCGGGCGCGCTCTTCAACCCCAGGAAAGCCCATGCCTTCGCCCAGAGTCCCAGCCTGAGGAAGTTCATCCAGCCGTTGCGCAACCCATTGACAGGCGGAATCCCGGTGGCTGCTCCCGACAACGGCGGGGCGCTGCAAACCTTTAACGTGAACAATCCTCCCTATAATGTTGCCACCTGGCAGGCTCAGCATTACACGATCGACATCGGCCAGTTCACGGATCAACTCCATCCCAACCTCGCAAACCCCACCCGTCTCTGGGGATATGGGCAAGGCAGCACCTCCGGTTTCAAGCACCTGGGCGGCATCATTGTAGCGCAGAAGGGTACACCCGTCCAGATCACCTTCCGGAATCAGCTGACCAGCGACGGCAGCCCCGGTGGTACCCCGCTCAGTCACATTCTACCGGTGGACACCACCATCCCCGGCTCTGAAACAGGCCAGCTGCAGAACCGCACAGCGACGCACCTGCACGGGGGGCTTGTCCCCTGGATAAGCGACGGCGGGCCCTTTGACTGGTGGGCACCGAATGGCACACATGGCGCCAGCTTCCTGAACAATGACGTCCTCGCTCCCGGCAACATCGGGACTAACAAGGCCGAGTATTACTACCCCAACAACCAGAGCGCGCGGCTGGTCTGGTACCACGACCACGCATTCGGCATCACGCGCATCAACGCTTATGCGGGAATCGCCAGCGCCTACGTCATCACGGATGGCTACGAGGCAGCGCTGGCAGGCTCTCCGTACAACATCCCTGGGCCCCTTGATCCCAGGACACTGTACCTTGTTTTCCAGGACAAGATTTTCTACACCGGCAGCAACGACCCCGATGGATATCCCGTGCCCGGCGCGAGATCCGGCGATCTCTGGTATGCCCACGTGTATGACCCCGACCGGTGGTCCGTCGACCCGAACAATCCTAGTGGTCCTTCCAAATTGCCCGATCCCAACAAATCGGTCATCGCGGAGTTCTTCGGGGATACGATGCTGGTCAACGGCGCTGCATTTCCCTACGTGGAAGTGGAGCCGCGGCAGTACAGGTTCCGCATGCTGAATGCCTGCAACGCCCGGTTCCTGAATCCGAGGCTCGTTTACGCGCTGAGCAACAGCACCAGCTCAACCCTCAGTGCGGAACCCAATATGAGCAAGCCGGGGCCGGCCTTCATCCAGATCCAGTCTGAAGGGGGATATCTCCCTGCGCCGGCGATGCTCAATGGTCCCGGTCAGAAGCAGCTCCTGATGGCCCCGGCGGAAAGAGGCGACTTCATCGTCGACTTCCGAAACGTCCCTGCCGGCTCGGTCCTCCTCCTCTATAGTGACGCACCCGGGCCATACCCCTCAGGGGATGCACGCAACGACTACTCCCCGACGAACATCCTGACGCCTTTTGCCAAACCGGGATACGGTCCGAACACCCGGACGCTCCTCCAGTTCCGCGTGAAACCGCGGATCGGTGCTCAGAACCCGTCAATCAGCCTGCCCGCGAATTTCACGCCCACCGACCCGTTCATCCTGAGCCAGACACCGGGCGTGCCGACACCAATCCCGAATGGAGTAAATGTCAGGCGCCTGACCTTGAACGAGGGTTTTGATGAGTACGGCCGTCTGACCCAATTCCTCGGGACGGACCAGCCGACCGGCCTTGGAGGCTCTGTGGCCGGCATAGCGTATACCGGTCCGCCAACGGAAGTCGTCAATGCAGGGGCTTCCGAAGTCTGGGAGATCCTCAACCTCACGGCGGACACCCACCCGATGCACTTCCACCTCGTGAACGTCCAGGTCCTCTCCAGGCAGAATTTCGACGCCGTGAATTACACCGGAGGCGCACCCTCATACACGGGACCAGAAAAAGCCCCTGACGCAAACGAGTTGGGCTGGAAGGAGACCGTCCGGATGAATCCGGGCCAGGTCACTCGGGTGTTCATGAAATTCGACCTGCCCGTCGTGCCCTTCAACGTGCCGACCTCCTCGAGGATTGATGCCTACGGCATGACACCTGCGGGGAAGAAATCCCATGAGTATGTTTGGCACTGCCACATCCTCGAGCACGAGGAGCACGACATGATGCGCCCGCTGGTTGTTTACGAATAGCGACGGCAGGCGAAAGTGGCCCTACACTTCCGCTTCATCTGAATACCGTCGGCAAGATGTAAATGCTTGGACAGGCCCCGCACCGCCGGTGCGGGGCCTGTTTCTTTATGCCCAGTGCAGCCCGATGAACGATCCGGTCTGATGTCGAAACAGATGTAAACCCGGAAGGTCCATTGACAAATCTCATCCATTCCCTTAGAAATGAGTAATGGATTTAGAAGGGATAAGTATGTTTTTCCCCGATACAACACAGGGGCACCCTGTTGTTACATAATCTATCCGGATGGCGCTCCGCTGCCGGCGGAAAGCCGCTCTCTTGCACGAAACGTTCGCCACGGGTTATCGAAGGGATAAGCATCCATGAAGAAGGCCATTTACCTCGCCGCCGCCCTGTGCCTGGCCGTTGCATTCCTCGCGGGCTACTGGTTCAGGACGCCGGATGCAACAAAGACCGGGGCAACGGCATCGCAGATGACGGCCGCTTCTGTCGACTCCTCATCCCTGGCGCCCGGCACGGTCCGGGTCAGCCCGGACAGGCAGCAGCTCGTGGGGGTACGGCTGGCCACCGTGGAGAAACTCCCCGAAACGCATACCCTGCGGCTGCTGGGACGGGTCGCCACCGACGAGACGCGAATCTATCAGATCATCGCCCCCGTGGACGGCTGGATCCGGGACACGTACAATAATTCGACGGGCACTCTCGTCAAAAAGGACGAGCCCCTGGCCTCCTTCTACAGCCCCGAGTTTCTCTCCGCCCAGCAGGCCTACCTGTACGCCCTGAGCTCGCTGGACCGCTTCCAGGCCTCAGACAATGAAACTCCCGGGCAGATCGGTCAGACCAAGGCCAACATCCAGCAATACTCCGATGCCCTGCGCAATCTCGGGATGGGCGAGCTGCAGATCGAGGAGATCGCCCGGACGCGCAAGCGCACGCAGAACATCCACATCACCGCCCCCACTGCGGGTTTCATCCTTGCCCGGAACGTCTCCCCCGGCCGGAAGTTCAGCAGGGGGACGGAGCTTTTCAAGATCGCGGACCTCAGGCGTGTCTGGATCCTGGCGGATCTATTCGAGAACGACGCCCGGCATTTCAAGCCCGGCACCTTCGCGAAGATCCTCCTGCCCCAGCAGCAAAAAACCTTCACGGGGAAGGTCAGCGCCACCCTGCCCCAGTTCGATCCCGCCACGCGGACCCTGAAGGTCCGCCTAGAGGCGGATAACCCCGGCTATGTCCTGCGGCCCGACATGTTCGTCGACGTGGAGCTCCCCGTCACCTTCCCCCCGGCCATCGCGGTGCCCGCCGATGCGATCCTCGACTCGGGCCTGCGGAAAACGGTCTTCGTCGATCGCGGCAACGGGTACTTCGAGCCGCGCCAGGTGGAAACGGGCTGGCGTTTCGCAAACCGTGTCGAGATCGTGAAAGGGCTCGAGCCCGGTGAACGGATTGTTGTGTCGGGCAATTTCCTCATCGATTCCGAAAGCCGCATGGAGCTGGCAGCGGCGGGAATGTACGGGACCCTTGAAAAGGACCCCGTCTGCGGCGCAAGCGTATCCGCGAAAAAAGCCTTGAGAGAGGGAAGAACCAGCGTCCACCAGGCCAAGACCTACTATTTCTCGTCTTCCGATTGCAAAGATAAATTCGACAGGGACCCCGCTCGCTACGCAGCAAAGCCGGTGGAAGGCAATGATTAACCGCATCATCGACTTGTCGGTGAACAACAAGTTCATCGTGTTTGCACTCGTGGCCGTGGCCTGCGTGGCAGGGTGGTGGTCCATCAAGCACGTCTCATTGGACGCCATCCCCGATCTCTCCGATACGCAGGTGATCATCTACTCGCGCTGGGACCGCAGCCCCGACATCATGGAAGACCAGGTGACGTACCCGATCGTCACCGCCATGCTGGGCGCTCCCCGCGTCAAGGCCGTCCGGGGGTTTTCCGATTTCGGCTACTCCTACGTCTACGTCATCTTCGAGGACGACACCGACATCTACTGGGCGAGGTCGCGCACGCAGGAGTACCTCTCCACGGTGCTCCCGCGCCTGCCCGAGGGGGTCAGGACGGAACTGGGCCCCGATGCGACGGCGCTCGGCTGGATCTACCAGTATGCCCTGATCGACTCATCCGGCAAGCTCAGTCTGGCCGATCTGCGCTCCTACCAGGACTGGTATCTGCGCTACTACCTGAAAGCCGTCCCGGGGGTAGCCGAGGTCGCCCCGATCGGCGGGTTCGGCAAGCAGTACCAGGTCAATGTGGACCCCAACCGGCTGCAGGCCTACGGGATATCGATCAATCGCGTCGTGGAGGCGGTGCGAGGGGGCAACCGTGAGGTGGGGGGCCGCCTGATCGAGTTCGGCGGAACGGAGTACATGATCCGTGGCCGCGGTTATGCGCGCTCCATCCAGGATTTCGAGAACATCGTTCTTTCCGTCTCGGAAGACGGAACCCCCATCCGCATTAGGGACGTGGGGCAGGTGGTGCAGGGGCCGGAGCTGCGCCGGGGCGTTACCGATCTGGACGGCGAGGGTGAGGTGGTCTCCGGCATCGTCATCATGCGCCACGGGCAGAATGCCCTCGAGGTCATCGAACGCGTCAAGGCGAAGATCGCGGAAATCGAACCGGGACTGCCCCCCGGCGTGAAAGTCCTTCCCGTCTATGACCGCTCGGACCTGATCCTGCGATCGATCGACAATCTGAAATTTACCATCGCAGAGGTCATCCTCACGGTGGTTATCGTGATCCTGCTGTTTCTCTGGAACATCCCGAGTGCCATTATTCCGATCATCACCATCCCCATTGCGATCCTTCTGTCCTTCATCCCCTTCCGCATGATGGGAATGACCGCCAACATCATGTCCCTGGCCGGGATCGCCATCGCCATCGGGGCGCTGGTGGATGCCGCCATCGTGGTTGTCGAGCAGACGCACAAGCGCCTCGAGGAGTGGGAGAAAGCGGGACGCCGGGAGGATGTCCGCGCCGTCGTCATCGGGGCCGTGAAGCAGGTGGCCGGCCCCAGTTTCTTTGCCCTGCTGGTGATCGCCGTGTCCTTCCTTCCCGTGCTCACCCTGGAGGGTCAGGAGGGCCGCCTTTTCAAGCCGCTCGCCTATACCAAGAACTTCTCCATGATCATCGCCGCCGTGCTGGCGATCACCCTGGACCCGGCCCTGCGGGTTTTTCTGACATGCCGGCAGGCCTTGCAGTTTCGACCGCAGTGGCTTTCCCGGAAGTTCAATGCCGTTTTCGCAGGCCCCGTTCTTCCCGAGGAGAAACACCCCATCAGCCGTTTTCTCATCCGGATCTACGAGCCGGTTGTCGACTGGTCGCTGAAAAGAAAACGGATCGTCATCGCGGCGGCCCTCGTCCTGATGATCGCCACGGTGCCCGTTTTTTACCAGCTGGGCTCGGAGTACATGCCGCCGCTCGAGGAAGGCTCCATCCTCTACATGCCCACGACCATGCCGGGCATTTCGATCACGGAAGCCAAACGCCTGCTCCAGGTCACAGGCCAGATCATCAAGCAGTTTCCCGAGGTCGAGCGCGTGCTGGGCAAGGCCGGGCGGGCCGATACGGCGACGGACCCCGCGCCGCTGTCCATGCTGGAAACGGTGATCATTCTGAAGCCCAAGGATCAATGGCGGCGTGCCGACACCTGGTATTCATCGTGGGCGCCGGGATGGGCCGCGGCGATCTTTCGCCACATGACCCCGGACCACATCTCGCAGGAAGAACTGATCCGCCAGATGAATGAAGCCCTGCAGTTCCCGGGGCTCGCCAACAGCTGGACCATGCCGATCAAGGGGCGCATCGAGATGCTGAGCACGGGCTTGCGAACACCCGTGGGGCTCAAGGTCTCCGGCGCCGATCTGGATGTGATCGAGGAAATCGGCGCCCAGGTCGAGGCCGTCCTGCCTTCCGTAGAAGGAACGCGGAGTGTATTCGCGGAGAAGACCGGCAGCGGCTATTTCCTTGATTTCGACTGGAATCGCGAGGCCCTCACCCGCTACGGCCTGCGCATTGAAGAAGTGCAGGAGGTCATTGCCAGGGCCATCGGCGGGGAAAATGTGACCACGACCGTCGAGGGACGGGAACGCTACCCGGTCAACGTCCGCTACATGCGCGATTTCCGCTCCGACATGGGGGCCCTGGGCAGGGTCCTTGTGCCGGCTTCCGAGGGCCGCAGGCAAATTCCCCTCTCGCAGCTTGCCGCCATCAGCACGTCCGTCGGACCCTCCATGATCCGCAACGAGGACGGCCTGCTGACGGGCTATATCTATGTCGACGTCAGCGGCCGGGATCAGAACGGTTATATCGAGGAAGCCGGAAAGCTGCTCCGGGAGAAGGTGAAGCTCCCCCCGGGCTACGCCATCGCGTGGAGTGGACAGCATGAGGCCACGGAGCGCATGAAAAGCCGGTTGATGACGATCGTTCCAGTGACTCTCTTCCTGATCATTCTCCTGCTTTACATGAACACCCGGTCTTTGACGAAAACCGCCATTATTCTCCTGTCCGTGCCCTTCTCGGCCATAGGAGCCTTCTGGTTCCTGTACCTGCTCGGGTACAACATGAGCATCGGCGTATGGGTCGGACTGATCGCGCTTCTGGGTGTGGACGCCGAGACGGGGGTCTTCATGCTCCTCTACCTGGACCTCGCCTACGAGCAGGCGAAGAAAGAAGGTCGCTTGCGGAACCTGGCCGACCTTCAGGCGGCGATCCGTTACGGGGCGGCCAGGCGGCTGAGGCCAAAGTTCATGACGGCGGCCACCATGTTTCTCGGTCTCATCCCGATCATGTGGTCCATCGGGGCCGGCGCCGATGTCATGAAGCGGATCGCAGCCCCGATGATCGGGGGTATACTCACGTCCTTTCTGCTGGAACTTCTCGTTTACCCGGTCGTCTACCAGAGCTGGAAGTGGAATTTTGAAATGAAGAAAACCGGCATCCAGGGCCCTGTTCTAGAAAATGATCCTGTACCCGGTCCGCAATGAACGCCTGAACATTTTGAAGGAGGAATGAACATGAATGCAAAAAGAATGATGCTTTTCGTCCTGTTGAGTCTGCTGGCTGCGGCTATGGTCGTCGGTACCTGTTACGCCCAGGGTCAGGCGCAGCAGACACAAAAGGAACCCCGCGCGATCACCCTCCAGGGAAAAATCAAGTACATGGATCAACTGGGCGGGTACTTTGTTAGCGGCGTGAAACCCGGGGGAGAGTGGATGATCCTGAACCAGAACCCCGAGGTGCTCAAAGGATACATGGAAAGCGAAAAAACCCTGACTATTGAGGGGACATTGAGGGGCACGGAGCGAATAACGATCAAGAAAATCGATGGAAAGGAATATTCCGTCGCGACACCGGCAGCAATGGCCCCGGATGACATGAAGAAATACCCCTCCTGCAAATACTGCGGGATGGACCGGGAGAAGTTCGCCCACAGCCGGATGCTCATCGAGTACACCGACGGCACGGCCGTGGGCACCTGCAGCATCCATTGCGCCGCCGTGGATCTTTCCCTGAACATCGACAAAATGCCGAAGGCCACCCTGGTGGGCGACTACAACACGAAGGCACTCCTCGATGCCGAGAAGGCGACGTGGGTTTTGGGCGGCAGCAAGATGGGCGTCATGACCCGGAATGCCAAATGGGCCTTCCTTCAGAAAGGCGATGCCGAAAAGTTCATTAGCCAGAACGGCGGCAGGATAGCCACCTGCGACGAGGCCATGAAGGCCTCCTACGAAGACATGTACGCCGACACGAAGATGATCCGGGAAAAACGAAAGATGAGAATGATGGAGCACAAGCACTAGGGGGACCCACTCCGGATGAAACGCATCGCAGCGGCACTCCTCATCGCACTGTTCGCGGTATCCCTGGGCTGGGCGGCGGAGCGCAAGCCCGTCAAGCCTTCCCCGAAGGACAAGTGCCCCGTCTGCGGGATGTTTGTGGCCAAATACCCCGACTTTGTCGCACAGGTGATCTTCCAAGACGGCTCCTACGCCGTCTTCGACGGGGCCAAAGATCTGTTCAAGTACTATCTCAACCTGAAAAAGTACGCCCCGGCAAAACGGGTCGAGGATATCGCTTCGATTTATGTGACCGACTACTACAGCCTGGAGCTCATCGACGGCCCCCAGGCCTGGTATGTCGTGGGCAGCGATGTCTACGGCCCCATGGGGAAGGAACTCATCCCCTTCTCAAAGGAATCCGATGCCGGGGGATTCATGAAAGACCACAAGGGGAAATCCCTCCTTCGTTTCAAGGACGTCAGCGTTGAGCTGATCAGGGGGCTTGACTAGCGCCATGAGGAAATCAAGTCTGTTTCTCTTATTCCTGACAACAGGCGTCATTCTTCTCGTCCTGATGTTTGTCCACGCGTCCTTGCAGGTACGGGCCGGGGCGGAATCCATCCAGGCAAAGGCAGCCCTCGTCGGCAGACTCGATCTGACGGACCTGTGCCTCTTCACCGAAGCGAGTTACACGAGGCACCTGTCGCAGGCGGACCTGCACACGCCCTTCCAGGATGGTCCCATGTCGCTGGAGCACTTCCCCTCGGGTTCCCTCGTCATGCCGCCGGCGGTCACAAGGAAGATCAATGGAAAAGTGGATTGAGCGCCAGAAACACATCATCGACTTCACTCTGTCTTCCCTCCTGAGGCGAAAGGGCAGAAACGCGTCGCTGATCCTTGTCTATACCCTTGTCGTGTTCATGCTGGCCTCGGTGGTGTTTTTCGTTCAGGCGATCAAGCGCGAGGCCTCCGTCATCCTGAAGGACTCCCCGGACATGGTCATCCAGAGGATGTCGGCGGGGCGTCACGAGCTCATCCCCGTATCCTACATGGAGCAAATCCGCTCGATCCGGGGGGTGGGAGCCGTCAGGGCCCGGCTCTGGGGGTATTATTACGACCCGGTCGTCGGCGCCAATTACACCCTCATGGTATCGGAGGATTCCGGTCCCCCGGCAGGGAGCATCATCATCGGCCAGGGCGTATCGAGGGCGCGCCTTGCCCTTGAAGGGGATACCCTGGAGTTCAGGAGCCACGACGGGGCCATCATCGACCTGGGTGTAAAAAGCACGATTTCCCGGGAGTCGGAACTGGTTTCATCGGATCTGATCCTCGTTGCGGAACAGGACTTTCGCAGGATATTCGGCACACCCGCAGAATTCGCGACGGACCTGGCAGTCCGGGTGAGAAACCCGAAGGAGCTTCCCACGGTGGCCCTCAAGGCGGCCGGTCTTCTGCCCGACACGAGGCAGATCCTGAAGGACGAGATCTTTCGGACCTATGACGCCGTCTTCAGCTGGCGCGGCGGCATGATGCTCGTCATCCTCTGCGGCTCGCTTCTGGCGTTCATCATCCTCGCATGGGACAAGGCATCGGGGCTGAGCTCCGAAGAGAGGCGCGAAATCGGCATCCTCAAGGCGATCGGGTGGGAAACCTCCGACGTGCTCCTGATGAAGTTCTGGGAAGGGATGGCCATATCGCTGTCATCTCTTCTTGCCGGCGTGATCCTGGCCTATGTCCACGTGTTCTTTACCTCGGCCGTTCTGTTTGAATCGGCCCTGAAGGGCTGGGCCGTTCTCTACCCCGCATTCCGGGTGACTCCTTTCATTGATCTCTCCCAGCTGGTCATCCTGTTTTTCCTGGCCGTCGTCCCCTACACCGTGGCGACGATCATCCCCTCCTGGAGGGCCGCAACCGTCGACCCCGATTCGGTGATGAGGTGAGAGCCCCGATGATCGAGCTTGTCGATGTAAGAAAAGTTTTCAACGCGGGGCAGCCAAATGAATTTGTTGCCATCGACGGGGTGAGCCTTGTCATCGACGCGGAGAGGACAACGGTGTTCCGGGGGCCCAGCGGTTCCGGGAAGACCACGCTGCTGAGCCTCATCGGCTGCATGGCGAGGCCGACCTCCGGCAGGATTCGTCTCCTCGACCGGGAGATCACGAGCCTGCCCGAGAGGTTTCTCACGGGGATCCGGCAGAAGACCTTCGGTTTCATCTTTCAGCAGTGCAACCTGATCAAGGGGATCACCGCCCTGGAGAACGTCATGCTGCCGGCCTACCCGTCGGGGGAGAAGCATGCCTCGCTGAAGAACCGGGCCATGGATCTCCTCGACACCTTCCAGATCCTGCGAAAGGCCCAATCGAGGGTCGAGTGGCTCTCCGGCGGAGAGGCCCAGAGAGTGGCCATCGCCCGGGCCCTGATCAACAACCCCTCCATCATCATCGCGGACGAGCCGACGGCAAACCTGGACACGAAGCTCTCCCGCGAGTTCATGGAGATCATGGGCCGCCTGAAAAGCGAGCGCAAGACGATCCTCTTCGCCAGCCACGACCCCATCGTCTACGAATCGGATCTGGCCGACCGCGTCGTCGATCTCAGGGACGGCCGGGTGGAGGGGTCGGTCCCATGATCTTTCACCCCGCGATCATCGGCCTTTTCCTGTCATCGATCCTGATCGGCTTCATGGTTCTCTACTGCGCCTTTTACGGGATCCGGATTGTCCGGCGGTGGGATATTCTCAGCGGAAGCGAGCTTCAGCTCACACTCGAGAGAAGGACCTACCTCATCTCGACCTTCCTTTCGTACATCTTCGGGTTTCAGCTTCTCTCCCTTTTTCTGTTCATCTTCACGGCCGATCAGCTCCACCCATTCTTCGTGGGGGCCATGTGCGCCGCCGGGTCTTTATACGCCAACGCTTACGGCTACCCGGTGCTCGTGCTCAAGATCCTGAATTTCTTCATGGCAGGTCTCTGGCTCATTCTGAATCATGCCGACAACCAGGCCTCCGATTATCCCCTCATCCGTAAAAAATACATTTTCCTTCTCTTCCTGGCACCGCTCATCCTCGCCGAAGCGGTGCTGCAGGCCGCATACTTCATCAACCTGAATCCCAGCATCATCACTTCCTGCTGCGGGACCCTCTTCAGCACGGAAGGAGCCGGCATCAGCGCGGACATCGGGGCCCTGCCCGGTAGCCTCATGAAAACGATTTTCTTCGGCTCCATGACGGCGACGCTGGCCTCAGGCATCTATTTCTTCCTGAAGGGAAAAGGCGCCTGGCTCTTTGCCGGCCTCAGCGCAATCCATTGCGTGATATCCCTCTTATCTATTCTTTCATTCATCTCTCTGTACATCTACGAACTGCCGACGCACCACTGCCCGTTTTGCATTCTACA
>Ga0315292_10001846_pt1 | contig 11622 bp, 8 predicted proteins | sample YL17G13_0_MG_FD_204029 | JGI IMG/M metagenome (GOLD analysis project Ga0315292, IMG submission 204029) | Sediment microbial communities from Yellowstone Lake, YNP, Wyoming, USA - YL17G13_0 | ecosystem: Environmental > Aquatic > Freshwater > Lake > Sediment | place: USA: Wyoming | collected... | reverse complement strand
TAATCGGGATAACAGAACGATTCATTTATCAATCCCGAATATGAAATAACAACGCTGTCACTCTGTCCTGGAAGAAGAGTTTTTCCCGGATCTATCTCAATTATATGATGTGTTCTTGTGAAACCCAGATCTTTAACACCTGTTGAAACATCAGTTACAACCAGGCCCGGATTAAGTGAAAACAAATATCTGTCAAGATTCTTATTGTTATTATTTTTGAATTTCAGTTCAGCTGAAGCTTCAAAAGAGCTTCTTTTATGAGAGAAGTCGATGGACGCGTCAGTCAGGGATACAAAATCACTGTTTTCAAATTTACGGCTGGTCTCGATTACCTGCTTCTTTTCATTAAAGCTATTGCGGTAAAGGGACAAAGTATTGAATGCACATACCGATGTTCCGGCAAGGAAAATAAACATAAACACAACGGAAATCGAAGTGTATATTTTTGACTGAGGCAACCGTTTGAATAATAATACTGTAGCCAGGATAAATGCTAAGCCTGAGAAGAAATAAATAAGTCGCTGATTTAAAATCTGGCTGAGATTCCCAAAACCTGTCACTCCCGATTTAAATAAAGGCAATCCAAAAGCCATATAATCGAAAATTGACCCTAACCGATACCATAGCCAGAACATATCAAGTGCTGCAATGCCAAGGAGAATCAGAAAAGTTATCGCCTGGTTTCTTATAACAGACATCATCATGAAGGCAAGTCCGAGACTGAAAAGTATTGTAGGAACGCAAATTATCAACAGGTAGGTAAGGTATGATAATATGTCAATAGGCATATCTTTGGCAATTATATTCATGAGAAGGCCGATACACAGAATGACTATATCAAGTCCCAGAAAGAGCCGGAGGATGCCCCAGCTTTTGCCCATAATGTACTCAAAGTTGGAGATTGACCTTGTATACAGGACTTCATTTGTATCAACCTTCTTGTCTCTTTTCAGGAAGTCGGCAGCAAGAAAAATAACCACAATTGCCTGTCCTATATTCAGCATATAAAGATTAAGCAGAGGGATTGATGAAGGGGTGGCCATAAGTGACCACGGCTGATCGCCAATGGGTGAAAAAAAGCCCAGATTTATAATAGTGAGTATAAATAGCGCCCCGATAGAAAATAACCTGAAGAACCAGCTTCTTCTGAGAATTTTTGCTTCATACTTTGCAACTGTTCTAATATTGTGCAGAAATGCCATAAGTAACTCAGTTTTTATTCACTAATGTCAGCCTGCAGTTTATGCTCCATGTAATATACATACGCATCCTCGATATTCGGGGTAATAACAGATGAATTGAATTCCGGAACCTCATCAGAAACTATCTGCACCTCCCAACCATCCTCAACGGGAATTGTGGAAATCACATTAAATTGTTCCTTGACTTTTTGGTATTCATTTTCGGTTAGATTCAATTTAAAAACATGCCCTTCAGCCAGCTTAACAAGATTTTCAGGTGAACCGGAGAATACAAGCTCACCACGGTTCAGCAATGCCATCCCCTGACAGGTTGAGGAAATATCACCTACTATATGGGTTGAGAGAATAATAGTTACCTCATGTTGACTGAGATGAGAAAGAATATTTCTGAACCTGATCCTTTCGTCCGGATCAAGTCCGGTTGTCGGCTCATCAACAACAATTATCTTTGGATTACCGATTAAAGCCTGAGCTATTCCAAGACGCCTTTTCATGCCTCCCGAAAGCCTGTTAGCCTGTCGGTCGCGGACTTCCAGCAGTCCAACCTGGTCAAGCAGCCTGTCGACTTCTGAAAGCCTTTCTTTCCTGTTTTTCATTCCGGCCAGTGATCCGGAGTAATCAAGAAATTCCCATGTCTTGAGCGAAGTAAAAAAACGAAAATCCTGTGGTAAATAGCCCAGTATTCTTCTTAATTCCTTCCGTTGCTTCTGTATATCTTTCCCATTGACGAGCACCAATCCTGAAGTTGGTTTCATCAATGTGACAAGGATACGCATAAGGCTCGATTTGCCGGCACCATTGGGCCCTAAAAGTCCGAACATCCCCGTTCCGAATTCCAGGTTTATATCTTTTAGCGCATGATTGCCGTTTGGATAGATTTTATTAAGCCCCTGAATTTCGATTTTCATACTTCCGTATAATGTTAGGCTGTTTTGTCAGGTTTCTGACAATATAAAGACGGTAAATATTTCAAATGTTACGTATTAAAAGTATTTTCTTAAGCATTTTCTGCTTCGTGGACCTTTGTATAACCTTTTTGCTGTTTATGGTATAAATGTTTTTAACACTTTGAAATAGCTATCCCAATAATCATTGCTTGTCTTTTTGCCCCTAAATCCCCTAAAGGGGACTTATTGATTAAAAGTTATTTCTTAAACCCCCTTCAGAGCCTGCCCAGAACGAAGTGAAGGGGGGAAGGGGGCTAAAAAAGGGTTATTATAAACAGTATTCATATTTTTGTACCACCTCATACGCAAAGTAACGCCAAGATTTAATCAATTCTGAATCCATGGCAGTAAATTTATAAATTTCAAGGACAATGATGATCCGGAAGCTGTAACTGTAATCAAAACAAATTCATAATTTTGTAACCTAAAATATTCAGGTTGATCTACAGGACAAATAAAAGAAAAATAATCAATGATCCGGTTTATGGGTTTATAAGCATACCGGGCGAACTGATTTATGATATCATCGAACATCCCTGGTTTCAAAGACTGAGAAATATTAAGCAACTGGGTCTTACAAATTTTGTCTACCCCGGTGCTAATCACAGCAGGTTTCAGCACTGTCTGGGGGCTCTCTACCTTATGGATACGGCTTTAAAAACCCTTAAAAGCAAGGGTGTGGAAATCTCACAATCGGAAGAAGAGGCTGCCCTGATTGCTATACTGTTGCACGATATTGGTCATGGGCCCTTTTCTCATGCCCTTGAAGCTTCATTGATAAACGGCATTAGACATGAAGACCTCTCCTTACTGCTGATGGAGAAGCTGAATGAAACATTTGAAGGGAGACTTGATCTGGCGCTTGAGATTTTTAAAGGAAGCTACAGCAGGAAATTTCTGCATGAGCTTATAGCAGGACAGGTGGATATGGACAGGCTGGATTATCTTAGGAGGGATTCATTTTTTACCGGAGTTATAGAGGGATCTGTAGGCTCAGACAGAATAATAAGAATGCTTAATGTAGTTGACGACAAGCTCGTTATTGATGAAAAAGGTATTTATTCCCTAGAGAAATTCCTTATTGCACGCAGGTTAATGTACTGGCAGGTTTACATGCACAAAACGGTTCTCTCATCTGAAAGTCTGCTTGTTAAAGTATTAAAACGGGCAAAGTCAATTGCAATGGATGGGATCGATCTGTTTGCTACACCTGCGCTTAGGTTCTTTCTTTATAATGATGTTGGTCCGGAAGAATCTAATGGGTCCGGAAGATTTACTCAGGGTATTATTGCTTTCAATTTTACCCGCCTTGATGATAACGATATTATGGCTTCCGCAAAATACTGGGCCGATCATTCAGATCCAGTACTTTCAGATCTTGCCCGCCGACTGATTAACAGGAAGCTTCTTTCAGTAGAACTCCAGAATGAGCCTTTTTCTGAAGGTAGACTTTATGAATTAAGGAACAGAGCAGAAAAATTTCTGCAAATAACCACGGAAATGACAGATTATTATGTTTTTACAAATAGTATCTCTAATCTGACATATGCTCCGGATTCCCCTGAAATAAGAATTCTTCTGAAGAACGGTGCCATCACTGAGCTGACATCGGTATCGGATATATTTGACCACAAATTGCTTTCTGAAAGAGTCACAAAGTATTTTTTATGTTATCCCAAAGAAATAAGATATTAACTGAAATAAATTATGGAATTTAACGCAGCAACAATAGCCGGATTCCTTAAAGGGGAGATAATAGGGGATCCTGAAACCAGAGTAAATACGATCGCAAAGATTGAGGAAGGGCATCCGGGAGCTCTTTCGTTCCTTGCAAATCCCAAATACGAACCCTATATATACACGACAAAGTCGTCGGTAGTGCTGGTAAACAGAAGCTTTATCCCCACAGGTGATATTGAGGCAACTCTTATCAAGGTTGAAAATGCTTATGAATCCTTCGCCTCGCTGTTACAAATGGTAGATAAAAACAGACCAAGGAAAAAGGGAATAGATAAGACCGCGGTTATTGAACAAACTTCATCTGTAGGAACTGATGTTTATATTGGTCCCTACGTATATATCGGAGAGAATTGTATAATTGGGGATGGTTCCAACCTTTATCCACATGTTTTTATTGGTGATAATACCAGGATTGGTGAGAAATGCACTTTAAATCCGGGAGTTAAGATCTATCACGATTGTATTATCGGAGATTATTGTGTTGTCCATGCTGGATCGGTGATAGGCAGCGATGGTTTCGGATTTGCCCCGCAGTCCGACAGCGAATTTATGAAGATACCGCAGATAGGTAATGTAGTTATTGAAGATAATGTCGAAATTGGGGCAAATGTTACTATTGACCGTGCAACAATAGGATCGACAATAATCAGGAAGGGGGTTAAACTTGATAATCTTATCCAGATTGGTCATAATGTTGAAGTTGGAGAGAATACAGTTATGGCCGCACAAACCGGTATATCAGGATCAACAAAAGTCGGAAAAAATTGTATGTTTGGCGGACAGGTGGGCCTGGCGGGTCATCTTAAAATAGCCGATGGTACAAAAATCGGTGCTCAGTCAGGCATACCCGGTGATGTGAAAAAGGAGAATTCAATCCTTCTTGGATACCCTGCCATTGATCACAGGGATTTTCTTAGGTCTTCAATAGTCTTCAGGAAATTGCCGGAGCTAAAAACAAAAATAGATCACCTTGAGAAACAGGTTGAAGTGCTTAAAAAAGCAGGGGGTGACTAAGAATTGATAATTTAACATATCTTGTCATAAATTATGTTGTTGGATAGTTCGTTTTTTTTTAATTTTTTTGTACCCGGAATCTGAAAAGAATTATTTAAGTACCGATGAGTGAAAAACAAAGAACGCTTGCAAAAGAGGTTAGCCTTAGTGGAAAAGGATTACATACTGGAATTGCTGTAACAATAACCTTCAGACCTGCACCGGCTAATCATGGATATAAATTTTGCAGGAGCGACCTTCCGGGAAAACCTATGATTGATGCTTTAGCTGAGAATGTTACAGATACTTCAAGAGGCACTACACTGGTACAGAATAATGTCTCGGTTTCTACAATTGAACACTCTCTTGCAGCACTATATGGATTACGCGTCGATAACGCTATTATTGAGCTTGACGGACCTGAAGCACCTATAATGGGAGGAGCTGCCTCGAAATTCACTGAAGCGATAAAATCTGTCGGATTTATTGATCAAAAAGAAGACCGGAACTATTTTATCGTAAAACAAAAAATAGTATATTCTGATGAAGAGCATGGTGTCGACCTGATTATATATCCTGATGATCATCTCAGCATAAATGTTCTTATCGATTATAATTCAAGGATACTTGGTAATCAATATGCAATTCTTGATTCAATTGACGATTTTGAAGAAGAAATAAGTAAAAGCCGCACCTTTGTATTTTTTCATGAGCTGGAACCCCTTCACCAGATGGGATTGATTAGGGGAGGAGATCTTGATAATGCAGTAGTCATTCTTGAAAAGGAGGTCGAACAGGAAGAAATAGACCGTATTTCAAAGCTTTTTAACAGACCCGGTATTAGCAAACACACTGCAGGGATCCTTAATAATACTGAATTAAGATATCCAAATGAACCTGCACGGCATAAGCTGCTGGATATCATGGGGGATCTTGCCCTTGTGGGGCAGCCGATAAAAGGGAAAGTAGTCGCAACCCGACCGGGTCACTATGCTAACACCCGCATGGCTAAGCTTATAAGGAAGGAAATCAAAAAAACTCATTCTAAAAAAAATGTTCCTGTTTATGACCCTTCCGAACCTCCAATTTATACTCTGGCGGATATAAAAAAGCTGCTTCCTCACCGGTATCCTTTTCTACTTGTCGATAAAATAATCTCCATTGATGAAACGACCATTGTAGGTATAAAAAACGTGACATTCAATGAGCCTTTCTTTCAGGGTCACTTTCCTGGTGAACCTGTGATGCCCGGAGTCCTGCTGGTTGAAGCCCTGGCCCAGTGCGGCGGATTGCTGATTTTAAGTACAATCGACAAACCGGAAAAATATTCTACTTATTTCCTTAAAATCGATAAGCTTAAATTCAAGCAAAAGGTTGTTCCGGGCGATACTATCATACTCAGGATGGAACTGATGGAGCCTATGAAAAGAGGAATTGTGACTATGTTCGGACAAGCATTTGTGGGAAATACTCTTGTCTCAGAAGGAGAGATGACTGCACAGGTAATTAAAAACAAATAATCGAAAAATGATTTCCAATCTAGCATATGTCCATCCCAATGCCAGAATAGCAGAAAATATAACAGTTGATGCTTTTGCTTATGTCGCAGACAATGCAGAGATAGGTGAAGGAACCTGGCTTGGTCCTCATTCAACCATTCTCGACGGGGCCCGTATCGGCAAAAACTGCAGGATCTTTTCAGGAGCGGTCATTTCAGGTATTCCCCAGGACCTTAAATTCCATGGAGAAGAGACTACTGCCGAAATAGGTGATAACACAACAATAAGGGAAGGGGTTACAATAAACCGTGGTACTTCAGCAGTAGGGAAAACTGTTGTCGGCAATAACTGCCTGCTGATGGCATATTCGCATGTTGCTCACGACTGTCGTGTCGGGGATAATTGTATTCTTGGCAATGTTGCAGGTTTGGCCGGGGAAGTAAAAGTTGATGACTGGGCTATTATCAGCGGAGGAACATTTGTTCACCAGTTTTCGCATGTAGGCAGACATGTAATTATCGGACCAATCTGTAAGGTTAGAATGGATGTTCCCCCTTTTATCAAAGCTGAACGCGATCCTCTGGCATATATGGGATTAAATTTAGTTGGTCTTTCAAGACGTGGGTTCGAAAAAGGAAGGATTGATGAGATACATAAAATCTACCGGGCTATTTATCAGAATGGGATGAATACCACTACTGCACTGGCATATGTTGAAAATGAATTTGCACCATCTCCCGACAGAGATTATATTCTTGAATTCATCAGGAAATCTCAACGGGGCATAATAAGGGGTCCACGGTAGCTATAGTTAAGCTTTTTCCCAGCCTTGTGACTTGAGCTCAATTTCAGTACCCTCTTCACTTATAAGGAAATGCCCAAGATCAGGAAGTGTCAGGTGCCCAATTAAGCTGACATCAGATATCTTCCGGATCTTTTCAGCGTATTCAATCGGGACTGTAAAAAGCAGTTCATAGTCTTCCCCGCCGTTTAGTGCAGGAATAACCGCGTCAATTTTAAACTCTTCTGCTGCTTTAAAGGTCTCAGCATCAATCGGGATCTTGCTGTTAAATATCCTGCATCCCGTACCTGACAACTTACATATATGAAGAAGGTCAGATGCAAGGCCGTCAGAAACATCAATCATTGCTGATGGTATTATTTCAGTTTTACGGAGCAATTCAATAGTATTCCTGGGAAACTCAGGCTTCAACTGTCTTTCAATAATATATTCATAACCAGTTAGATCAGGCTTGAAAGCCCTGTCCTTGTCGAAAAGCTTTCTTTCTCTTTCAAGTACCTGAAGCCCTAAATAGGAAGCACCAAAATTTCCGGTTACACAAATCAGATCATTGGGCCTGGCACCATCTCTTTTTACTATTGATTCCCTTTCAACTTTTCCGACTGAAGTAACTCCGATTGTAAGTCCGGTTACAGAACTGGTAATGTCACCTCCTGCAAGATCAACCTCATATTTATCACAGGCAAGATAAATCCCTTCATAAAGTTCTTCTACCTGTTCAACAGCAAACCGGGAACTTATACCCACGGCAATAAGTATCTGACCGGGAGTACCGTTCATAGCATAGATGTCTGAAATTGCCCTGATTACTGCCTTATATCCCAGATGTTTCAAGGGAGTGTAAACCAGGTTGAAATGAATTCCCTCAAGCATGAGGTCAGTTGAGACCAGAGTAATGTTTTTACCTGAGTCAATAATAGCTGAATCATCACCGATCCCTGAAACAGTGCTTTTATTTCGCAAAGATAATTTATCAGTTAAATGACTTATCAATCCGAATTTTCCGAAATTACTTATTGGTGTATATTTGTTTCCTGATCCGGTCATAATTTACATCCCCCTATCCCCCTTCCAAGGGGGAATTAGTTTATTCATCTTCTTACCTTAAAGCCTTTACGCCTTTGGACCGTTAATCCACATCAACTATAATACATCAAATGTGCATAATCCTGCGTCCGAATGGATTTATCGCCACCTCAGTAAGCTTGAAATGCTGTTTCCCGAAGGGTATTCCAATAATGGTTATGCACAAAATAACTCCGAGAATTGCATGAGTGATAGCGATCCATAATCCTCCGCACAGAAGCCAGAGAACATTCATAAAAGTATTAAGGCAGCCTGATGTACCCGATTCTACTCTGCTTGTCCGGCCAAAAGGCCAGATTGAAAGGGAAGCCATTTTAAGGGTCTGAAGTCCAAAGGGAATTCCTATGATAGTGATCATAAGTATCATACTTCCAATAAAATACTCAATTGCAATGATAAATCCGCCAAATATTAACCAGATGAGATTACCAAAAATTTTCATTAGATCATAAATTATTATTCCAGTATTATTGTTTTGTCTTTTGGGTACTTAACTGAATATGTCAGAATAAGTTTTCGGGTCTCCTGTGGTTTTATTTCAAGATTCCATTGTATTTCACCGGTCTGGGAATTATGCTTCCCTCCCGAAAGTTCCGAAGCGCTAACCTCAATTCCGCTGTTTGTGGAGATTGGAATCTGATCAAGAACCGAAATCCTGACAGCATCCTGTTTATTATTTCTGACAGTAATTTCGAATGAATATGTTTCTGTTTTATTCGAACCCAGAATTTTGGTGCTGGTAAAATCTTTTCTTTTCTCCCTTTTCAGAAGTATACTGTTATCTGTTCCAAGTGAAACTGAAAGCGTATCTTTTAACTGATTCACATTGAGATATGACTTTCCCACAAAGGTGTTTTCAAAATACAATGTTGCTTCACCACCGATAAGATTTTGTTTTGCCCAGTCGGTTATGTTTCCTGTCAGGTAAGCCAGCGGTGAGACCTTGGGTACTGCAACATACTTATAGTCAGCAGGAGTTGACGTACGCTGGATTTCTATTGTCTGAACCTTTCCGTCAGGAGAAATTGAATACGGTGAGGAAATATCAAATGTAACTGTCGTCTCCCCGACTCTTACATCGACCGGAACCGGAGCTGCTTCTGCTTCTTTCATTCTTAAAGATTCGTCCTTGACCGTAACCGCTTCATTCAATTCATACGCGTCACTCCGTTTAACTCCTGAGGTTGTCCCCCTGATTTGTATCGAAGGTGCTGGCTGGGGGTAAAAATAATCAATGAACCAGGGATTGAGTGCCGGAACATCACCGGCAACCCATGGGGTGGCATTTGAGAAACTTAGTTTTACATCTTTCCATGGAATACCGGTACTTTGAAACACATTCGCCTTATAGAAAATGGTTACAGGTTTTGTTATATCATCAACTCTGATGTCGTATGATGGATACCAGCCTGCATTATTCACAACATAGCTGAACGTGAGCCTGCCGGTTACCGGCTTTTCACAGCTTACCGATACAGAGATCTCCCCTGACGGGAGCTGTTGTTTCCCGATCCTGTCAGCAATCTGTTTCTGAAGATCGGCAATCTGTTTCTCATAATCCCTGATAAGCCTGTTCTTCTTTAAAGTGTTTGTGGATACCTGGTCCATATTACCGGTATAAAGATCCATCACATTTTTAAGCTGATCAAGGGAGAAGGAGGTCTCTTTTACCAGTATTGCCCGGTTTGCAATTAAAAAGGCCCTTTTTTCTTCAAGTACGTTAAGGGCAGCTTTTTCATCTTCAACCTTAAGCTGAAGAGCCACGATCTGGTTCCTTATGTTCTTAACTTCAGGCTGATCTTCAAGATTCTGCAGGTAATTGTTCTGCAGATTAACCGAAAGAATGATAAAATCGCCATACCCTTTTACCTGAATGCTCTGTGCATCAATGAATGGGGATAGTCCGACTAACTTCAGGACATTTTTACCGGCAGGAATTTCGATATTTGCATCATGGTTTATCTGGGCCCTGTCGGGATAGACAGTAACATGCTTTATAACAGCTTTTATCTCCTTTTCATTGTCGGCAATAGAATCAAAGCGACTGCCTGTTATAAGGATTACAAGTAATAGAAGAGTTTTCATTTCTGGATATTTTTTAAAACAATAAAGGTAAGATTTTCTGAAAGAATGAGGTAGATAATATTCTATTTCATAACCTCAAAATAACCTACCGTGCTGTTCCCGGGCTCCTCTGTACTTTGACCAGCCATTGGGCACCCTGGAACGGGACAATTTATGACCTTATGCTCATTATTGTCAGCTGGTTCCCATCCCATTATAAGGTACAGTGCAAAAAAACCTATAATATATGCAACAGCTACATGCCATCCTTTTTTTACCCAGAGAATAACATTTCGGCCTTCAGGAAATTTGTTGGTGATTGCAACACCTGCTGATGATCCGAACCATATCATCGATCCTCCAAATCCAACTGAATATGCCAGCATGCCCCAGTCATAATGCCCCTGGTCGAGGCAGAGTTTTGTAAGTGGTATGTTATCGAACACTGCTGAGAGAAATCCAAGAGCGAGGGCTGTTATCCATGAGGCATTGGGCAGTTCTTCAACCGGCATCATTGATGCACACGTTACAAGGCAGAGCAGGAAAATAGTCCCTTTAATAGCTCCGGGGACCTCTTTCCATGGTACAGGACGCAGGAATACTCCCAGGAGTATTGCAATCCAGACACCCAGGGCAGGCATATCATAAAGAATATTTGAAATAATCGCACCTGCAAGAATCAGAACTACGTTGATTATTTTAATCCAGTCGACTTTTATATTTGAATCAGAATCTTTCTGTATCTGCTGGTATTTATCCTGCTGACGGGCAGCGAACCAGGCGAAGAACAGCAGGGCAGTTCCGGCGGCAATATATCCATGAAACACATTAAACGCCGATACACCATCGATCCACATCATTGTAGTAGTTGTATCCCCGACTACACTGCCTGACCCTCCGGCATTACTGGCAGCGACCAGGGCAGCGACATAACCTATATGTACCTTGTTTTTAAAAACAACCAGGGCGATCGTCCCGCCAATCAGAGCAGCAGCTATATTATCGAGGAAAGAAGATAAAACGAATACGAAAACCAGTAAGAAAAACGGACCTTTCCAGTCATCCGGAAGATACCTGGGGAGTATTTCCGGTACCCGTGATTCTTCAAATATTTTTGAAAGAACTGCAAATCCAAGCAATAATCCGAGCAGATTCAGAATTATTCCCCATTCTCCCTGACGCAACCCTTTATCCATGAGTTGTTCTCCCATAGGAGTAGTGCCAAAGAAATGTTCTAAAAGGTGAAATCCGGGATCAAAAACCAGTTTAAATGTTAAAAGTACAGTTAA
>Ga0315292_10001845_pt1 | contig 11629 bp, 10 predicted proteins | sample YL17G13_0_MG_FD_204029 | JGI IMG/M metagenome (GOLD analysis project Ga0315292, IMG submission 204029) | Sediment microbial communities from Yellowstone Lake, YNP, Wyoming, USA - YL17G13_0 | ecosystem: Environmental > Aquatic > Freshwater > Lake > Sediment | place: USA: Wyoming | collected... | reverse complement strand
CAGCCACAGGTACAACAGCGCGGCGGGCAGCACACCCAGCAGGGTGCCGACGTGCAGGCCATGCAGTGACACGAACACGAGCGTCACCGCCACGCCGCCCCAACCGATCGGCGCTCCGAACAGCGCCCTTCTTGCCGTGAACGCACGGTCGAGCAGCGCCAGCAGCACGCCGCGGAACACGGCTTCTTCGACCGCCCCTGGCAGGGTGGCCTGATAGACCCAGGTCTCCCACGGCACCGTCGTCAAGCGAAAGCGGCTCTGGCTCGCCAGCATCAGATTGAGCGACAGCGCGATGGCCGACACCCACAACGCCGGGCGAAGCGACCCGACGCGCTGGGCCCCGGTGAAACCCATCTCGCGCCACGGCACACCGGCACGCCGAGCCAGCATCCTCGCGACCCACAACGCGCCGCCCAAACCGAGGAACTGGCCGCTCCAATTCCAGTACTCGCCGAGCGCGCTCGCACCCAGCAGTGTCGGCAACTCGCGCAGGCCCAGGAACAGCGCGAGCGTGGCCGCGAATGCAATCAGCCAGTGACGCGCCAACCTGCGGCCTCCAACGCTGGGCAAGGGCCCGACCGAGCGCCGCGGCCGGTCATCGCGGTCGCAGCCTCGGCCGGCAAGATCATGGCTTGAACGTCAGCAACCAGCTCAGCACGTCGGCCTTCTCGCCGGCCGTGCACTCGCGGCCAACGACGTCCTTGCAGTTGAGGCGAAACATGTGCTCGACCCTCGCGCCATCGACGAAGCGTGCGGGGTTGAAGGCCGGCGCCATCGGCTTGATGGTCTTCTTGGTGACGTCGTCCTTGCCGTTCTGCGTCGGCACGGCGCCGTGGCACGACGAGCAACTCCAGCCGAAGTCGCGCCCGAAATTGGTCGTGAAGAAGCGCTGGCCCCGCTCGGGTGACGCGGCCGCGCCGGCCTTGGCGCTGTAGCCGGCGAGCAACTCCGCCGGCGTGGCCGCCTGTGCAACCGGGACCAGGAGGGTCGTGGCGACGAACACCAGAGTCAGGCAATGGCTGAGGATCGAGCGGTACATGGTGGCTCCCTGATGGAAACACTGGACGCGAAACCTCGGGTCCTCTCGCCGCTGCCGCCGCGTCCAAGGCTCGACAGCGCCAGACACCCCACGACGACATTGGACCCGCGCTGGCCCGCGCGAGTTTGTCCCAGCGCAAGCGGGTTCATGCGCGCAGCCAGGCTGCCACGGCGTCGGCCTCGAGGTGACCGTTCCTGATGCAGTCGCCGACCGATACCCCGCCCTTCCAGCTGGCGCACAGGAACAGGCCAGGCAGCGCGCGGGCTGCCGCCTCGGCACGCGCGACGCGCGCGAGGTGGCCGAGCGTGTACTGCGGAATCGCGCGCGGCCAGCGCGTGACGGCCTGGAACAGTGGTGCGTCGTGCGCGCCCAACAGCACGCCATGCTCGGCGTGGGCCAAGGCGGCGATGTCGGCTTGCGGCAGGCCCGGCAGTTCGGGGTGGCGCTGCCCGCCGATGAAGGTGGTCAGCAGCGCCGTGCCCGCCGGCGCCCGGCCTTCGAACATCGAGCTCGAGAACAGCACGCCGAGCACGCGCCGCTGCTCCTTCCTTGGCACCAGGCAGCCAAAGCCGTCGAGCGGGTGAGCGATCGCCGAGGTTGCATAGGCCGAAGCCACCGTCGCGACCGGCGCGTAGGCGATCGACTCCAGCGCCGCAGCGGCGTCGGCCACATGTTCGCGCACCAGCGTCGCCGTTCGGTCGGCTGCCGTCGCCAGCACCACGCTGCGGGCTCGCCACTCGGCCGCCTGGCCTTGCTGCTCGGCACGCAGCGTGAAGAGCCCGTCGGCGTCGCGTTCGAGCCGGGTGGCACGGGTGTGCAACGCCACGTTGCCGACCGCCACCGCGAGGGCTTCGGTGAGGGTCTGCATGCCGCCGGCGAACGAGAAGCTCTTCGCGGTGTTCTTTGCGGTCTCCTTCAGGCGCTTGCGTTCGCTTGCGCCGAGGATCTGGCCGCGGATCAGGCTGCCCCAGCGCTGCTCGAGGGCGTACAGCTTCGGGAAGGCGGCGCGCACGGAAATCTGCTCGGGGTCACCCGCATAGATGCCGGCCACGAACGGGTCGATCGCGTAGTCGAGGAACTCGCTGCCCAGGCGGCGCCGCACGAATCCGGCAATCGACTCTTCGGCGTCGGGTGCTGCCGGTCGCAGGAACGGCTCGCGCAACAGCGCCAGCTTCGCCGCGGTCGAGAACAACCGGGTCGACAGGAAGGCGCCGGGCGAGGTCGGCAACGCGGTCAGTACGCCGCCACGCACCACGTAGCGCTTCTCGGCCACGTCGGAAGCGAAGCGCATGGCGCTGGTCAGGCCCAACTCGTTGACCAACTCGCCGATCAGCGGCGTGGTGTCGAGCGCGCTGTTGGGCCCGCGCTCGAACAGGCAGCCGTCGCGCGTCACGGTGCCAATCACGCCGCCCGGCTGCTCGCCAGCGTCGAGCAGTTGCACCCGAAAGCCGGCGCGCTTGAGGCGGTGCGCGGCGACGAGGCCGGAGATCCCGGCACCGACGACGACGGCGTCGAACACGCCCATCCCGGCGCCACGGCTCATGCGGCGCGCCGCCCGGCAACCATCGGCAAACCTTGCGGCGATCGGGAGTTGACCATGCGAAACGATGACACGCGGCTTGATGCGTAGCAAGTGGCGATTGCCGGCGGGTTGTTCCAGGTCAACCCGACACGGCATCCGCACGCGCCATATGCAGGCTGCGCGCCCGGCAGTTCGCCGGCGAAGGAAGGAGTCATGCACATGGACGCTGACCGTGCTTTCGACGGCCGCTGGCCCAAGGCCAGCGCCTGGACCCGGTGGAGTGCAACCACGGCGGTGGTGCTGGTCGCGGCGCTCGCGGCGGGGTCCGCGCCAGCGCAAAGTGGCGCCAGGAGCGGGCCGCAGGTGGTGGCTTTGGCGTGTGCCAATTGCCACGCGAGCGGCAAGGATGGGGCGCCGAGGATCGGCGACAAGAAGGCCTGGAGCAAGCGGGCCGAACTCGGCCTGTCCGCGCTGACGCAAGAGGCACTGACCGGCATTCGCCGCATGCCGGCGCATGGCGGCAGCCCGATGCTCAGTGATCTCGAGGTGCAGCGGGCGATCATCGACATGGTCAACAAGTCCGGCGGTCACTGGATCGAGCCGGTCGACAAGACCCAGCCCGCGGCCGTGCGCAGCGGCGCCCAGGTGGTGCAAGCGCAATGTTCCAAATGTCACCAGGATGGCAGCGGTGGCGCGCCGCGCATCGATGATCGTGCGGCCTGGGCTCCGCGGCTGAAGAACGGCCTCGACGCCACGGTGCGTTCGGCCATCAACGGCCATGGCGGCATGCCGGCGCGTGGTGGCATGGCCGACCTCAGTGATGCGGAAATCCGCAGCGCCGTGACCTACATGTTCAATCCGGGTGCCGCCGCAGCACCGGCGAAATAGAGCGACGCGCTGGACGGTTCGACACTACGATCAGCCTGATCGACCGTTCGGCGGCGGGCGGCCATCGCGCTGGCAATTGATATTGGACAAGGTGCCGAACTGACTGCGTCGAAGAATCGAGGCTTTCGAGAACGAGGAAATCATGCCCAGGACCAAGTCCCGTCCCTCCCGCGCTGCGGTCCCGCCGTTGCCTTTGTTCGAGTCGCTCGACCAGACCCATCGCCAGGTGATGGAGGTGCTCGGTCAATTGACCCAGCTGATCGAGCAGGTGGACGCGACGGGCATCGACGACCGTGCGAGCCTGCTGGCCAGGCAGATCTGCCGGTTCTTCGACGGCACGGCGCGCGCGCATCACATGGCCGAGGAGCAATACGTGTTCCCGAGCCTGCTGGCCAGCGGCGATGCCGAGTTGGTGCAGCATGTGCTGCGCCTGCAGCAGGACCATGGCTGGCTGGAAGAGGACTGGCTCGAACTCGGGCCGCACCTGCAGGCCGTCGCCGAGGGCCAGGGTTGGTACGACCTCGACGTCATGCGCTCGGCGATCCCGGTGTTCACGGCGCTGTACCGCGACCACATCTCGCTGGAAGAAAACATCGTCTATCCGGCCAGCCGGCGCAGCCAGACATAGCCGGCGCGGGCCGGCGTCTTCGGCGTAACTGCGGGCCCACCGGTTGATCTCGATCGGCATTTCTTGCTCCTTGCTGCGCAAAGTCGTCGTGCTGTCGCTGCTGGCGGCCCACGGCGCTGCGGCGCTCTCGCAAAGCGTTGAGCAGCCCGCTGCGCCAGCGACTGCAACGAAGGCGTCATCGCCCGCGAGTTCCGCCACCGTGCCGTCGCACGCACCCCGGGCACCGCTGTTGAGCGGACTCGGCGGCCCCCACCTCTTCCCGATCGCATCGCGCGACCCGCGCGTTCGCCGCTACTTCGACCAGGGCCTGCTGCTGGTGTTCGGCTTCAATCCCGACGAAGCCGTGCGCTCATTCGAGACGGCCGTGTCGATCGATCCGGCCTGTGCCGCCTGCTGGTGGGCGCTGGCCTGGGCGCGCGGCCCGAGCATCAACGCAGACATGGCCCCGCAGGCGGCGCAGCGCGTCGAAGCTGCGATCCGGCAGGCGCGCAGGCATGCCCATCGAGCCACGGCGGTGCAGCGTTCACTGATCGATGCTCTGGCCTTGCGTCATCCGGGCGGCAACACCGTCGACGAAGCGGCCTATGCGCAACGCCTGCGCACACTGGCACGCCAATACCCGCAGGATGCCAATGTTGCGCTACTGGCCGCCGAGGCGCTGATGAACCTGCACCCATACGACTGGTGGGCAACCGATGGCGCACCACAACCCTGGACCCCTGAAATCGAACGCCTGCTCGAGAGGGCGATCGCGCTGCAGCCGCGTCACCCCGGCGCGCACCATTACTGGATCCACCTGCAGGAATCGTCACCGCACCCAGAGCGTGCGCTGCCCAGTGCCGATGTCCTGCGCGACGCCGTGCCCGGCTCCGGCCACCTGCTGCACATGCCGGCGCACATCGACATGCGTGTCGGGCACTTCGATGCGGCGATCCGCGCCAGCCAGCGCGCGATCGAGGCCGACCAGCGCTACCTCGCCGAGGTCGATGCCCAAGGCGCGTACCGCGTCGGCTACGTCGCGCACAACCACCACTTCCTGTGGGCCGCGGCGTCGATGGCCGGCAATCGCGCCTTGGCGATGCAGGCGGCGCAGGCGGCGTGGCCCGCGGCCTGCGGGCCGAGTGGCCGCGATCCGGGGACCGCGATCGCACAGCAGTACGCCGTGCTGCCGTACTTCACGCTGGTGCGCTTTGGTGCGTGGGCCACTCTGCTCGTCGACACTCGCCCGCCCGACGTATCCGGGCCGTATCCGCAGGCGATCTGGCATTACGCCCGCGGCACGGCCCTTGCGCGCACGGGCCGGCTGGACGCTGCCGAGCAGGAGCTCGGTCGCCTCGAGCAGCTCGCGGCCGACCCGTCGTTGCGCGCCCTGAAGCTCAAGAACCTCAATCCTGCGGCCGAGCTCACGCGCATCGCCGAGCTGACCCTGCGTGCCGACATCGCACTCGGGCGTGGCGATGCGCCGCTGGCCGTGACCCTGCTGCGCGAGGTCACGCAGATCGAAGATGCGCTGCAGCCCGACGAGCCGCATCTGTGGCTGGCGCCGACGCGCCACGCACTCGGCTCGGCGTTGCTGGCTGCCGGCCGGGCCGATGAAGCCGCCCAGGTCTATCGGCAAGACCTGCAGCACTACCCCAACAACGGCTGGTCCTTGCACGGGTTGGCGCGGGTGCTCGAGCAACAGGGCCGCGCCGCGCCAGCGCAGCAGGCTCGCAGCGCCGCAAGGCAGGCCCTTGATGCTGCGCAAGCCTTGCCTCCCGACTCGCGCTTCTGACAACAGAGCCAGGTTCTGCATGCACAGGATTCGCCGATGTCAATCGGCGACAACCCGCTCATCTTTGATCAGGATCAGGCCGGCAGCGGGTCGCAACGCATAAGCTGTTGCTTATCGAGTAAACAACAAGCAACCGGCCCGTCACCCCGCTTCGATCGCACGCGTGCGGGCCGCCGAAAGACAGGTCATGGCGCAGCTCTCCCGCAGGCGGTTCCTGAAGGTCTCCACGGCCACGCTCGGTGTGACTGCCGTCGCCTCGCAGTGGCAGCCGATCTGGCCGCTGGCCAATGCTGCCCAGTCCACCACAGCCGGCAGCGTGACGACGATCCCGACCTTTTGCGAGATGTGTTTCTGGCGCTGCGGTGGCATCGCCCACCTGCGCGACGGCAAGCTGTGGAAGTTCGAGGGCAACCCGTTGGACCCGCAGAGCATGGGCCGGCTGTGCCCGCGCGGCACCGGTGCTGTCGGTGCGCACTACGACCCGGATCGCCTGCGCCAGCCGCTGATGCGCGTCGGCGAGCGCGGCAAGGAGGCTTGGAAGCCGGTGAGCTGGGACGAGGCGCTCGGCTTCATCGCCGAGAAGATGAACAAGATCAAGGCCGAGCACGGGCCCGAGTCGATGGCCCTGTTCAACCACGGCTTCGGCCAGCGCTTCATCCAGCATGCGCTCAAGAGCTGGGGCGTCATCAATTACGCCGGCTCGTCGTATGCGCAGTGCCGCGGCGCGCGTGACGTCGGCTTTGCGCTGACCATCGGTGCCGGCGTCGGCTCACCCGAGCCGACCGACATCAAGAACACCGATTGCCTGGTGCTGATCGGCTCGCACCTGGGCGAGAACATGCACAACTCGCAGGTCCAGGAGTTTGCGCAAGCCGTCGAGCGCAAGGTGCCCGTGATCGTGGTCGACCCGCGTTTCTCGGTCGCCGCCAGCAAGGCCAAGTACTGGCTGCCGGTGAAGCCCGGCACCGACCTGGCGTTGCTGCTGGCCTGGGCCAATCTGCTGGTCGCCGAGGGCCTCTACGACAAGGCCTTCGTCGAACAACACGGTCACGGCTTCGACAAGTTCGCGGCCGAGATCAAGGGCTACACGGTGGAGTGGGCGGCCGAACAATGCGATGTGCCGGCCGAGCTGATCCGCGCCTCGGCGCGTGAATTCGCCAGCCACCGGCCGGCCACCGTCATCCACCCGGGCCGCCGCGTCAACTGGTACGGCGACGACACCCAGCGCAGCCGCGCCATCGCGTTGCTCAACGGCCTGCTGGGCAGCTACGGCCGCAAGGGCGGCATGTTTGTTTCGCAGGGCATCAAGATCGCGCCCTACCCGCTGCCCAAGTACCCCGAGCCGACCAAGCCGCGCGCCGATGGCGCCGATGCGCTGCAGTACCCGTTTGCCGACGAGGGCATCACCACGAGCATCCGCGACGCCACGCTCAGCGGCAAGCCCTACCCGATCAAGGGCTGGTTCGTCTATTCCACCAACCTGATGCAGGCCCTGCCGAACGAGCAGGCCACCATCAAGGCGATCCAGCAGCTCGACCTGCTGGTGGTCTGCGACACGGTGCCCAGCGAGATGGCCGGCTGGGCCGACGTGATCCTGCCCGACACCACCTTCCTCGAGCGCCACGACGAGTTGCTGACCGGCTTCGGCCGCAACGGCTGGGCCTCGCTGCGCCAGCCCGTGGTGGCCGCGCCGCACGACCAGAAGCCGGCCTGGTGGATTGCCAAGCAGCTGGCCGAAAAGCTCGGCATCGGTGCCTGCATGCCCTTCAAGGACATGGAGGAGTACCTGTCGTACCGGGTCGAGAAATCCGGCCACAGCTGGGCCCAGCTCAAGACCGAAGGCGTGATCGTGGCCGAGCACAAGCCGATCACGGTGGAAGAAGGGCTGGAGCTGAAGTTCGACACCCCCAGCGGCAAGGTCGAGTTCTGGTCCGACCAGCTGGCGGCCAAGGGCTTCGACGCGGTACCCAAGTACACCAAGCATCCCGAAGCGCCCGCAGGCCACTTCCGGCTGATCACCGGCCGCGCGCCGGGCCACACCTTCAGCCGCACGCAGACCAACCCCCTGCTGCACGACCTGATGCCGGAAAACGAGATCTGGGTCAACGCCGCCACGGCGGCCAGGCTCGGCCTGAAGAACCGCGACTATGTGAAGCTGAAGAACCAGGACGGCGTGGTCAGCAACCGCGTCCGCGTCAAGGCCACGCAGCGCATCCGTGAAGACACCGTCTACATGGTCTACGGCTTCGGCCACACCAACAAGATGCTCAAGACCGCCTACCTCAAGGGCGCCAGCGCGGGGGGTCTGAACACCCGCTACGCCACCGACCCGATCATGGGTGCCACCAGCATCCACACGAATTTCGTTGCCCTCGTGAAGGAAAGTTGAGATGCCCCGCTTCGGAATGGTCATCGACACCCGCAAATGCGTGGGCTGCCAGGACTGCGTCGTGGCCTGCCAGACCGAAAACGACGTGCCGCAAGGCTATTGCCGCGACTGGATCGCGACCGAGGTGCGCGGCAGCTTTCCGAGCCTGTCGATGGAGATCCGCAGCGAGCGCTGCAATCATTGCGACAACCCGCCCTGCGTGAGTTGCTGCCCGACCGGCGCGAGCCATGTCGAGGACTTCGGCAAGGTCGTGCTGGTCACGGCCAACAAGTGCATCGGCTGCAAGGCCTGCATCGCCGCCTGCCCCTACGACGCACGCTACGTGCACCCCGACGGCTACGTCGACAAGTGCACCTTCTGCCTGCACCGCGTCAAGCAGGGCAAGGACCCGGCCTGCGTCTCGGTGTGCCCGACCCACTGCATGCACTTCGGCGACCTGGATGACCCGAAGAGCGTGGTCAGCGAGTTGCTGCGCACGCGCAAGAACCACACGCTGCTGCCCGAAGCCGGCACGAAGCCGCGGGTGTTCTACCTGACCTGAGGAGCAGCACGCCATGCTCGAATTCACCACCACGCGCCACAACCCGCTGATCGACCCGCAACTCGCGGTGTGGAGCTGGGAAATCCCGGTCTACCTGTTCCTCGGCGGCGTCGTCGCCGGCATGATGGTGCTGGGCGGCCTGGCGATGCTGCGCGTCGCCCGCGGCGAAGACAGCCGGGCCTTCTTCTCGATGCACACGCCGCTGCTGGGCTTCGTGCTGATGAACATCGGCATGCTGGCGCTGCTGCTCGACCTGACGCACCGCCTGTACGTCTGGCGCATCTACCTGACCTTCCAGGCCAGCTCGCCGATGTCGTGGGGCTCGTGGGTGCTGCTCGTCGTCTACGGCGTGCTGCTGCTGTCGGCGCTGGTCCGCCTGCCCGAGGCCTGGCCGTGGCTCGGCCACAGGGTGCCGCAGCTGCGCACGATCTCCGACCGCATCGTCGCGCGCCCGCTGTGGTTGCGCCTGCTGGGCGGGTCGAACATCGTGCTCGGCGTCGGCCTGGGCATCTACACCGGCATCCTGCTCAACACGATGATCGCGCGGCCGCTGTGGAACAGCATGGTCCTCGCTCCGCTGTTCCTGGTCTCGGGGCTGTCGGCCGGCGCGGCGGTGATGCACCTGGCCGCGTCGGTGCCCGCCCGCCGCCCGGCCCCCAACGGCCTGTTCGGCGGCGCCCTCGCGTCGATGATCCAGCCGCTGGGGCCGCAGCGCCCGCAGAGCAAGACCGTCGACTCGCTGATCCGTGCCGACTTGGTCTTCCTGGTCACCGAGCTGGTCCTGATCGGACTGCTGCTGCTCAGCCTGATCAACGCTTCGCCGTCGCACGCCGCGGCGGCGGCGCTGATCATCAGCGGCCCCTACGCCTGGCCGTTCTGGGGCGTGATCGTCGTCCTCGGCGTGCTGGTACCCATCGCCTGGCAGGCACTGGAGCTGTCGCACCGGATCGCGCACACCGTCGTGCCTGCGCTGCTGGTGCTGGTGGGCGGCTTCACGCTGCGCTGGGTCATGGTCAGTGCCGGGCAACTGAGCCAGATCGTGCCGGCTGCCGGCCTCGGCCAATGAATGTTTCGTTACTGCAAGAGAGGTCTTCCATGCTTCGCTCATCCCTTCCCTTCGCGTTGATCCTCGCGGCACAGGCCGTCTTTGCGCAGGCACCGGCCACCCCCTTGGCCCCTGCGGCCAGGCCGACGCAACCGGGCTTTTGCGCCAACTGCCACAAGACCGGGCCGGGCCAGGTCGCCGGCTACTTCGAGTCGGTGGCGTTCAAGTCGAATTCGATCCAGCTCGACGTCGGTGCCGGGCCGGAGATCCTGCGCTTCGACCCGAAGACCTTGAAGGTGATCGACGCCGGCGTCGAGAAGAACGCCGAGCACCTGCGCGACGTCAAGAAGCGCCACGAGACGCGCATCGACTACGTCGAGAAGGACGGCGCCAAGTTCGCCACCGAGGTCCGCTTCAAGGGCCCGATCAAGATCGCCGCCGAGAAGTTGATCAACTACGCCGGCGTCGCCAAGCTGGTGGCCGACGGCCCCGAAAAGGCCCGGTACACGCTGATCGACTCGCGGCCGCTGCCGCGCTTCCAGGAAGGCGCGATCCCGACCGCGATCCACCTGCCCTTCATCGGCTTCGACAAGTTCGCCGATCGCCTGCCCAAGGACAAGACCCAGCTGGTGGTCTTCTACTGCGGCGGCATCACCTGCACGCTGAGCCCGAACTCGCTGCGCAAGGCCGAGACGCTGGGCTACACCAACGCACGCGTCTACCGCGAGGGCATACCGGAGTGGCAGACACGCAACTACGCCGTGCTGACGCCGCAGTTCCTGAAGACGGCCTACCTCGACCAGGACATTCCGCATGTGCTGATCGACGCGCGCTCGGCCGACGATGCCAAGGGCGGCCACATCAAGGGCGCTGTGTCGATGCCCGAGCAGCAGCTCAAGGCCGCGCTCAAGTCATTGCCCGACCCGAAACTCAAGGCGCCGATCATCGTCTACGACGGCCGCGGCCGTGAGCAGGCTGTCGCCGCGGCCAAGGCCATCGTCGGCGCAGGCCAGCCCAACGTGCTGGTGGTCGATGGCGGCCTGATCGGCTGGCAGGCCGCCGGCTACGGGATCGATTCCGGCGTGCCGGCAGCGACCAAAGTGGCCTACGCGCCCAAGCCGCGTGCGGGCTCGATTGCGGCCGACGAGTTCACCAAGCTGGCGCGCAGCACACCGGCCGACGTGCTGATCCTCGACGTGCGCAACCCCGACGAAGCCAACGCCGGCATGATCAAGGGCGCCGTGCTGATTCCCGACGAGGAAATCGCCGCGCGACTGGCCGAGCTGCCCAAGGGCAAGCGCATCGTCACGCATTGCCTGACCGGGATCCGCGCCGAGATGGCCTATCACAAGCTCAAGCAGGCCGGCTACAACGTGAGCTTCCTGAACGCCGACATCGAAGTCGCCAAGGACGGCAGCTTCAAGCTCACCCCGCATTGACAACGAATAACGGGGAAGGCTCTAGCCCTCCCCGCTTCAGCCAAGCAAGCTACCGTGACTCAGCAACCGCCCTTCTTTTCCTTCTTCTTCGCCGGAGCCGACGCAGCGGCCATGGCGGGTGCCGCCTTGGCTGCCGGTGCCGAAGCAGCCTTGTCGGCAGGCTTTGAGGCGGCGGCCTTGGCCGGCTCGGCCTTCTTCTTGTCATCGGCAGCATAGGCCGTGGTCGACAACGCGAACAACGCCACCGAGAGGCCCGTGATCAGTTTCTTCATTCAGTCACTCCAAAGGTAAGGCGACTCATCGTCGCAGACAAAAAAAACGGCAAATTATCTGCCACTCATCGGCCGCCGCGGATTGATCCTGG
>Ga0315292_10001843_pt1 | contig 11632 bp, 11 predicted proteins | sample YL17G13_0_MG_FD_204029 | JGI IMG/M metagenome (GOLD analysis project Ga0315292, IMG submission 204029) | Sediment microbial communities from Yellowstone Lake, YNP, Wyoming, USA - YL17G13_0 | ecosystem: Environmental > Aquatic > Freshwater > Lake > Sediment | place: USA: Wyoming | collected... | reverse complement strand
CACGCCATCGAGCGGGCCGGCGAGCTCGTGGCCGAGGCCGGGCTCGACAACGTCGAGCTGCACTTGGCCGGATCCGAGGCATTGCCGGCGGAGGAGACGTTCGATCTCGTCCTCACCTTCGATTGCCTGCACGACATGACCGAGCCGACGGCCACCATCGCCGCGATCCGCCGGGCCATCAGGGCCGACGGGACCTGGCTCGTGAAGGACATCCGCTCGGCGGCCACGGCCAGGGAGAACCTGAAGAACCCGATGGCCGCGATGATGTACGGCTTTTCGATCTCGAGCTGCATGTCCTCGGCCATGTCCGAACCTGGAGGTCTGGGGCTCGGGACGCTCGGGTTGCCGCCCGACCTGCTCGCCGATTTCGCGGCCGACGCCGGGTTCACCCGGTTCCGAGTGCTCGACTTCGACGAGCCCGCGAACCTCTACTACGAAGTGCGCCCCTGAAGGCTCGCCAGCCGACCGGACCGACCGAGGTCAGTGGGCTGGTCCCGTGGGCCAGAACGGCACGAACCGGGGTGTGTGGGCGGCGTAGGAGTCGTAGCCCGGGGAGCGGACCGACAGCCAGCGCTCCTCCCCCCGTGCTTTGGTCATGAACCAGCCGGTGAGCGCGACGGTGGCCGCGGTGACGGTGTCGCGGGGGTTGTCGGCGCTGAGGAGGCCGATGGCGTCAGGCTACGAATCAACGACGGACGTCAGGGGCGAAGCGGATCTCGGGCAGGACGCGCCTGAGCCACTTCGGGAGCGACCAGTTGCGCGCGCCGAGCAGCCCCATCACCGATGAGACCAGCATCATCCGCACCACCGTGGCGTCGAGCAGCACAGCGACAGCGAGGGTGACGCCGAGCTCGGTCGGGGGGATCGGACCGGTCACACCGAAGGCGATGAACACGACGATTCTGATGAGGACGGCGTTGGTGATGGGGCGGCCGTTGCGGGCGATGCCCTCACGAATGGCCGGCTCAACGTCGCCGTGTCACGAGCCCGAGCGGTGGCCACCGTCCTCGCTCTACGGCATGTGCGATGGATGTGCGATATGGCACCCAATGGCACCAGCCGTGAGCCCGTTGACAACGCTGAATGGTGCTCTGAGGAGTAGGTATTCGTGGAGCGGGTGACGAGAATCGAACTCGCGTTCTCAGCTTGGGAAGCTGATGTTCTGCCGCTGAACTACACCCGCAGAACCGGGCTCGACCGTGTGGCTCCGCCCGTTCGATCGACATTGTAGGCCACCTCCCGAAGCCGCTCGCCACCCACCCGGGAGCGGCCGTCGCCCGTCGCCGAGTGACGCACTAGCGTTCCCCGGCGTGATCCTCTCCGACCGCTCCATCCGCGAAGAACTCGAGGCCGGGCGCATCGTCGTCGACCCGCTCCTGCCCAACAGCATCCAACCTTCGTCTGTCGATCTGCACATCGACCGGTACTTCCGGGTGTTCCGCAATCACACGCTGAGCCACATCGACGTGAAGCAGAACCTCGAAGATCTCACCGAGCTCGTCGAGATGGAGGAGGACAACCCCTTCATGCTGCACCCGGGCGAGTTCGTGCTCGGCTCGACGCTCGAGCGAGTTGCGCTGCCCACCGACCTGGTGGCCCGGCTCGAAGGCAAGAGCTCGCTCGGCCGCCTCGGCCTGCTCATCCACTCGACCGCCGGGTTCGTCGACGCCGGCTGGGACGGCCAACTCACCCTCGAGCTGTCGAACGTCGCCAACCTGCCCATCACCCTCTACCCGGGTATGAAGATCGGGCAGATCTCCTTCATCCGCATGACCACCCCTGCCGACGTGCCCTACGGCTCGGCCGCCGTCGGGTCGAAGTACCAGGGCCAGCGTGGTCCGAGACCCAGCCGCTACTGGGAGAACTTCGCGCTCTAGCGGCTGCCGGTGTGACGGCCTCTTGAGTGCACGAAGAACGGCGGCGGTGCGGCCGCGGTCCGACCCTGCGGGTCAGAGATCGTGGGGCGTCAGCGAAAAGCCGTCGTCAGCCGGCGGTGCCTCGTCTGCCAATTCCATCTGACGGTGCACCTCGCGCTCGTGGGGCGATCGGGCCAGCATGGCGCCCACGGCACTCGTGAACTCGTCGACATGGAACGGCCGGGTGAGGAACTCGTCAGCTCCCGAGTTGTATACGTGGCGGCGATTGGCGGCGGTCGTCGCGATGACCATCACACACAGGTGACTCAGGTCGGGATCGTCGCGAATCGACTCGAGCAGGGCCAAGCTCGCCGCTGTGCCGCTGTTGAAGTCGAGCACCACGGCCTGGACCGCTGCGACGTGAGCGCCGAGCTCATCGATCGCCCCATCGGAACTGTGGGCTCGGAAGGCGACGACCCCGGTGTGCTGGATGACCCGGCACAGCAGCTCGCACGCGTCCTCGTCGTCGTTGACCACAAGTACGCCGAGCAGCGACCCGCCGGCATCGGTCGACGGCTCGGCCTTGGCCGCCTTGGCCTTGTCAGTCTTCGACCGTCTCCGCAACGAGCTCACTCCTCCGTTCGCCCTGCTCGAGCGCTTCGAGGAGGTGCATGGCGATATCGGCGACCTTCAGATCCTCTTCCTCGACGCCCTGGCTCTTCACGCCGTCGTCGATCATGATGTAGCAGAACGGGCACGCCGTGGCGACTCGGCCCGCGCCAGTGGCAATGAGCTCCTGGGACCGCTCGACGTTGACCTGCTTGCCGATGCTCTCCTCCATCCACATGCGGGCCCCGCCGGCACCGCAGCACATGCCCTTCGTGCCGTTGCGTTCGGCTTCGACGATCTCGACGCCGGCGAGCGAGCCGATCACCTTGCGCGGCGACAGGTAGACGTCGTTGTGGCGGCCGAGGTAGCACGAGTCGTGATAGACGATGCGCTCGTCGAGCCGGGCCTCGCTCATGTCGAGCTTGCCGGTGTCGATCAGCCACTCGAGGAACTGGCTGTGGTGCACGACCTCGTAGTTGCCGCCGAGCTGCGGGTACTCGTTCATCAAGGTGTTGAAGCAGTGCGGGCACTGCGTGACGATCTTCTTCACACCCATGCCGTTGAGCACCTCGATGTTCTGCATCGCCAGCATCTGGAAGATGTACTCGTTGCCCGATCGGCGGGCCGGGTCACCGGTGCACATCTCGGAGGGGCCGAGGATGGCAAACGAGATGCCGGCCCGCTGCATCAGCTTGGCCATCGCCGTGCTGACCTTCTTGTTCTTGTCGTCGAACGATCCGGCGCAGCCGACCCAGTAGAGGTAGTCGGCCTCGAACGGGTCGGTGCCGTCGATGACGTCGATGCCCTCGAGCTTGTCGGTCCAGTCGCCGCGCTCGGCCTGGCTCATGCCCCACGGGTTGCCCGTGTTCTCCATCGATCGGTAGGCCGCGCCCAGCTCGGTCGGGAAGTTCGATTCCATCAGCGACAAGTAGCGCCGCATGTCGAGGATCTTGTCGAGGATCTCGATGTTGACCGGGCAGATCTCGTCGCACGCCTTGCACGTGGTGCACGACCACACCTCTTCGGCGGTGATGCGCTCGAACACGGAGTTGGCGGCGATCACGATGTCGCCGTCGAGCCCGATCGGGGTGGAGACCTGGGGCGAGCCGGTGCGAGCCATGACCTCACCCGTCTTGAGCACGATCTCGCGAGGGTCGAGCGGCTTGCCCGTGGCATGGGCCGGGCACACGCTCGTGCACCGGCCGCACATGGTGCAGGCATCGGTGTCGAGCAGCTGCTTCCAGGTGAAGTCCTCGATGGTCGAGGCGCCGAAGCTCTCGAGCTCGGTCTCCATCAGGTTCGGCATCGGCTTCATGGCGCCCTTGGGGCGGTCTCGATCCTTCAGGTACATGTTGAGCGGCGACGTGAACATGTGCCGCAGCATGGTGACCGAGAGGATCGCCAGGAACACGCAGAACGTGGCGACGTGCACGATCCACCAGACCTGGTGCCAGCCCTCGAGGTGCGACGTGTTGCGCACGAGGTACGAGAGCGGGTAGCCGATGATCGACCACTTCTCGAAGTCGGGGCGGCCCATGATGGCGATGCGGTAGGCCTCGGTCAGGAAGCCGGTGACCCCGAAGCTGAGGAACACGGCCAGTATCACCGCGTGCTCGGGCTTGGTCTTGATGCGGATGCGGTACGGGCGCTGGACATAGCGACGCACGATGGCCCAGACCACACCGATCAGGAACGTGGCGCCGGCGACGTCGCCGACCAGCGAGTAGCCCTCGTACACGCCGCCGTTCAGGAACTTCATGCTGGTGGGCAGCTGGTGGTTGATCTCGAGGATCGTGGTGACCGCCAGCAGGATCAGGAAGCTGAAGTAGATCAGCGAGTGCATGATGCCCGCAGCCGGGTCCCGCAGCAGGGTCTGCATGTAGGCGCCGGCCCGGAAGTCCTTGAGCCGCCGCTTGACGTTCTGGGGCGTGGTCGCCCGGTTCTCGGGCTTGCCGCGCTCCCAGTTCTTGGTGCGCTGGCTGAAGAGCACCGCGCCGTAGATGATCAGCAACGGCACCACGATGTAGAAGATCGTGACCAATGAGGTGGGGATACCGGCGAACACCTCTCGGGTGGTCGTCGAGTCGTCGACCTGCGACTTCTCGAACACCCAGCCCGTCACGCCCGACAGGACGGTGACGATGGCGAAGGCGATGCCGAACCCGATGACGAACTTGGAAGCGTTGCCGCGCGTGCCGTTCATACAAGCTCCGAAGGTAGTCGCCGGTTCGGGGCGAAACCGCATTCTTGCGGGCGGTCGGTGGTGGTCATGAACACCGAGGTCCAACCCCGGTCCAGGGGTGTCGGTGGAGGGGTCGGTGGACGCTCAGATCAGCCGTACACCCGCTCGTCGAGCTCCCGAACCCGCTGGGCCAGGCTGACCAGGACCTTATGGCTGAGGGTGGGCACTTCGATGAGCAGGGCGGAGAACTCGCGCTGACCGAGGACGAGCAGATCGAGATCGGACACGGCGGTGACGGTGGCGGACCGGGCACCGCCGTCGAGCATGGCCAGCTCACCGATGGTGTCGCCGGGCCCGAGGGTCGCGATGTGGTTGCCGTCGCGGGTGACCGATGCCTCGCCCTCGACGATGATGAAGCACTCGTGGCCGGCGGCATCCTGTTCGACGAGCACCCGTCCGGCCCCGACCCCGACCTCGTCGACGGCCCGGGCGACCTTGGCGAGCTCGCGTTGTGAACACGATCGGAACAGCGAGATGTTGGCGAGCTGATCGAGCCGGCCCCGTCGATTCATCATGAGCGCAGAGCCTAATGGGGGCGGAACGCGGCCGGGCGAGGGCGAGCGTGACAGTTCACCGTCGGGAAACAGTCACGAAACGTTGAGTCCGTATGGTCCCCGGGATGGATGTCGTCCTGCTGCGTTGGCCCACCGAAGACGAGCGACGCGGCCGACTCGAGCACGAGGGTCGCCCTCGCCTGTTGTTGGTCGAGGGCGGAGTCGCGCCACCGCTGTGCGACGACCGGTTCGAAGACTGGATCCGGGTGCCGGCCGACGAAGCCGACGTGCGCGCCCGCACCGAGAGCCTGGGTCGGCGGGCCGGTGGCGGCCGGGGCGATCTCCCGGAGCTCGACGCAGACGGCCTGCTGCGGCTGGCCGACGGCTGGGTCTCACTGCCGCCGGTCGAGGCCCGACTGGCGGCTGCGTTGCTCGAACGGCTCGGCGCCGTCGTGAGTCGCGAGCAGCTGTCACGGTCGGGGTGGCCCAAGGGCGCCCCCGGTCGCAATGCGCTCGACGTACACGTGCTGCGCCTGAGGCGCCGTATCGCCCCGCTCGGCCTGTCGATCAAGACGGTGCGGTCGAGGGGGTACCTCCTCGAGGCCGATTCGGCGCTGGTGTCAGGCGGTCAACCGGCCTGACGGGCCACTGCTTCGGCGGCGGCCTTGGCCGCTTCGGCATCGCCCAGGTAGCGGGCATCCACGGTGAGTCCGCGCTCGAGCGGGAGGAAGTCGTCGCCGAGCTCGAACAGCATCGGCACGCCGGTGGGCAGGTTCACCTCGGCGATGTCGGGGTCGGAGATGCCGTCGAGGTGCTTGACGAGCGCCCGCAGGCTGTTGCCGTGGGCGGTGACGAGCACGGTGCGACCGGCCGCCAGGTCGGGCACGATGTCGTCGTACCAGTAGGGCATCATCCGGTCGACGACATCGGCGAGGCACTCGCTGGCCGGTAACAAGTCCGGGGGCAGACCGGCGTAGCGGGGATCGAAGCGGGGATGGCGCGGGTCGTCGAGCGCCAACGGCGGCGGCGGCACGTCGTAGCTGCGGCGCCACACCTTCACCATCTCGGCCCCGTGCTCGTCGGTGGTCTGCTTCTTGTCCTTGCCCTGCAGGGCGCCGTAGCTGCGCTCGTTGAGGCGCCAGCTGCGACGGACGGGCAGCCAGAGCAAGCCCATCTCGTCGAGGGCCAGATTCGCGGTGCGAATCGCGCGGACCTGGACCGAGGTGTGCAGTACGTCGAGCTCGACGCCGGCATCGGCCATGGCCCGGCCGGCGGCCGCCGCCTCGGTGCGGCCCTGTTCGGTCAGGTCGGCGTCGTACCAGCCGGTGAAGAGGTTTTCCTGGTTCCAGGTGCTCTGGCCGTGCCGGAGCAGGACGAGGCGGTAGGTCATGGCGGAGACCGTACCCGCCCGGAGTCGATCGATCGATCATCGACGTGTTCGGTCCGGCGGGAAGATCGGGAAGGTTTTCGGTACAGAAGAGTTGATAATCCATGACTCAACTTTTATAGTTATGCAGAACGCAGGGTTCGGACCACCGCTCCGGTGGTGGCCGAAACCTTGGGGTTCATCGTTGTCAGCACGCTCAACCATCAGGAGAATCACCATGCCCAAGGCCGTCGGCATCGACCTCGGTACCACCAACTCCGTCGTTTCCGTCCTCGAGGCCGGCGACCCGGTCGTCATCCCCAACGCCGAAGGGGCCCGCACGACCCCGTCGGTCGTGGCCTTCGCCAAGAACGGCGAGGTCCTGGTCGGTGAGGTCGCCAAACGCCAGGCGATCACCAACCCCGACCGCACGATCCGATCGGTCAAGCGCCACATGGGCACCAACTGGAAGATCGACATCGACGGCAAGGACTACACGTCGCAGGAGATCTCGGCCCGCACGCTGATGAAGCTCAAGCGCGACGCCGAGGCCTACCTCGGTGACACCGTCACCCAGGCCGTCATCACCGTTCCGGCATACTTCGACGACGCCCAGCGCACCGCCACCAAGGAGGCGGGCCAGATCGCAGGCCTCGAGGTGCTGCGCATCATCAACGAGCCCACGGCCGCCGCGCTGGCCTATGGCCTCGACAAGGAAGGCGAGGACCAGACCATCCTCGTGTTCGACCTCGGCGGTGGCACGTTCGACGTGTCGGTGCTCGAGATCGGCGATGGCGTGTTCGAGGTCAAGTCCACCCACGGCGACGCCGCCCTCGGTGGCGACGACTGGGACCAGCGGGTCATCGACTGGCTGGCCGAGTCGTTCAAGGGCGACCACGGTGTCGACCTCACCAAGGACAACATGGCATTGCAGCGGCTGAAGGAAGCGGCCGAGAAGGCCAAGATCGAGCTGTCGTCCGTGCAGCAGACCCAGATCAACCTGCCGTTCATCACCGCCACCAACGAGGGCCCCCTCCACCTCGACTACCAGCTCTCGCGGGCGAAGTTCCAGGAGCTCACCGCCGACCTGCTCGAAAAGTGCAAGGGCCCCTTCGAGCAGGCCATCAAGGACGCCGGCCTGGCCAAGGGCGATGTCGACCACGTGATCCTCGTGGGCGGTTCGACCCGTATGCCGGCCGTCGTCGACATGGTCACCGAGTTCACCGGCAAGGAAGCCAACAAGTCGGTCAACCCCGACGAGGTCGTGGCCATCGGCGCCGCCGTGCAGGCGGGCGTGCTCAAGGGCGAGGTCAAGGACATTCTGCTGCTCGACGTCACGCCGCTGTCGCTCGGCATCGAGACCAAGGGTGGGGTCATGACCCGGCTCATCGAGCGCAACACCACCATCCCGACCCGTCGCACCGAGGTCTTCACCACGGCCGAGGACAACCAGCCGTCGGTCGAGATCCACGTGCTGCAGGGCGAGCGCGAGATGGCCCAGTACAACAAGACGCTGGGCAAGTTCCAGCTCGTCGACCTGCCCCCGGCGCCCCGCGGGGTGCCGCAGATCGAGGTCACCTTCGACATCGACGCCAACGGCATCGTGCACGTCTCGGCCAAGGACCGAGCCACGTCGAAGGAACAGTCGATGACCATCACCGGCCAGAGCTCGCTCGACAAGGATGCCATCAACCAGATGGTGAAGGACGCCGAGGCCCACGCCGAGGAAGACCGGCAGCGCAAGGAGGAGGCCGAGATCCGCAACACGGCCGACACCCTCGTCTACCAGACCGAGAAGCTGCTCAAGGAGCAGGGCGACAAGATCTCGGGCGACGAGCGCAAGTCGGTCGAGGACAAGCTGGCCGACCTCAAGTCGGCCATCTCGGGCGACGACCTCGAGGCCATCAAGACGAGCACCGAGTCGTTGATGACCGCCAGCCAGGAGTTCACCCAGAAGCTCTACGAGCAGGCCGCCCAGGCCGACGCCGCCGGCGGAGCCTCGACCGGTGGCACCAGCTCGGCCCCCGACGACGACGAGGTCGTCGACGCCGAGATCGTCGATGACGACGAGGCGGCCAACTGACGATGGCCGATCCCACTCCGTCCGGCGAGACGGGGCCCCCCGAGGAAGGGGTCCCCGTCGACGCCACCCAGGCATCGGTCGACGATGCCTTCGCCACCATCGAAGAGGCATTCCTCGCCGAGGGTCTCGACGACGGCCCCGTCGGCCCCGACGGCCAGCCCGGATCGGCCGAGACCGAGCGCGACGAGTACCGCGAGGCGCTCCAGCGGGTGAAGGCCGAATTCGACAACTTCCGCAAGCGCACCGCTAAGGAAGCGGTCGAAACGCGTGAGCGGGCGGCCGAGTCGCTCGTACGCCAACTCCTCCCGGTGCTCGACGCGTGCGATGCCGCCCTGCTGCACGAGTCGGTCGACGTCGGACCGATCTCGAAGATGCTGCTCGAGAGCCTGCAGCGCGAAGGACTCGAACCGATGATCCCCGAAGGGCAGCCCTTCGATCCCGAGCGGCACGAGGCCGTCTTGCACGAGCCGGGCGACGGGGACGAGAGCGTGGTCACCGAGAGCCTGCGCACCGGCTACCTGTGGAAGGGTCGCGTGCTGCGCCCTGCCATGGTCAAGGTGCAGGGTTGACCGACCAGCCGGGCTCGAGTCGAGCCCGGGAATCAATTCCAGGAGAGAGGTAGCGCGTTGGCGTCGCCGCGCGAATGGTTCGAGAAGGACTACTACAAGATCCTCGGCGTCACCGACAAGGTGACTCCCAAGGAGCTCACGCGCACCTTTCGCAAACTCGCCCGCGAGCTGCATCCCGACGCCAACCCTGACAACCCGGCGGCCGAGGAGCGCTTCAAGGAGGTCGCCGCCGCCTACGACGTGCTGGGCGACGAGACCAAGCGCAAGGAGTACGACGAGGCCCGGGCCCTCGGGCCGATGGGCCCCGGCGGCGGATTCGGTGGCGGCGGGTTCAACGCCAACCCGGGCGGCTTCGGCGGCGCCGGTCAGGGCGGCGGCTACTCGTCGACCGACATCAACGACCTGCTCGGCGGCCTGTTCGGGCGGGGCGGGCGCGGCGGCGGGGGCGGCTCGCGCGGTCCGGGCCCGCAACGCGGCGACGACCTCGAGACCGATCTGCACCTGACCTTCCCCGACGCCGTCAACGGCGTCGAGACCAGCGTGAACCTCACCTCCGAGGTCAGCTGCTCGACTTGCCACGGCTCGGGCGCCAAGCCCGGCACCTCGCCGGTCACCTGCCCGCGGTGCTCCGGACGCGGCGTGCTCGACGACAACCAGGGCTTCTTCTCGTTCAGCACGCCCTGCCCCGAGTGCGCCGGTCGCGGAACGCTCGTATCCGACCCGTGCCCCACTTGCCGGGGGCGCGGGCTCGAAGCGAAGCGCCGCCAGGTGAAAGTGCGGATCCCTGCCGGGGTGAAGGACAACCAGCGCATCCGGCTCAAGGGCCGGGGTGGCTCCGGCCGCAACGGCGGGCCGGCGGGCGACCTCTACGTTGTCACCCGCGTCGCACCCGACCCGCTGTTCGGTCGCGACGGCGCCAATCTCACCCTCGCGGTGCCGGTCACGTTCTCCGAGGCCGCCCTCGGCGCCAAGATCAAGGTCCCGACCCTCGATGGTCCGCCGGTCACCCTCAAGCTTCCCGCCGGCACCAGCTCCGGCAAGGTGTTCCGGGTCAAGGGCAAGGGCGTCGCGACCGCGAAGACCACCGGCGACCTGCTGGTCACCGTCGAGGTCGCCGTGCCCCAGAAGCTCTCGAAGGAGCAGCGCCAGGCCGCCGAGGCCCTCGCCGCCGTGTTCACCGAGTCCCCCCGCGGGCACCTCGGTGTGTAACCCGATGCGCGATGCCCGAGGAGCGTGATGCGCGATGACTGACCAGGCCCGGGTCAGCGCCGTCTACATCATCTCGGTCGCCGCCGAGTTGGCGGGGGTGCATCCCCAGACGCTGCGCATCTACGAACGCAAGGGCCTGCTCGAACCGGCCCGCACCGGTGGCGGCAGCCGTCGTTACAGCGACGACGACATCCATCTGCTCCGTCGCATTCAGCAGCTCACCGAGGCGGGCCTCAACCTGGCCGGCGTCAAACGGGTGCTCGAGCTCGAGGCCGAGAACGAGCGCCTCCGCGTCGAGTTGGCCCAGGCCCGAACGGCTCAGGACGAAGCGGTCGCGCAGACCCATCGCACCTACCGACGCGATCTCGTGCCGCTCAGTCAGGCCATGACCCTGTTCGGCCGCAGCCGTTCGATCTTCGACAACCGGTAGCCGCCGACAACACAGCCGTCAGCCGTCAGCCGTCAGCCGAAGGTGACCGGCGCCCAGGTCCGACCGGCGTCGTGGGTCATCAAGAGCTCGGTGCCCGAGGCATCGACGTCGTCGAGTCGACCGCGGATGACCACGCCCTGGTCGGCCGTGGTGAAGCCCAGTTCGGAGAGCCCCAGCCGGTCGTCGTCGGCGGTGAGGGCGGCGGCCCACGTCGCCCCGGCATCGCCGGTGCGGTAGATCCAGCTGGCCCCCGATGTGGCGCTGACCACAACCACCTCGGCGTCGGCGGCGGCGATCGCATAGGTGATGCCCGACGGCGATGGCATCGTCGGCACAGCCTGGGCCGACAGGCCACCATCGCTCGACCGCAGTACGCGCTTCGACTCGCTGCCGGCGCCCGGGCTGTCGGCACAGAGCACGAACAGGTCGACGGTCGTGACCGGGGCCACGCCGATGAGCGACGCCTCGGCGCCGCACAGGTCGGGCCGGGTCGTCCATGTGCTTCCGTCGGCGCTGGCGCTCAGCAGGTTCTGGCCGGGGCCGTCGGACTCGCCCACGATCCAGGCGGCCTGGTCGTGCAGGCTGATCGTGCCGCCGGTCGAAGTGAGCGTGACACCCTCGACGGACTGCCAGTCGTCGGTGCCGGCGTCGGTGCGATACAGGGTCGAGCCCTGCCCGCAGGGGCCGGCATCGCAGTGGGCCACGAGGGCATAGGTGACGCCGGCCGCGCTGGCGAGGTCGGTTACGGCACCGCCGAGCCCGATCTGGTTCCAG
>Ga0315292_10001841_pt1 | contig 11636 bp, 7 predicted proteins | sample YL17G13_0_MG_FD_204029 | JGI IMG/M metagenome (GOLD analysis project Ga0315292, IMG submission 204029) | Sediment microbial communities from Yellowstone Lake, YNP, Wyoming, USA - YL17G13_0 | ecosystem: Environmental > Aquatic > Freshwater > Lake > Sediment | place: USA: Wyoming | collected... | reverse complement strand
GCGCGCGGACCGCGGGCGCAATCCACTCCCAGCGCCCCTGAATTCCGGGGAGCAGCACGAGCGGCGGACCCTGGCCGATGTCGATCATCTGCTGCACTCCCCCGGGGTCTGAAGACCCGGCGCCGCAACGAGACGGCCGGCGTCGAGGATGGCGCTACTGCGGAACATATTCATCGTGGCGACCGCGCTCATGACCCGTTCTCGCGGTTCGACTCGGCCGCCGCACGCAGGTCATGAACGCGGGTCCAGCCAGCATCCGGCGGCGGGCGCGCGCCTGTCAAGCCGCGCGTCCCGTGGCGCGCGTCCCGTGGATTTCTCGCAGGCGGCGCGGCTCCCATCGTAGAATCGAGCTTCGATGGCCACGGAACGCGCGCGGCGCGCCTCGCTGACCGCTCTGTTTGCGCTGACGCTGTTCGCGGGGTCGGCGCTGCTGTTCCTGCTCGAGCCGATGTTCGGCCGGCTGGTGCTGCCCGAGCTGGGCGGCGCGCCCGCCGTGTGGGCCACGTGCCTCGTCTTCTTCCAGCTCACGCTGCTCCTCGGCTATCTCTACGCGTGGGCCTCCACCCGGTGGCTCGGCCTGCGATCGCAGCTCGTGCTGCATGCCGGGCTGCTCCTCGCCGCGTTCGTCGTGCTGCCGATCCGGGTCCTGCCGAGCTGGCTGCCGCCCGCGGAGTCGAACCCGATCCCGTGGCTGCTCGGCGTGCTCTCCCTGTCGATCGGCCTGCCGTTCCTGGTCGTGTCGACGACGGCGCCGGTGCTGCAGCATTGGTTCGCGAACACCGAGCATCCCGACGCGCACGACCCGTACTTCCTCTACCGCGCGAGCAACCTCGGCAGCATGCTCGGCCTGCTCGGCTACCCGTTCATCGTCGAACCATGGCTGGGCATGACGGCGCAGGGGATCGCATGGAGCGCCGGATACGTCGCCCTCGTGGGCCTCACCCTGGCCTGTGCCGCGCAGCTCTGGAAACACCCCCTGGTGCGTCGCAGTGAGGCCTCCCGAATCCCGCCCCTCGACCGTGCTCGGGGCGGCCCTGAGCGTGTCGAAGGGCCGAGTCCCGAGTCCCGGGTCCCGTCCGAGTTCCCCCGCTGGCCGCAACTGGCCCGCTGGATCGTGCTGTCCGCCGTGCCGTCCAGCCTGCTGCTCGGCGTGACGACGTACCTGTCGACCGACGTGGCGGTCGTGCCGCTGCTCTGGGTGGTGCCGCTCCTGGTGTACCTGCTGACGTTCGTGCTCGCGTTCGCGCCGAAGCCGTGGGTGCCGACGCGCGCGCTCACGCTGGCCGTACCCCTGCTGATGCTGCCCCTCGCGGTGGTGATCACGCTGCGCGCGGCCGAGCCGGCGTGGGCCGTCGTGCTCCTGCACCTGGCGACCTTCGCCGTGTCGGCGCTGCTGTGCCACCAGCAGTTGGCAGAGGACAGGCCTCCGGCAAGCCATCTCACGCTGTTCTACCTCTGCGTGGCGGTCGGCGGCGCGATCGGCGGACTGTTCAACGCGCTGGCCGCGCCGCTGATCTTCCGGATGCCGTACGAGTATCCGCTCGCGCTGGTGGCGGTCGCCCTGCTGAAGCCGTACCGGGGCGTCGGGGCGAAGAAGGCGCGCGCCGTGGCCGCGGACTTCTGGCTGCCGGCCGTCGTGGGCGTCGCGTCGTACGCCGCGCTCACGCTGCTCGGGAACGAGGCGACGGGCCTCGGGAGGTTCGCCGTGCCGATCGGCCTCGGGCTCCCGATCTTCTGCTGCTATCTGTTCTCGCCGCGGCCGGTCCGGTTCGGCCTGAGCCTGGGCGCGGTGCTGCTGGCGTCGGCGCTGCAGCCGGACCCGATGGGGCGCCTGGTCGACGTGGAGCGCAGCTTCTTCGGCGTGCATCGCGTGGCGGTCGACACGGGCAACCAGCTGCGCCTGCTGTTCCACGGCAACACGCTGCACGGCGCCCAGAGCCTCGATCCGGCGAAGGCGAGGGAGCCGCAGGCGTACTACACGCGCAGCGGCCCGGCCGGCCAGGTGTTCGACACGCTGGCGGGCAGGGAGGGTCAGTCGGTGGGCGTCGTCGGGCTCGGCACTGGCGCGCTCGCCGCCTACGCGAAACCCGGGCAGTCGTGGACCTTCTACGAGATCGATCCGGTCGTGGTGCACCTCGCGCGTGACGCGGGGTACTTCTCGTTTCTCAAGGACGCAGCCGTGCCGGTGCGCGTCGTCGTCGGGGACGCCCGATTGTCGCTCGGGGCGGAGCCGGATCGCCGCTTCGACCTGCTGGTGCTCGACGCGTTCAGCTCGGACGCGGTGCCCGTGCACCTGCTCACCCGCGAGGCCGTGCGGCTGTACCTGGCGAAGCTGAAGCCCGGGGGCGTGCTGGCGTTCCACGCGTCGAGCCGGTTCCTGCGCCTGCGGCGCGAGTTTCTGGCGCTGGCCAACGACGCCGGGCTCGTGCACCTCCGGCAACTGGACCTGCGCAGCGAGCGCCACTCGGAGTGGAGCGGCTGGACGCCGTCCGAGTGGGTGGTGCTGGCGCGCGAGCACGAGGACCTGGGCGCGCTGGCGATCGACAGCCGCTGGGGACGGATCGAGGAACCCGCCGCGCGCGTCTGGACCGACGACTACACCAACCTGCTCGCGCTGTTCAGGTGGCGGTAGGTACGGCCGGCGCTCACTTCCTCGATGCCGGCGGCATGATGTCCATCACGCCCGTGTCCCTCGTGAGCGCCTCCGCCGGATCGCATGCAGCCGGCAGGGTCAAGGCGAACGCGGCGCGCCGGGCCGCCTCAGCCCGGGCGGCGACCCCGGCGGCGAGCGGACTGCTTCCGGGGCCAAGGGCGGCGCCGTCGTACCGCATCGTCCTGTCATTCCACACGAGCGACAGCTGCCAGCGGTCCTTAGCGTGGGCCGATCCGGCTCCATGTAGGGTGCATCCGTGTAGTCGTAGGACAGCACGAGCCGGCCGCCCGCGTGTGCCATCCGGCCGGTGAGGCGCCTTCCCCCGAGGGTGTAGTCCAGCGTCTCGAACAGCACGAGACCGTAGCCCGAGCCCACCCACCCGATACCCACGCCAACCGTCTGCAGCGCGGCCGTTCCGGAGTCGCCGACGATACGGGCGACGAGCACGTCCGTTCCGGCTGGCCCCCAGCGCTCCGCACGGACTTCTGCCCGACCGTACCTGGCTGGCAGGCAGAAGACCGCCGGTGAAGCGGGCCGCGCATCGTCCCAGATGGAGAGCCTGACGCGGTACGCCACGCCATCCACCTCTGCGGCGTAACACTGCGCGCCCGTCTGCCGGAGCCGGATTGGCTGGCAGCCGTCGGGTGGCTTCACCTGGCCTGTGACATCGGCGGTCATGAACAGCAGGAAGAGCGTGGCGCCGATCATGGGGCCATCATACGCTCAGGCGGGTGACATCACCGCTTCGGGCTCGATGGGGCCGAGGTGACACGGCGCACGGCGAGCGCCAACAGGTATACGAGAGCGGCGCTCATCAGCCCCACCGTCGCCGGCGTCCAGAGGCTGCCCGACCCGTTGCCGACGGTGAACTGGGCCACGACAACAGCGATCGGCCCGGCCACAATCGACCACAGCACCTCGCGGCGCCGGTCGACGCGGCCATGCAACGCCACGAGAATGGGTACGAGCAACGTGGCGCCGAGCATGGCGTAGAAGAAGCTCAGGGCGCCGTAGATGGTGGGTGTGACAAGGGCGATGAGGATGCCCATCGCGCCGCCCAACACGGCGGCGCCGCGCGCCATGCGCAGCACCTGCCCATCGGACGCCGCAGGATTCACGAACCGCCGGTACAGGTCCTGCGAAAGCGACGTGGAGAGCATGAAGAGCACCGCGTCGGCGGCGCTCACCTCGGCGGAGAAGATCGCGGCGAGGAGCAGGCCCCCGATGCCGGCCGGCAGGTCGTTCGCGAGCAGCGTGGGCAGTGCCAACTCCCGCGAAATGCCCGGATGATGCATCCGCGCGGCCATGCCGAGCAGCGCGGGCACGAATCCGAAGAGCATCAGCATGATCGCATTGGCGCCGATCCCGCGGCGCACCGCGCGTTCGCTCCGGGCGCCGAAGATCTTCTGCAGCAGGCCCGGGGACGTCAGGAAGGCCGGCACCATCAGCGCGAGAAGCGACATCGACGTCGCGCCGTTCCAGAACGACCCGAATGTGGGATCGGGGGCCGCGCCCGGGAGGCCCGACACGCCGCCAGCGCCCGAGAGCACGAATGGCAGCGCGACCGCGAAGCCGACCAGCTTCACGGCCAGTTGCACGACGTTCACCCACGACGCGCCCAGCAGCCCGCCCGCGGCGAAGTACGTCGTGATCAGCCCGCCGCCAATCACGCACCCGGCCCACTTGGGCACGCCTGCGACCACGTTGAGGATCCACGCGATGCCGATGAGCTGGCCGGCCAGGATCGAGAGCGTGGCGAACCAGAGCATCCCCGACACCAGCCCGCGCACCGTGCGGCCGAAGTGATGCTCGATGAGGTCGCCGGTGGTGAGGAACCCGTGCGCCGTCGCCTGCCGCCAGACTCGCGGGCCGACCCAGAAGGCCAGCAGCAGCGACCCGATGCCGGCCGACCCGTTCCACCACCACGCGCTCAGGCCGTCCCGGTACGCGATGCCCGTGGCGCCGACGGTCGATCCGGCGCCGATATTCGCGGCCAGCACCGTGGAGAACAGCAGCCAGGCATTCAGGCTGCGGCCCGCGACGAAGAACGCGCTGGCGCTGCGCACGCGGCGGCTGACGGCGAAGCCCAGCGCGAGCAGGGCCGCCGAATAGCCGGCGAGCAGCAGGAGGTGGAAGTTCACGTCAGCGTGGCGGCTGTGGCAGATCGCGTGCGGCAGGCAGCCCCGGCAGGCCGGTCGCCGCGCGCACGCCCCGCAGCACGGCCTCGGCTACCACCTCGGCCGCGAGCGCGCCCACCGTGCTGGGGTCCGCGTCGGCGGCGAGCGTCCCGGTGGCCAGGGCGAAGATCGTGTCGCCGTCGTACATCGTGTGAATGGGCGAGATCGCGCGGGCCAGGCCGTCGTGCGCCATCTGCGCGATCTTCGTGGCCTGCGCCTTCGTCAGGCGCGCGTTGGTCACGACCACGCCAATCGTCGAGTTCTCGCCGACCGGCGCCTTCTGCGCGACGCCTGACCGCAGCAGCACCCGCGCATCGGCCAGGCCCTTGCCGTCCTCGGTTCTGACGCCAGCGACGAGGCGATCCGTGGCCGGATCGACGATGTCGCCGAAGGCGTTGACGACGATGAGCGCGGCCACCGTGAGACCGCCAGGCAGCGTGATGGAAGCGCTGCCGACGCCGCCTTTCATCGCGCGCCCCATGCCGAGCAGCTTGCCGACTGTCGCGCCCGCGCCCGCGCCGACGTTGCCCTCGGCCACCGGGCCAGACGCCGCCGCCGCGGCAGCCGCGAATCCGCACGAGGCATCGGGCCTGATTTTCGGATCGCCGACGCCGAGGTCGAAGAGCACCGCGGACGGCACGATCGGCACGCGCCCGTAGTTCGTGGGGAAACCGACGTTGTGTTCGTCCAGGTAGCGCATCACGCCCGACGCCGCGTCGAGGCCGAACGCGCTGCCGCCGGCCAGCACGACGGCATGTACCTTGTCGACGAGGTTGAGCGGGCTGAGCAGGTCCGTTTCGCGCGTGCCGGGCGCGGACCCGCGGACATCCACCCCGGCGACGGCGCCCGCCTCGGCCAGGACCACCGTGCAGCCCGTGGGCCGGCCGGTCATCACGTGATGGCCGACCTTGATCCCGTCGACGGCCGTGAGGCCGCGCGCGTTGATCATTGTCATGGTGTGCACCGGGGAGGACAAGAGCGCGCAGGCGGCGAGAAAGGCCGCGGCGGCAGCCGTGCGCGGGCGCGTCGGGTCGTGCATGAACGGCACCGGGCGGATCGTACCACACCCGGCTGGAACCCCACGGCCCTCTCAGGTTAGACTCGGGGAGTCATATCGTCCCCCGAAAGGCGATTTCCCCATGCGAATCATGAAGCAGGCGTGGATCCTGATGCTCGCCCTCATCCTCTGTGCCTCGGTGGCCAGCGCGCAGTCCTGGCGCGGCATGGGTCGCATGTCCGGAAGGGTCATGGACGAAGGGGGCAAGCCGCTCGAGGGCGTCATCGTGAAGCTGAACCTGCCCAACGCCGGCGGCACGGAGATCAAGACGAACAAGAAGGGCGAGTGGCAGATCGGCGGCCTCTCCCGCGGCGAGTGGCAGGTCGACTTCGAGCTGCCGCCCTACGAGCCGCGGCGCATCACCGTGTCGGTGGCCGAACTGTCGCGCGTGACTCCGGTGGAGATCAAGCTCAAGCTGGACATCAATGAGGTGATCCGCACCGAGGTCGTCAAGGCCGCCGACTTCATCGCCAAGAGCCAGTACGCCGAGGCGCGGCAGGTGTACGAGGCGGTGCTCGCGAAGTACCCGAGCGCCTACCGCCTCGAGCCGTACCTGGCCCGCACCTACTATCTCGAGAAGAACTACGACGAGGCGATCAGGCACATGAAGATCGCCATCGACAAGGACCCATCGGACCTCGAGAACAAGCTGCGCCTGGGCAACATCCTGATGGAGACCGGGCACATGGAGGAAGGCCGCCAACTGCTGGCCACCGTGGACGACAGCGCCGTGAAGGACCCCGGCATCTTCGTCAACGTCGGCATCAGCCTGATGAACCAGAACAAGGCCGACGAGGCGCTGGTGTACTTCGAGAAGGGGATCAAGAACTTCCCCGCCGTCGGCGACAGCTACTACTACCGCGGGCTCATCCGGCTGCAGAAGGGCGATACCGCCGGCATGAAGGCCGACTTCACGAAGTTCCTCGAGCTCTCGCCGAACGCGCCCGAGGCCGCGGCCGCGAAGAAAGCGCTCGAACAAATCAAATAGCTACCTGATGTTCTGGAGGCGATCGATCGCCGTCCGGGCATCCGCCTCGTACGGCCCGCCCATCTGCAGGTACTTCCCGTAGTACTCGAGCGCCTTCGTGCGCAGCTCGGGGTCGTCCATCCATCGCGCCTGCGGGCGCGAGAAGCGGCGCATCTGGAAGTAGCGCAACTCATAGGTGCGCGCCAGGTTGAGGTAGGCGAGCGAGTCCTTCGGGCTGGTCTGGACCGCGCGTTCGAAGGTCGCGATCGCGTCCTGGCTCGAGCCGCGCCGCACCTGCACCGTGCCCAGGGCGTTCAGCACGTCGGTGTCCTTCGGCCATCGCTGCTCCGCCACGCGCAGGACGTCGAGCGCGCGAACGGGGTCGCCCATCAGCAGGTACGCGTCGGCGAGATCGAAGTACACGTCGGTGAACGCCGGCACCGCCGCGCGGACGCGCTCCCACGATTCAGCCGCCATCTGGGGCTTCTTCAAGCCGATCTGGGCGAACCCCAGCGCGTAGGACACCCACGGCGGCGCGCCCGGCTGCACCACCGCCTGCGCGAGCAACGTGTCGGCGTTCTCGAGATCGCCGGCGCTGTATCGCTCCCAGCCGCGCGTGGCCAGCGACTTCGCCTCGCCGCTGCCGCCTTCTTTCGAGGCAAGATCGCGCACCCGGGTGTTGGTGTCCGGGCGCAGCGAAATGGCTGACGAGGGCAGGGGCGCCGCCAGCTCCGGCGGAGGCGCGTGGGCCGGCGCGGGTGGTTCCGCCGCAGGCCTGGCCGCCGGCGCAGGCGCTGCGGGCGGCGCCGCGGGCGGCACCGCGCCGGCCGCGCTGTCAGGCGGCGGCGCCACGGGCGCGGCAGGCGCCGCAGGAGCAGCAACGGCTGGCTTTCCGGTCGGCGCGGGCCCGGCCGCCAGATAGCCGCGCCGCGCGCGGACCTGCAGCCCCTTGGGCTTCACCTTCACCGTGAGCTCGCGGAACTTGCCGGCCTCCGACGGGTCCGACGGGCTGAACCCGAGCACGTAGTAGCTGCTCGCGTCGCGCGCCACCTCGACCATCGCGCCGGCGAAGTCGTTCGTCTTCCGGATGACATATCCGCCGGTGTCGTTCGCGAGCGTGTTCGGACCCTCCTCGGTCGTGTTGTAGATTTCGGTCGGCACCTGGCCGGCGGTCTCCTGCGGGTTCATCACCGCGAGGTCGGTCGCATTCGATCCGCGGCGCAGCCCGAGCGCATCGATGGTGTAGATGCGCGCGTTGACCCGTGACGCCTGGCCGACCAGCAGGCGCAGGTCGGCCCAGGACTCCTCGAACAGGAACCCTTCTGTCAGGAACAGGACCGACTTGCGGCCCGGCACACGGGCCAGGCCGTTCAGCAAGCCGTTCATCGCCCGAAGCGTCATGCCCGTGCTCTTCTGGAGCTCCGCCACGATCTGCCTCGACTTCGCCATGATCTCGGGCCGAAGGTCCGGCGCGTTCCGGCCGCTGGTTTCCGGGCCCTCGCGCGCCGCGCGGTCGGCCACCTGGTCGAGGACGCGCGTGTCGTTGAAGAGGGCGACGCGGATCGCTTCGGGCTGGCTCAATCTCGGGTAGTCGCGCAGTTGCGCGAGGATGTTCGTGGCCGTCGGGCTCAGCTTCGCGCTCTGCACCGCGGCGACCAGCTCCTGCCGATCCCGCGTGAGCCGATTCCCGACCATCGTCAAGCCCATGAGGATGCCGCCCACGTCGCCATCCTGGAAGCGCGTCTTGAGGAACTCCTCGGCGGCCGTCTGCACCCGCTTGAAGGACCCCTGGTCGAGATGCTCCTGGTCGAAGAAGAAGACGAAGACGCGCTGCGGCGGCTTGTTCAGGGCGAGGAGGGCCTGGTCGGCCGCGAACGCGCCGCTTTGCGCGGCGGCCTGCTGCTGCACCGCCAGGTCCAGCGGCGCCAGCATGGTCACCTTCGACCCGTCCACGCGGAAGAGCATCTGGATCTTCTGGGGCACGCCCTCGTCCCGGAGATCGAAGTCGTCCACGGTGAGCGAGTCGACGAACGTGCCGTCACGGCCGGTCACCGTCGCATCCACCTCCACGAACGTGGTGGCGGCCTTGAAGGTGGGTGTCTGGGCCGGAGCCTGCTGGGTTTGGGCCGGCGGCGGCTGGCCCAGCGGCGCCTGGGCGTGACCGGACGCCCCCGTGACGGCGAGCGCGAGCGCGGCAGCGAGTGCGGTGGGCGGCAGCGAGTATCGGGAGTTCATGTGCGGGGAACCGCGACGGTGATGCTCTGGAGGTTGAACTTCTTGCGCCCGGTCTTCTCGAGAAACACAATCCGCGTTCCATCGTCTGACCAGCCAGGGAACGAGGCCGCCTTCGGCCCCGGGATGTCCTGTTTGCGGCCCCGGTCATCCATCAGCACGAGGTGCCCGTCGGAGGCGACAAAGACGATGAGGCCGGAGCCGTTCGGACCCCAGCCGAAGGTGGTGCCCGGCAGCGCCGGCGCGTTGACGAACTCGCCGATGACCTCGCCCTTCAGCTTCAACTGGACCACATTCGCGTTCTGCGACCCGAAGGCCGCGTCGGTCGCGTCGCTGACCGACGAGCCGCCGCCGCCACCGCTGGCGCCGCCGGTGGCCCCGACCCCGCCCTTGGCCATGTCGCCGCCGGTGGGCGCGGCGGTGCTGCTGACGCGGCGCTGCTGCTGATCGATGGTGATCTTCAGCGACGCGAGCCCGGGCGCCGACTGCGCCGATTTCTTCGTCCAGGCGGCCGCCGCCCACGGCGGTTCCTGCTCGGTGCTCCTGGGCTGCTGGGCCGACGTGTCGAACAGGTAGTGCCGGATGTTGACGTTGCCGCGCGTGTCGCGGTCCACCGTCTGGAAGTAGAACGTCGCGCCATCGGGCGACCAGGCGAAGCGGGTAGGATCGCCCTTCATCTTACCGATGTCGACCGCGGCCATCGTCGTCGGCGCGGAGACGGTGACTTTCGAGGCATCAGCGGTCTGCGCGGCCGCGACGCCAAGACCGCCGGCCAGCCACGAGACGAGCAGTAGTGTCAGTGTGCGTTTCATCAGCGTCTCCCCGCAGTCATCTCTTTTCCAGTCGCGCCACGCGGTCGCGCAGTTCCGCCGAGGCCGGCAGCGCCTGCGCGCCGCTTCGCGCGATCTGTAGCGCCAGATCGGGCTGGCCCAGGCGCAGGTAGGCGTCGATCGCCGCGAGGTAGGCCGGCACTATCGCCGTGTCCGCGATGATGGACGCCCGCCACGCGCTCACGGCTGCGCGGTCGTTGCCGGCGGCTGCCTGCGCCCACCCGAGCAGGAACGCGGCGCGGGCGTTGGTGGCGTCGGCATCCGCGGCGGCTTGCCACGCCGTGGCCGCGCCGGCGAAGTCCCGGCGTCCAAAGCGCGAGAGGCCGATCAGGGCCTGCGCGTCTGGCGATCGGAGGCCAGCGGGTACCGCCGCTTCGACGTCGGCCCACCGGGCGAGTTTCGCCTGTGCGGCCGCCCGCTCAAGAGGCTGGCCGGCCGCGCGCGCCGCGAGATCCTCGACATACCGTTTCACGATGTCGCCGCCAAGCACGGCTCCCGGCGCGACATCCTGCAGCGACGCCGCCGGGCTCGCCCGCTCGGCAGCTTCGGCGGCGGCCGGAGGCGGCGGCGCAGGACGCGCGCCCGCGAGGACGGTGACCTCGCGCAGCAACTCGGCGACCTGCTCGGCCCCGCTGCGCACGGTCGCCCGCACGAGATACTCGCCGGGCGGAACGTCCTGGACAGGCACCGTGACGCGGGCGCTCCGGCTCGCGCCCGCCGTCGTCGTCTTCACGTCGCCCAGATCCGCGCGGCCCGACGTCAGGGCCGTCGGTGTGCCGAACGGCAGCAGTTCGACCAGCACATTGATCGACGTGAGCGCGCTTGCCGTTCTCGCGTAGGTCTCGAAGACGCCGTCGATCGCTTCGCTGGCGTAGACCGCGGGGCGCACCGGCAGGCCGCGCACGTCGGACGATCCGAGAATCAGATCGCCAGCCTGGACGCCGGGCCCGTTCAGCGCGCGCACCTGGAAGCGCCGGTCCGTGCTGCCGAGCAGGCCGCCGGGCTCGCGTACCACGACGCGCATCATGTAGACGCCCGGCGGCAGGTCCATCTGCGCCCGGTAGTACCCGGTGCCCGTCGCGGATCCGGTGGCCGCGGTTGATGGCAGCGCGAGGGTGTCGCTGCCGCTGGCGGCGATCTGTCCCGTGCGGACGCTGCGCACGGCGAAGACGATGTCGGCGGGGCTGCTGGTCGGCGAGCCGACCGGCAGCTCCGCCGAGGCGCTGAGGATGACCCGCTGCGTGTCGGCCGACGCCCCGCGCATCATATACGTCGTGTACTCGACATTCAGGCCCTGCTGCGCGAACGGGGCGCCCAGCGCGGCTTCAATCGTGCGCCGGCGATCGGCGGGCCCTGGTGAGGCGCTCATCGCATACCCCGTGCGCGCGCTCACGCGAGCGCCCGGCCGCTTCACGGTTACCTTGATTCGCGTGTAGCGGTCGCGGTCCGCGAGACTGTCGGTGCCCGGCGCGAAGCCCACAAGGTAGTAGTCCTGCGATGAGTCGGCAATCTGGTTCAGCACGCGATCGATCTGCGGAGCGGCGTCGTTGAACAGGACGCCGTCGGTCTCTGCTGCCAGGCTGCCGAGCGACTCGAGCCGGCTCTGGATTTCGCTGTACTGCTCCCCGCCGCGCGGCGCCTCTTCCGTCATCGACACAGCGCGCGAGTTGAGATCGATCGCGTAGACCACGCTGTAGGACTGGGCGGCCGCCGAGGCGAC
>Ga0315292_10001839_pt1 | contig 11640 bp, 9 predicted proteins | sample YL17G13_0_MG_FD_204029 | JGI IMG/M metagenome (GOLD analysis project Ga0315292, IMG submission 204029) | Sediment microbial communities from Yellowstone Lake, YNP, Wyoming, USA - YL17G13_0 | ecosystem: Environmental > Aquatic > Freshwater > Lake > Sediment | place: USA: Wyoming | collected... | reverse complement strand
GACCGAGGTGGAGTTCTCGCCGGGCGTCACGATCAAGGACTACACCTGGGGCGCGTCGCCCGGGTACCTGAATCCGAAGACCGGCGCCTCACCGACGCACTTCCCGACGGTCATCCAGATCGTGTCCCCGCCCGCCGGCTCGGGCGGCCGTCCCAAGTAAGCCATCCCCTCACGACGGTTCTTTCAGGTTCCTGAACGCGGTTGCCCCGATCGCATCGTCAGGCCGACGCGCCGGCGCTTGAGGTCGACCTCGACCACCGTCACTTTCACGATGTCGCCGGCCTTGACCACCTCGCGCGGATCCTTCACGAACCGGTCGGCCAGCTGCGACACGTGGACCAGCCCGTCCTGGTGCACGCCGATGTCGACGAACGCGCCGAAGTTGGTGACGTTGGTCACGACGCCTTCGAGCTGCATGCCGGGCTCGAGGTCCTTCAGTTCCTCGACGCCCTCCCGGAACGCCGCCGTGCGGAACTCGGGGCGGGGATCGCGCCCCGGCTTCTCCAGTTCCGCGAGAATGTCCCGGACGGTCGGCACCCCGAACCGGTCATCGACCAACGCGGCCGGGTCGAGCGCGCGCAGCGTCGCGGCATCGCCGATGACGGCCTTCAGCGGCTTGCCCAGCAGCTGGAGGATGCGCGACACGACGGGGTACGCCTCGGGATGCACGCCCGACGCGTCGAGCGGGTTGGCGCCGGAGGGAATCCGCAGGAACCCGGCCGCCTGTTCGAAGGTCTTCTCGCCGAATCGAGGCACCCGCTTCAGCGCGGCCCGCGACGCGAATGCGCCGTGCTCGTCGCGATAGGCGACGAGGTTGGCGGCAATCCGCTCGTTGAGGCCCGAGACGCGGGCCAGGAGCGCCGTCGACGCGGTATTCACGTCCGCCCCGACGGCGTTGACGCAATCCTCGACGACGGCGTCCAGCGTGCGCGCCAGGGCCGGCTGGCTGACGTCGTGCTGGTACTGGCCGACGCCGATGGCCTTCGGATCGATCTTCACCAGCTCCGCCAGCGGGTCCTGCAAACGGCGCGCGATCGACACCGCGCCGCGCAGGGACACATCGAGATCCGGCAGTTCTTTCGACGCCAGGGCGGAGGCGGAGTACACCGACGCGCCGGCCTCGGACACCACGGCCTTGTGCGCGGTGATGGCCGGGTGGCGCGCGAGCAGGTCGGACACGAGCCGATCGGTCTCGCGCGACGCCGTGCCGTTGCCGATGCTGATGAGCTCGATGCGGTGCCGCTCGACCAGCGCGGCAAGCACGGTGATGGACTGGTCCCAGTCGTTGCGCGGGGCGTGGGGATAGATCGTGGTGGTGGCCACGATCTTGCCCGTCGCGTCCACCGCGGCCACCTTCACGCCCGTGCGGATCCCGGGGTCGAGCCCGAGCGTGGGCCGCGTGCCGGCCGGCGCGGCCAGGAGCAGGTCGCGCAGGTTGCGGCCGAAGACCCGGATCGCTTCGCGCTCCGCCGCCTCGCGCAACGTCGCCATGAGATCGGTCTCGAGATGATCGCTGAGCTTCACGGCCCAGGCGATCCGCACGGTCTCACGCCGCCACGCGTCGCCCGGCAGCCCGGAGCGACCGGCTTCGAGCGGAATGCCGTAGCGCCCGGCAATCATCGACTCGGGCGTGATGGGCAGCCCGGCCTCGCGCTTCGCCTCTTCGTGCTCGGGCAGCACCATCGCGAGGCGCAGGAAGCCGTCCTTGCGGCCGCGCAGCAGGGCCAGCGCCCGGTGCGACGGCATGGTGCGGAACGCCTCGCGCGCGCCGAAGTAGTCGGAGAACTTCGCGCCCTCCTCCTGCTTGCCGTCGACCACGCGCGACGCGAGCTCCGCGTGATTCTTGAGGTACTGCCGCAGGGCCCCGACCAGCGCGGCGTTCTCGGAGAAGGTCTCGATCGCGATCCAACGCGCCCCGTCCAGCGCCGCCGCCGTGCCGGCCACGCCCTTCTCCGCATCCACGTAGGCCGCCGCACGAATCTCTGGCGCCACCGTCGGGTCCGCGAGCAACAGCTCCGCCAGCCTCTGGAGCCCGGCCTCGCGGGCGATGGTCGCCTTCGTGCGCCGCTTCGGGCGGAACGGCAGGTAGAGGTCCTCGAGCGCGGTCTTGGTCTGGGCCGCGCGGATCTGCGCGTCGAGCGGCGGCGTCAGCGTGCCCTGCTCCGCGATCGACCGCAGGACCGTGGCGCGGCGGTCCTCGAGTTCGCGGAGGTAGCCCAGGCGTTCCTCGAGGGCGCGCAACTGCACGTCATCGAGGCCGCCGGTCGCCTCCTTCCGGTACCGGGCGACGAAGGGCACGGTGGCGCCGCCGTCGAGAAGCGTGGCGGCGGCCTCCACCTGCACGGGCCTGACCGAGAGCTCGGCGGCGAGGCGGACGACGATCGGATCCATGAACGGCTACGCGAGCTTCCGCAGGATGAAGCACTTCAGGTAGTAGGTCTCCGGGACGCCGAGCAGCACCGGGTGATCGCGCGACTGCATCCGCTTCTCGAGCACGCTGGTCCGGACGCGGGCGTCGACGCCGGCCTCGTAGACGATCTGCCCGAAGGTCGCCTCGTCGACGTGGTACGAGCACGTGCACGTGACGAGCACGCCGCCGGGCCTGAGCAGCTTCAGCGCCCGCAGGTTGATTTCCTTGTAGCCCGCGTACGCCTTCTCGACGGCGTCCTTGCTCTTCGCGAACGCCGGCGGGTCGAGCACGATGGTGTCGAACCGATCGCCGCCCCGCTCCATCTGGCGCAGCATGTCGAAGACGTTTGCGCACCGGGCCTCGAGGTTCGCGATGCCGTTGCGCGCGGCGTTGCGCGTGATGTGGCCGACGGCCTCCTCGGACACGTCGAGGGCGATGACCTGATCGCACCGGTCGGCCAGCTGCAGCGCGAAGGCGCCGTGATAACTGAAGCAGTCGAGCAGGCGGCCCCGGGCGTAGCTGCGGGCCGCGACGCGGTTCTCGCGCTGATCCAGGAAGAGGCCGGTCTTCTGGCCGTGCCAGAGATCCACCTCGTGCGCGATCCGGCCCTCGCGGACGGCGACGGTTGGCGGCACCTCGCCGTAAAGCAGCGTCACCTCGGACGGGAGCCCCTCGAGCTGCCGGACCCGCACGTCGTTGCGCGCGAGCACGCCCGCGGGCTGAAGCCTGTCGACCAGGATCGGCACCAGTTGCGGCACCAGACGGTCGACCCCCTGCGAGAGCGACTGGATGACCACGTAGTCGCCGTACCGATCGACGATGAACGACGGCAGGAGGTCTCCCTCGGCATGCACGATGCGGTACGCCGTGGCCTCCGGGGCCAGCGACGCCCGGAACGCGATGGCGGCCTCGATCCGGGCCCGCCAGAGGTCGATCCCCGCCGGCGCTTCTCCCACCATCAGCATCCGCAGCGAGATCTGCGAGCGGTCGCTGTAGAGTGCGCGGCCGACGATGAGGCCGCGCGGGTTGCGGACGACCACGGTGTCGCCGCCACGGGCGATGACGTCGACGACATCCGACTTGTAGATCCAGGGATGCCCGCCGCGGACGCGCTCTTCACCGCGCGCGTTGATGACGACGTGCGGTTCGTTCGACGGTGTCACGGTGTTGCGGCCTTTCTCCATCTCCACTCGCTCCATCATGCGGAATCCGGCCCGGGAAATCGAGTAGAATTCCACGCAAGGACTCCTGACCATGGACACCATCATGCACGCGCACCTTCGCAGCCTGCGGGACGCGGATCCGGAGGTTGCCGCCGCGATCCGCGACGAAGTGAAGCGGCAGGCCACCGGCCTCGAACTCATCGCCTCGGAGAATTTCGTCAGCAACGCCGTGCTCGAAGCGACGGGATCGGTCTTCACGAACAAGTACGCAGAAGGCTACCCGGGACGGCGCTATTACGGCGGGTGCGAGTGCACCGATGTGGTCGAACGCCTCGCGATCGAGCGCGCGAAGGCGCTGTTCGGCGCCGATCACGCCAACGTGCAGCCACACTCGGGCGCGCAGGCCAACATGGCGGTGTACTTCGCGCTGCTCAAGCCCGGCGACACCGTGCTCGGCATGAATCTGTCGCACGGCGGGCACCTCACCCACGGCCATCCGCTGAATTTTTCGGGCAAGCTGTACACGATCGTGCCCTACGGCGTGCGGCCGTCGGACGAGCGCCTCGACTACGACGAACTCGAGCGCCTGGCCATCGAGCACACGCCGAAGATGATCATGGTCGGCGCGAGCGCCTACCCGCGGATCATCGACTTCCCGCGCATCCGCGCCGTCGCGGACCGCGTGGGCGCGGCGATGGTGGTCGACATGGCGCACATCGCGGGCCTGGTGGCGGGGGGCGTGCACCCGAGCCCGGTGCCGCACGCCGATTTCGTCACGACCACGACGCACAAGACGCTGCGCGGCCCGCGGGCCGGCCTCGTCCTGTGCAAGGAGAAGTGGGCCAAGGACCTCGACAGGAGCGTCTTCCCGGGCGTGCAGGGCGGCCCGCTGGTGCACGTGATCGCCGCCAAGGCGGTGTGCTTCAAGGAAGCGCTGGAGCCGACTTTCGCGGCGTACCAGCGGCAGATTGTCGCCAACGCGGCCCGGCTCGCCGCGGTCATCGCGTCGCACGGCTTCCGGATCGTCTCGGGCGGCACGGATACCCACCTGATGCTGGTGGACGTATTCTCGAAGGGCCTGACGGGCAAGGATGCGACCACGGCGCTCGGCAAGGCCGGCATCACGGTGAACCAGAACACGATTCCGTTCGACCAGAACCCGCCGCTCAAAGCGAGCGGCATCCGGATCGGCACGCCGGCCGTCACGACGCGCGGCATGTGCGAGGACGACATGTCGGTCATCGGCGATCTCATCGCGCGCGTGCTCGCAGCCCCCGACGACGCCGCCGCGCACGCGTCCGTGCGCGCCGACGTGGAAGCCCTGTGCGCGAAGTTCCCGCTCTACCCGGATCAGCTGGCCTAGACGCGGCCGTCGACCGCGTCTTCGCCGATGACGGGCCGCTGGCCCGGGCCGTGCCGGAGTTCGAGCCGCGGCCCGGCCAGCGTGACATGGCGGCCGCCGTGGCGCGCGTGCTCGCGCGCGGCGGGATCCTGCTCGCCGAGGCCGGCACCGGGACGGGCAAGACGCTCGCCTACCTCGCGCCGGCGATCCTGAGCGGGCACCGCGTCCTGGTGTCCACCGGCACGAAGAACCTCCAGGAGCAGATCTTCTACAAGGACTTGCCCGTCCTGCGCGAGGCGCTGGGCGTCCCCTTCACCGCCACCTGCATGAAGGGCCGCGGCAACTATCTCTGCCTGCATCGCTTCGAGAACGTGCACGACGATGTCGAGGCCGGGTCGCCCGCCGACCGCGTCTACCTGGCGATGGTCGAGCAGTGGGCCGCGACGACCGACACCGGGGACCGCGCCGAACTCGAAGAGCTGCCCGAAGACGTGCCGTTCTGGTCCCACATCGCGGCGACCAACGAGAACTGCATCGGCACGACATGCCCCGAGTACGAGGCCTGCTTCGTCACGCGCATGCGGCAGCGTGCCGCCGCGTCCGACGTGGTGATCGTGAACCACCACCTGCTGTGCGCGGACGCGGCGGTCCGCCAGAGCGCGTACGGCGAAGTCATCCCCGAGTGCGCGTACGTGGTGATCGACGAGGCGCACCAGCTGGAGGACGTCGCGACGCAGTACTTCGGCGTGGCGGTGAGCAACTTCAGGACCGAGGAACTCGTGCGCGATCTCGATCGCGTGATGGTGGCCCGGCAGGTCGACGACGAGCGCGGCGAGCTGGGCCGCGCCATGAGCCGCGTCGAGGATCGGTCGCGGCTGTTCTTCGGTGAGCTCATGCTCTCGCGAAGCCACCCGTCCTTCGCGGGCCGGAACGCGTCGCCCGGATCGGGCGACGACCGCGTCCGGCTGATCCCGGCCATGCTCGAGCCCGTGCGCGACGCCGGATCGCAGTTGATCGACGCGCTGGACGGGCTCGACGCCACGGTGACCCTGCTCAACGAGGCGCCGGAGGACGTGCGGGCGACGGGCCGGCGCGCGGCGGACATCCGGGACGATCTGCGCTTCCTCCTGCAGGCCAACGATCGCGACTACGTCTACTACATCGAGTGGCGGTCGCGCGGCGTGTTCCTGCGCGCCTCACCCATCGACGTGTCGTCGCTGGTCCGCAACCTGCTGCTCGATCGGTTCGCCGCGGCCATCCTGACCTCCGCGACGCTGGCGGTCGAGGGGTCGTTCGGCTACGTGCGCAGCCGCCTCGGCATCGAACGCGGCGAGGAACTCCAGCTGCCCTCGGAGTTCGACTACCGGCGCCAGGCCATCCTCTACCTGCCGAAGCGCATGCCGTCGCCCAAGACGCCGGCGTTTGCCGAGGCCGCGGGCCAGGAGGTCGTCGAGATCCTTCGCCGCACACGGGGCCGCGCCTTCGTGCTCTTCACGAGCTACGCCATCCTGCGCGCGGTGCAGGCGAGGGTGCAGTCGGCGCTCGAGTACCCGGTGTTCGTGCAGGGGTCCGCGCCGCGGTCGACGCTGCTCACGCAGTTCCGCTCGACCCCGCACGCGATCCTGCTCGCGACCTCGAGCTTCTGGCAGGGCGTCGACGTCGTGGGCGATGCCCTGAGCTGCGTCATCATCGACCGGCTGCCGTTCGCCTCGCCTGGCGACCCGGTCATTTCCGCCAGGATCGAGGCCATCGTCGCCCGGGGCGGCGACGGATTCACCGATCTGCAGGTGCCGCTGGCCATCCTGACGCTGCTCCAGGGCCTGGGCCGGCTCATCCGGCACCGGCGGGACCGGGGCGTGCTGGCCATCCTCGATCCGCGGATCCGGACCATGCCGTACGGGCGGAGATTCCTGGTGTCCCTGCCCCCGGCACCGGTGACGTCGGATCTGGCCGAAATCGAGCGGTTCTTTGCGGAGGACCACCAGAGCTCCTGAGGATTTCGATAGGGGTTTCGGTGTAAACTTGAGGTGATCGGCGGGTCCGCCGGTTCTGTTCTTTTCACGATTATGAGTTTCATCTGCCACGAAGGAGCTCCAATGCTTCGCTTCGCCACTGGCCGTCGCCTGCTGGTGCTGTGCACCCTGGCGCTTGCCGCGCTCATCCTCGCCACTCCCGGTTACGCCCAGACCGGCGCCGTGCAGGGCATCGTCCTTGACGCCGCCGGCAAGCCGCTCGAGAAGGCCCCGGTCCTCATCGAGTACACCGACGGCATCAACCGCAAGTACGAGGTGAAGACCAACAAGAAAGGCGAGTTCATCCAGATTGGCCTGCAGCCGGGCGGCTACAAGGTGACGGCCTCGTTCGAGGGCCTCGGGAGCCAGTCGTTTCCGGTGCGCGTTCGCCTCGGCGATCCGATGAAGGTCAACTTCAAGCTCGGTGGCGCGGAGGCCAAGGCTGCCGTCTCGAAGGAAGATCTGGTCAAAGCGGCGGCGCTCAAGTCGAAGTTCGACGAGGGCGTCACGGCCAGCAAGGCCGGCAGCTTTGACGAGGCCATCGCGAAGTTCACCGAGGCAGCGGCCATGGTGCCGCCCCCGGGCTGCTACGACTGCCAGTACAACATCGGCTACAACTACATGCAGAAGAAGGACTACGACCAGGCCGAGGCCGCGTACCTCAAGGCCATCGAGATGAAGAACAACTACGTCGATGCCTACAACGGCCTCGCGACGGTATACAACGCGCAGAAGAAGTTCGACAAGGCCGGCGAAGCGAGCCAGAAGGCCTCGGAAATGGCCGCGGCGGCGGGTCCCGGTTCGGGCGGCAGCGGCGGCGTGGACGCCGAGTACAACCAGGGCGTCATCGACTGGAACGCGGGCAAGATCGTCGAGTCGGCCGAGCACTTCCAGAAGGTCATCTTTATGAAGCCGGATCACGCCGAGGCGCACTACCAGCTCGGGATGGCCTACGTGAACCAGGGCAAGCTGGCCGACGCAGTGCCGATGTTCGAAAAGTACCTCCAGCTCGCGCCCGAGGGGCAGTTCGCCGCGACGGCGAAGGGCATCCTGACCAGCATCAAGAAGTAGGCGCTGCCATGGGGTCCCTGTCGCTGCAGGAGACCATTGCGGCAAGTCTTGCAGACGTCCGGCACCGGCTGGCCCGCGCGATTGAGCGGGCCGGCCGGCCTTCCTCCTCGGTCCGCCTGGTCGCCATCTCCAAGACTCACCCGGTCGATTACGTGCGGGCCGCGTTCGCCGCGGGCCAGACCCTGTTCGGCGAGAATCGTGTCCAGGAAGCCCTAGAGAAGATCGACCCATCATCCGATATGCCGATCGAGTGGCACTTGGTTGGCCACCTGCAGTCGAACAAGGCACGAAAGGCGGTCGGGGCCTTCGCGTGCATCCACTCCATCGACGGCGCCGATCTGCTGCGCCGCGTGGACGATGCCGCCGCGGACGGCGGCCATACCCCGGAGCTGTTTGTGCAGGCCGACCTGGCAGGTGAGCCCACCAAGCACGGCGCCACGGCCGAGGCCCTGCTCTCGATCTTCGAGGCGGCAGGGCACTGCAGGGCCGCGCGGGTGACCGGGCTGATGGTGCTGCCGCCGTTCACGCCGGACCCCGAGGACGCCCGCCCGTACTTCCGGCTCCTCAGGGACGTACGCGATGAATTGGCGAGGCGTGGTGTGCCGGCATCGATGTTGCAGCAGCTGTCGATGGGCATGAGCCACGACTTCGAGGTCGCCGTCGAAGAGGGCGCCACCCTCGTGCGGGTGGGCACGGCCATTTTCGGCGCGCGTTAGGGTTGTTTGCGGGAGATGGACATGAACGTCACGCCGCTCGATTTGCGTAATCAGCAGTTCCGTTCCGTCATGCGCGGGTTCGACAGGGACGAGGTGCTGGCGTTTCTGGCCGAAGCCTCGGACGACTATGCCGCGGCGCTGCGCGAGGCCGACCGGCTCCGCCAGGAGGTGGCGCGGCTCGAAGGCGTCGTGAACGAACACCGCGAGAGCGAGAAGCACCTGCGCAACACGCTGCTCACCGTACAGCGCCTGGCGGACGAGATCCGGGACAACGCGCACCAGCAGGCCGCGCAGATCGTCAAGGACGCCGAGTCGCGCGCGAACCTCGTCCTGGACAAGGCGCACTCGCGCTACGAGGACGTCCAGCGGGAGATCGACGCCCTGCGCCTCAAGCGGCGCGAAGTCGAGAACTCGGTCGAGTCGATCATCACGACCCTGCGCAACACGCTCGAGTTCGTGCGCGAGCAGGACAGCCGCGACCGCGAGGAGAAAGTGCTGATCCACCGGCCGCGCACGATCGACATCCGCGAGGCGTCCGTCTGGACGCACGATCGGCCCGAGGACAAGTCGGCCGAGCGAGGGTAGCCGCCTTCGCTCGCGCAGCCGCTTCGCCGTACCTGCGCGAGCGTCGGCGTGCCAAGCCTCCCGCGATCGCCAGTTCTGCGCTACGATCGGCCGTACATGGCTTCCTCGCTCATCATCCACAACGCCAAGCTGGTGTTCACCTGCGCCGGCGCCGCGCCCAAGTGCGGCGCGGCGCAGGCGGACGCCCGGCCTGTCTGCGACGCGTCCATCATCGCCACCGACGGCGTGATCGAGTTCGTCGGCCCGTCCGCCGAGGCGGAGCGCCGGTGGCCGGCGGGGCCGGGCCTCACCGTCGTCGACGCGGCGGGCTGCACGGTGGTCCCGGGCTTCGTCGACCCGCACACCCACGTGGTGTTCGGCGGCGACCGGCGCGAGGAGCTCCGGCTGCGCCTGGCCGGCGCGACCTACGCCGAGATCGCGGCCGGCGGCGGCGGGATTCTCTCCACGGTGCGGGCAACGCGCGAGGCGAGCGAGGACGACCTGGCCGCAGCCACCAGCGCCAGGCTCGACCAGATGTTGCGGTGCGGCACGACCACGGCCGAAGCGAAGAGCGGCTACGGGCTGCAGCCCGACGCCGAGCTGAAGATGTTGCGGGTCATCCGCCGGCTCAACACGGAGCATGCGATCGACCTGGTCCCCACCTTCATGGGCGCCCACGAGATCCCGGTCGAGCACCGGGCGAACCGCCGCTTCTACATCGACCAGCTCGTGCGCCAGATGATCCCGGCGGCTGCGCGGGACGGGCTCGCCGAGTGGTGCGACGTCTTCTGCGAGACCGGCGTCTACACGCCGGACGAATCGGAGGAGATCCTGGCCGCCGGCTTGCGCCACGGCCTGAGGCCGCGCATTCACGCCGACGAGCTCGCCGAGAGCGGCGGCTCGCTGGTGGCCGCCAAGGTGGGCGCGCGCTCGGCCGATCACCTCCTCTACGTCTCGCCGCGGGGGATCCACGCGATGAAGCAGGCGGGCGTGGTCGCCACTCTGCTGCCGATCGCCGCCTTCTACCTCAAGCTCGGGCGGTTCGCGCCGGCCCGCGAGCTCATCGAGGGCGGCGTGCCGGTGGCGCTGGCCACCGATCTCAACCCGGGCGGCGGCTTCTCCCCGTCCATGCCGTTCGCGATGGCCCTCGCCTGCTTCGGCATGCGGATGACGATGGAAGAGGCCCTGGTGGCGTCGACGATCAACGCCGCGTACGCCGTCGACCGCCACCACCTGGTCGGCAGCCTCGAACCCGGCAAGCAACTGGACGCGGTCATCATCGACGGCGACGCCGTCGATCTGCTGAAGGTGGGGGTCCCGGCCATCAGGGCCGTCGTGAAACGCGGTACGCTGGTGGCCTAGTGGCGGACGGACACTTCCTGCTGTTCGTCGTCGTCGGATTCCTCGCGCAACTGGTCGATGGCGCGCTCGGCATGGCCTACGGGGTCATCTCGAACTCGCTGCTGCTCGCGATGGGCCTGCCGCCCGCCGTCGCGAGCGCGAGCGTCCACGCGGCGGAGATCGTGACCACCGGCGTGTCGGGGATCTCGCACCACGCCTTCGGCAACGTCGATCGGACGCTGCTGAAGCGGCTGGCGATTCCCGGCGTCGTCGGGGCGGCGATCGGTGCCTACGCGCTGGTGTCCGCGCCCGGGGGCGCGATCACGCCGTTCATCGCCCTCTACCTGCTTTCGATGGGCCTGCTCATCCTGTGGAAGACGTTCCGCGGCGTCGGCGCGCGGCGGCAGGTCCGCCATGTGTCCATCCTCGGGCTGACGGGCGGGTTCTGCGACGCGATCGGCGGCGGCGGGTGGGGCCCGGTGGTGACGTCGACGCTGGTCGCCCGCGGCCAGGATCCGCGCACGAGCATCGGGTCGGTCAATCTCGCCGAGTGGTTCGTCACCGTCTCGGCGTCCGTCGTGTTCATGCTGACGATCGGGCTGTCGAACTGGCCGACCATCCTGGCGCTCATCCTCGGCGGCGTCGTGGCCGCGCCCCTGGGAGCCGCGGCCACGCGGGTCATGCCTGCGCGCACGCTGATGGGGCTGGTCGGCGCCCTGATCGTGGCGACGAGCCTGCGCACGATCGTCCTCGCCTGGTTCTGACGGCCCTCCCGTCAGTAGGACATCGAGTCCAGCGTCACCTTGCCCCGGAAGATCCAGTAGATGCTGACCGTGTAGGCCAGCACCAGCGGGATGCCGATGAGCGCGATGGTCAGCATGATGGCCAGCGTCGCCGGCGACGAGGCGGACGTATAGATCGTGAGGCTGCGAGAGGGGTCAGCGGCGCGCACGAGCGTCGGGAACATGCCGACCCCGACCAGCCCGAACAGGCCCAGCACGGCACCCGACGAGGAGATGAA
>Ga0315292_10001838_pt1 | contig 11647 bp, 7 predicted proteins | sample YL17G13_0_MG_FD_204029 | JGI IMG/M metagenome (GOLD analysis project Ga0315292, IMG submission 204029) | Sediment microbial communities from Yellowstone Lake, YNP, Wyoming, USA - YL17G13_0 | ecosystem: Environmental > Aquatic > Freshwater > Lake > Sediment | place: USA: Wyoming | collected... | reverse complement strand
CATCCTTATCAAACCGTTTGGCTTCCATGTGGATTTTGTATCGACTACGCCAATACCTTTGAAATAGACGCTGTCAATAGTCTTGTCAACCTTTACGGCTTTATCAATAACATCATTGTATGGATCATTCAAATCTGATTCATCCGGATCTACATAGTTGATTTGTAGAACCTTACCTGCCCAGGAATCCATTGTAAACTGCTTTTTGTCAGCATCGGGGAATACCCATTCAGGTGCTTTCATTCCAACTTCAAGTGTATCGGTCTGCGAGATCAATGAAGTCAGCATTGTAAGAGAAAGGAAAAAAGTAAAAATCAGTTTTTTCATAATTAGGATTTTAAAAGTTTCACGAAATATATGAATTTTTTGCTACAAATTAATTTTCATCGATTTTTACATATATATAGCTAACAATATTACTTTTGCAGGTCTCAAATATTTTTATGCAGTCAATACGAAATATTGCAATCATTGCTCATGTCGATCATGGAAAGACAACCCTTGTCGACAGGATAATACAGGAATGCAAGGTTCTGGATGACAGGAAAGAAGCCATGGATCTGATTCTTGACAGTAATGATCTTGAAAGGGAAAGGGGCATAACAATAATTTCAAAGAATGTTTCCGTTAATTATAAAGGTGTAAAGATCAATATAATAGATACTCCCGGACATGCAGATTTTGGAGGCGAGGTCGAGAGAGTACTCAAAATGGCTGATGGCGTGTTGCTTCTGGTTGATGCTTTTGAAGGTCCAATGCCTCAGACAAGATTTGTTCTCGGGAAAGCAGTAAATCTTGGACTGAAACCAATTGTAGTGGTTAATAAGGTAGACAAGGAGAACTGCCGGCCGGATGAGGTCCAGCAGGATATTTTTGAACTGATGTTCAACCTTGACGCATCTGATGAACAACTCGATTTTGAAACTGTTTTTGGATCATCCAAATTTGGGTGGATGAGCAAAGACTGGAAAAAACCTGCTTCCGACATAACTGTACTTCTTGACACAATTCTTGAGCAGATACCTGCACCTCAGTATATTGAAGGAACTGCACAGATGCAGGTCGCATCGCTCGATTATTCCAGCTATGTCGGCAGAATAGCCATTGGACGAGTTTTCCGCGGTGAAATAATATCAGGCAATGACTATACTCTTTGCAAGAAAGACGGAGAAGTGAATAAGGTAAGAGTAAAGGAACTATACGTTTTCGAAGGACTTGGCAGGATAAGGACAAACAGCGTCAGATGCGGCGATTTGTGCGCAGTTATAGGCCTGGAGAATTTTGAGATCGGTGATACCCTGGCTGACCTGATCTCTCCTGAGGCATTGAAACGAATAGTGGTTGATGAACCGACGATGAGCATGGTCTTTACAATAAATAACTCCCCTCTTTTTGGTAAAGAGGGAAAATTCGTGACTTCACGCCATCTGAGAACAAGATTATTCAGGGAAACTGAAAAGAATCTTGCATTAAAAGTGGAAGAAACGAAATCAGAAGATACATTCATCGTTTACGGAAGAGGGATACTTCATCTTTCAATTCTTATTGAGACAATGAGAAGGGAAGGTTATGAATTTCAGGTCGGCAAACCAAAAGTACTGGTTAAAGATATCGAAGGTATAAAATCTGAGCCATACGAAACTCTTACAATCGATCTCCCAAATGATTATTCAGGTAAAGCGATTGAACTCGTCACGATGCGTAAAGGAGAAATGGCTGTTATCGAACCAAAGGGAGACCTGATCCATCTTGAATTTGATATTCCGGCCAGAGGCCTTATCGGATTAAGGAACAATATGCTTACAGTCACATCGGGTGAGGCAGTTATGCATCACAGGTTCAGGGCATATGATAAATATAAGGGGGATGACCTTCTTCCTGTTCAGAATGGTTCACTCATTTCCCTTGAACAGGGATCCTCCACAGGTTATGCAATCGACCGGCTCCAGGACCGCGGAAGATTTTATGTTGATCCGGGCGAATTTGTCTATAAGGGTCAGGTAGTTGGGGAGAGTACAAGGTCGCACGATATTGAGGTAAATGTTGTCAAAGGCAAGAAGCTGACTAATATGAGGGCTTCCGGCTCTGATGAAAGCCTGAAAATAGCCCCGAAGCTGAAGTTCTCGCTCGAGGAATTCATGGAACAGATAAAAGATGATGAATACCTTGAGGTCACACCATTGAACCTGAGGATCAGGAAAATCCCCTCCAGGTCAAAATTTTAACTGGATACTTCACAGATTTATATCACCGCTCTTCTCTTCCGGCTGTATAACAAATTATTTAGTAATCATTTAAATAATCGTTCAGCGGTTTCATTGCTTTTGATGCACTTAGAACAAGGTCAAAACAATCCTTGTCTAAAACATCCCTGTCGGATATCATCCTTGTTACAAGAAAACTCTTCAGTTTCAGCAATTCAATATGAGGGTGGTCCCTGGGATACCCTTTGGGTGAACTTTTCAGCTTTTCTCCATCCAGGCTCCCGAAATATTTCTTAAACTCCTTATCATTAATGATTTGTACCAGTTTCTCACCTTGCTCGTCAATTTTTTCCCTTATTGCTGTCAGCCATGGCATAGGAGGCATATAAGCTCCACCTGCTATCATGCTGCTGCCACCCGGCTCCACATGCATGTAATAACCTGAGTAGCGGTCACCATTCTTCTTTCCTCCTCTGACAATGAATGCTCCAAGATGTGTTTTATATATTGATTTGTCGTTGGAGAATCTTATATCACGGTTTATCCTGTATGTGCAGCTCTTAACCTCAAGCCCGATAAAAATAGGATCAAATTCCGCTATCCTGTTGATAAGGGCCTGTACAAACGATTCAAAATCAGCTTTTGCATCGTCATATCTTTTTCTGTTTTTTATAAACCATTCTCTTTCATTATGTCTTTTCAGATCTGAAAGGAAATCGAGTGTTGACTGGTTAATCTGTTCCATTTGTGATAACTGGTATTTTTTTAATTGGATATCGGTAATGAATAATAATAACTGTGAATATTTTTCTGCTTTGCACGTACTCATCCCCCCTGCCCCCTTCTCTTGTAAATAAAAGAAGGGGGTGAGAAGGCTTTTAGCCCCTCTTTGCGAAGCAGAGAGGGATTGGGGTGAGTACATGAGGGCAGATGACAGATAATCAAACACTTATTGATTTTCAAGTTCCACATTACTTCTTTAACAATAACCTAAAGTCCTATTTATTCAAGTAACACAAATTAAACATAATTGTTGATAAAACATAAGTTTGCCTTGCAGGTTTTTAGTTATTTTTAATGTTATCGGTACAATATTGAAACATCCGGTGCAATAAATCATTGTTGATGGTTGTTAGAGTATATAACATAGTTGATTTGGATTAGTGATGTCTGTAAGTGCAGTCTTTTCAGGAAGAATTCACTTTCTTCTTTTATGGTTAGTTCTGGTTTCCGGGTTGAAGGCGCAGACCTCTGATACCTCGGATTTGCCACTGGTTGTAATTGATACCAGGGGCGAGACGATAACTGACGGACCAAAAATAAATGTCCGGATAAAAGTTATAGACAATGGTCCCGGAAATAGTAACAGCCCCTTACAAAACGGAACAGACTATGATGGGTATGCCGGCATCGAGGTCCGTGGACAATCCTCCCAGATGTTTCCCAAGAAAAGCTTCTCACTAGAGCTCCGTAATGAAACAGGAAGTGATACCCTGGCAAGCCTGCTCGGGATGCCGGAAGAGGAGGACTGGGTTCTGTATGCTCCCTATTCCGATAAGACGTTAATGCGCAATGCGCTTACTTTCCACCTGGGAAGTAAAATGGGGGAGTGGCAACCACGTAACCATTTTTGTGAAGTTTATCTGAATGGTGATTATATCGGTATTTATGCCCTCACTGAAAACATAAAACGGGATAAAAACAGGGTCGATATCAGCAAGCTTAAACCTGATGAGATTTCAGGAGATGATCTTACCGGTGGATATATTTTAAAGTCAGATAAGACAAATGGTTCGGGTCCGGATGAGTATTTTACAATTATTCCGGCGAAACGATATCACAATGAAGTTGATTATAAAATATCATATGTTTATCCGGCATCTGATGAAATGGCGTCGGAACAGAAGGCCTATATAAAGAAGTTCTTTACTGATACTGAGAACTCTATTAACGGGGATCAGTTTTCAGATCCCTTGAAAGGTTTCAGAAAATATCTGGATATTAAATCTTTTGTTGATTTTCAGATAATTCAGGAGCTGTCGAACAATGTTGACGGATACCGTTTAAGTTCCTATTTTTTCAAGGACAAGGATTCCAGGGGAGGAAAATTACATGCAGGCCCTCTTTGGGATTTTGATTTAGGTTACGGTAATGAAGATTATACTGATTTTAACCTTGAGACCGATATCTGGCTATATACAAAATTCGCCGACGAATATGGAGGAAGGATCCATTGGTGGGCACGTATGATGGAAGATCTTAGCTACAGGAGCGTTTTTATCAACCGCTGGAAGGAACTCAGGAAAAATGCTTTCAGCACTGATTCCATATTGATGTTCATAGATAATACAATCTCATACCTTGGGGAGGCAATCGACAGGAATTTTGAGAAGTGGCCGGTTATCGGAGAATATGTCTGGCCTAACTATTTCATTGGTGAAACATATGAGGATGAAGTAAATTATCTTAAGTCGTGGATTACCGGGAGAGTCACATGGATTGACGCAAATATCATTGAAGCTGAAAATGTTTCAAATGATTATTCAGAGTATGAGATACTTGTATACCCCAATCCGGTGAAGGATCGGGCGAATGTTTACCTTTACCTTGATTATACAGAAAGACTGAAGATTGAGTTTTTTGATATTATGGGCCGGAAAATATCTGAAAATGAGATCATCCCCGGGAGAATTGGATATCAGAATTTCAGCGTTGATGTTTCTCATTTTGCATCAGGATATTATGTGTTGAGAATAATCCAGAAGGAGAAGCTGATAGGAAGAAAGAATATCATTGTTACCGGAAATTAGAAAAAATCTCCCTTCTGTTTTTTCAGGCAAAAATTATTAGCTTTGAATGAAAACCAGTCTTTCCTGCAATGAAAACCAAAAGAGTACTTTACACGTCTGCAATTATTATTGGAACTGCACTTTTAGGAGTTTGCTTTTACATTAATTCTTTGCTTCCGATAATAACCGGTTATGCTGCTAAAAATCTTTGTTCCAATGTGTTTATTTCCGGAAGGGAACCTGAAGATATTGAAGCTGTTGATTTGAACTTCTCATTCATCAGATTTACAAAGAACAGTGTTGACTACAATGAGAAGAGTGTAACCAGCCGTTTTTTATGGGGCAGATCAAAAGCAATTTACAGAAACGGCTTCGGATCCACGCTTCTAAAAGAGATCCCCGAAGCGGATCTTCGGAAGTCGCTCTACCCGGTCAGTACCAATCCGGAGTACTCGCAGGATACTACTGAATGGCCGCTTGGGAATGTTCTTCCTGATTCGCTTCCGTCAGGAATTGATATTTCCGCTGTAAGTAATATTTCGAAAAAGGTTATTGATGAAAATGGATATGGTGGCAATGCCTTTGCTTTTATGGTGGTCCATAAAGGGATTCCTGTTGCCGAATTATATAAACCTCAGTTTGATCAGAACACAAGGTTTCTCAGCTGGTCGATGGCAAAGAGCTTTACAAATGCTGTAATAGGGGTGCTTGTAAGAATAAGAAGGATGGATATTTCCGAACCGGCCGGGATAGAAGAGTGGAAAGGCGATGACAGAAGCAGGATAACCATAAATGATCTCCTTCAGATGCAGAGCGGGCTGAAATGGAACGAAGATTACGGAAGCAGATCAGATGTAAATCTGATGCTGTTCAATGAAGGTGATATGAGCCGTTTTTCTGTATCAAAACCTTTAAAATATCCTCCCGGAACTCACTGGTATTATTCATCAGGATCAGTTAATATTCTCACGTACCTTATAAGGAAAGAATTCATAGATTATCTGTCATACTATGCTTTTATTCAGGATCAGGTTTTTGAAAAGATAGGGATTACTGATGCTGTTTTTGAAGTAGATCCCTCGGGAGATTTTGTTGGATCTTCATATCTGTACGCAACTGCAAGGGATTACGCAAGATTCGGGTTGTTATACCTTAACGACGGTCTGTTTGGCGGAGAAAGAGTTCTCCCTGAAGGCTGGGTCAGTTATACGAGGGAAAGGGCATCAGACAGCAACGACGGATACGGTGCACTATTCTGGCTCAACCAGGGGAGTAGATATCCGTCCGTGCCAACGGATATGTTCTCCTGTGAGGGTCATGACGGTCAGATGATCTTCATTCTTCCTTCAAATGATCTGGTTATTGTAATTCTTGGTTTTTCCCATAAACCTGATAATGAGATGGACCTTGACAGGCTTCTCAGGGATATCCTTGGTACTTTAAAACAATAATTCAATTCATATTGCGAACCAGAATTTTATAAACAGATGGGTTCTCCCGCTTTGCGGGACAAGGTTTCATACAATTAAAATTAAAATCAAAATTGAATTATGATAAAAGAGAATTATTCAATTAGTCCGAGCGGTGAGAAATTCACTTTGCCTGATCCTGATGATTATCTTGCTGAATTTGAGAGTCTTAAGAAACGAGCTGAACTGGAACGATCCAGGAACAGGGAAATAGTGGTGGTGATGGGAGTGGGGTTTGTCGGAGCAGTTATGGCTGCAATAGTTGCTGACACCGTTGACAAAAACGGTGAGCCTTCCAAGTTTGTAATAGGTATGCAGCGGCCCAGTGCACGGAGCTTCTGGAAAATACCTTTATTGAATCGCGGCATTTCACCTGTAAAAGCTGAGGATCCGGAGGTTGATCCAATGATCAAAAGATGTGTAAAGGAGAAAAAGACTCTTGTGGCGACTTATACATACGATGTTCTGAAACTGGCTGATGTTGTGGTAGTTGATGTGCAATGCGACTATCTCAAGGAGGAGCTTGGGAATGTGCGTTCAGGACAAACTGATATGGCAGCACTTGAAGATTCGCTTCATGTAATAGCACAAAAAATCCCTGCAGACGCCCTGGTCCTCATTGAAACTACCGTAGCACCAGGAACAACTGAACAGGTAGCTTATCCGATAATGAAAAAGGAATTCCTGAGGAGAGGCATTTCATCGGATCCGTTACTGGCCCATAGCTATGAAAGAGTTATGCCGGGGAAGAACTATGTGGCGAGTATCCGCGATTTCTGGAGAGTTTGCAGCGGGATAAATGAGAAAGCCAGAGAGAGAGTAGTTAAATTCCTGAATGAAGTGCTTAATACCGAAAAATTTCCGCTGACAGTTATGGACAGGCCCATCGAATCGGAAACTGCAAAAATTGTGGAAAACAGTTACAGGGCTACTATTCTTGCTTTTCTTGATGAATGGAGCCTTTATGCGGAACGCAACGGAGTTGACCTTGTAAAAGTCATAAAGGCAATTAAGGTAAGACCGACACACAGCAATATTATTTTTCCCGGGCCGGGAATAGGAGGGTATTGCCTGCCGAAAGACGGGGGACTTGGCCTTTGGGCCTATAAGCATATACTTGGTTTTGAGGATGATATATTTAAAATAACACCTCTTGCGATAGACATAAATGATACCAGGGGTCTGCATGTAGGCCAGCTTACGCGTGATGCCCTGCGTAACATGGGTCAGCCGATAGCTGCTGCGGATATTCTTGTCCTTGGTGCCGCATACCGCGAGGATGTCGGGGATACACGCTACAGCGGATCGGAAATTGTTATCCGCAAGCTTGCAGAGATGGGTGCAGAAATAAGGGTACACGATCCTTATGTAGATCATTGGTGGGAGTTTGAGCAACAGGATACTTTTCCTGGTATAGGACAAACTAAAGCAAGGTTCTTCCGAAATCAGGAAAAACTTAAAGAAATAAGGATTGAAAAAGATCTCAGCAAAGCGTTGAATGGTGTTGAAGCAGTTATTTTTGCTGTTCCTCATAAGGATTATCTTGATCTGGATCCTGATAAGCTGATAAGCAGTATAGGTCATCCGGCCGCAATAATTGATTGTTTTGGGATATTAACTGATGACACGATTAAACGTTATTTCCAGCTTGGGTGTGAGGTTAAAGGGCTTGGCCGGGGACATATTCAGAGGATCAAGGAAGAGATCAGGAAAGCATAGCTGGCCAGAAATTTTCTGATTAGTTTCCTATAATTAATATTATGTCAAATAGAATATTTTATATTGAAACCCTGAAAGCGTTCGGATTATTATCTTACCCCCTATTTAACAGGATACTTTTTAAGATTTGTTCAGAGGCCCAGATAGGATCCTATCAATTCTGATTCCGTAGTGTCAAGCATAGGAAGACTTGGAATAAAAAACAGATCAAGATCAGAATTTTCTATTGCTCCCCATTTAGATGTGCGGATAAATTTATATCCGTTCCTCTGTGCGGCAGAAATTATTTCTGACTCCCCTGCTCCATCACCAAATGGAAGCGCTAGTACTGTTACAGATCCCGGGACATATTTTTCAATGATTTCTTTTGACTTTCCAAGTTCATAGTCAAGGAATGCATTATATTCAGTTGAATTTGCGAATCCTCCCTTATTTCTGTATAGATATGGATGTGAATATGTATGCGATCCGAATGTGAATGGCCTATCTTCTCCACTGAGAGTATAATTGCTCATTTCCGCAACTTCGTCCCATGTAAGGAATGAGTCATGTCCTATAATGTAGGTCCAAAGAAAGAAAGTAGCTTTCACCCTGTATTTTAACAGCAAGGGCCTCACAATTGTGTACCATGAATGATCGCCATCATCGAAGGTCAGAATAGCTGAATTACCAGCAGGCATTTCAGACGAGACTTGTATAGCCTCTAAATCATTGAAATTAAGTATTCTGACGTTGTTCTCTTTTAGGTATTTCAGGTCTGTTTCAAGATCATCAACACTCCTTTCATAGAGGTTTGAAGCCTCTCCTTTTACTATCCTGTGGTACATCAGGACAATGATCTTCCCCTTTTCTTCAGGTACAGGATCATTCTGTCTGGAGCAACTATTAATAAAAAGCAGACATAAGGATGTACATAACACTGTTATCTTCTTCATCTCACAGGATAGCATTGGCTGAATGTGAATATTTCATAAAAAAGCCTCTCCTGAAAACGGAAAGGCCTTTTGGTATATTATATTGAAATCCTTATTTAAAGTTATTTTTCAAGAGCGTCAATTTTAGCCTTGATGTCATTATATTTATCGGTCATCTTCAGTCTGTAATAGAGTTCCTTCAGGCTTTTCATGGCATAAATATCATCAGGCTTGAGCTCATTTGCTTTTTCCATATAAGGGAGGGCTTTTGAAAACACTTTCATAGCTTCCTCAATGGCTGCGTTGTATTTATTGACATCCATAATGTCGTTAGCCTTTATAAACATATCTGATGCTTTATTAATATATGCTGCTCCCAGTCCATACTGGCTATCGTATAGATCTGATTTCAACTCAACCGATTTTGTAAGGTCAGCGATAGCCTCATCATATTTATTCTGGTTAAGGTAGATTATACCTTCAGCAAAATAAAGGCTGAAGTTTCCAGGATCATCGGCTTTGGCGACTTCAAGGTATTTGAGGGCCTCATCATTTTTGCCCGATTTGATATAAAGGTCAATCAGGTTGAGAGTTATATTCTTGTCGCCCGGAAATTTATCAGGCAGACTCTTAAGAAGGCTTTCAGCCTTGACGGTGTCTCCCATTTCCATGTAGCTCTGCGATATCTGGTAATATGGTGTGATACCCAGATATTTCATTTCAGCACATTTTTCAAAGTATTTGATAGCCTCTGGATGGTTTCCTGAATTCATCGCAGCCAGACCTGCATTATAATACATTCCTGTATCGGTGACTCCCACATAAAGATCGCTTTCTGTGATCTTTATCTGAGTTTCAAATGATTTCAGAGCTCCTGAATAGTCCTTGGCTTCAAACTGGGCACCGCCCTGTGCATAGAGGTCAAGTGCAAGCGAATTGTAAACCATTCCGGTGATAATCTTCTTTTTTGCTCCACCTTTGGGATCCAGTTCCATCGATTTTTCATAGGCACCATACGCCTCACTCAGGGGATCTGTGTAGAGCTCCTTGAATTTTGGATTGTCTGATTTGAAAACAGCCTGTGCAAGCTGTCCTTTGGCAAAGAAAGTATTAGTCCAGTTCATTGATTTTGGATCGGTCATTGCCTGATCAAGGGCTTCTTTTGCTTTATCAAGTTCACCCTGTTCAATAAAGGTCGTGGCACTTGTAACTTTGCCTTTCTGTGCAAAAGCACCTGCAGAAATACATATAACTGCTATAAGCAGAACCAACTTTTTCATAATTGTAATTCGTATTAATTTGTCATTAATTATTTGCCAAAAATATAACATTACTTATTAATCTTCAAATTCTTTGCCATTTTCCTCAGAAATTTCATTATTTTGAGCAACATCTTCAATACCAGTTACTTCCTCCACATCACTTACAAATACACTTGCTACAGAAGCAATAATATCATTCTCTTTGAGGTTTATTAACCTTACTCCCTGAGTGGCACGTCCCATAACCCTGAGTGCAGCTACCGGGCTTCTGAGGATATTGCCAAATTGCGTGATAATCATAAGGTCGTGGCTATCTGTGACATCTTTCAATGCAATTAATGATCCGGTTTTCTCAGTAATATTTATTGTTTTGACACCTTTTCCGCCCCTGTTGGTAATCCGGTAAGCATCTATATCCGATCTCTTACCATAACCTTTTTCTGAAACAACAAGTATCTCTTTTTCCTTGTTTTCAATAGTAATCATACCAACAACAAAATCGGAATTTTCATTGGCAAGTCTGATTCCCCTGACACCTGAGGCTGTTCTTCCCATTGGCCGGACGGATTTTTCGGGAAATCTTATAGCCCTGCCCGATGTAACAGCAAGCATAATGTGATGCCTGCCATTTGTCATACAGACATCAAGAAGCTCATCTCCTTCCCTCACTGTTATTGCATTCACACCGTTTGTCCTTGGTCTTGAGTAAGCTTCAAGTGAAGTTTTCTTGATAATTCCCTTTGTTGTGCACAGAACAATGAAGTTGTTATTAATATATTCAGAATCACTGAGATTCTTTACATTTATATATGCTCTGACCTTATCATCAGGTTCAATATTTATGAGATTCTGCATTGCTCTGCCTTTTGAGGTCCTTGAGCCTTCAGGTATATTATAGACTTTGAGCCAGTAGCATTTCCCGTATCTTGTAAAAAAGAGCATTGTATTGTGCATTGTTGCAATATAGAGATGCTCGATAAAATCTTCATCACGTGTTGCTCCTCCCTTTGCTCCTGTACCTCCCCTGTTCTGCCTTCTGAATTCCGTCAAGGGAGTCCTTTTAATATAACCCATATGCGAAATAGTTATCACCATTTCATCATCGGCGTAGAAATCTTCCGGATTGAATTCTTCAGCATTGGGGATGATTTCAGTTCGTCTTTTATCACCATATTTTTCCTTGATTTCAAGCAGTTCATCCTTGATTATTTTCATCTGAAGCCCGACATCCGCAAGTACGCTTTTTAGATACTCTATCAGGGTCATCACTTCCTTATATTCTTCTCTCAA
>Ga0315292_10001837_pt1 | contig 11648 bp, 12 predicted proteins | sample YL17G13_0_MG_FD_204029 | JGI IMG/M metagenome (GOLD analysis project Ga0315292, IMG submission 204029) | Sediment microbial communities from Yellowstone Lake, YNP, Wyoming, USA - YL17G13_0 | ecosystem: Environmental > Aquatic > Freshwater > Lake > Sediment | place: USA: Wyoming | collected... | reverse complement strand
GGCGCAGGTTGGTGTCTAGCTCAGGCTGGCCAAACAACACGATCTGCAGCAGCTTGTGACGGCGTGTCTCGAGGTTGGACAACAGCCGAATCTCCTCCAGCGTGGAGAGCGGCATGCTCTGCGATTCCTCGACGAACACCACGACCTGCTTGCCCTGCGCGTGACTGGCGAGCAGGTACTCGTTGAGCGCGTGCATCACCTCCAGCCGCCCGGCCTCGCGCGGCAGCGGCAGCTGCAGCTCGAAGGCGATCGCGTGCAGGATTTCCTCGGCCGACACACTCGGGTTGGCCAGGTACACCGTCTCGACGCTGGCCGGCAGCCGCGCCTGCAGCACCCGGCACAGCATGGTCTTGCCGCTGCCCACCTCGCCCGTCACCTTGACCATGCCCTCGCCACGGGTGATGGCGTAGCTAAGAGCGTCCAGCACCGCGCCGCGGTCGCCGCCCTCGAAAAAGAAATCGGTGTCCGGCGTGATGCGGAAGGGCGCTTGCTTGAGTCCGAAGAAGGTGTAGTACATGCTGGGTTCAGGCCTTGTCGCCGTGCGCCGCGGCTGCATAGTTCTGCATGCGGCTGTAGAGCGTGGTGCGGTGGATCCCGAGCAGCTTGGCGGCCTGGCTCAGGTTGCCGTTGGTGAGCGCCAGTGCGGCTTCCACGTAGCTGCGCTCGCAGCGCTGCAGGGTTTCGTCCAGGCTGAAGTTGCGCTGCGCCTGCAGGTCCTGTTTGGCCGCCTCGACCGAGCCGCGCAGATCGACCATAGCGTGTGCACCGCCCGCCGTGGCCGGCTCCAGGCTCTGCGGGTCGAGCTCGGCGAGCAGCTGCTCGCTGTTCACCTGCTCACCCGGGTGCTTGGCCGAGAGGCGTATGACGATGTTGCGCAGCTCGCGCACATTGCCCGGGAAGGCGTAGTCCATCCAGATGCGCTCGGCCTTGTCGTCCAGCGTGCAGGGCGGCGCACCGCCCTGGCGCGCGTAGAACTGCGCGAAGTGCTGCAGCAGCCGGCGCTTGTCCTCGCCCAGCTCGCGCAGCGGCGGCATGGCGATGGTGAACACGCTCAGGCGGTGGTAGAGGTCGGCGCGGAAACGCCCGCTGCGCACCTCCTGCTTGAGGTCGCGGTTGGTGGCCGCCACCACCCGCGCCTGGCTGGTGCGGGTGGTGGTTTCGCCCACGCGCTGATAGGCGCCGTTCTCCAGCACGCGCAGCAGCTTGGCTTGCAGCTCGAGGGGCAGCTCGCCGATCTCGTCCAGAAACAGGGTGCCGTCGCGTGCATCCTCGAAGTAGCCAGCGCGGGTGGTGCCGGCGCCGGTGAACGCGCCCTTGGCGTAGCCGAATAGTGTCGGTTCCACCAGATTGGGCGAGATGGCGGCGCAGTTGAGCGCAAGGTAAGGCTTTCCCGCGCGCGGGCTCTGGCTATGCAGCGAGGCGGCGACCAGCTCCTTGCCGCTGCCGGACTCGCCCTCGATCAGCACCGGAAACGGCGAGCCGGCGTATTGCCGGATTTGCTGGCGCAGCTTGGCGATCGCGGGCCCGGTGCCGAGGATCCCCGCGTCCTGCGCTTGCGCGCCGCGCTCGGCGCTGGCGAGGGTGCGCGCCTTGAACAGCAGCCGCTTGAGTTGCTCCGGGTCGCACGGCTTGGGCACAAAGTCGATAGCGCCCAGCGCGCGCGCGTGGCGCGCGTTGCTCTCGTCGTTCTGCCCCGACAGCACCAGGATTTTGATCTCCGGGGAAACGCCGAGCAGCTCGCTGATCAGCTGGAAGCCCTGGTCCGGGCGATGCGGGGTCGGCGGCAGCCCGAGGTCGACCAGCGCCAGCTGCGGCGGCTGGTCGAGCTGGCGCAGCAGACTCTTCGCCTGGTCGCGCGAGCCCGCCACGTAGACGTTGAAATCCCGCCCGAGCACGAAGTCGAGGGCGTCGGTGATGAGCGGGTCATCGTCGACGATGAGCAGATCGGGCTTGTCGGAAGCGGCGCTTTCCATCACAGGGCTGAGGTCTGCTGCCTGCCCGATCAAATAGTGTGCCAGATGGGCCTCGGCGCGAATGGCTCAGGCTTGCGCGCGTTCGATGTGGGCCAGGAACGCCGTCTCCAGCGTAGCCGCCCCGTGCGCCGCCTTCAGCTCGGCGGGCGAGCCGGCGAAGCACAGGCGACCGCGATGGATGATCGCCATGCGCTCGCAGATCTCCTCGATGTCGGCCAGCGCGTGCGAAGTCAGGAACAGGGTGTGTCCGCGGCTGTGCAGAGCGCGCAGTTCGCGCTTGAGGAGCGCGCGTGCCTTGGGGTCGAGGCCGCTGGTGGGCTCGTCGAGCACCAGCAGGTCGCGGCCGCTCAGCAGGCAGGCGGCGAGCCCGAGCTTCTGGGTCATGCCCTTGGAGAAGGTGCGCACCGGCTTGACCAGGGCGCTCGGGTCGAGGTCGAGCGCTTGCAGCATCGCCTCGACCCGTTCCGGGTCGTAGCCCACGCCGTACAGCGTCAACATGTAGCGCAGGAAGTCGCGCCCGGCCAGGTAGTAGGGCGGAATGAATCGTTCTGGAAGGAACGCGAGCCGCTTGCGCGCCGTGGTCAAGCGGTGGCCGACCCCGAAGAGCTCGATGCGCCCAGCGTCTGTTGCACAGAAGTCGAGCAGGCACTTGATCAGCGTGGTCTTGCCCGCGCCGTTCAACCCGGCCAGCCCGAACGCCACCCCGGGTGCGACCGTCACGCTCAACGCCTCCAGCGCGACAGCCTTGCCGTAGCGCTTGTGGAGCCCGTCGACGCGCAAGGCAGGCACCACGTGCTCGTCCTCGGCGGCCGGCGTTGCGTTAACCTGCATGCTTCATGAAGGCCGGATAACGGTTGCAGGATTTGGCAATGGAGCTGACATTGCCTGGAATGTCAAGCCCGCGCAAGGCGCCTCAGCCGGCCGGGCGCGTTCGATTTCAGGCGCGCCCGGGTTGCCTGCCATAACGGGGCCGCCTGCTACAATACGCCGCGCTTTACAACCGGTGGAGGCAGCAATCACGCAGAACCTGGTCGAGGTCGAGGACGTCGAGTTCCGCTACGACCTGCGGCCCGTGCTCAAGGGAATCCACATGCGCTTCCCGCGCGGCAAGGTGCTCGCGATCATGGGGCTGTCCGGTTGCGGCAAGACCACTACCTTGCGCCTGATCGCCGGCCAGCTCAAGCCCACGCGCGGCAGCGTGCGGATTGCGGGCCGGCCGGTGCATACGCTTGACCAGAGTGAGCTGTACACGCTGCGCCGGCGGATGGGGATGCTGTTCCAGTTCGGCGCGCTGTTCACCGACATGTCGGTGTACGACAACGTTGCGTTCCAGCTGCGCGAGCACACCGCTCTGCCCGAGGCGATTGTGCGCGACCTGGTGCTGATGAAGCTCAATGCAGTGGGTCTGCGCGGGGCGCACCGGCTGATGCCTTCCGAGTTGTCCGGCGGCATGGCGCGGCGGGTGGCGCTGGCCCGCGCGATCGCGCTGGATCCGATGTTGATCATGTATGACGAGCCTTTCGCGGGATTGGACCCGATCTCACTGGGGGTCATCGGCAATCTGATCCGGCGCTTGAATGATGCGCTGGGCGCCACCTCGATCGTGGTCACGCATGATGTGCAGGAATCGCTCAAGATAGTGGACTACGTGTACTTCATGTCCGAGGGGGTAGTGGTGGCGCAGGGCACGCCGGACGAGATCCGCGCCTCGGGCGAGGACTACGTGCGCCAGTTCGTGCACGGCCAGATGGACGGGCCGGTGCCATTCCACTTCGCAGGCAGGTCCTACCCGAGCGACCTGCGTCTGGAGCGCGCGCTTGGATAGCGTCCTGCTGCGCGCGCTGCGCCACATCGGCCACCGGGTCATCGACGGGGTCTGGCGGCTGGGCTACGCCAGCCGTTTTTTCGCCCTGGTCCTGCTGCGCTCCGGCCCGAGCTTTCGCCGCTTCCCGCTCACCATCCGCGAGATCTATTACGCGGGTGTGCTCTCGCTCATCATCATCCTGGTGTCGGGCCTGTTCGTGGGCATGGTGCTGGGCCTGCAGGGCTACGATACGCTGCAGCGCTTCGGCTCGGAAGAGGCGGTGGGGACCCTGGTTGCGTTGTCGCTGGTGCGTGAACTCGGCCCGGTGGTAGCGGCGCTGTTGTTCGCCAGCCGCGCCGGCTCGGCGATGACCGCCGAGATCGGCCTGATGAAGGCCACCGAGCAAATCACCGCGCTCGATATGATGGCGATCGATCCGATCGCACGCATCGTCGGCCCGCGCTTCTGGGCCGGGGTAATTTCCATGCCGCTGCTGGCGGCGCTGTTCAGCGCCATGGGCATCTTCGGCGGCTACTTGATTGCCGTGGTGCTGCTGGGCGTGGATGCCGGGGCGTTCTGGTCGCAGATGCAGGCTTCGGTCGATCTGCAAGAGGACGTGATGAACGGCGTCATCAAGAGTATTGTGTTCGGCGTGGCGGTCACCGCCATCGCCTTGTTCGAAGGCTACGATGCGCCACCCACGGCCGAGGGCGTCTCGGGTGCGACAACGCGCACCGTGGTGACCTCCTCCCTGGCGGTCCTGGCCCTGGATTTCGTCCTCACCGCCTTCATGTTCAGAGGTACCTAAAGCATGGATCGCAGAGTTATCGACTTGTGGGTCGGCATCTTCGTCGTTGCCGGGATCGCCGCGTTTTTCGTGCTTGCGCTGCAGGTCAGCAACGCCGGTTCCTTCAATACGGCCGACAGCTATCGTTTGATCGCCGAGTTCAACAACATCGGCGGGCTGCGCGTTCAGGCGCCGATCAAGAGTGCGGGCGTGGTGGTGGGGCGGGTGGACAGCATCGAGTTCGACAACGACAAGTTCGTCGCGCGCGTGGTGATGCGGCTGGATAAGCGCATCAAGCTGCCGAAGGACACCATCGCCTCGATTCTGACCTCCGGCTTGCTCGGCGAGCAGTACATCGGCCTGGACGGCGGCGGCGACCCGGTGAATCTGGCCGACGGCGAGCGCCTCAAGCAGACCCAATCGGCGGTAGTACTGGAGAAGCTGATCGGCCAGTTCCTGTACGGCAAGGCCGCCGAGGGACCGGCCAAATGAGCACACTCGCGTGGAGGGAAGCATGCAGTGCATGAAGTCGTTTCTACTGGCTGTGCTGCTGGTGGGCGGCGCAGGCCTGTTGCCCGCGCCGTCGGCGCAGGCCGGCCCCCCGCCCGACGAACTGGTGAAGAGCGTGGCCAATGACCTGCTCGCCATCGTGCGCGAGGATCAGGCCCTGCGCGCGGGCGACACCTCGAGAATGGCGCAACTGCTCGAGGAGAAAATCGCGCCCCACTTCGACTTCGAGCGCATGACGCGGCTGGCGGTGGGACGCAGTTGGCGCCAGGCCACCCCGGAGCAGCAGGCGCAGTTGGTGAGCGAGTTTCGCACGCTGCTGGTGCGCTCCTACAGCGGCGCGTACAGCGCGTACAACCACATCGTGGTCGACGTGAGGCCGCTCAAGCTGCAGCCGAGCGACGACGACGTGCAGGTGAAAACCCAGATCAGGCTGCCGGGAGGCGCTCCGCCGATCAGCGTCGACTACAGTATGGTCAGGGCGTCGTCGGACTGGAAGGTGTACGACGTGACGGTGGACGGCGTGAGCCTGCTGGCGACCTACCGCACCACGTTTTCGGAGGAGGTGAACAAGGGCGGCATCGACGGTCTGATCAAGAGCCTGGCCGAGCTCAGAGCCAAGGCGGCACGGCGGCCCGTTGGGGCCGCGCGGCGGCAGTAGTGGGCAGCGCCCATCGAAGCGTGGGTCGCACGTGATCGTTCGCGACGCGGCGGGCTTTCGGGTGCAGGGCCCGATCACGATGAACAACGTCGAGGCCCTGCTCGAGGAGGGCCGGCGCCTGTTCGCCGAGCCCGAGGTGAGCGTGGACTTGAGCGCGGTGAGCGAGGTCGATTCCACGGCGGTGAGCCTGCTGCTGCAGTGGCGCCGGGATGCCGCCGGCCGCGGCCAGCGTCTGACGTTCTGCAATCTCACGCCCAACATTCAGAGTCTAGCCGCCCTATACGGCGTGACAGACCTGATTCCCGTCGCGCCCCCTGGCGCCGGCGGCGTGGTCTCCTAGGCCCGCGGGCCGCGCCGGCCGCGCGCGGCCGCGCCACCGCCCTATGTCCCCGATCATCGAAGCGGTCCCCATCGGCGCGGCCCGGCGCAGCGTCGGCGCGCCTCTTGCGATCGAGGTGCGGGCCGCTTCCAAGCACTACGGCTCCCTGCGTGCACTCGACGGCGTGAGCCTGGAGATCGCGCAGGGCGAGTTCTTCGGCCTGCTCGGTCCCAACGGCGCCGGCAAGACCACCCTGATCAGCCTGCTGGCGGGCCTCGCGCGCGCCGACGCCGGTACGCTCACGGTGATGGGGCACGACGTGGTACGCGAGTTCCGCGCGGCGCGCCGCGCGCTCGGGGTGGTGCCCCAGGAGTTGGTGTTCGATCCGTTCTTCACGGTGCGCGAAACGTTGCGTATCCAGTCCGGCTATTTCGGGCTGCGCCGCAACGACGCCTGGATCGATCAGATCATCGAGCGGCTCGACCTCACTGAGAAAGCGAACAGCAACATGCGCGCCCTGTCCGGCGGCATGAAGCGGCGCGTCCTGGTCGGGCAGGCGCTGGTGCACCGCCCGCCGGTGATCATCCTGGACGAGCCCACTGCGGGCGTGGACGTCGAGCTGAGGCAGGGGCTGTGGCAGTTCATCCGCGAGCTCAATTGCGCCGGCCATACGATCGTGCTGACCACGCACTACCTGGAGGAGGCCGAGGCGCTGTGCACGCGTATCGCCATGCTGAAGCAGGGGCGCGTGGTGGCTCTGGACAGCACGCGCAACCTGCTGCAGCGCTTCGCCGGAGTGCGCGTGCGGGTACGGCTGCTGCCCGACCGGCTGCCCAGCACGCTCGAAGGCTGGCAGGCCCGGCGTGAGGGCGAGACCCGCATCCTGCAGCTGCCCGATTACGGCAGCATCGAACAGCTCCTGGCGGCGCTGCGCACGGCGCAGGTACAGGTGCAGGAACTGGATGTGATGCAGGCAGACCTCGAGGACGTGTTCGTGCAGGTGATGCGTACCGGCTGATGAACGCCTTCGGCACCCTGCTCTACAAGGAGTTGCTGCGCTTCTGGAAGGTGAGCTTCCAGACCGTGGCGGCGCCGATCCTGACCGCGCTGCTCTACCTGCTGATCTTCTCGCACGCGCTCGAGGCGCGCGTGGAAGCGTTGCCCGGTGTGAGCTACACCGCCTTCCTGGTGCCCGGGCTGGCCATGATGTCGCTGCTGCAGAACGCCTTCGCCAACAGCTCCTCGAGCCTGATCCAGTCCAAGATTACCGGCAACATCGTGTTTCTCCTGTTGACGCCATTGTCGCCGGCGCAGATGTTCCTGGCCTATCTGGTGGCGGCCATCGTGCGCGGCGTGGCGGTCGCGGCGGGCGTGCTGCTGGCCACGCTGTTCATTGCTCCGGTCCCGCTGCTGCACCCGTTCTGGGCGCTGGCGTTTGCGCTCCTGGGCGGTGGGATCCTGGGCACGCTGGGGATCGTCGCCGGCATCTGGGCCGACAAGTTCGACCAGCTCGCCGCGTTTCAGAACTTCCTGATTGTGCCCGCGACGTTTCTCGCCGGGGTGTTCTACTCGGTGCATTCGCTGCCCGAGTTCTGGCAGGGGGCATCGCACCTGAATCCGTTCTTTTACCTGGTCGACGGCTTTCGCTACGGCTTCTTCGGTGCCAGCGATGTCAGGCCGGGGCTCAGTCTGGCGATCGTCGCCGGTTGTCTGCTCGCGCTCTGCGCGCTCGCCCTGCGGCTGCTGCATATCGGCTATAAACTGCGGCACTAGCCCGCCATGCATGCGACCGGGGCTTGCGCACCGGGATGTCGCGCCGGGATGTCGCACCGGCCGTTGGCACCGGGATGTCGTCGCACCGGCCGTTGGCACCGGAGTGTGGGCGTTGGCACCGGCGTGTGCAGCGCGAACTGGTACCCGCCCGCGGGCGCTACAATAGGCGTTTGCCGGCATAACGAGGGCAGCACTGTGGTCCTAGCGGACGACGTCAGGCAATACATACAAGAAGGACTCGCCTGCGAGCACTTGGAGGTGACTGGCGACGGCCAGCACTTCGAAGCGGTGATCGTAAGCGAGGCGTTCCGCGGCAAGAATCGGGTGCAGCAGCATCAACTGGTATACAAGGCGCTGGGCAACCGCATGCGCGAGGAGATCCACGCGCTGTCCATGCAGACCTTCACGCCCGAAGACTGGGCTGCGCGCTAGGGCGTCGTCCCAACCGCAAAGGCGCGAAGGCGCGAAGGCGCAAAGGATACGCAAAGGAAAGCGACGCATGGTTGAGCTTGCTTTTGCTTTGCGCTGCCTTTGCGCCTTCGCGCCTTTGCGGTGAGGTTTTCCCGACATGGATAAGCTGCTCATTCACGGCGGGGTGCCCCTTTCGGGCACCGTGCGCGTGTCGGGCGCCAAGAACGCCGCGCTGCCGATCCTGTGCGCATCCATCCTCACCGAGGGCACCCTGCGCGTGCGCAATGTGCCGCACCTGCGCGATGTGACCACGATCCTGTCGCTGCTCGGCCAGATGGGCGTGGAAGTGTCCCTCGACGAGCGCCTCGGCGTCGGCTTGACCGCCGCGCGCCTGCACAACCGGGTCGCTCCCTATGATCTGGTCAAGACCATGCGCGCGTCCATTCTGGTGCTGGGGCCGCTCGTGGCGCGCTTCGGCGAGGCCCGTGTCTCCCTGCCCGGAGGCTGCGCCATCGGCTCGCGGCCGGTGGACCAGCACATCAAGGGCTTGCAGGCCATGGGCGCCAGCATCGAGATCGAGCACGGATACATCCACGCGCGCGCGCAGCGCTTGCGCGGCGTGCGCATCGTGATGGACCTGGTTACCGTAACGGGCACCGAGAATCTGATGATGGCGGCGGTGCTGGCGGACGGCACCACAGTCCTGGAGAACGCGGCACGCGAACCGGAGGTGATCGATCTGGCGGACTGCCTGACGGCCATGGGTGCGCGTATTTCCGGGCAAGGCACCGATGTCATCACAATTACCGGCGTGTCCCGCCTGAACGGCGCCAGCTATAGCGTCATGCCGGATCGCATCGAGGCCGGTACATTCCTGGTTGCGGCCGCGGCCACCGGCGGCGAGATCGTGCTGCGCGACGTGCGTCCGGGCCTCCTCGATGCGGTGCTCACCAAGCTGGTGGAAGCCGGTGCGCAGATCGACAGCGGCGCCGACACGCTCACCTTGCGCGCCCCGGGCCGCCTTAAGGCGACCAGCATGCGCACCGCGCCGTTTCCGGCGTTCCCCACCGACATGCAGGCGCAATTCATGGCCCTCAATGCGGTGGCCGAAGGCACCGCCGTAATTACCGAGACGGTGTTCGAGAACCGTTTCATGCACGTACAGGAGTTGCGGCGCCTTGGTGCGAGCATCGAGGTCGAGGGCAATACCGCCATCGTGCGCGGCGTGGCGGGCCTGTCCGGCGCAGCCGTGATGGCGACCGATTTGCGCGCCTCGGCCAGCCTGGTGGTGGCCGGCCTGATGGCCGAGGGCGAAACCATGGTCGATCGCATCTACCACCTCGATCGCGGATACGAGCACATCGAGCAGAAGCTCGGCCAGCTCGGCGCGCGGATTCGACGCGTGCGCTGAGAAAAGCGTGAACCACGGAGGACACGGAGGACACGGAGGAACGGCAAAGGCGATGACGGTATGGCGAGCGCGGGGTTGCGGCAACGCCGTGCGCCGAGCTCTCTCGTATCACTATTCTGAATCCCGTCTTTCCTCCGTGTCCTCCGTGTCCTCCGTGGTTCAACGCTTTCACTGAGGTAGAATTGGGGCGTGGACCGCATCACCATCGCCCTGTCCAAGGGACGCATTTTCTCCGAGACGCTGCCGCTGCTCGCCGCAGCCGGTGTTCGCCTGCTGGAAGATCCGGAAACCTCGCGCAAGCTGATCCTCGCCACCGACCGCGAGGACATCAGCATTGTCATCGTGCGCGCCTCCGACGTGCCCACCTACGTGCGCTATGGCGCCGCGGACCTGGGCGTGGCCGGCAAGGACGTTCTGCAGGAGCAGGGCTCAGAGGGCGTGTATCAGCCGCTGGACCTGCGGATCGCCCGCTGCACGATGATGGTGGCCGTCCCGGCCGGCTTCGATTACGTCAGTGCAGTGAAGCAGGGCGCGCGATTGCGAGTGGCCACCAAGTACCTGAAAACCGCACGCGAGCATTTCGCTGCCAAGGGCGTCCACGTGGACCTGATCAAGCTGTACGGCTCGATGGAGCTGGCCCCGCTGGTGGGGCTCGCCGACGCCATCGTCGACCTGGTGAGCACCGGCAGCACGCTGCGCGCCAACAACCTCAAGGCGGTCGAGGAGATCATGCCGATCAGCGCGCGTCTGATCGTGAATCAGGCCTCGCTCAAGCTCAAGGGTGCGGCGCTCGAACCGCTGCTGCGCGCCATCGCGCGCGCGGTGACGCCCGAAAACGCCGATGTTGGCGCCGATGCTCCGGCTTAACCTGCTGTCGACCCGCGAGGTTGATTTCGAGGCCCGGCTGGCGCGCCTGCTGGCCTACGAAAGCGCGCAGGATGCGGCGATCGAGCAGGCGGTCGCTGCGATCCTGGACGATGTCCGCCAACGCGGTGATGCGGCCGTGCTCGAGTACACGCAGCGCTTCGACGGGGTCGACGCAGCGAGCGTGGCCGACCTCGAGCTGCCGCGCAGCGCGCTGGACAGCGCCTTCGAGCAGCTCGCCCCTGCGCGCCGCGAGGCGCTGGTGTACGCCGCCGGCCGCATCCGCTCCTACCACGAGCGCCAGCTGTCGAAGTCCTGGAGCTACACCGACGAGGATGGCAACCGCCTCGGCCAGCAGGTCAGCGCGCTCGACCGGGTCGGCATCTACGTTCCGGGCGGCAAGGCGGCCTATCCCTCCTCGGTGCTGATGAACGCTATTCCCGCGCGCGTGGCAGGCGTGGCGGAGATCATCATGACCACCCCCACGCCCGGCGGCGCGAGCAATCCGCTGGTGCTCGCCGCCGCCGCCCTATGTGGCGTGAACCGAGTGTTCACCATCGGCGGGGCGCAAGCCATCGCCGCGCTCGCCTATGGCACACCGAGCGTACCCCGGGTGGACAAGATCGTGGGGCCGGGCAATGCCTATGTGGCACAGGCCAAGCGCCGTGTGTTCGGCGCAGTGGGCATCGACATGATCGCCGGGCCCTCGGAGATCCTGGTCCTGTGCGACGGTGCGACCAACCCGGACTGGGTGGCGATGGATCTCTTCTCCCAGGCCGAGCACGATGAGATGGCACAGGCCATTCTGCTGTCCCCCGATGAGGGCTTCGTGCGCGCGGTAGCGCAGAGCATGCAGGCTCAGATCGTGGACATGCCCCGGCGCGAGGTGATCGCCGCCTCGCTCGCCGCGCGTGGCGCGCTGATCGTGGTGCGCGATCTGGAGGAGGCCTGCGCGATTGCCAACCGCATCGCCCCGGAGCACCTGGAGCTCTCGGTGGACGATCCCGAGCGCTGGCTGCCGCGGCTGCGCCATGCCGGGGCCATCTTCCTCGGGCGCTATGCCTCCGAGGCGCTGGGCGATTACTGCGCCGGGCCCAACCACGTCCTGCCCACGGGCGGCACGGCACGCTTCTCCTCG
>Ga0315292_10001836_pt1 | contig 11652 bp, 10 predicted proteins | sample YL17G13_0_MG_FD_204029 | JGI IMG/M metagenome (GOLD analysis project Ga0315292, IMG submission 204029) | Sediment microbial communities from Yellowstone Lake, YNP, Wyoming, USA - YL17G13_0 | ecosystem: Environmental > Aquatic > Freshwater > Lake > Sediment | place: USA: Wyoming | collected... | reverse complement strand
TATGGCCCACCAAGCCCGTCCGCTGGCCTACTCGATCCAATCGGTGACCACCGATTCACCGTGCTTCGGTGCGTCGTTCGACGTGCGCTCGTCTCAGCGAATCGAGATCTGCGGATGGCGGGCTGGGACGAGCCACCGCAGGATCGCGCGCATCGTTTGATAGGGGACCGAGACACAACCGGTTGTCGGTCGAGTGTCGTTGACGTGCAAGAAGATTCCGGCTCCGCGCCCTCGGACGGGATCAGGGCGGTTGAAGTCGATTACGACTGCCCACCGATAGATCGCCGCATGGCGGATCAACTGTTCCGATCCGTAACGTCCGCGTTCGGTCAGTGGAAAGTCCGGCTTCGTGAGACACACGTTGACGCGGTTGTTGTAGTACTTGGATCGCCTGTCGGCGTCCCACCAATCGCATCGACCGACGTGCCGATACCTCATCCGGGTGCCTGGGGCCGGCCCGACGCCAAACGCCTCGGTCATGTCGTACGAGCCGGTCGGAGTCGTCCCGGTTCCCTGGATTCGCTTCGTCCCGGCGACCAGGCCATGGGACCCGATCCGACCCGCACGGGTCGCGATGATTCGCCGCCAGCCCGATGGGGTTCGCTGCCACGCGGTGACGGTCGCCCAAGTCCCACGGGCCCGCACGGTGATCCGTTGGGAGGACACCGTCGTCGGGGCCGACGCTGCCGGGCGCGCGACCAGCGGGTTCGTGCGTGATGGAGCACTCATCGGAGTAGACGCTGCGGCTGTCGTCGTAGTTTCCAGGGACGTGGCCTGCGCGGATGTCGGCAGTAGAGCCGCCAGTCCGCACAGAATCAACACCAGACCCGGCACCGACGAGCCTCGCCGGAGCCGGGCTGACCTGTGTCGGGGCGCGGCCGACAGGAGGGGCAGCAGGGGCATCGGCCCATCCTGACGGGTGCTGATCCCGCACGGGTCCCGGGACCCTCCAGACGGGTGAACGGGCTGGCCGGGTTCGCGACACGCCTGCCAGCGTCGGACTTGCAAAGGTTACCGACGAGTAGCATTATGTGGTTACCGGCGAGTAACCACGATCGAAGAGGCCCCCATGACTCACTACAAGGCCAACCTGCGCGACATCGAGTTCAACTTGTTCGAAGTCTTTGGCGCGCCCGAACGGCTGGGCAGCGGACCGTACGCCGAGATGGACGTCGACACCGCTCGCGAGGTTCTGCGCGAGGTTGAGCGCCTGGCCACCGGCCCGCTGGCCGAGTCCTTCGCCGATGCCGATCGCCACCCGCCGGTTTTCGACCCGGCCACGGCTTCGGTGACCATGCCGGAGTCCTTCAAGAAGTCCTACCGCGCGATGATCGACTCGGGGTTCTGGAGTTTGGACCTGCCGACCCGGCTGGGCGGCGCTGGTGCCCCGCCATCGCTGCGCTGGGCCGCGAGCGAGATGCTGCTCGGAGCCAATCCAGCGGCGTTCATCTACATGTCCGGCTTTGGCTTTGCCGCGATCCTCGACCATCTGGGAAACGACGATCAGAAGCGGCTGGCCCAGTTGATGATCGAACATCAGTGGGGCGCCACCATGGTGCTGACCGAGGCCGATGCGGGATCTGATGTCGGCGCCGGACGGGCACGCGCACATGAGCAGTCCGACGGCTCGTGGCACATTGAAGGTGTCAAACGCTTCATCTCGTCGGCGGAACACGACATGGCCGACAACATCGTGCACCTGGTGCTAGCGCGTCCCGACGGAGCCGGGCCGGGGACGAAGGGTTTGTCGCTGTTCGTCGTGCCGAAGTTCCACGTTGACCTGGCCACAGGCGAACTCGGTGAGCGCAACGGGGCATACGTCACGAACGTCGAGAAGAAGATGGGCCTCAAGGTTTCGACGACCTGCGAGTTGACCTTTGGGGACAAGGAGCCGGCCGTTGGTTGGCTCGTCGGTGACGTCCACAACGGCATCGCGCAGATGTTCAAGGTCATCGAGTACGCGCGCATGATGGTCGGCACGAAGGCCATCGCCACCCTTTCGACGGGATACCTCAACGCGCTCGAGTACGCCAAGACCCGTGTGCAAGGTGCGGACATGACGCAGATGACGGACAAGGCCGCGCCTCGAGTCACCACCATCCACCATCCCGACGTCCGCCGAATCCTCATGCTGCAGAAGTCGTATGCCGAGGGGATGCGCGCGTTGATCGCGTATACGGCGTACTGGCAGGACCAGATCGAGTTGGGTGCTGCCGGTGTCGGAGACGTCGATCTCGATCTGGCCGAACGCGTCAACGATCTGCTGCTCCCGATCGTGAAGGGCGTTGGCTCCGAGCGGTCGTACGAGATGTTGGCGCTATCGCTGCAGACACTCGGTGGTTCGGGCTACCTGCAGGACTACCCGCTCGAGCAGTACCTGCGCGACGCGAAGATCGACACGCTCTACGAAGGCACCACTGCGATCCAAGGCATGGACCTGTTCTTCCGCAAGATGCTGCGCGACCAGTTCACGGCGGTCACCAAGGTGGGTTCCGAGATCGCGGCGTTCGCCAAGGGGGACGCGGGCAACGGCACTCTCGTTGCCGAGCGCGACTTGTTGGCCAAGGGCCTGGAGGATGTGCAGGGCATCATTGGTTCCCTCGGTGGTTTCGCGATGAAGTCCCAGGCTGACGTGCGCGAGTTGTACAAGGTCGGCCTCAACACCACCAGGCTGCTGATGAGCATCGGTGATCTCACCATCGCGTGGTTGTTGCTTCGTCAGGCTGACGTTGCACTCAGCGCCTTGAAGGGTGACGTCTCCGACCGGGACCGCGCCTTCTACGAAGGCAAGATCACCACAGCGAAGTTCTTCGCCGCCCAACGACTTCCGCTGTTGACCGCTGAACGCGCCATCGCTGACGCGACCACAAATGAGCTGATGGATCTCCCCGAGGAGTCGTTCTAACCCTTCACCTTCACCGGTGGGGGCGTGACCCCTCCGGCACGCTCTCGCCGGTGAAGTCCCTCAGATCTGGCGATCCGCGAGTACCGGGAATTCGCGTCGCCATTCGGTGACGCTGTCCAGGTCGACAGCCGTTGCCATCACCTCATCTCCGGTGCCTGCTTCGACTAACGCCTCGCCGCGCGGATCGATGATCACGGAGCGTGATCCTTCGCCTTGGTATCGATTTGACGGGGTGGGTCAACCAAATGACGATCAGGCTGACTGCCGTGCACGCACAGGCGGCTGAGACACTGTCTACTCGGTGAACTCGAGAGGACCGACGTGGGAAACCCAGAGTCATGGTTCTGACCAGCGCAGGTGGTCAAGCCGGCGATACCGTTCCGCCTGACCCGCGGCGTCCGCGCCGACGGTTGGCGGGAGTTGTCGCTGCGGTGGTCATAGCCGCCGTCGCTCTGGGCGTTGGCGCTCTCCTCAACCTTCGGAACGACCGCCCCCAACCTGCACCCACGATTACGACAAGTCCCAGTGCGAGTGTCGCCACCGTTGACCAACTCTCCTGGGCACCACCAGTGTTGCGCAGTCCGGTGGAGATCAAGGTCAGTGAGACCAACCGTGACCTGCGCCTGTCACCCACGGTGGACTACCGGATCGTGATGCCCAAGCGACCCGTGACGCTGGACGGCGGCTTGGTGATCACGGGTGGCTACAACGTCGTCCTGATCGGCGGGGAGATTCGAGTACCCGACGCGTCGAAACAGCCAGACGCGAAGCGCCGCCGCGGTCTGTACCTGCGCGGACAACTGGGGACGATCCACGTCGAAGGTCTGAAAATCGGCGGGAGCGACCTGGCCGAGGGGATCGACCTCTCGGAGTCTGACGGCGCGACGGTGCAACTCCAGAACATCAGTGTGGGTACGGTTCACGGGACCAGGGACACCAATCACGCCGATATTCTTCAAACGTGGGCTGGTCCGGCGAACTTGCGCATTGACGGGCTCAGCGGGACCACGACGTATCAGGGGTTCTTCCTGCTTCCTACCCAATTCCAGCCAGCCCAGCCCGCCTCATTCGACCTGCGCAGGGTCGTCCTCACCGCGACGCCGGAAGCCGGCTACCTACTCTGGACCGAGAAGCCTTTCGACTGGCTGTCCACGCAAGATGTGGTGTTGGTCGATCCGTGGGCCGCGAGCCTTCGCAGGATCGTCCGACCGCTGGCCGCATGGGACACCCGCGGCGTACGCCTGGTCGAGGAAGGCAGCACAGTTGTACTTCCTGCCGGAGTCCCGGGCGTCGGATATCAGTCACCTGGCTACCGCACCCAAGGCAATCCGTGACCTCGCTGCTCGTGTGTTCAGGGGGGGGTCACCTCAAGCAACTGTGGAGTCTGCGACCCCGGCTGGACCTGGACGACGAAGTACTCTGGGTGACCTTCGACACTGGTTTGTCTCGGTCATTGCTCGCGGATGAGGACGTTGTTTTCGCGCCCTATGCCTCACCTCGCGATGTGATCAACTCGGCGAAGGGCGCGCTCCTGGCCGAAAAGCTCATGCGTTCGCGTGCAATCAGCCGGGTGGTATCCACGGGTGCAAGCCTTGCCGTGTCGTTTTTCCCGTCGGCTCGTGTACGGCGGATTCCCTGTCACTACATCGAGAGCGCAACCCGGTCCGAAGGTCCATCGCTGGCTGGTCGAATCGTGGCTCGAATTCCGGGGGTCCACGTCTACACGCAGTACCCGGCGTTGGCGGACCACCGGTGGAAATATGTCGGAGCTCTCTTTGACGGTTATCGTCCCGGGCCGTCGATCACCGACCCTCCCGCGTCGCCGCGCAAGATCGTGGTCACGCTGGGAACAACAGAGTCCTACGACTTTCGCCGGCTCGTGGACAAGCTTGAACCGATCCTTCCCCGTGACGCAGAGGTTCTTTGGCAAACCGGCTCGACAAATATGACGGGGTCATCGGTTCCCTTTCGAGAGACCGTGCCCGCGGAAGAGATGACCGCAGCGATCGCCGAGGCAGACCTGGTTATCGCGCACTGCGGCACCGGCTCAGCCATCACCGCAATGGATGCTGGAAAGTGCGCAGTCCTCGTGCCGCGCATGGCCGCCCACAACGAACACATCGATGATCATCAATCGATGACCGCTGCCGAACTCGACCGACGAGGTCTCGTGGTGCGTGCCTTTGTTGAGGATCTGAACAACGACGTATTTCAGCGAGCGATGCGACGCTCCGTTGAAGTCGTTCCAAACCCACCGCCGTTCCCACTGGTCGAGTCGAAGCCCCGGTGACTCGACCCAGTGTTTCGTTCATTGCCTGGGCGCCGTCAGCGGGCCGGGCACGTGACCTCGCTGCCGAACTTGGTGGCGAATACCGTTGCTTCTACCCGCAATCGTTGACCAGTCGGCGACTGGTCCCGCTTCGTTACGCCGCATCCTCGGTGGGGATGGCGGCGTACTTGGTCAGACGGCGACCCAGAGCCGTTGTCGTTCAGAACCCGCCGGTCTATCCGGGATTGGTCGCGTTGGCATACGCGCGCGCCGTGCGGGGGCGTTTCGTGCTCGATGCGCATCCGACGGCCTTTGGGGCCAAGGACAACAAACAAGCACGCATGATGATCCGCTGGACGCGGTTCCTCGCCCGACACGCGGCTGTCGTTCTGGTCACAACGCAGCAGTGGGTCAACGAGGTGAACTCATGGGGTGGCACGGGGCTCGTCGTGCATGAGGCGCCACCCGAGTGGTCCATAGCCACGAAGTCTTCACCTGCGGATCAGCGCCCACGAGTGCTGTTCGTCTGCGTCTTCGCTAGTGACGAACCCGTGGCAGAAGTCCTCGACGCAGCGCGACAACTTCCCGAGTTGGACATTCGCATCACCGGTGACCCCAGCCGCGCGGAACCGGGACTGTTGGCGGACCTGCCGACCAACGTCACTCTGACTGGGTGGCTTGAGTTCTCGGATTACGCCCGAGAAGTCGAAGCGGCCGACATCATCCTGGCGCTGACCACGGAGCCCTCTTCCGTTCAGCGCGCGGCTTACGAGTCGGTCTACGCCCGACGCGTACTCGTCATCAGCGACTGGAGCGAAAGCCGCACACTCTTTCCTCATGCGACAGTTACTGCCAACACAACAGACTCTCTTGCGCATACGCTTCGAATGGCCGCGGAACATCTGGATGAGCTTGGCGCTGGGGTGGAGGATGCACTCCAAGTGCAGAAGGACCGTTGGAGCACACAGCGACAGGCTCTGCGGGCCGTACTGGAAAACCAATCATGAGTACCCATCACCAGGAAGACCCAGCCACTACCGACGGGACGCGCATCGCGGTCGCGGCCGACTACCTCACTGTGCGGGGCGGAGCCGAAAGAGTCGCGGTGGCAATGCTCGACGCGTTTCCGAGAGCGCGAGTCCTGACGGCCCTCTACGAGCCAGACGCGACCTACCCGGAGTTTGGCACCCGGCACATTGAGACTCTCTGGCCAAACCGTTTCGCCTCCCTTCGTCGTGACGTACGTCGCGCGTTTCCATTGCTCGCATCGACTTGGTCCCACACAAATCTGGACGCGGACGTCACCTTCGCCAGTTCTGCAGGGTGGGCGCACGGCGTTCGCTCATCAGGTCGCAAGATCGTCTATTGCCACAACCCCGCACGCTGGCTCTACCAGAAGGACGACTACTTCGCTGGCGTTCCAGCGACGTTGAGGCACCTGGCGGCGTCGTTGGATCTCCCACTGCGCCGCTGGGACCAACGAGCCGCGCGCAGTGCCGACTACTACTTGGTGAATTCATCGTCGGTGCGCCGGCGCGTTGAGCAGACCTACGGCATTGACGCCGAGATCCTCCATCCGCCAGTGACGATTGATCCCAACGGTCAGCAGGATCCCATGGTCGGAGTCGAGCCCGGTTTCTTGCTCACCGTGTCCCGACCCCGTGGCTACAAGAACACGGCGCTGCTCGCCGAGGCGGTCACGCGGATGACCAGGCACCGACTCGTCGTCGTCGGCAAACTCCCCGAAGGGCACATGGTGGACGCGGGCCGAGTCCTGTGTGTCTCGGACATCAGCGATAGCGAACTCAGGTGGCTCTATGCCAATGCAAGTGCTCTACTCGCAGCGTCAATAGAGGACTTCGGCCTCACGCCCATCGAGGCCAATTCCTTTGGTACGCCCGTCGTTGCCTTGCGATCTGGTGGATACCTCGACTCGGTTGTTGAGGGCGTCAATGGAGTCTTCTTTGATCGCAACGATGTTCATTCGATTGCCGGGGCAATCGATGAGTTGACAACTGCCGCTCTCGATCCAATCGCCATTGCCGAGCATGCCGACAACTTCTCCCTCCAGCGCTTCACGGCACGCCTGCATGAACTGGCGGCGGAGTTCGCAAAGTGACCTGAAGACCGGCGCGCGAGGCCGGTAGGGCCAACTAGATCCGGCGATCCGCGAGCACCGGGAATTCGCGTCGCCACTCGGTGACGCGGTCCAGGTCGACGGCCGCTGCGATCACTTCTTCTCCGGTGCCTGCTTCGGCCAACACTTCGCCGCGCGGATCGATGATCACGGAGCGACCCCCAAGTCTGACTCCCGCGTGCGTTCCGACCTCATTGCACGCAAAGACGTAAGCCTGATTCTCGACCGCACGCGCTCGCGCGAGCAGGGACCAATGCCCGATGCGGGCGCTCGGCCAGCCGGAGGGCATGAGGAAGGACTGTGCACCCTTGGCCACCATGGCTCGGAAGAGTTCCGGGAATCGCAGGTCGTAACAAGTCGCCAACCCCGTCGACCCCACCACCGTGTCGACCACGACCAGTCCTTCGCCCTCGGACATGACCGAGCGTTCGCCCGCGTCGAACCCGAACAAGTGCATCTTGCGGTACGTCGCGGCTATCTCCCCGTCAGCGTTGATGACGACGCTCGTGTTGAAGTAACGACCATCCGATGCGGCTTCGACAATCGACCCAGCATGTATCCAAGTTCCGGCTTCGGCCGCGACTGCCCGCATCCGGGTGACGATCGGTCCCTCCAGGGTCTGCGCATGCTCTCGAGCAAGAGCCAAGGCGAATGCGCCGATGTGCCATAACTCCGGCAAGACCACCAAATCTGCGTCCGCAGCGGCATCCGCGGTGAGTTCAACGGTGCGCGCGACCCGTACGTCGACCGGTTCGTCATCGTTGATGGCCAGTTGAATCAGTGCCGCAGTGACCACGCTCATGAATCCACCTTTGCACGGGTTGCCGAGCCGATGCGATCGTGAAGTGCGGCGAGTCGACGTACGACGAGATCAGGGTCTTGGCGCGGAGCAAATCGAGGGGTTAGGGATCATTCCGTAGCGAAAGTCAACTCGGGATCGTTCAGGAAATCGGCGACGTCGGCCAGCACGCGTGAGCCGAGCGCACCGTCGATGATGCGATGGTCGAACGACAACGCCAGTTGCATGACGTCGCGAGGCTTGATCTTGCCCTTGTGAATCCACGGGCGCTTGATGATGCGGCCCACCGCGAGAATCGCCGACTCACCGGGGTTGATGATCGGCGTACCGCCGTCAATGCCGAAGACACCCACATTCGTGATCGTGATTGTTCCGCCCAGCATGTCCGCGGGAGAGGTCTTGCCGGCGCGGGCCTGGTCGGTGAGTGAACGAAGGGCTTGGGCGAGTGCGAGTGTTGACAGTTCTTGGGCCGCCTTCACGTTGGGCACGACGAGCCCACGTGGAGTTGCGGCGGCGATGCCGAGATTGACATCGCCCTTGATCACGATCTCTTGAGCAGTTGTATCGAGAGATGCGTTGATGTTCGGGTTTCGTCGCACTGCTCGAATGAGACCGAGCGCCATAAGTAGCATCGGTGAGATACGAAGTGGTCCGAAGTCCTCGGTCTCGCGCAGTCGCGCCACCAACTTCACGGACCGTGTCACATCGACATCAACCCACTCGGTGACGTGCGGCGCGGTGAACGCCGAACGCACCATGGCGTCGGCCATGAGCCGCGTGACACCACGCAGCGGTACCCGCTCCTCACTGGCCGGGCCGACTCGCTCACCTTGCCCCGGAGTCCTCGCGGATGTCCCGATCGTCCCGACAACCTCGGTGGCGAGGCGTGCTGCGCGCTCGACATCGTCACGGGTGATGACACCCGACGGACCGGTCGGATCCACAGCGCGCAGGTCGATCCCGAGGTCGCGAGCCAGTCGGCGGACCGGCGGCTTGGCGCGCACTTCCACGTCGGCTGCCCCGATGCTGAGTCGCTCCTCGGCGAGCCGGCCCAACTCCAGACCGCCGTGGCGTACCGGCTTGGCGGGTTCACCCGGTGGACCGCTCTCGGGCGAACTCGTCCCGTGGGGCGACGCCGGTGTTGCCCGAGCTCGACGTCGCGGCTCGCCGGTCTGGCGTACGCCGTACCCGACCAAAACGGCTTCGCGGGCCGGTTCGACAACCGGGCTCGACCCCGTTGGGGCGGCTGAACTGCCTCTAGCGCTGCCTGGGGCACCTTCATCGGTGGAAACCGTGAGCGGAGCTGCGCCTGGGGTGGAGATGGCGACGATGGGAGTACCGACCGGGACGACAGCGCCTTCGGCCACAAGCAACGCGACGATCGTGCCGGCGTAGGGGCAGGGCAACTCGACCGCCGCCTTCGCGGTCTCGATCTCGACGATGGTCTGATTCACTTCCACGACGTCCCCGACCGCGACGTGCCAGCGCAGGATCTCGGCCTCGGTCAGCCCCTCACCAGCATCGGGCAGCCGAAACTCAACCACGGACTCGATCGGTGGGTTTGTCACCGGCGGCTTCCTTCCTTCGTCTCAGCAGAGCGTCGTTGCGCCACGCTAGACCTACTCCTAGTAACCGAACGCCCGGTCGACTCCGTCCAGAACTCGATCCAAGTCGGGCAGGTAGTCGTCTTCGAGCCGACTCGGCGGGTACGGCGAATGGAATCCCCCCACCCGCAGCACCGGAGCCTCCAGCGAGTAGAAACACCGCTCGGTGACTCGTGCTGCAAGCTCTGCACCCATCCCCAAGAACACCGACGCCTCATGGACAACCACAAGTCGCCCGGTGCGCCGTACCGAGGAGCACACCGTGTCGAGGTCCAGCGGCGAGAGTGACCGCAGGTCGATCACCTCGAGATCGTGACCCTCCGCTTCCGCAGCGGTTGCCGCTTCGAGACAGGTTCGTACAGTCGGGCCGTAGCACGCCAGCGTCAGGTCGCGTCCCGGGCGAGCCACACGGGCGCGGAACAGGTCACCGCGCGATTCCTCATCAACGGGAACGACCAGGCCGTCGGGCACTTCACCCTTGTCCCAGTAGCGACGTTTTGGTTCGAAGAAGATGACGGGGTCTTCACACGCGATGGCCTGCTGCAACATGACATAGGCATCGAGGGGATTGGACGGCGATACGACGCGAAGTCCGGCAGTGTGCGCGAAGTACGCCTCGGGCGACTCACTGTGATGCTCGACCGCGCCGATGCCACCGCCAAAGGGAATCCGGATGACCATTGGCATCGGCGTACGGCCTTCACTGCGCGCATGGTGCTTGGCCACCTGCGACACGATCTGGTCGAAAGCCGGATAGACGAAGCCGTCGAACTGAATCTCACACACGGGTCGATAACCCCGCATTGCGAGTCCCACTGCCGTACCGATGATTCCACTCTCAGCCAGTGGTGTATCGATCACCCGATCTTCGCCGAAGTCCTTCTGCAGACCATCGGTGATTCGGAAGACGCCGCCGAGTTTGCCGATGTCTTCCCCCATGAGCAGGACCCGCGAGTCCGCGTCGAGCGCGGCGCGCAATGCATTGTTGAGCGCCTTGGCGATGGTGACCACGGCCATCAGTGCCCCCCGGTGATCGCCGTTGGGGCGCCTGAAGTGCCCCTATGCGTGCCTGGGGCACCTTCATCAGTTGAAAATGAGGCGAGATAGGCCAATGTCGTCGCACGTTCCTCCGCGACAAGGGGATGCGGTTCGGCGTACACGTGATCGAAGAGGCTCGCGACGGTCGGATCGACGAGGGCGCGACACCCATCGCGCAGTCTCACTGCCAACTCCTCGGACTCCTGCTCCACCGAAGCGAAGTACGCGGCATCAGCCATGCCAGTTCGCGCGAGATAGGACTTCACCCGCTCGATCGGGTCCTTCAACTTCCAGGCCTCGAGCTCGGCGGCGACTCGGTACCGCGTGGGGTCATCAGAAGTTGTGTGCGCGCCCATTCGGTAGGTGAACGCCTCGACCAATGTCGGCCCCTCGCCATCACGCGCAGCTTGGAGCGCAGCACGAGTCACGGCGAGTACGGCGAGCACGTCGTTACCGTCAACACGGATTCCGGGAAAACCGAAGCCAGAAGCTCTGCGGTACAAAGGAATCCGGGTTTGCCTTTCCAACGGCTCGGAGATCGCCCACTGGTTGTTCTGACAGAAGAAGACAACCGGCGTGTTGAACACGGAAGCAAACACGAAGCTTTCGTTGACATCCCCCTGTGACGTGGCGCCGTCACCGAAGTAGACGATCACGGCGTCGTCGCTTCCGTCCCGCTGGATCCCCATCGCGTATCCAACGGCGTGCAGGCACTGGTCGCCGATGACAATCGTGTAGAGCCCGAGGTGGCTCTCGTTGGGATCCCAGCCGCCATTGGTGACCCCCCGATAGAGACTCAACAAACTCAACGGGTCGACGCCCCGGCACCACGCCACACCATGCTCGCGATAGGTGGGGAAGGCGAAGTCACCGCGCCGCAGAGCCCGACCCGATCCGACC
>Ga0315292_10001833_pt1 | contig 11663 bp, 14 predicted proteins | sample YL17G13_0_MG_FD_204029 | JGI IMG/M metagenome (GOLD analysis project Ga0315292, IMG submission 204029) | Sediment microbial communities from Yellowstone Lake, YNP, Wyoming, USA - YL17G13_0 | ecosystem: Environmental > Aquatic > Freshwater > Lake > Sediment | place: USA: Wyoming | collected... | reverse complement strand
GATGACGAAGTTCTGGAGCGGTCATATGGAGAAACCCGTAGGTCGTCGGTTCAAATCCGGCCGGCCCCACCAAAGCCCCTTTTCCAGGTGCGGGGAGAGCTGTCCACTATCGAGTTCCAGCCAAGAATTGGATTTTAGGTTCTGCAAGACATAAGAACTAGGGACAACCAAGCGCGCGCGATAGGGAGTTTGCTCTTCGGGTCACCTTTCCTTTCAAATTGCAAGTCAAGGAAAATGTCTTTTGACTAGTCACTCCATGCTGTGGCCTGAGCGTTGTGACGACAGCGCACGCTCAATTGATCACTCAAAAGATTTTTCTATGACCAGTCAATTTTGATTCTTGCAGGTCTAAGCATTTTTTTGTTTGTGTTGCGCGCGGGCGAATTAAATAATTCTTGATTCATGTCGAGAGAACGCGATCTGATTCTGTTGGAACCATTAGGCCCTGAGACAGCAATCTGTGAAATGCCGCCTACTGCAAATCTAAGACAATCATTCAATCGGCCCCCGCGTGCATATATATTAAGTGCATGCTGAGTCTTGGGCTACACTGCTTCCATTTTTCCAGTTTTTCTCGCGTTGTTTTCGAAGGAGCGGAAGAGCAAGTATCCGATGAGCATTGCGGCTAGGCCGACTGCTAGTTGTTGGGCGAGAGTGGGTGCGATCTGTATCAGGTTTGCTCCTGGTTGTGCTATCGTGACGTCTCCGATGGCGCTTCTGGCCGCGCTTAGGCCGTAGGTAAGGGGGAAAATGTACGAAACTGGCTGGATTGCTAAGGGCAGACTGCTCACGGGGAAGTTGACGCCGCAAAATATGAGGAGGGTGAAGGTGAAGATGTTGGCGAAGACCATGGGGTTTCTGAAGAAGAAGCAGAAGCCGCCGATCAGCAGTCCGAAGCCCGCCATCGTGAAGGCTGTGAGAACTACTGCCACGGTTAGAGCCAGGGGGTTTGTTTGGGCGAAGTTAACGCCGAAAAGGACGGCGGCGAAGAAGAACGATATTGCGGCGCTGATAAGGCCGTCGAGCACGTGAATCATTGCCCTGCCTATGAACAGTGGGAGTCTGTTGGCGGGGGTTGCCAGCACAAGCGGCAGGGTTCCGTCCCATTTGTCGTGGCCTGTTATGTTGATGACTGAGAAGACAGTGTTCCATGAAATGCTCTGCAGGGCGTTGCCTACTGCTATGAACTGGATAGGTGCATTGGCGAAGATTCCGACGAAGACGAAGAAGGCCATCTGCGACACCGAAAGCACAAATTTCATCGTGAGCCACATGACGGGGTTCAGCCAGTCAAACTGGGCGCGGAACGAGAAGACTGCGCTGCTGAGAAAGACTTTGAAGCCGTTCATGCTTGCACCATCGTTCCAGTTATCCTGGCTCTCTTCTCAACGATCTTGAACAGGGCGGTGGCTATGAGCACGTATACCAAGGTAATCAGAAGCATGACCGTCAAGTCGAGGAATATGGCGATGCTCGGGCTCATGCCGGCCCAGAAACTCTGCGGCACATAGTCGGCGCTGGTTGCCAGTCTGATCGCGTCTATGCCCCATGTTGGGCCCAGTATGTAGGCTGCTGGATGAATCCAGAAGGGAAGCAGCGCGATGGGGAACATGGAACCTGAGACAATATACAGCGGATTCTCCAAACCGTTGGTCAGGGCCTGAGCGGATCGTGAAAGCACGAAGGCAGAAGCGAAGATGAGTCCCAAGGCTGAGACGGAGAGAAGGGTGAGAAGCAATGATACTGCGAACATCAGTGGGTCGGCTATGCTGAGTGATACTCTGAATCCTGCCACGGCGATGATGAGTATGGCGATCATGTTTGTGAGGCCGAAGAAGGCGTTGGATATGGCTCTTCCGGTTATTACGTGCATGAGGTTTGAAGGGGCCGCGATGACTTCTTCGAGTGTTCCTTGCCACTTTTCAAACTCGATTGCGAAGCCTGAAGAGTATATGGTGTTTCCCCACATGCCCATCATTCCTCCGCCGAGAACTGCGTACAGACCGAACGGTCCGGTTGATTCTCCGAAGATCGTTAGGGCTACAGTGGTGAAGACGAAGGGGGCGATGATGTTCGGGATAACCCACTGCGGGTCTGCCATCCAGTGGAGCATGGCCATCCTGAAGGCACTGTATATGACTCTAGAAGGTTCAGGCATCACTCTTCGCCCCTCTTAGCCCTCTACGAGTCGCAGGTAAGCGTCTTCAAGTGTGGGTTCTTTGATTTTGATGTCGTAGATGCGACTGTTCTTCAGTATCTGCTGCACTTCGGCTATAATCTCTGAGCCCTTAGGTGTCTGAAGCTTCAGAACTTGCTTGTCTTCGCCCAGGTCAGCGCTCACTGAAACGACGTCTGGGATCTCTCTGAACTTGGCAACTTCTTTTTCTGTGATTCCGTAACCCTCAACTTCGACGACACTCGTGTCCATCACGTACTTCTTCAATCCAGAAGGTGTGTCGAGGGCGACGATTCCGCCGTTCCTTATGACGGCCACTCTCTTGCACAGTTCGTCTGCTTCAAACATGTAGTGCGTCGTCAACAGAATCGTCTTTCCTTTCTCAACTAATTCCTTGACCATGTGTCTCGTTTCTATAGAGATTTCAGGGTCCAGCCCTACGGTGGGCTCGTCCAGGAAGATAATGTCAGGGTCGTTGATCAGGCCGCGCGCTAGATGGAGTCTCTGTTTCATGCCTTTGGAGAAGGTTTCAACGCGGTCGTGCGCCCTGTCAGTAAGCCCCATGAAATCCAAGAGTTCTTTGACTCGTTTGTCTCGGATTTTCGTGGGCACGCCGTAGAGGTCGGCGAAATAGTTGAGGTTGTTCACCGCGCTTACACGAGTGTAGAGTCCTCTTTCGCCGCCTAGGACTATGCCTATTCTTTCTCTTACTTTGGTGACGTCTTTCTCGCAGTCGTAGCCCAGCACGGTAGCCTTGCCAGATGTGGGAATGAGCATGGTCGTCAGCATTTTTATCGTCGTCGTCTTTCCAGCGCCGTTTGGACCGACCACGCCGAACAGTTCGCCGTAGTCAACTTCGAAGGAAACGTCCTTTACAGCAACGATCTGGGTCTTGGTTCTGCGCAGAATCCCCTTCGTGGTGTTGAAGACCTTGCACAGATGCTCCGCTACTATTGCTTTCTCAGAACCCGTGTTACGACTTGATTCGACCATGACTATTCAAACTCGAAATATGATGTACTCAGAGGGATAATGCGACTCTTTCTTTAAAATCTACCGTAAGCGTTATTTCTTCAATGTTTCTCCGAGTTGTGCATGAAAATTCATATGGATCTGGCGCTGCTCTGTCTGTGAGGGAATCGGTTGAGAGAATGCGTGTTCTGCCAGATAGTCGCGGGAGCGGCGCCAGCGAGTGTTGTGTATTCTGATGAGAAGGTTCTTGCGTTCTTGGACGTCCAGCCTGTGAACCCTGGCCACGTTTTGGTGATACCTAAGGTTCACGCAGCACGATTGTCCGAGCTTGAGGAAGAGACGGGTGCTCAGATTTTCCGAGTCGCAACGCGAATGTCCAAGGCCTTGGCACGATCGAGCGTTAGGTATGAAGGAGTAACGTTGCTTCTGGCAGATGGTGAGGCCGCGTTTCAGGAAGTGCCTCACGTTCACTTGCATGTTGTTCCAAGGTTCAAGGATGATGGTTTCGGATTGAAGTTCGGGCCAAAGTACGGCAAAAGGCCGGACAGGAAAGAACTGGACGCTGTTGCGGGTAGTATTCGAGAGGCTATGGTGTTAGGGTAGCCAGTACTTTGGAGGTCCGCTCACGATTGCTTGTTTCTCCCTGGGCTTCTCACTCAGTGTTTTCTTTGCTATCTCGTAGGCTTCTTTGTAGCTGAATATTCCCTTCGGTGCCTCGGCCGCCATTCTGATCAGCGCTGTTTCCGTCTTGTTCTTCAGTCTTCCTATGACTAATGCGCCGATGCCGAATATGCTGGGAATGATTTCTTTGCCGTCATCGTTTGAGTCTAGGCCCTGAACTCCTAACGGGGGAATCGCATTGATGTCGGCCACTACTCTGCATTTCCTTCCGTGCTCTTTCAGTGTTTGCAGGGTTAGGAGTTCAGTTGCGGCGGCTCCCGCTGAGAGCACGATGTCCGAGTTCTCGATAGCTTTTCCAACGTCTTCAGGCGTTTGAGCTTCTACTCCTCGAACCCTTTCACCATCGAAGTTCTCGTTTATCTTTGTGGTCACAGAAACTGCTTTCTGGAGCGAACGTGAGGTTAGAATAACCTCGGCTTTTTCTGATGCGTACAGTCTTGCAGCGGTCTGTCCGACTGGACCTGTTCCTGCCAGGATGGTAACTTTCTTGTTCTCTAGGCCTCCGAAGTCTTTGGCAAGAGATAGAACCATGGTTTTGGCGACCGCGGCTGAGGCTGTTGTGTATGCTCCTCGAGGGTCAACTATTACCGCCAGCTCAAATGGCGGAAACATTGATTTCTTGACTCTGTCCAGAACGTCGTCTACGAGTTCGGAGTCGTGTCCGTTGATGAAAATCTTCGTGTGTTTGGCTCCTTCGGGGCCTCTTGGAAACATGGCGTCATAAACGATCTTTTCGGCGTCTTCGGGTGTCACGTTCTCATATTTCAGTATTCGACAATCTGGGAAGATGTCAAGGGTTGTGATTATGTCAAATGGACTAGCGTGTTTGTCGGTGTCTAAGAAAATAAACAGTTTTCTGAAGCTCTGTTCTGCCAAGGCAACACCAGTCTTAGTGCTAAGGCGTCACATTGTTTAAGAGTTTTTCAGTTTTCTCTGCAAGGAGGTCTGGTTCTCCGGCGTTTTTCTCACCTTTCTTGTTTGCAGGTTCGAGTTGTAGTCCCTGCTTAGAAAGCCTCACGATCAGGACTACGCCAACGAGTAATGAGACAGCGACGACAAGCGAGTCTTCGATGTAAGAGGCTACTGCCCCGCCGGTGAAAACTGCTGAAACTTGCTCAAAACTGGTGAAGAACAAGCCGCTCAGTCCGCACGGAATGAGCAGGAATACTCTGACGAGGGAATCGGTGGCTATTCCCACGAAAGAAATCAACAGCACGGCTGTCGACTTGCCTTTGAGGGTCGGACTGAACAGGCGATTGCTGAGTCTTGCAGCTGGATAGATAAGGATCAATGCGGCTAGAACGTCAAGTATGGTCCACAGAGGGAGCGATCTTCCGAACGGGTGTGCAGAATAGGCAAGAAGCATCATTGCACATGCTAGTAGGGCAGGTTTCCATACGCGTCTGGATAACAGTCCAACGATCAAGACGCTGACTGGTTCGGCGATTATGCCGAACATCCAAAAGGGGTCAAACGCCACTATTCTTGAGATGGAAGAGCCCAGAAGGGCGGCGAAAAAGCCGACGTATGGGCCCAGAATTATGCCTTCAATAGGTCCTAGCAGTACTGCCCAGTTTCGCCACAGGGCATATGGAAGGAAGTACAGTGTCGTGTGCAAAGCGGCAAAAACTGCCACAAGACAGATTATGATGCTTTTGCGCATTTGACCTCGACTCTGAATGTACGGCGGCGCTCAAAAGTTTTGGGTTCAGCTTCGGGTCTTGATAGTGTTCTCTCTTCTCTGTGCGTCAAATGCTTAGGCTTGCGGGTTGGATAATCCTTGGGTCTGAGCGTGGGATGTGAGTCTTGGAGGGTATGCGTTGTCCATGACCCAGTTTGTGTGTAGTGCCGAATAGTCGACTTCGATGAAGTATCCGCGGAGGTTCCCTGTGCTTGTCTGATCTGGTGTGAATGTTACTTTCAGGTCTGTGGTTTCGCCGCCTTTGACGTCTACTGGGATGGTGTTGGTGGCGTAATCGGTGTCTGGCAAGTAGGATATGTCTTTTCTGATTTTGACTACTACTGAGTCTATGTACTCTTCTTTGGCTTCGATTATTACGTGCGCTTCAACCTCTTGACCGACACTGGCAACAGTGGATCTTTTGCCTACAACGACCCAGTAAGAGTCTTGCACAGAAGGGGTTGAACCGAGCTGCGTAGACCTGATTGAGACCATAGAGAAGACAACTACTATTGCCACTATGATAATGATTATCAAGACGAAACCTATGCCTCTGCGGTCTCGCCCCACCTTGGACACGATGCTTCACCGAAAAAATGCTGAACCAGCTCGAGGAATTAAAGCTTCTCCCAACAATCCGTGAAGACACTTCTGATGGAAACCATACACTGATGGTGTCGCTAACTCTCCACTAGCATTACAAGCTATGAGGTACATACCAGAAAACCCGACATTTCTGCAAATCGTCATTTTTCACGAAATCTCTTCAAACTCTCAAGATACAACTTCGGGTTTGTTGGCGCAGGGTGCACGGTTTAAACCCATGAAGTATTTGCTCAGTCTGCGCCTCACAATCTAACATGATATTCTGCAACGCGCGAACTGAATGGCCTGACCCCTGATTTGAGACAGAAAACGGGTATCGCGCACACGCAGGAACTTATGCGTGTAGGTCATGTTTTCTTCGCTCCATGAAATAGTTCGCTTCCTGCATCCGGATAGACTGCTCGCTCCTCTTTTGGTGTTGGCGCTGCCACTGGTGGCCACTTTTGAGGAGGGGGGGTTAGTTCTTCCCACGCAGCAGCTGATGGGACCGTGTCTTTCATGCAAAGATCCTTCCTGACATCGACGTCTTCCACATTGTGGCTGAACTCTATTGGCATGCCATTGGGTCAAAAGCGTAAATCGAATGAATGAAGCCGTGGTCAATCACATCCGAAACCCAGAAACCTGCAGCGGAGAACTTGTCCTTCAACGCCCACAAATCCTCCTCTGTTTCCACGCCGAACGAGACGTGGTCAAATATGAAAGGACCTGAAACTGGCTGGCCATGGTCCTCTTCTTGCACTGGTTTGACGCCGGGGCACTCGAAAAAGGCGAGAAGGTCAGTTTTGGAGAACTCGAAAAAGTAGTGCCTGTAACCTGGCTGTCCAAGACCAGCAACTAGTCTCATGCCTAGAAGGTCTCTCCAGAAACGAATTGTCTTGTCCATGCCCCAGGTTGCCATCGCCAGATGGTTTACGTCACTAAACCTAACCTGAACATGCTGACTGGATTTTGAAAACAAGCATGACGCACCAAATACATCAACTTGAGAACCCATTATTCCGACCTTGTGCAGGATTCAAGCAGTCACTCGACAGCACACTTGTTTCGACGATCGCAGCATTGCAGGAAGTGCTTTATCCTGGAACGAAATGGTGGATATGGAACATGCCCCATGAAAGGACAAGATACAAGGGGAGACAGCTTGAACAATGATTAACAAGCACCATTCGGAACTTATGTCAGAAGTCAAGGCACATGCTAGGCAGCTATCCCTGTCTGAGAAGAAGAAACTCGAAAGATACATTGGCACCAACAAGATCTGCTACGCGATAGGTGCTGATGCCGAGAGAAAGATAATCAGAGAATGGATAAAGAAACATCCAGACCTTACCGAATCTGAGGGCATCGGGCTGCTGAGTTCTCTGTATCAAGGAGATTCTATAAACGAGATTTCACTCGCAGGTGCACTACTCAAATCCTTGCCAAAGCTGAGGAGAAACATCGAACCGCAGAGTCTTGACGCATGGTTGAACAAAGTGCGAGGCTGGGCTGAAGTCGACTCGCTATGTCAATCAAAATTCTCTGCAGCCGAGCTGTTGGTCAACTGGAAAAAATGGAAAAGTCTGTTGACGAAGCTGGCATCGGATGAGAACATAAACAAAAGACGCGCGAGTCTGGTTCTGCTAACCAAACCAGTGAGAGACTCAGAAGACGCAAGGCTGGCAGACTTGGCTTTCATGAACATTGACAAGCTCAAGAAGGAACGAGAAATCCTGGTCACAAAAGCGATCTCTTGGCTACTGAGGGACCTGATCAAACACAACAGACCTAGGGTAGAAACCTACCTGAAAGAAAACGGGGACACTCTCCCAAAAATCGCCCTTAGAGAAACCAGAACGAAACTTCTAACCGGCAGAAAAACGCCCGCGCGAACTATCAGACATAACTGAGTCTATAGGAACAAGGCAACTGCTCTGCGCTATCTCTCTCTTCTTAGAAAGTCACCTATGTCGAGGACATTCTTCACTACAACGCCCTTGGCACTTTCGCTCAAGTCACTGATGATGCGGCCAAACCCTAGACACTCATCAGATCTGTTCATGATCAATGTATAATCGTTTCTTTTTGTCGCGCCTGTGGTCCGCGTTATTCCTTGTTTGAATATGTCTCTCCCGCAGATGAAAAGCCACTCTGTCTTCTGGTCAACGTACGTTTTGTTCTGTGCCGTTTCGGAAATCATCGCCAGAAACATGAAACTCGGTCGGAATCTTCCGTCTCCCACTTCTCCGAGGTAGGTGCCAGCGTACAAAAAGTCCTTGTTGATGAATCTTTTCAGATCTTTGTTCACAAGATAGTATCTTTCCCCCTTCTTTTCAGGAAGACTCTCATCAAGTGCGAGGTTTGCATTGAATAGTCTGATGAAATCCTTCAACGGTTCGATCATGTAGATTCTCGCCTCTTCAGTTTGCACACAAAGAATCCTTGCGTTTTGCCCGGCCAGATTCTCCGCGCCCTCGACACGGAACTGTCCAAGTTTTTGCCGAAAACGTTTGTCAAAGCTTCCTGCCCATAACAGTCAACCTCTTCCGCCTCAAGCTTGAGGCTCTTGACGGCCCAATCTATATTCAACTCGTCCTCCTCCGGCTCCAAAGAGCATGTTGAATACACGATCTCTCCATCCTGACCGAGAACTGTGGCTGCCTCCGCGAGTATCTCTCTCTGAAGTTTCGCGTTTCTCTCAACATCCGCCAAGGTTCTTCTGCGGAACCATGCTTTGTCAGCTGCAAAGTTCCCCGAACAAGGCATGTCAAGCAGTATACAGTCGAACTTTCTGTCAAGCTGAGAGACTCTTCGGGCGTCCAAATTGTAGACAACCGTATTCTTGACTCGGCAGCGTTCCAATTGGTTCGTCAGCGCCCTGAGCCTTTGTTTTCTTACGTCCACAGCAACTATCACGCCACTGTTCCTCATCAAGTCGGCAAGCTGAACAGTTTTTCCCCCTGGCGCCGCGCAAGCATCCAACACTTTCCTGCTTGCTAATTCACTGAACAATGTAGCGGGTATCTGCGCGGCTGCTTCCTGAATAGAATATAGGCCAAGCAGGTATTCTGCCGTTGCGCCGACTGAAAACTTGCTGCGCGTCCAGTAGCCCTGCGGGAGATAGCTGATTTTTTCAAGCTTGACCCCGCGCTGTCTCAGTCTTTCGATGACACTTTCCTGCTGAGTATTCATTGTGTTGATTCTGATGGCCTGTTCAAGTCTGACTTCATCGTAAGTCCATCCGAGCTTTCTGTAACGGTGCAGAAAGAATTCTTTGCCCGACATCAAACACAGTGTACTCAAAGCCTCATAAAAGACTTCTACCCAAGATTGTAAGGGACGCACTTTGTAAAAATCCTAGCGGAGCAAGGACGAGCAGCTATTTTGTGTATCTTCTGCTGAGCCATTTTCTGGTTTCTTCACCAAAAACTACCATGCCGGCAAGAATCGCGAGGAACACCCAGTCTAGCAGTCCAAGCCCAGTCGCTTGGAAGACACTCTCATCAGAAGCGTGTGCGCTTTTTCTATGCTAAACACATGAACCATCTATCGGCACATGACCCTTCTACCGTAACCTAGAAAGGACTCTTTCTGTCGATTTTTGACGTATTGCTCTCTAGAGTAACATGGACCTCAACTTGGACTCATCGGAATGGCTCTCACATTTTCGGTTAAACAAGTGTTAAATTCTGAAAAGCTCAACCATGCTCTTCAGGGAAGTCACTCCTATGAGCGAAAAGCACACGTTCTTGATGATGATCCAAGACAGGTGGTGGAAAAAATTCCTCCTCCGCCAAAAAGAAGGAAAGAAAACACATGCATATGTGCTACGCGGACCAGCACCTCCCAAAACGGCACAGCGCATATTGTTCTACGTGACCAAACCCGTCGCAAAGCTCGCAGGATACGCCGACTTCATCGAAAGAAAAGTCGGGACCCCAGGAGCCGTTTGGGAAGAAAACGGTGAAGAATCCGTCCTAAGCTCAAAGACAATGTACGATGAGTTCATCAAGGGCTCTGACAAAGTGTCCTTTGTCAGGTTCAAGAATCTACGGGAAGCATGCAGACCCGTTCCACTCAACGAAGTTCTCATGTTCTTCGGCGTCAGAAGACTAGCCAGAAAAGGCTTCTATATTGACAAGGACACTGCAGACAATCTTATCGTCTCGATGAGCCAAGCTTGACTCAAAACCTAGAATAGCCAAGACAACGGTTCAAGCGTGCAATTCCAGAGCGTTTTTTTGGAATTACTATTCTGCAGAATGCTGCAAAAAGTTAATAGGTCAGATTTTTCATTTCCATGTAGCCTATTCATAGGCGGCGAAGATTCGAAATGTTTCAAGTTGAAACTGAAAACATAATTTATCATACCATAGTCGCAGTTTCTAGTGTGGAGAAGGCCTAGTTATGGTAAAGTACAGACAGGTTGAAGAAATCCAGAAACTCATGAATTATCCCGTGATGATCAGGAACACGAGCATAATCGCTCATGTTGACCATGGAAAGACGACACTTTCAGACAGTCTTCTCGCTGCTGCTGGAATAATCAGTGAGCAGAGGGCTGGTCAGCAGCTTGCTCTTGACTCTTGGGAGCTTGAGCAGAAGAGACAGATGACCGTTTTCGCCTCAAACATCAGCCTAGCGCACACGTACATGAAGAAAGACTACCTCATCAACCTCATCGACACGCCAGGCCACATCGATTTCAGCGGCGCAGTCACAAGAAGCTTGCGAGCCGTAGACGGAGCACTCGTAGTCGTTGACGCTGTCGAAGGCCCGATGACTCAGACAGAAACGGTTCTGATGCAAGCCCTTCGAGAACGGGTCAAACCGATCCTTTTCATAAACAAGGTTGACAGACTCATAAAAGAAATCAAACTCACCCCCGAAGAAATCCAGCGCAAGTTCGGAAAAATCATTGTCAGAGTCAACAACCTGATCGAGAAGCACGCGCCTGTCGACCACAAGAAGGACTGGCAGGTCAAGGTGGAAAACGGCAGCGTAGCTTTCGGTTCAGCTCTCCACAAATGGGGCTTGAACCTTCCACACATGAAAGCCAAGGGAATAACCTTCGCCGACATCATCGACGCATACACAGGCGAACACGACGAGATCGACAGAAAAGTCGACGCACTGAGCAAGAAAGCGCCACTCCATGAACCTGTACTGGACATGTTCGTTGAACAATTGCCCAACCCGTTGGAGGCCCAGCCATACAGGCAGAGCCAGATTTGGCCAGGCGACGCGAACAGCGCCGTGGGCAAAGGCATGACAAAGGTTGACCCGGACGCTCCGGTTCTAATGTGTATCTCAACGATTGAAGTTGACCCTCACAGCGGACTTGTAGCCATCGGGCGCGTGTTCAGTGGCACTGTCGAGAAAGGAAAAGTCGTTCAGCTTATAACAAGCAGACAAAAAGGAACCATTCAGCAGGTTTACATGAGCATGGCCGCGGACAGAGTCATAATCGGCAAGGTTCCAGCAGGGAACATCGCTGCACTCTCAGGACTGCCGTCCATACACGTAGGCGAAACCGTCGCAGAAGAGGGTTCAGACACGCAGGCT
>Ga0315292_10001829_pt1 | contig 11675 bp, 10 predicted proteins | sample YL17G13_0_MG_FD_204029 | JGI IMG/M metagenome (GOLD analysis project Ga0315292, IMG submission 204029) | Sediment microbial communities from Yellowstone Lake, YNP, Wyoming, USA - YL17G13_0 | ecosystem: Environmental > Aquatic > Freshwater > Lake > Sediment | place: USA: Wyoming | collected... | reverse complement strand
GGACGACAGCGCGGCTTTCACGCCGCGACGGCTGACCCCCATCGCCACGTAGAAGCGTGTGGGCTGCACCGGCGGGACCACGCCGACCAGCGGAGGCGACACCAGCTGATCCTCGAGCAGCGTCGTCACCGGCGTCACCCACCGCTCTTGCGGTTTCTTCGGATTGCGCGTCCCGGCGGTCAGCGTCTGCATGGCCGGCGTCAGCGCCTCGGTCACCGTGAAGAGCGCGCCCTGATCCTCGCCGGGTTCAAGTGGTTTGGGCGGCTTCGGCGGCTTCTCGGCCTTGGGCGCCGGCTCCGGCTCGGGCGGCTTCCGCACCGTAATCGACGCCACGGGCGTCATGTCGCGCACGTCGAGGACGTCGGAGGGCGAGAGCGCCGTGAAGCCGAATACGTCGACGCGCGCCAGGTCCGCCGGCTTCGTGCCGGTGGCGTTGGTCGACGGAATCGTGAACGTCAGGTACACCGTGTCGCCGATGCGGCGGGCCGAGAGATCGGCGATCCGCGCCGGCGCGACCATGAGCGGCGCCAGCGGAGGCCCCTTCTTGCCGCACGCCGGCGCGATCACGGCAGCCGCCAGCAGGCACCACGACAGCAGGGCGCGTGAAGTCTTCACAGGATGTATCGGCTCAGGTCGTCGTTCTTGACGATGTCGGCGAGCATCCGATCGACATACGCCGCATCAATCGTAATCGATTTGTCGGCCCGGTCGGAGCCGTCGAACGAGATCTCGTCCAGCAGCTTCTCCATGACCGTATGAAGGCGCCGCGCGCCGATGTTCTCCATCCGATCGTTGACCAGGGCGGCCAGTTCCGCCACCCGCGCGATCGCGTCGTCGGTGAAGGACAGCGAGAGCCCTTCGGTGGCCAGCAGCGCGATGTACTGGGCGATGAGCGCGTTCTTCGGCTCGCGCAGGATCCGGACGAAGTCGTCGCGGCCCAGCGCCTCGAGTTCCACGCGGATCGGGAACCGGCCCTGCAGCTCGGGGATCAGGTCCGAGGGTTTCGAGACGTGGAAGGCCCCGGCGGCAATGAACAGGATGTGGTCGGTCCGCACCATGCCGTGCTTGGTGTTGACGGTGGTGCCCTCGACAATCGGCAGGATGTCCCGCTGCACGCCCTCGCGGCTGACGTCCGGGCCCTGGCCGCCTTCGCGCCCGGCGATCTTGTCGATCTCGTCCACGAAGATGATCCCGCTCTGCTCGACGCGCTCGATGGCGGTCCGGGCGACGCTCTCCACGTCGACCAGTTTCTGCTGTTCCTCCTGCGTGAGGTGCGCGCGCGCGTCCGGCACCTTCATCGTGCTCGTGCGCGCCCGCCCCTGGAACATGCCCGGCAGCATGTCGCGCAGGTTGAGACCGATTTCCTCCATCGACGACCCGCCGAACACCTGCATCATCGGGAAGCCCTGCTCGCGCACGTCGATGTCGACGGTGCGCGCGTCGAGCTTGCCTTCACGCAGTTGCGCGCGGAGCCGCTCGCGGGTCTGCGGGGGCGGGGCCGTCTCGGCCGCGGCGGACGCGTCGTCGCCGTGCGCGGGCGGGCGCGGCGGCAGCAGCAGATCGAGCAGCCGCTCCTCAGCGCGTGCCTCCGCCTGCGGCAGGACCTCGCGATGCCGCTCGTCGCGGATCATGCCGACCGCGATCTCGACGAGGTCGCGAATCATCGACTCGACATCCCGCCCGACGTAGCCGACCTCGGTGAAGCGCGACGCCTCGACCTTGAGAAAGGGCGCCTGCGCCAGGCGCGCCAGCCGGCGGGCGATCTCCGTCTTGCCCACGCCGGTCGGCCCGATCATCAGGATGTTCTTCGGGGCCACGTCCTCGGCCATCTCGGGCGGCAGTTGCTGGCGCCGCAGCCGGTTGCGCAGGGCGATCGCCACGGCGCGCTTGGCGCGGTGCTGCCCGACGACATACGTGTCGAGCTCGGCCACAATCTGGCGGGGCGTCGGCGCCAGCGCGAGCGCATCGGTGGACATCGGAAGATAGAAGGGCATGATCAGGCTGCGCCGGGATCCGGGATTCGGGGTTCGGGATTCGGCCCTTCGACTGGCTCAGGGCCGCCCCGAGCAGGGTTGAGGGGCGGGATTCGAGACTCGACCGCGAGCTCCTCGATCGTGAGGTTCGCGTTGGTGTAGATGCAGATCTCCGCGGCGATCCCCATCGCGATCTCCGCGATGCGCCGTGCGTCGATCTGCGTGTGCCGCGCGAGCGCCCGCGCCGCCGACACCGCGTAGTGGCCGCCGGACCCGATGCCCACCATGCCATCGTCCGGCTCGATGAGATCCCCGGTGCCGGAAAGCAGGAAGGTGACGCGCGCGTCGGCCACCAGCAGCAGCGCCTCGAGCCGGCGCAGCGCGCGGTCGGTCCGCCAGTCTTTCGCCAGTTCCACGGCCGACCGTTCCAGATTCCCGCGGTACTGCTCCAGCTTGCTTTCGAAGCGGGAGAAGAGCGCGAAGGAATCGGCCGCGGAGCCGGCGAACCCCGCGAGCACCCGATCGTTGTAGAGGCGCCGGATCTTCCGGGCGCCGTGCTTGACGATGGCATCCCCCAGGGTCACCTGGCCGTCGCTGGCCATGACGACCCGGTCCTGGTGCCGGACAGTCAGGATGGTGGTGGCGTGAATCATCGGGAGCATACTGTCAAGAAAACGGGACGGGAGCAACCTCCCGGCTGACCTGTAGACTGGACACCGGCTCCCGCAAGGCGTACATTGTCTCAGGATCTCCGCGAGGCCTGCCTGGCAGTGGAGTTGCTTGCTCCGGTAAGCAGGGGGAACGGCGCTATGAAATGGCGTAACGCGTGCGTGGTCGTCGTCCTGGCCGGGTTACTGCTCGGCCTGCCCGCGATGGTCGCGGCTCAGCGTCCGACCGAGGGCGTCGGCGGGGGCGGTGGCGGAGGCGCGGCTTCCTCGCGGGGTGGCGAGACGGGAGGCGGCAGCGGGGCCAGCGGAGGCTCGACCAGCCCCGGGGCGTCCGGCCCGATCGCCGGGCCTGGCGGCTACTCGACCGCCACCGGATCGTCGGCCTCGGCAGGCGGCGGTTCCTACGGCGGCTCGTCGAATCCGGCCTCGTCGGGCGGGGGCGGCTCCAACGCCATTCGCCCGCGCGACGCCGTCATCCAGCGTCCCGGCTTCGCGGACGTGCCCGGCAACCGGGGCGAGGCCCGGAGCTACTCCGCCGGCGCCTCCGAGGTGCCGTGGTACTCCCGGCCGCGCGGCAACGACGTCCCGACCAGCGGGACGGCGATTCCCCGCAGCGAGTGGATCGCGTCACGTCCGCCGGGAGGCGGCGGAGGCGGCGGCTGGGAGGACAACGGAATCTTCCCAAACCGTGGCTATGGCTTCGGGTACCCGTACACGGGTTACGGCTGGTACATGTATCCGTATAGCTGGGGCGCGTACGGCTACCCGGATTGCGGCTGGGGCGCCTACGGGATGGGCTACTTCTTCTACAACCCGTTCGGCTGGAACTACTACGGCAACTGCGGGTACTACGGGTCCGGGATGTACGGGCCGTCTGGCTTCGGCGGCTCGGTCGTGGGCGGCGCGGTTGGCGGCTCGTCCTACTACGCCACGCGCGGCGGCCTGCGCCTGAAGGTGAAACCGACCAACGCGCGGGTGTTCGTGGACGGCTACTACGCGGGCAAGGTCGACCAGTTCGACGGCTCCCGCCAGAAGCTGGAGATCGAACCCGGTAAGCACAAGATCGAAATCTCGGCCTTGGGCTACACGCCGGTCGTGTTCGAGATCGAGATCAAGGCCTACGAGACGATCACGTGGGAAGGCAATCTGGAGATGGTCGTCGAGAAGATCAAGTAGACTCGGCGCGTGACGCAGCCTTCCTCGAACTCCACGAAGCCCCGGGCGACACCGCCCGGGGCTTTGTCGTCCACGGCGGGCACCCTCCGGACAATTGCGCTCATCTCGGGCATCTACGACGCGGGCATCGGGCTGGCGATGCTCGTCGGCCGCGATCTGCTGGTCGCCCTGTTCGGCGTCGCTCAGCCTGTCCCGCCGATTCATGCCGATCTCAACGGGCTGTTCGCCCTGGCCATCGCGCTGGGCTACACCATGCCGTACCGCGACCCGGTGCACTACCGGCCGTACTTGTGGCTGATGGGGCCGTTGCTCAAGGGCGCGGGTGCGGTGCTCTTCGCGGCGGACGTCCTGCTGCGCGGCTCGCCGGGGTCGTTCCTGATCTTCGCGGTCGGCGACGGCACGCTCGCGCTCGTCACCCTCTGGGCGCTGCTCCGCTCGGACAAGTAATCGGGGGACGGGGCGGGTTTCTCGCCCGGCCCGGTCACCCGGGGACGGGGCGCTTTTTCCAGGCGACGCACCGAAAAAGCGCCCCGTCCCCGGTGTGAGAGTAATCCGCCCCGTCCCCGGAACTACGGCGTGCGCGAGCGGCGCGCGAACAGGTAGTAGACCGGAATCCCCGCCAGGATGATCAGCGCGCCCCGGAGGGACGGCCCGGGCCGCCCGGCGATCGCCGCCACCATGATGACGAGCGAGGCCAGTACGAAGATGGCGGGAGCCACGGGATAGCCCCACGCCTTGAACGGACGCGGCTCGTCGGGATGGCGGCGACGCAGCACGAAGATCACGCTGACGGCGACCGACGAGAAGAGCAGCACGGCGAAGCCCGTGTACTCCGCCAGTTCCATCTTGTTGTTCGTGAGAATGAGCACGGCGCTCCACACCGTCTGCGCCAGAATCGCCACCCACGGCGTATGGAACCGGGGATGGATGCGGGCGGCACTCCTGAAGAACGCCCCGTCGCGGGCCATCGCGAAGTACACGCGCGGCCCGGCAATCGTCATCGCGCTCAGGCTGCCGAGCAGGACAACCACGGCGAGCGCACCGAGCAGGTTGGCGGCGGTCGGCCCTATCAGCCGCTGGGCAGCGACCACGGCGATCTCCGCCTGCCCCGCGCCACCGATTTCCCCGATGGGCACGGCGTAGAGATACAGCGTGTTCAGACCGAGATACAGCAGGACGACGACAACCGTGCCGATGGCGAGCGCCTTGGGCACGTTGCGGCCGGGGTCGCGGATCTCCTCCGCGACGTAGGACGCGGCATTCCACCCGCTGTACGAGAACATCACGATGATGAACGCGACGGACCAGTTGAATGACGCACCGGCCGAGGCCTGTTGAAAGTTGGCAAAGCTCCCGCGTCCGAGCCCCAGCCCGACCGCCACGAACAGCGCCAGCGCGCCAACCTTCAAGCCGGCGAGCGTGTTCTGCACCAGGCGTCCGGGCCCGAGCCCGCGGATGTGGACGAGCGCCAACGCAATGATGATCGTGAGCGCGACGAGGATCCGCGGCGACACCAGGATCGGCACGTAGGGCAACGGAATGGTGAACAGCGGGGCGGTGTCGCCTGCCACGGGAATGAAGCGCCCGAGGTAGTCGGCCGCCCCCAGGGCGCTTGCCGCAATGGCGCCTGCAAACCCCGCCACGAACGACGTCCAGCCCGTCAGGAACGCAGCCAGCGGCCCGTACCCCTCCCGGAGATACACGTATTCCCCGCCCGACCTCGGCCGCAGCGACCCGAGCTCCGCGTAAGCCAATGCCCCGGCGAAGGCCAGAAGCCCTCCGCCCAGCCAGACCGCGAGAAACCACACGGGATGCGGAACGAGTTGTGCGATGATTCCGGGCGTGATGAAGATGCCGACGCCGATCACGTTCGAGATGACGATGGCGGCGGCATCCAGTGGGCCGAGTCGGCGCTCGAGGAACTGCGGGTGAGTCGTTGAGTCAGACACGCCCGCATTATATCTGGTGGCACGCGCACTCCTCTCCATCGGCGTCCTTGGCTGCCTGGTGATCACCATGATCCCGCCTGCAGACGACCCTCCAGCCCCGCAGACTCCGGATCCCTACCTGGCGGCGCGCCACGCGATGGTGGCCGACCAGATCGCGGCGCGCGGCGTGAAGGACCCGCGCGTGCTGGCCGCGATGCGGGACGTACCGCGCCACCAGTTCGTCCCGAGTGACGCCCGCGCGGACGCCTACATCGATGCGCCGCTGCCCATCGGCTTCGGGCAGACCATCTCCCAGCCCTACATCGTGGCGCTGATGACGGAGCTGGTCCGGCCGTCGGCGACCGATGCCGTGCTCGAGATCGGGACGGGGTCCGGGTACCAGGCGGCCGTGCTCTCCCGGCTGGCCGCCACGGTGCGCAGCATCGAGCTTGTCGAACCGCTGGCGCGCGCCGCGCAGGCTGCGCTCCGGGAACTGGGATACGCAAACGTTCAGGTCCGGATCGGGGACGGCTACCAGGGCTGGCCGGAGGCGGCGCCCTTCGACGTCATCGTCGTCACCGCCGCGCCCGATGCGGTGCCCTCGGCGCTGGTGGCCCAGCTGCGCCCGGGAGGCCGGCTCGTCATCCCGGTCGGGCCGGTCGGCGGCGTGCAGGACCTGCTGTTGATCGAGAGAGACGCGGCCGGACGGACGACGACGCGCAGCATCATCCCCGTGCGCTTCGTGCCGCTGGTGAGGAAGCGAGATTGAAGGCCGGGTCTGAAGACCCGGCCTTCTACATCAGGAGGTGCGACCGTCATGTCGAGATGTAGGGCGGGGCGTCAGCCCCGCCGTCACTGCGTGAGCAGCTGCCGCGCGACCTGCATCTGAGCGATCCTCACGAACGGCGCGGAGCCCCACTTCGCGAAGATCTCCATGCGCGCATCCTTGAAGTAGGCGTTCGCCAGCATTTGCGCGCGCGGCTGCGGGCTGGTGAACCCCCAGTTCGCGCGGACTGTGATCGGCTTGGACGTCCCCGACGGCTCGAGGGCGTCCTTGCCGCGCAGCACCACGAGCGACGAGCCGAGCTCTTCCTGCTCGCCGACCATCCGGAAGACGGTGAACACCTGCAGGCCGCTGAGCCTGTCGGTGCCCGTGTTGGTGACGCTGAAGGTCGCGCTCGGCACGAGCTTGTTCTGGCCGGCCACGATCCCGGCGTCGAACCACCCGGTCGTCACCCGGCCGACTGTGATGGTCTTGCCGACGTCGACGCTGGCCGACGAGCAGCCGACGGCGACCAGGGCCGTGAGCAGGACGAGTCCGACGAGCGGTCGGGCCTGGGCATTGCGCATGGATTTACCTGCCGGTCATGCTGGTTAGGCACCAGCCTTCGCCAGAAGGTTCCACTATATCAATACTCCCGGACCTCGACCCGCTTGCGCGCCTCGTCGCGCGTGAGGCGGCCTTCGTGCAGCGCCTTCAGGTCGCTCCCCTTCACGCGCAGGAAGATCGTCGTGACGTCGGCGGGGTCCTCGCCCGTCATCCGCGGGTTGCTCGCGTCGCGCGCCGCGACTGTCAGCCACTCCTCGGCGCCGATCGCGAGCTGCTGACTGTACGACAGCATCGCGTCGATGAGCGCGTCCCGGACCGCGTCGGTGTAGGCGGCGCCTGGATCGTCGACCCCGTCGGCAGGCTGCGCGGCGGCCGCGACCGGGGGAGGCGCCGGCGACGGGGCCGGCCTCTTCGCGGTGCCCGATGACACGCTCGATGCCTGCGCGCCCGGCGTCGGCGGGGCCCCGGGCCGAATGGCATCCGCGACGCTCGGCATCGGCCCGACGCGCAGCTCGATGCGGCGGATCTCCTGCTCGAGCTCGCGCTTCTGCGCCGGGTCGGTGAGGGTGGCCGCCAGTTTCCTGAGCGCGTCGAGCGACGTGGCCGCACCCTCGTTGTCCGGGAAGAGCGTGCGGTACGACCACGCGATGCTCTGCCGCATGGCGGGCACATCCACGTCGAAGAACACGCCGTACCCCTCGAGGCGGAAGCCCCGGGCCCGTGCGTTGCCGCTCATCAGCATCATCTGCGGCATGCCGTTCTGCAGTTGGCGGCTCAGCACCCGCGCGCCATGCTGCACGGCGGCCTCGAGGACGCCCTCCATCACGACGAGCGGATAGCGGGCCACCACCTGGGGATCGGGCCCGGGCGGGACCGCCGCGCGGCGCTCCTGCGCCAGAACCGGCACGGCGACGAGCACGCCGCATCCCACGACGAGCAGATTTTGAATCAATCGTCGAGCGCTCACGACCAGACCTCCATCCACGTCACTTCTGCACCTGCGACACGCGCAACAGGTAGTTCATCATTTCCCGCTGGGTGGCCACGGTCGCGCCGGTGCGGCCCTCGAGCACCCCGATTCCATCCGCCACGCGCGCCATGTCGGCGCGGCGCTGCGTGTCCATCTCCCGCGCCACCTGGGCGATGCGCAGCGCCACTTCGCGCTGCTGACGCGTTTCGCTCGCCTCAACGAGCTGGCGCACCTGCGCCATGAACGCCGCGTCGCTCAACGGTACGCCGTTGGTGGCGAGTCGCGTCTGGCCGCCAGCCGGCGCCGTCGTCGACGCCGCCGCCGCGGGTTCCTGCAACTCAGTCCGCAACTGCTCGCGAAGCGCCACCAGATCCGCCTTCCACGGCGCGTCGCCGCCGGTGGCCGCCGCGGCCTGCACCGGCGCGGCTGGCGCCGGCGCGCTCGACGCCGGCGTGCTCCAGCCCGCCCGCACCCTCAGCCCCGTCTGCGGGTGGTAGTTCACCTCGAGACCCGAGATGCCCACCGCGATCCCCACCACCAGCGTCGCCGCCGCGAACTGCGCCCACACCGGCAACTCGGGCACCGCGAGCCACGCGAACCGCACTTTCCGCGCAGGCTCGCGGACGATGCGGAAATCGAGGACGGCCTCGGGCGGCGTCCATGCGGCGAGATCGCCGCGGACCGCGCGCAGGGCCGCGACCTCGCGCGCGCAGGGCTCGCACGACTGCAGATGCGCGTCGAAGGCGCGCCGCTCGCGCGGGTCGACCTCGTCATAGAGGTACGACATCAGGACATCGGGGTTGCCGCAGAATGGTGTCTCGTTCATGGCTGCACACTGCTCTCGGGCCTCACCGGCCCCTGCCCGCGCCGCTCGAGTTCCCGCCGCAGCACGGACAGCCCCTGGTAGAGGCGCGTTTTGACCGTGCTCAACGGGCATCCCTGCAGCTCGGCAATCTCATGGAACGTGAGCCCGTGATACTCCTTCAGGAGAATCGCGGACCGCTGCTCCTCCGGTAGCACCAGCATCGCATTCGCCACGCGCCGGCTCAGGTCCTTGCGCGTGACTATTGTCTCGACCGACTCGGCCCGGCTCGGCTCCGCGGAGACCAGGTCGTCCACATCGACGCCTTCGGGCGGCTGCACGAACGGCGCCCGACGCTCCCGCCGCATCCAGTCGCGACAGAGATTGAGCGTGATGCGGTAGAGCCACGACGAGAACTTCGCCTGGCCCTTGAAGCCCGGCAGCGCGCGGAACGCGCGCAGGAAGGCTTCCTGCACCACGTCGCGGGCATCGTCTTCGCGCCCGATCTGGCGGTAGGCGAGGGCGTAGATCGGCCGCTCCCAGCGCAGGATGAGCTGGTTGAAGCTCTCCGTGTCTCCCGCGATGGAGCGGGCGACCAGTTCCTCGTCTGTGGCCGTCATGTCCGGGCGATCGCCGGGTCTCTCAATTCTGCCGCCCGCAGGCGGCCTGCTGCAGCGTGGTCATCTGGTTAGACGGCGGCGGGCCTCCGGCAGTCGGGGTGACGGGCCTGCCGCGGAACAATTCAATTATAAGACCGCTAACCCGTTCCCGAGGAAACCTTTAGCACCGCCGCGGAGGGTCGGGCTAAAATGCGCCTGTCCATGGGTGCCCAGCCGGCCTCTCCCGCGTCCGTCGTCCGCCTGCTCGCCGCCACCGACCGGTTGGCGGAGCTGGTGGCGGGGCTGCACGCTCGGGCCGCCGCGGTCACCGGCGCGTCGGCCTCGGTCCTGCTCGAGCTGGAAGAGGGCACCGATCGCCTCCGGCCGACCTCCGCCACCGGCCTCGACGATCTCTCCATCGATGCCTGGCTGTCGGGGCCGACCGATGCGGCGCTGGTCGCGGACGTCCTCGTGCACGGCACGGTCCGGATGCTGGCGCCGCTGTCGGTCCTCTCACCCGATCTGGCCGCCCGGTTCTGCACGCCGGCTGCCGTGATGGCCCCCATCGTCGCAGCCGGCGCCCCGATTGGCCTGCTCGTCCTCGGGCTGCCGCAGGTGACGCCGCCGCTCGGGTGGTCCGCAGCAGTGAGGGAGTGCGCCGACGGGTTCGCCATCAGTCTGGCGCGCGCGCGTATGCAGCAGGACGCCAGCCTTCAGCAGGGGCTGCACGACCTGGTGGTCGCGCTCGGCCGGAGCGGCGAACCCCGCCTCGCCGCCGATCGCCTCGACGGTTTCTGCGTCGACGTCGCCCGCCTGTTCGCCGCCGACCGGGTGGAGTTCTGGAGTCACGACCGCGAGGCCCGGCGGCTGGATCTCGCGGCGGTCTCGGACCGCCGCCGACGCCCCAGGGTCGAGCACGTGTCGACGGCCGATGCGGCGCACCGCGTGTCGCAGGCCATGCGGCATCCGCGCGCCGGCCTGATTGACGGTCCTGAGGGGCGAGGGGGCGTCGGGGCCGTCGCGGCGGTGCCGCTCCGAGGCCGGCGCCGGGCCCTGGGCGCGCTGATGGTCGACGGCATCCGCGTCACGCCCGGCGACGAAGCGCGGGTGCTCGGCCGGCTCGATGGCCTCGGGCACCAGCTGTCGAACCTGCTCGAGAGCTCGCAGTTGCTCGAGGACGTGCTGCGGGCGCGGCGTGAGCTCGAGAACACGTTCGACTCGATGCAGGACCTCGTCCTCGTGCTGGATCGCGACGGCCGCGTGACGCGGGCGAACGAGGCGGCGGCGACGCGGATCGGCCGCTCCCGGTCGGCCCTCGAGTCGTGCGCGATCACGGAGGTGGTGGGCGACGCGCTCGCGAAATGGCTGACGGATCTCGCGGCCTCCCGCCAGTCGTGGCAGAGCCATACGACCGAGCTCGACGATGCCCGGCTGGGCGGCACATTCCGGATCACGAGGACGCCGCTGGTCGGCCCCGAGCGCACCCTCGCCGGGACGGTCCTGGTGGCGCGTGACGTGTCGGAGGAGCGCCGACTGGAATCGGACCGGGCCGCGCTGCGCGAGCAGCTCGCGCAATCCGAGGCGCTCAGCCAGCTGGTGGCGGGGATCGCGCACGAGCTGAACAACCCGCTGCAGGCCGTACTCGGCCATGTGGAGCTCCTGCGCCGGACCGAGCGCCTGCCGGCGCCCGCGGTGGCGCAGTTGCGGCAGGTCTACCGCGAGTCGGACCGCGCGGCGCGCATCGTCCGGAACTTGCTGCTGCTGGCGGGGTCGGGGCAGGTGATCCGGCGTCCGGTCAGCGTGCATGCCTCGCTGCGCCGCGCGGTCGCGCTGCGGGTAGCGTCCTGCCGGCGCGCCGGCATCGTCATCGCGCGGCATCTGGCCGACCAGATGCCGAAAGTGTCGGGCGACAGCGTGCTGCTCCAGCAGGCGTTCCACAACATCATCCTGAATGCGGAGCAGGCGCTGGGCGACACGGGCGGGCGGATCGACGTGCGGTCGGCGCACGTGAAGAGCCGCCAGCGGGTGACGATCGAGATTCGCGACACCGGGCCCGGCGTTCCGCCCGAGGTGCTGCCGCGCATTTTCGACCCGTTCTTCACGACGAAGGACGCGGGCAGCGGCCTCGGCCTGGCCATGGCCCGGCGGATCCTTCGGGAGCATGGGGGCGACATCGTGGCGAGCAACCACCGCAGCGGCGGCGCCGTGTTCACCATGCACCTTCCCGCG